>Ga0209415_10001598_pt1 | contig 43278 bp, 36 predicted proteins | sample PeaSoiSIISIP2007_FD_187696 | JGI IMG/M metagenome (GOLD analysis project Ga0209415, IMG submission 187696) | Peat soil microbial communities from Weissenstadt, Germany - SII-SIP-2007 (SPAdes) (version 2) | ecosystem: Environmental > Terrestrial > Soil > Wetlands > Peat | place: Germany...
TATTGAAAAGAAGCGGGCGAGCCTGTAAGCCGGATTCTGTGCGGCGCGCTTTCCTGTGAAGGACGGCGTACCGCGGCGATCATTCGTCTAGGTCATGGCTCGCGCCGTGACTCCAGCAGCCTACCCGAGGGTTGCTCTCGAAAATGGCTTGCGCCATCGTCGAGGGAGAGCGCCCTTTGCAACTGCCGCTGTTAAGCGAGCAGTTGCGCAAGCGTTCTCGGCGAGCCGGGCCGGCTCTCCCCTCCTATTTGGCCTTGCACCACGCGGGGTTTTCCGTGCCTCCGATGTTGCCACCGGAGCGGTGGGCTCTTACCCCACCTTTTCACCCTTGCCAAACTGAGCGAGCGTTACGTCGACGTCCCGCAGGTTTTCCTGCGGGATGCCACCGTGCTTCTCTCGGCCGGCGGTATATTCTCTGTGGCACTTTCCGTGAACCGTAGCACAGGCTTTAGCCTGTGCTCTTTGCGCGCCGCACGCTTCCGGGCGCGACACAAGCACAAGCAAAGCGCACAGACTGAAGTCTGTGCTACCGTCCCCCTGGCGTTACCAGGCGCGTTACCCTATTTCGTCACCGGCTCTTGCGAGCCTACGACGACGGTGTCCGGACTTTCCTCCCGCTCGGCCATCTTGCGATGACCAAGCCAGCGATCACCCGGCTCACCCGCCAATTCTTATTATACGTCAAGGCAACAGCGCTTGAGTTAGAATCGGCGCGTTTTAAGTATCCCTATGGATGTCAAACAAGCAAAGGACTTCCTTGTCGAACAGGCTGCCGTACAGGCCGCGCTCGAAGGCGTGCCTCTATCTAATCTCGAAAGACGAATGATGTATTTCACCGAAAGCCCGGACGCAGTGGAAGACCCGGTCAAGCTCAATGAAGAATTCGAAGCTCAGTACGATTCAGAAAAATACGAAAACAAGGTGTCACTTTTGCTTGCCCACGCTTACAAGCGCCTCAAGGGCGGCAACTCACAAGAAGTCGCTCAATGGGACGCCGCCGTGGAAAAACTTTACGAGGGAGACCACTATTTGCTGGTTCTTTGGGGTGCGACTCCGACCGCTAGAGTTCCTTTTGGGACCTACCTCAGGCTCTTGATCCGGCTTGTGGCGCTCGTTTCAATCACGCTGGCGCTTTGCCTTGGGCTGAGGTATCTCTTGAGGCCCGTGGGGGTTTCACTCGCATCATTTTTGTTTTTCTTGTTTGCAGCCACCGCGATCGCGGTGGCACTTAAGCCACAGCCACTGGGTGGCTACCTCAAACGCGCCGTCCTACAGATCGTCGTATTCCTGATCGGACGCAGGAAGTCGAACAACTCAACATAGCTCCACACTATTTAAGACCGAGAAGCTTTTCGAATTCGGATTCGGTGAGGATGGGGACGCCTAGCTCCTTGGCTTTGTCGTATTTGGAGCCGGGGTCGGTGCCGACGACGACGTAGTCGGTTTTTTTGCTGACGGAGCCGGAGAGCTTGCCGCCGTGTTGCTGAACGAGTTCGCCGGCTTCTTCGCGGGAGCGATTGGCAAGGCCGCCGGTGAAGACGAAGGATTTGCCGGCGAGCTTTTGGCTTTTGACTTCGCGCTTTTCGGCGGTGGGATGGACGCCAACTTTATTCAACTTTTTAATTAAATGGCGATTCGCGGGCTCGGAAAAAAATTCGACAATCGAGGCCGCGATTTTGGGCCCGACTTCATGCACGGCCTCGAGCTGTTCTTCCTTTGCGGCGGCCAGTTCCTCCAGCGAGGAAAACTGTTCGGCAAGCAACTGGCCCGTTCTCTCGCCTACGGAGAATATCCCCAGCGCATAAATCAGGCGAGACAGGCTGATTTTCTTGCTGCCTTCGATTTCCTCGAGCAAATTCTGAGCAGACTTTTCGGCCATGCGATCGAGCGCGGCGACTTCGTCTTCTTTGAGAGCGTAAAGATCAGCGACATCTTTCACCAGGCCCTTGTCCACCAGTTGATCGACGATTTTATCGCCGAGGCCATCGATATTCATGGCGTGGCGGCTGGCGTAATGAAGCACGGATTCTTTGCGTTTCGCAGGGCATGCAGCGTTCACGCAGCGGTAAGCCACCTCGCCTTCCACGTGGTGGATGGCGCTGTTACATTCGGGGCAATGCTTGGGCATGCGAAAGGGTTTGCGATTCTTCCCTTCCTTGACGACTTTCAAGACGTGCGGAATCACTTCTCCGGCACGTTCGATCAGGACCGTGTCGCCAATTTGCAGCCCAAGGCGTTCGACTTCATCCATATTGTGGAGTGTGGAACGGCTGACAGTGACGCCTCCCACTTGCACCGGCTCAAGCACGGCGACCGGGGTCAGGGCGCCGGTGCGGCCGACTTGCACGATGATGTCGTTGACGACGGTGGTCTCTTGCCGCGCGGGATATTTGTAGGCAATGGCCCAGCGGGGAGCTTTGGCGGTAAAGCCCAATTCGTTCTGAATGGCTGTGGAATTGACTTTAATCACTACGCCATCGATCTCATAGGGCAGTTTCTCGCGCTTGGCGTCCCAGTCGTCACAATAGGCGGTCACTGCTTCGATGCCACTGCACAATTTCCAATCGTCAGAAGCGCGGAAGCGCAATTGCTTGAGTGCTCCCAGGGAGTCGGAATGCTTGGCGAAAGGCACTTTGCCATCGACGAACAGGTAGTACGCGAAAAAGTCCAGCCGGCGCGCCGCGGTGATGGAGGGATCGAGCACGCGGACGGCTCCGGCGGCGGAGTTGCGCGCGTTCACAAAGATTTTGCCGCCCGACATCTCCTGCTGCCGGTTCAGCTCTTCAAACGCCTTGCGGGTCATCAGGACTTCCCCGCGCACTTCAAAATCCGCGGGCAGCTTCACCTTCTTCAAAACGGCCGCATCCACTTGCAACGGGATCGAACGGATCGTTTTCACGTTAGGCGTTACGTCTTCGCCGGTGGTGCCGTCACCGCGCGTTACACCGCGAACAAGCTTGCCGCCCGCATACTGCAACGAAATGCTCAGGCCATCAAATTTGTGTTCGGCGATGTACTCGATCTTCTCGGAGCCGATGCCTTCGCGAACGCGGCGGTCGAAATCGCGCAGGGCATCGTAGGAAAAGGCGTTGTCGAGGCTCAACATCGGGCGCGCGTGGCGCACCGTCTGGAAACCTTCGCGAGGGGTGCCCCCGACGCGCACCGTGGGCGAATCGGGCGTAACCAATTCCGGGTACGCAGTCTCCAATCCCTGGAGCTTCTGCATGAGCTTGTCGTACGCAGCGTCCGAAATTTCCGGTTCATCGAGGACGTAATAGCGATATTCGTGGTAGCGAAGCTTCTTGCGAAGCTGTTCGACCTCTTTTTTAACGGACGCAGGCGCGGCTTTGGCCATGAAACCCTCTGAAGAAGGGATAGCTCAATTTCGCTCGACATTATATAGAATGAAGATGGCAAGAGACGACTGGTACGAAGCATGGATGAGGGATGAACACGGAAATACAAAACGCGCTGTTGATTCACAACCCGAACGCCGGTAATGGCGGGAATGGCCGCCGCGGCATGCTCGATGAAGCTCGGCGCATTTTTGCCGCAAGCGGAATTCAGACGGAGCTGGCGGAAACCACAAAGGCGGGCGACGCCACGGAGATCGCGCAGCGCGCGCACGTGGAAGGGCGGCAGCTGGTGATCGCCTGCGGAGGAGATGGCACGCTGAACGAAGTGGTGAACGGCTTGGCAGGCCAGCAGAATGGCCACCGAGTTCCGCTCGCGCTTCTTCCCGGGGGAACGGCCAATGTACTGGCCAAAGAACTCAATCTGCCGTGGGACATTCCTGGCGCGGCGGAAATGCTGGTTCGCGGAGTGGTGCGAGAGATTCCGCTGGGACTGGCGACTCCACTGAACGAACCGACAAAGACAAAATATTTTCTCAGCGTCGCGGGAGCGGGGCCCGACGGCATGATCGTGTATTCGATCGACCTCGACCTAAAAGCACGGGTCGGCATACTGGCGTACTGGTGGCAGGGCGCATACGAGGCGTTCCGCTACAAATTCAAGCGCTTTCGCGTGGTTGCCGCAGGCAAGGAAATCGAGGCCTCGCTGGTGGTGATCGGGCGCACCAAACATTACGGCGGGCCGTTCAAAATCACGACGGATGCGGATCTTTACGAAGATCAGTTTGAATTGATGACGCTGACCACGCAGAGCGGCTTGCGCTATTTGAGTTACCTACCAACGCTTTTCTTTGGCAAGTTGCGCGGGACGGAAGGCGTCGACTTTTGGAAAGCGGATCGCGTGGTTTGTGAACCGCTGGGCGATGATCCAATCTACGCGCAGGTGGACGGCGAGCCGCTCGCTCGCCTTCCGGTGGAGTTCAGAATCATGCCGCGTGCTTTGAAACTGCTGGTGCCTCGCAACGGCCATTCCTCGGAGTCGAAAGTAACCGCAAAGACGTAACCGTGGATATCGTCACCCATGGACTCGCCTCGCTCGCCGTCGCGCGAGGTTTCTTTCCACGCGCTGGCAAAGCTGCGATGGCCTCTGTCGTGATCGTCGGGACCATTGCTGACATCGACTGGCTGAGCAACTATTTCGGACCATCCGCATTCCTCTCCTGGCATGGCGCTTATACTCATTCCGTCGCCACAGCCGCGCTCATTTCATTATTCCTTCCGGTAATCCTTTTCTTGGCTATCTTCTGGGGAGGCCTGGGGATCGATATCGTCCTGCCGAAGGGCCAAGTAAAGCCCGATGATCTGCGCGCTGTAAGAAGTTTGGCATTGCGGAATGTCATCATCGGCGTGTTCACGGCTCCGTTCTGTGCAGCCCTTCTACACATCGCCATGGACGCCTGCCAATCCGATGGCGTGGCGATCTTTTGGCCATTCAGCTCTAGACGATTCGCGGCAGACTGGCTGCCGAGAATCGATCCGTGGATTCTAACGATCCTCATTGTCGCGATTGCGCTGCCGGAGTTGTTTCACCTTGTGGGCTCTGAAATTGGCGCCAAAGCAAAGAAACCGCGAGGTCAGACAGGGGCCATCGTTGGTCTTGCGCTGGTGCTGATTTACATAGGAGCGCGAGCGACTCTCCATTCAAACGTGATCGCTCTGATGGAATCGCGGACTTTTCATGGCGAAACGCCGCGACGCGCGAGCGCCTTCCCGGAATCGCTCTCGCCGCTCACGTGGCATGGTGTTGTGGAAACCGAAACGGCGCTGAATCAACTGGATGTCGACGCCACTTCGCCGAACAATTTCGATCCAGATACAAGCTTGCGGCTCTTCAAACCGGAGTCCTCTCCAGCGCTCGATGCGGCCAGGAATACGGCAGTAGCGAAGCGATTTCTGGCGACCGCGCAAATCCCCAAAGCCAGCCTGGAAAAAACGGAGATCGGCTACGTGGTCGTCCTGCGAGATTTGCGACATGCGGCCTCAGGAGAAACGCAGCGCGAGATAGCCGCGGTGATTGAGCTGGATGCGAGCAACAAAGTTACTTCGCAAGAGATAGTTTGGGCGCAAGACTTGCGCCACTTCTGAACGAACCGCCTATTCGCGAGGCTCTTGCACGGGAGGATGCCGGACGATCAAACGTGAAAGCCCGTAGCTGACGGCGACGAGCGTGACGGCCAGGGCAGTCAACATTAGTTTGTGCGACAGAAGATAGGGCATTGCGTCCGCGCCATACCGAACGGCGAGATAACCCACGCCAAAATAACGAAAGAGCCTGGCTAGCGTGATGGCAGTTGCAAATCCCAAAATCGGCGCTTCAAACGCGCCGGCAGCAAATACAAATATTTTGAAGGGCGTCGGCGGCGGCAGAAGCGCGGCGATCAACATGCCGCCGAATCCGTTGCGCTCCACCCAATGACGAATGGCGTGCGCACGCGCGCCGGCTTTGCGGTGAAAATAAGCTTCCCCGCCCATGCGCGCCAGAAAATAGAGCAGGACGCAGCCGGCCACCGACCCCGTCGCCGCCATCAGCGCGTAAAGCGGCATGCGCGCGTGATTCTGCATGGAGAGCTGTATCAGCAAAAGATCGTTGATGATGGGAAACGAAAGCACCGAGGAGTCCAGAAAAGAAATGAGGAGCAGGCCGGGCGCTCCCAGGCCGGTCGCGAAGGCGATGATTTTCTGCTTCCAAGTGTTCAGGCTTAGCGCCAATCGCTACTCCCGCCGTCCGTATTCTTTCGCCCACAAACCTGCAATGCTTGCCCGACACATGCCATGAGAATTAGCCACTCCGCGAATTCGGAGAACAGTCTAGCAGACGACGGAATTGTTCTAGGGCAAGTATAGGGCCAGCGCGTGAAGCTACTGTGAAAAAGCAGCGCGGTCGAAGTGGTTCATGAAGATTTGCATCAAGGCCGTGCGGTGCAGGTTCGGAAGACGCGGAATTTCGCCGATGACGCGGACGTGGCCAAAGCGCTCGATGGTTTCGCGATTCTCGCGGTTCTGGTCTCCAATCAAAACCACGCCATGGACGGGCAGTTCGGCGGCGTGCAATGCCGCGAGCGTCAACAGCGTGTGATTGATCGTGCCTGCGCCGCTGCGCGCCGCCAGAATAACGGGCAGCTTGAACTTGACCATCATGTCCAGCATGAATTGCTTGGGATTGATGGGCACCAGCACGCCTCCCAAGCCCTCGACGACCAGCCAATCGTTCGACAAACTCGTGGGCAGACTGATGCGGCCTAAATCGATTTCCACGCCCGCCCAGCGCGCCGCCAAATCCGGCGAAACCGGCGGCACAAATTTGTAGACTTCATCCAGCGTGCGGTCGGTTCCAATGCCCGCCAGGCGCATCACGGTTACGCGATCGGAGCCTTCGAGCGTGCCGGTCTGGATCGGCTTCCAATAAACGGCATCCAGCGCGGCGCAGAGCAGCGCCGACAGCGTCGTTTTCCCGACGCCCGCATCCGTGCCAGTAATAAAGAAGTGATTTCTCACGCGGGTTCCGCAACCTGTACATCGCGGTTCAGCGCACGACCGTTCAAGCGCGCGGGCGGCCAGTCGCTGGCCGAGCCTGCTTCAGCGTGAACTCCATTGTGGCGAACTGCATCGATGGCAGACTCGCGTCTTACCGCTGCCTGCCTAAAATCCACGCTCATGGGCCCCCGTCTCGAAAGGGTTGTTTTCTGTTCGGACAATAAAGGCATGTTACCATCGCTTGGCGATTGTTTTGCGCCCGCATATTGGGAGAGATACCGTCCTATAAACGTCCCCTCGCGGCACTTTTTTTGGCCTTCGTCGAGCGCCATCGTTCAGGGGGAAAACCCCGCCGCTCCGTTTGACCCGCCGCTCCGCGAAATGTTATAAATCAACGTTTTGTGTGCGCCCGTGCTTGGGCCCAACAGGGGCTGCCTCGCCTCGATTAGCGGCGGCAGATAGGTTGGGCGCGAGCGCTGGCATCCCCGGTCCGGCCGGGGAGCGCAAAAGTGAAGTTCCTGTCCCGTCTTGAGGTGGGAGCCTTTTGAAATCCGGCAAGGCAATCCCCGGCGCTAAACAAACAGCGCTCGCTTGAAATAGTGTGCCGGAAACGAGTGTGCAGGGCAGCGGTTGACCCTGAATCCGATTTCTCTTCATGGAGGATTTCCAATGTGCACCTGGCTTGCAGATGCCTGGTCCCTGGGATGTAAATTCGCCAAAGGTAGTGCCACCGCCGCTTTATTGACGCTGGTCACGGGCGCAGCGGCGTCGGCTCAAGAAGCCAGCGGAGAAGCTGGACTGAAAGTACCCGACCTTTCGCAAGTTACCTTTCTTGGAGTTGATGGCCACAAACTGCTGCTCTTCGGCATCGTCTTTTGTGTGTTTGGACTAATTTTCGGGCTGGCGATTTATAGCCGGCTCAAGGGCATGCCGGTGCACAAGTCCATGCTCTCCGTTTCCGAGCTTATCTATGAAACTTGCAAGACTTACCTCTTCACGCAGGGCAAGTTCCTTATATTTTTGTGGCTGTTTATCGCCGTTGTGATTGTTCTTTACTTTGGCGTGCTCGCTCCTGTGCATCCGACAGCTGTGACTTTGCCCATCATTCTCGTTTTCAGCATCATCGGGATGGCGGGAAGCTACGGCGTGGCGTGGTTCGGCATCCGGGTGAATACATTCGCTAACTCGCGAACGGCGTTCGCTGCACTTCGCGGCAAGCCGTATCCCATCTATCACACCCCGCTGGAAGCCGGTATGAGCATCGGCATGATGCTTATCAGCGTTGAGCTGCTGATGATGCTCTTCATCCTGCTTTTCATCCCGGGCGATTATGCGGGGCCCTGTTTCATAGGATTTGCCATCGGCGAATCGCTGGGCGCGGCGGTGTTGCGTATCGCGGGCGGCATCTTCACGAAAATCGCGGACATCGGCTCCGACCTGATGAAGATCGTCTTCAAGATTAAGGAAGACGACGCGCGCAATCCCGGCGTGATCGCGGACTGCACTGGCGACAACGCAGGCGACTCGGTTGGCCCAAGCGCCGACGGCTTTGAGACTTATGGCGTGACGGGCGTGGCGCTGATCACCTTCATCCTTCTCGCTGTGAAGGACCCCAAGGTCCAAGTCCAATTGCTGGTGTGGATCTTCGTGATGCGCATCATGATGCTGGTCTCCAGCGCCGGCGCGTATTTTATCAACGGCTTCATCGCCAAAGCGAAGTACGGCAACGTGGACGAGATGAATTACGAAGCGCCGCTCACGTCGCTCGTATGGATTACTTCGATCGTTTCCATCGCTCTCACTTACGGGATCTCGTACCTGATTATTCCCACGCTCGGCACTGACGCCACCCAATGGTGGAAGCTGGCGACGATCATCTCCTGCGGCACGTTGGCTGGCGCCATTATTCCGGAATTGGTGAAAGTATTCACCTCCACGGAGTCGCGCCACGTAAAAGAAGTCGTCGCTTCGGCGGAAGAAGGCGGCGCGTCGCTCGGCATTCTCTCCGGCTTTGTCGCTGGCAATTTCTCTGCCTACTATATTGGTCTCGCGATGGTCGTCCTCATGGCCATGGGCTATCTCATCAGCACAATGAATCTTGGGCTTCTCATGCTCGCACCAGCCGTCTTTGCGTTCGGGCTCGTGGCATTTGGGTTCCTCGGCATGGGGCCGGTGACGATCGCTGTCGATTCTTACGGCCCGGTCACGGACAACGCGCAATCCGTCTATGAACTTTCCCTGATCGAACAAGTTCCCAACATCAAGCAAGAGCTCAAAAAGGATTACAACATCGACGTGAACTTCGAGCGCGCCAAGGAAATGCTGGAAGCCAACGACGGCGCAGGCAACACATTTAAGGCTACTGCTAAGCCAGTGCTCATCGGCACGGCGGTCGTTGGCGCCACCACGATGATTTTTTCAATCATCATGGCGCTCACGCACGGCCTCACGGAGAACGTCAACAATCTTTCGTTGCTCCACGCACCGTTCGTGCTTGGCCTTGTCACCGGCGGCGCGATGATCTACTGGTTCACTGGCGCCAGCACGCAAGCGGTTACAACCGGTGCATACCGCGCCGTCGAATTCATCAAAGCGAACATCCACCTGGAGGGCGCAGCCGCGGCCAGCATTGCCGACAGCAAAAAGGTCGTCGAAATCTGCACGAAGTACGCGCAGAAGGGCATGCTCAACATTTTCATCGCAGTGTTTTTTGCCACACTGGCCTTCGCCTTCATCGAACCGTTTTTCTTCATCGGCTACCTCTTCTCCATCGCCATCTTCGGCTTGTATCAGGCCATCTTCATGGCCAACGCCGGCGGCGCATGGGATAACGCCAAGAAAATCGTCGAAGTCGAGCTCAAGCAAAAAGGCACACCGCTGCATGACGCCACAGTCGTCGGCGACACAGTCGGCGATCCGTTCAAGGACACCTCTTCCGTCGCGCTCAACCCCGTCATCAAGTTCACGACGCTCTTCGGCTTGCTCGCCGTCGAGCTTGCCGTGCAACTTACCGCCAGCCAAGGCAGCGGCCTGACGCACATCCTGGCTGCTGTTTTCTTCGTCATCTCGTTTGTCTTCGTCTACCGCTCCTTCTACAACATGCGCATCCGCGGTTCTGCCGCCTAATCGCGTCAACAAATATAGGTAACCTTGGGGCGGCTCTTTGGCCGCCCCTCTTTTTTTTGGTTGTTAACCTCGACGGTGCATAGGCGTATAGTCTGAGTCATGGACAGGTTTTCTTATCCGAGTCTCCGCACCCTCCGGGCTACGACACCATCGGAATCGTCGCGCTCCTGCCCGATCATTGTGCCGTTTGGCCCTGTTGGCGGTGGTCAGTGGACTGGCCATGCAATCGGGTTGTTTATTGTGCTTGGCTTTGTTCTGATTGCCCTCGTAGGCGTTCCGGAGTCGCGTTACTTTTTCCTCCTATCACTCAGCCTCGGGGCAGTTCTCGGATTCGTCTTGTGGATCTGGCACCGCTCAAAAAGCCCCTTCTGATTATCGTCGCGTCTCTCACAACAACTCTGTATTCAGAAACCAATCAGAGCTAGAATCCTCGCGCATCGGAGCCGAGGTCCGAACCATGAAAACAAGCCGTCTCGCCATGTTGGCCGCATTCGTTATTGCTGCAAGCCCTAGCCTTTTGCTAGCCCAGGTCGATCCCAAGTGGGAAATCCACGACCGCAACCGTCCGAATCCGCCGGTGGTCACTCCTGGCACCGCCAGCACGCAAGACGTGCCCGGCAAGCCGCCTTCGGACGCCATTGTACTCTTCGACGGCAAGGATTTGTCGCAGTGGGTGCAAAAGAAAGACGGCAGCCCCGCCAAGTGGAAGGTCGAGAACGGCTACTTCGAGGTCGCAGCGAAAACAGGCGACCTGCGTACCAAGGAATCTTTCGGCGACTGCCAGCTTCACGTCGAATTCCGCGAACCCGATCCTGCGAAGGGCGAAGATCAAGATCGCGGCAACAGCGGCGTTTTCCTCATGGGGCTCTACGAAATTCAGGTGCTCGATTCTTACAACAGCAAGACGTACGCGGACGGGCAGGCGTCCGCTCTGTATGGCCAGTATCCGCCGCTGGTGAATGCTTCGCGCGCACCCGGCCAATGGCAGACCTACGACATCATCTGGCACGGCCCGCGCTTCGACGCATCCGGAAAACTGACTCGGCCCGCGCACGTCACCGTTTTTCACAACGGCGTTCTCACGCAAGACAACGTCGAGCCCACCGGGCCAACCGGCCATCATGTCCGTCCGCCGTACGAAGCAGGCCCGGACAAGCTGCCGCTCGCGCTACAGGATCACAATCATCCTGTGCGCTACCGCAACATCTGGATTCGCGAATTGAACTAAATCTGGTGGGTGTGTAGGGGCACGGCATGCCGTGCCCGGCCTGCGGGAAACCTACGCTCGAATAAGCCCCGTGAATTTATGCGGATTATTGTCGAAGCCCGGGAACACCGGCGCGAGATCTCTCACGCCGATGTGCCTCGCTAGGATTTCACCGATCACGCTGCGGAAGTCCGTTGTCAGCGCCAGATCGCGCCCCTCATTGAGCTGGTGGTCGTTCAGCCCCGGCCATTTGCCATAGACGCGCCCGCCCTTCACGTCACCGCCCATCACGAACATGCAATTCGCGTGGCCGTGGTCAGTGCCGCGGTTGCCATTCTCTTTCGCCGTGCGGCCGAATTCGCTCATCGTCACAAACACGATGTCCTGCATGCGGTCGCCCATGTCCTGATGAAACGCGGCCAATCCCTGTCCCAGATCACGCAGCAAGTTCGAGAGCTGGCCTTGCACGCCGCCTTCATTCACGTGGTTGTCCCAGCCGCCGCAATCGACGAATAGCACTTCGACGCCAATGTTGGCCTTGAGCAGCTGCCCAATTTGCTGCAAGCTCTGCCCCAGCTTATTCGTCGGATACTGCGCGCCATTCTCCGGCTGATATTTCGAAGGATCTGCCTTGCGCAAAAGATCGATGGCTTCAAACGTTTCCGCGCCGGTGCCGTGCAGCGCGTGGTCGACGGTCTGCGAATACATCGCCTCGAACCCGCCCTCAACCACTTGCCCCGATCCGGGCGCTTGCGCCATTACTTTAAACTGCTTCAAATCCGGCAGCGCAATCGCCGGAGCGCTTCCGCGAAGCATCCGCGGCAAGTTCGGTCCCATAGCCACGGCGCGGAACGGCGAAGCGTCGTCCTCGGGCACAGTCTCGAGTGCGCGGTTCAGCCACCCGTCGTCGGTTGCCTTCAACCCCGGCGTCCCCGACTCCATAAAATCCTGCGCATCGAAATGCGAGCGCGTCGGATCGGGCGAGCCCGCCGCATGCACGATTGCCAGCTGATTCTTGTGGAATAAAGGCTCGAGCGGAGCGAGGCTCGGGTGCAACCCGAAAAATCCATCCAGATCGATCGCCGCATCGGTTCCGCCCTGCTTGGGCTGTGGAATCGCGATGCTCGGCCGCAAGCGATAATAATTTTGTTCGCCGAAAGGAACTACAATATTCAAACCGTCCGCTGCGCCGCGCTGGAACAGCACCACGAGCTGCTTTTTGCCCGACGTTGGTGTCCCCGCAACGGCGCGCTGCAAGAACGCAGGCATCGCGCTCATACCAACCATGGCCACGCCGCCTTGCTTCAAAAAGTACCGCCGCGAAAACTTTAACCCTCGCACGCCTTCGCAACATTTGTAGCTCATATCATCCTCTCACTTCTCAAAGCACTTCCCTTCGCATCTACTTCTCGACAATCCCAAAACAGTTAAGCTTCTTCTTTTCTTTAACTCTTGACTTTCAACTGTCGAGTGTCGACTTCCTATCGCCTCTGAAATTCCGGCGCTCCCAAAACCAAACCCGCCACGACTCCCAAATCCACCATCTTCACAGGATCGTCCAGTTTGGCCTGCACCACCTGCGGGCTATCCAACTGCTTCTCCAGGGTGTCTACCGTTGTCGGCCCAGCCTGCCCACCCAGGAAGATCTGCACTGCCCGCTCCAACGCCGCCTTCGCATCGGAAGAGGTTTCCACTCCGAGCAGTGCGGAAACATCCGTCCGCGCCCCACGCATCTTGTTTCCGGCAAGCGCCAAGGAAAAATTCAGCCGGTTCAACAGCGCGCCCGTATTCACCCAGGCGTCTGCCTTGTCCGCATAGCCAGTCGGCGGCTGGCACTGATAAATCGGTTCGCCGATGCGCCCCACCCAGCCGACCAGCGGCTGCGGCATGTCCACGTCCGTTCCCAAAGCGCGCGCCGCGGAGACCACCAACTCGAACGGCGTCTTGATCTTTGCGCGATACGTTTCCCGCGACCAGAACTCCGGCGAATAAATCATCGCGTGCATCACTGCTTTGATGTCGCCGTCGCTTTCGGCAAACGTCTTCGCCATCCGGTCCACCAACTCCTTCGGCGGATTATCCGAAACAAATCGCCGTGCCAGCTTCGTCGAAATAAAGCGCGCCGTACTGGCGTCATGCACCAGCAGGTCGATCACTTCCTCGCCGTCTTTCATGCCGCCGGCGTGAATCTTCTTGCCCAACACGAGTTTCGGATCCGGATCGTGCAAACGGTCGTCAAACTTGAATTCCGGATTCTGCCGCGGCTTCTCGATAGTCCAGCCCGTGAAGCAGCGCGCGACTTCGGTCACATCTTTCTGCGTATATCCGCCATCGACGCCCAGCGTGTGCAATTCCATCAATTCGCGGCCGTAGTTTTCATTCAGCCCGCGCTCGTTATTCTTCTTCTGCGCATTTGGCGGTACCGGCGGAGGACCCCAGCCGCGATACCGAGCCATCTGCCGGGCGTATCGTTGCTGCGCTTCGCGTTGAGCTGCCCGCGGATCCGCGCTCAAGAAATTATCGAGATAAAACAGCATCGCCGGGCTCTTCGCCGATGCCGTCAGAAGATCCTTGAACTTCCCCAGCGTGTGCGGCTGAATCACGTCGCGCTCGTACGCCGTCAGGTAGTAGCGGTCTTCGCCCTTCCCCGCAAAAACGTTGAGATGGTTGAACCAGAAATCGTCCATCACCTGCTGAAGCTGCCGCTCGCTGTAAATGGCGCGCGTCATTTTCGCCATGGCCAGTTCCGCAACCACGCGTTGCGGCCGCTTGCTGTCTTCAGCGATGGCTCGGGGGACACTATTCGGATCGCCCCCGCCTAGCGCATTTTTCTTCCCCGCGCCTTTGCCGCCAGTGTTCTCCATCGCCGGGTCTTGCTTCATCGGTGACGGAGGATTCGCACCACCATCCGCCGCATCGCCTTGCGCCGTGGAAGAAGGCGGATCCTTCTGCGCGACCGCAGCTTCCCTAGCGGATAGGTCCGCCTCCATGTCTTTCGCAACGAGCGCTGCCGCCGCGTCCGATCGCCGCTGCTGCTCCTGCTCCAACTGCGCCTGCGCGCGCTTCGCCGCTTCTTTCTCCGCCGGCTTGGGTTGCGGATATTGCTCCATCAAATTCGTCGTGGACATCTTCAACGTCGGATAATCCCCCAGCCGCGCCTCCAGGGCTTTATCATCGATCGAATTGGGATTCAGTTGCTGATCGATCCATTTCGCCAGCCCCATCTGCCGCACGCGCTCCACGTCGCCCGGCCTCGGGCCATACGCCAAGCGGTTCAGTGCATGAAAAATCGCCTCGTCGGCGGTTAGCTCGGTGATAGGTAGATTCTTCAGGGCGGGATCTTGTTTCTGTTTCTTGTCGCTCGCCGCTGAGGGAGCCGCCGAGAGCGACGTCACCTCGACGCTCAGCGAGAATGCGCATGCCACGGATAGAATGGCCGCCAGGAATGACTTGGGCGTCGCTAAGATCGGAGCCGTTGGATGGTCGGAGCCATGCTTCACGCTCATGAGACTCTCCTGCCGGGCGGAATAGTCCGCAAACACTTGGCAGTATATAGAATAACCCTATGGATGGTACGAAGTTGCGCGCCGGAATAGTCCGTGTCGAAACCCCCACTTCGGCCTTTTGTACAGGTCCGCGGCTATCTGCCGCATTCGGCTGCACTTAGGCTACACTTCGACGGCCGCAGGCGGTATTGACGCCTTTGCACCCTGCCCTTATTCTCGGTCTGCTTCTTCCGGGGAGGGTTCATGCTGATTCGTAATTTTATCTTTTGGCTCTCCACAAAACGCAGCGTGACCGATCGCATCGCGCGCCATGGCATGAAAAATGGCTTCGCGCGCCGCTTCGTGGCAGGCGAATCACTGGCCGAAGCCCTGACGGCCAGCCAGGAACTTTGCGCGCAGGGCCGTAACGTCAGCTTGAATCATCTCGGAGAAAACGTCACAACCGAGGCCGCCGCACGCGAAGTCCGCGCCAGCTACATTCAGATGGTCGAAGAGCTTCACGCCAAAAATCTCTCCGGCAACATCTCCATCAAATTGACACAGCTCGGTCTGGACATCGACAAGGAACTCTGCCGCTCGATGGCTCGCGAAATCGCCGCCCGCGCCGCCGCTCTCGGCCGCACCATAGAAATGGATATGGAAGGCAGCATCTATACGGACGTGACGCTGGACATTTTTGAGTCGGTGCAAAAGGAACTAGGCAATTGCGGGTTGGCCGTACAGGCCTACCTGTTTCGCACGGAAAAAGATCTGCAGCGGCTCGCACCGATAAAACCCAAAATTCGCCTCGTCAAAGGGGCATATCGCGAACCAGCAAAAATCGCGTTCCAGAAGAAAACCGACGTTGACGCCAACTTCCAGAAACTGACGACTCTTCTGCTCGAAGGCGCGGCCCAGGGCAACTTCCTGCCAGCTTTCGCTTCTCACGACTGGAACATGGTCGCCCACGCCCAGGCGGAGGCAGCACGCCTCAAGCTGGACAAATCCCGCTACGAATTTCAGATGATTTATGGGATTCGCCGCGACCTTCAGGAGCAGGTGCACGCTGCCGGAGACACACTTCAGGTCTACGTCCCTTTCGGCACCGACTGGTGCCCCTACTTCATGCGCCGGCTCTCCGAACGCCCCGCGAATTGCTGGTTTGTTTTGCGTAGCCTGATGGCAGAGTCGGGCAGCGCCTCGCGCCAGCCTGCCACGTAAACGGGGACGGCAGCCCTGCCACCATCTTCCGGACGCACTAGTCCGTCAAATCGAAATCGATCGTGCGGTTCTTCGCGTGGTTTCCCGCGCCATCCACCGCCATCATCACCAGTTGGTAGCCACCGGCTGGCAGATCCTTCACTTTGACCGCCAGCCCTACCGGCACCATGGGGCTTCCCTTCTGAATGAAGTCGTCCAGGCGAACTGCGCCCGTTTTAAAGACCACTTTCCCGCTGGCCTTCTCCACGAGTGCGTACCCGCTCATCACTTGCGGAGGTGTCGCCGACGTAAGTAGCGGTTCGTAGACTTCCGTATACACCACTACGTTGTCCGTTTTCTTGAACCGGTCACTCGCCGACGGATTGATCTGCATCCCTTTCACCACCAACGGAGTACGGTCCTCCAGCAACACCGAATCCAGGCTCGTTGGAATGTCCGTCAGCTTCTGCATAGAATTCGTAAGCACAAGTCCGCCGAGGCTGAACTGTTTGCCATCATAAGGATCGATCTGCAGTTGCGATTCGTACTTCCCGAAAGCGTCACCACCAGAACTCACCACCAGCGTCAACTTGTAGTTGCCTGACCCGGCGTCGAACTGGTTCTGATAAAAATATGGCTGCTTCGTGAACTCTTTGACCTCGTCTTTTTCCAGGTCGAGATTCACCGTATCGCTGAATTTCGCGCCGATCGAACCGTCCGGTTTGTACGCGATCCCCAGCACATTCAGGCTGGCGTGATATTTTCCCTTTTCCTTGTTGAATTGCACCGTGTTCGAGGGAATCTCCATCGCCAGGTTGACGCGCGCCACGTTCGGCGCCGTATAGAAATAGGGCACCTGGAACGAGCCCCGCATCGTGCCCGCCTGCGAACTGGTGGCCCGCGCTTCCAGTTGCTTCTCCACCGGCGTTCCTTCCAGCACGTTTGTGGACTTCGTGTTGCAGTACCCGCTGCGAGATCGCACGTTCAGTCCGCCGCGGTTCATCTTCACCTTCAGCGTGTGGCAACTTCCTTCCGCCGTCTGTGGCGGTACGTATCCCAAAATATAAAATTCGTTCTGCTCGCGTCCGATTTTCTCCAGCCCGCCCAGCAGATCATTCGTGTTGAAGATGGTGAAGCCGCCGGTTCCCTCCGCGAGTGCCGCGAGAATCTGCTGATTGGTAGACGCCGATGGCGGAAATTGCGGAACGATCGTTCGCGGTTGTGTAAACACTCCGTTCGGATTGTTCGTATTGGAAATCGGCACTCCGCCTCCGCGTCCGGTCGTGCCGCCGGTTCCACCTGTGCCGCCTTTGCCGCCCGTCCCTCCTCCGGTACCACCAGTGCCTCCGGTGCCACCCTTACCACCTGTTCCTCCGGTTCCTCCCGTACCGCCTGTGCCGCCTCCCGTTCCGCCAGTTCCACCTCCTCCTCCGGGACGCCCTCCTCCGCCGCCTCCAGTACCCCCGCCTCCGCCAGTTCCGCCTCCGCCTCCTGGGCGCTGCGGTTCAAGCATTCCTGTCGAGTACGAAGCCAGCACCAATCGGGCCCCGCCATAAATATTTTGCGAATCAGAGCGGACGGCAACCGCGGTCTTCCCTTCCTCACGAAGATGCAGCTGCGAACTCCCGCCGGGAGGCGCGGCCACCAATCCGCGCACATCGAGCGCATAGATCGCCACATTCGCCTTGTTGCAGGCATCAATCGTAGCTGTCAACTCGGACTCATTCTCCGAGTTCAGCGGAAAGCCCGAGGAAAACAGCACGAGCATCTTTCGTCCCGGCACGCCGCGCAGATTTTTCGCCAGACTGCGCACCGACAGCAGCATGCTGCGCGCGCCGAAATCCGCTTCCGCATTGCTCATCCCGGAAAACGGCGATGTAGTCGCTTGTGATCCTCCAAACGGACTGGCCGATGGCGATAGGCCCGCCGAAGCCACCTCAACTGGAGACTGCGCGTTAGGATCCACTGCGGATCCCTTAGCTCCGGAAACCGCGGCGCGCAACCGGTCCGCATTCGCCGTGAAATTCTGCACGATTTGCAAAGCGCCGCCGAATTCGACAACCGCCATCAACCGATCTGGCCCGGCATTGGCATCGATAAATTTTTTCGCGGCATCCCTCGCCTGAATCTGGTCGGGCATGGACATGGTCGAGTTGTCGAAGAAGAGGATCAAATACCGTTTCTGTCCTTGCGCCTGGATGGCTGTATCCGCCCCAAAAGAAAAACTCGCTACAGGCTGCTCCTTGTTGTCTTCGTACACTTTGAAATCGTTCTGCGTCAGGTCGTGGACGTAACCTCCTTTCTTGTCCGTCACCACTGCATCCACTAGCACGAGCCGCGACTCCGCCTTAATCGTCGCTCCTGACTGTGGGCTCGCATCAACAGTCTGCGCCGGTGCCGCCGGCGTCTGCGCTTGCGGGGTTTGACCGGCAAGCTGCGCCAAAAATAAGCACGATACAGCCGCCGTTAATCCAGCAAGCCAGCCCAATGTTATCCGCACGCGGTTCTTCTTCGTGTTCATGTGTTCCCCCATCAATTCGGTATGACTACGGCGCCGTTGCGCGCCGCTAACTGCGATCCCTCCGAGTCACGCACCACCTGCCTTACCAGATATGTCCCCGGTTTTACGTCGAAACTCGACTTCAAATTCAGCCCGGACCGTGTCAAGCGGTCGTACGTCGGATCCAACAGCTTCATCTCGACGATCTTCTCCCCGCCCGTCACGTAGTTTCCATTCTCATCGAAGATCGCTGTTGCGACGGTGAGGTCGTCCCGGTTGCGCCCTTCTGCTTTGCGGAAGTGCACGCCCTTGATATCCACATGCGTCAGCACTGCCAGCCTGGCCTGATAGTTGGCTGTCTTGAAGAATTGCGTATGCAAATCCACCGGAAGATCGCGAATCTCGTCTTGCGAGAATAGCGCCTCCTGTATCTCTTGCTTGGCAGCTTCCGCTGGGTCGGTGACGTGCCGCGGCGCAAAGTAGCCGTGTCGCGCCTGAATTTTGTAGTTGGTCTTGTGCGCGAACGAAACCTTCAATGTATGCAGGCTCCCGTCCAGCTTCATATTTTGCGGTGAAAACCCCAGCAGATAGGTCATTGCGGGCGCGGCCCCCGCTTCACGCAAGCCCTCATCCACATCGTTGCGGTTATGAAAAAAGGTCCCGCCGGTCCCGTCCGCTAGCTCAGCCAGCACGTCTTCTTGTGCCAATTGAGCCGCCACCGCATAGCCGCCTCTGTACCCTGCTGTTCGAAACGAAACGTTCGTCGTAGGGTCCGCGATGTCTCCCATGTCCGGTGTGTACAGCCCCCGCGCATCAATCGTGTTGACCACGATATTGGCCTTCGTCGCCCGGTCCACCAGGTCACTGAATTCCAGGTGCAACGTGGAAGTAATGAACCCCGGGGAAACGAACACCATGACTCGCTGTCCCGGCATAGCCGCCAGCCGGCGCATCACGTCTTCCATGTGTCGCAATGCATATTCGGTCGAAGAATCCTCTCTCGCAAGCACCGCGGCGGTCACTGCTTGCGCCATCGCCCGCGCCGCGGTAATTTGCGTTTCGTCCCCACCAAACGCGCACTGCACTGTGTCCTCCGCCGCTACGGCTAGCGCCTGAGGGTCGCTCTTATTTTGGATCAGATCCGCCTCGTAATAGCTGATGTCTGGGCAGTCGTGCAGTCCCGCGGTAGGTGAATGCGGAATGATCTTCAGTAGAGACTTGCGCAAAACCTCGTGGTCGTCCGTAAATTCCTGCGTGAACTGGCCGGAAGTCGAGTAAATCCCGACTCGATCGGAAGGCGCCAGCGAATCAAAAAATCGGCCCGCTGAGGTGCGCACGAACATCGCGTCCTGCATCGTCATGTGCTGGTCGTCAAACACCACAGAAACAAATCTCTGTGGCAATGCGGCGGCGATGGCCTTCGCGGCTTCCGCATCGGGGGCAGTATTGGGGTCGGCGCTCGTCGTGGCGGGAATCGCTCGCGATGCGGGAGTCTCTACGCTGAACGATGAGATTATTTGCGGTTTGCGATTGTCTGTGAGGACGAAATCTTCCTTGCTCAGGTTAGGCACCACCTTGCCCTGCTGATCCCGCACAACGACCCGCACCAGCACGAGATTTACGCGAACTTTGAAGGTTGGCGCGGTGTCCCGGCTCGATAACTCGGCTCCATCGCCAGAACCCGTCGTTTGAGGCTTCGCTGGCTCGGCAGGCGCCTGCGGTGCAGGACTGGCAGCCGGAGGATCGGGCGGGGGCGGCGCTTGTGCGCGGAGGAGACTACCAAAACCGCTCATCAGCACAAAAACAAAGCAAACACACCTGCAGCGCCTCGCGAACGGGAATTGCGGTAGATAGGACATCCGTTTCCTTCTCTGATCCGCATCCGCAGGCACCGCCAGCTCGCGGGAGAGCCGACACTACGGGGGAACCTTGGAGCACTCTAGCAGCCTCACTATACGCTCTGGTTAATTTTAGTGTCAACGCGTTTGCCAGCGGCGCAGTAGGCCATCAAACTCCACGCATCCTGCGCATCGTCGCGTCGCAAAACGTACCGGTCTCCGCTCTCTGTCAGCACCCGAAAGTATGTCGCGCCGGGCGAATACCAGCGGTCCTCCACTTCCGCAATCACGACGCTCTGCGCCTCAAACACGATGCGTACCGGCCGCTCTTCCGCCTTATAGCCGGAGTAACATTCCACGCGAACGAATTGTTCCGTCATGTTTTCGGCTCGAAGGCCCAGGCTTTAACGCGCCACGCGCCGGCTCTCCGCCAATTCCGCGTTCCACGCCGCTCCCAGAAACACAATCACCGCTGATAGCTGCATCCACACCATCAAGCCTATCACCGCTGCAAGCCCGCCGTAGACGATGCTGTACGGAACCCTTCGCACGTAATATCCGAACAGCACGTTTGTCAGCCACCACAGCGACGTCGCCACTAGCGCCCCCGGCAAGACATTTCGCAGACTCTCTTCGCCCGGCCTCGCCACTCGGTAGATCACCGTCAGCGCCAATAGAGCCAGCACAATCGCCACCGCCGGAAAGAAAATCGTCCACCAGCCCTTGAGGACATGCTGAGGGCCAAGTTCCAGCGCAAGCCAGCGCCGGATCGGCCGGCCAAGAACCCCAAGTATCGCAGCCGCCAGCAACGGTGCGATCGTCACCAGCAGCAACGCCAATCCACGAATTTGCCGGTGCAGAAATCCCGGCCGCACTTCATCTCCGTAAATTTTGTGAATGCCGTCCATCAACAGCCGCATCACCTGCGAACCCGCCAGCAGCGTTCCCGTCCACCCCACCAGCGCAAGTTTCCAGGCTTCCGGCCCGCGCTTCACTAGAAACTCGGAAACAATACTCTGGCTGCCTGGCGGCAGAAACGCGGTGAGGTCCGTGATCAAATCGAGCAGGCTGGTTCTGCCGCCGATGCGGCTCGTCGCAAAGCCCACCATAATGAGCAGCGCCGGAAAAAACGCCAGGAACAGATTGAAGGCGATCGCCTGCGAAATCATGGCGCATCGTGGAAATACGCGGGCCAGCATTCGAAATGTATGCCGGATCAAGGGGGGCATCGACGCCATAGCGCGCCATTATACGCATGGCGGCCTTTTCGACGTAGCGTCGAGTGGTAAACCCAACCCGGCTCCTGCAAGGCTCACGCGCCGGCTTATAAATGGCGGTACATAACCAAAGCGTCGACCAAGCCCAGCTTCGGGTGTTTAAATGCCTCTGGCAGTCGGCCCACAATTTCAAAACCCATGCTCTGCCACAGCCGCACCGCGCGTTCGTTGCTGCTCACAACAAAATTGAATTGCATCGCGTGAAATCCACGCTCTTTCGCGTGCTGAAGCGAGTGCTGGCACATCGTCCGCGCGACGCCGCGTCCACTCGCCCACGCGGCGGTCATATACCCGCAATTCGCAACGTGCGCTCCACCACCCTTCTGATTTGCCCGCAAGTAATACGTCCCTAGAATTTCCCCGTTCTCTTCCGCAACGAAAACTTCATGCCCTGGCGTATTCCAATACGCCAGCGCCCCCTCGCGGCTCATATCCGACGGCAAAGTGTACGTGTCTCCGCCGCGAATCACCGGCTCCAGAATCTTCCAAACTGCATCGTTGTCTCCCGCCCTTGTTTCGCGAATATCCATCGTCTTCAACCCGGCTCTTTCGTTCCGTTGTCCTGCTGGACCGCGCCATGCTTCACCGCCCATTCCACAAATCCTTGCGGCGCATTCTTTACTCCGAAGATGTTTGCGCTCTTTATGTTTGTAATGCTCTCCCAGCGCACTCCGTGCAAATCGGCGTTGGTCAAATCCGCGTCCGCAAGGCTCGCATCGGTCAGGTCCGCTCCAGCAAGGTCCGCGCCAGTCAGATCACTGTCTTCCAAATTCGCCCCGTGGAGCGAAACTTGTTCGAGAATGCTTCTGCGAAAATTTGCCGAGCGCAAATTCGCGTTCGAAAAGTCCGCCGCAGAAAATCTGCTGTCTCGCGCGTCCGCCGCGGAAAAATTCGCTCGCAGCAACCGCGCCTTCTCCAGTCGCACTCCCTGCAGAAACGCTCCCGAAACATCTACGCCGACCAGCGGCACGCCGTCTGCATTCAACTCCTGCAGGGCTTCGATCCTTCCGCCGCTTCCACCCTTTCCCTGCGAAGTGTTCACCACCTGCCACGCCTGGTAGTGCCGCTGCTTCACGCGGTCGCCCGATTCCGAAAAATAAAAAATCACCGCGATGAGCACGCTGAACGTTTCCAGATAATCAAGCACCTCCAGAAATGTCCAGTTGCTCAGCGCGTAGGCGATCCATTCCCACATCCACTCCAACGCCACAAACGGCAACACCCAGGCATGTTTCGTTTGCTGTTTGCGTTCCACCCAAGCGGCAGGTCTCTCTTTTCGGATGTGTATCCTCATCGTTCTCTCCTGATCGAGCCTGCCGCATTTAATGTGAAATCCGCGCTCAGCGCAACCTCGCACGCATCTGCTGGAATATGGCTTGCCAGCTGCATCAGCTTGCCGCACGTTTCCCCGCGTCGTACACTCGAACATCACGAAACCAACGCCAAGGAACCGCCCATGACCACTCCCGCAAAGCCTGTGCCATCCGCAATGTCCCGCAGCGAAGAGGTCGTCGCCAAGCACAAAAAATATATCTGGCCTTCCGTCACGAACTACTACCAGAAGCCGCTCGTCGCCGATCACGCCGAAATGCAGCACGTCTGGGACGTCGAAGGCCGCAGGTACCTCGATTTTTTTGGCGGCATCCTCACTGTCTCTGTCGGCCACTGCAATCCCCGAGTCACCAGCAAGGTGAACGCGCAGGTCAACAAGCTGCAGCACCTCTCCACTCTCTATCCGAACGAGCAGATTGTCGCTCTCGCCGAAAAAATCGCGCAAATCACTCCGGGCAACCTGTCGTCGAGCTTTTTCACCAGCTCCGGCAGCGAGGCCGACGAAGCCGCAATCCTCATCGCCCGTATGGCCACCGGCAGTTACGACATTGTCGCCCTCCGCCACGCCTACTCCGGCGGCTCTTCGCTGATGAAATCCGTCACCGCCCACGCGGCGTATCGCAAAGCCGCCGTCATCAGCGTAGGCATCGCGCACGCCATCAATCCTTATTGCTACCGCTGCCCGCTTCACCTCAAATATCCCGAATGCGAAGTTGCCTGCGCCGGTGACGTCGAAAATCTGATCCAAACCGGCACCAGCGGCAGCATCGCTGCTTTCATCGCCGAACCGATCCAGGGCGTCGGCGGCTTCATTACTCCGCCCAAGGAATATTTCAAAATCGTTTTCAACATCGTGAAAAAATACGGCGGCCTTTTCATCTCCGACGAAGTGCAAACCGGCTGGGGCCGCACCGGCAAAAAATGGTTCGGCATCGAGCAGTGGGAAGTCACGCCGGACATCATCACCAGCGCGAAGGGCATGGCCAACGGCGTTCCCGTCGGCTTGACCGTCACCACGCCCGAAATCGCGGCAGGCTTCCAGGGTCTCAACATCGCCACCTTCGGCGGCAATCCTGTCACCAGCGTCGCCGCTCGCGCCACCATCGAACTCATCGAAGAAGACGACCTCCTCGAAAACGCCCACACCGTCGGCAACTATTTCCGCGCCAAGCTCGAAGAACTTCAGCAGAAGTATCCGCTTATCGGCGACGTCCGCGGCATGGGCCTTATGCAAGCTCTCGAACTTGTGAAAGACCGCAAGACCAAAGAGCCTGCTCCCGCGCAAACCACCCAAGTCATGGAACGCGCCCGCGACAACGGCCTGCTCATCGGCAAAGGCGGCCTCATGGGCAACGTCCTCCGCCTCGCTCCCATGCTCAACACCACCAAACCCGACGTCGACGAGGCCATCCTCCTCCTCGACAAATCCTTCAGCGAAGTTGTGATGTGATTTGATTCCTGGAATGCAAACCGTCTTCGTCTCACTACTAATTTTCTTCTCGGCGCTTCCGCAAGCAGCGACGCCCGAAAAAAAGGCCGTTTGGAAGCCCGTGCAATTCGCGATTCTGCGCTTCAATGATGAGGCGCCGAAATCCTGGAACATCTACCACTCGGAAAAACGCGACGCGCTTCTTGTGAAGCTTTGGAAACGCTATCTCTACCTGGACCTAAAAGAGGCCGAAGTTTACGAGGTCGATCCCCAAACTGTGAAGCCGCAGGGCGACAACGCCGAATGGTCGCTCTCCGACCTTCCGAGCGACCCCATCGAGATTTCGGATTGGAAAGTGCGCGACGTCGGCTTGATGGTCCGTCGCGTGCGCTTTCGCTTCGGTAAGACCGGCCACTACCTGGACATCAATTTGCCCCTAAAGCCCGACGGCAAACCCGCCTACTAGGAAAGGAAGCTAACAGCCGACAGATCAGGTTTTAGCTGTGAGTTGTGAGCTGTGAGCCCGCACCGACTCCGCGTCCACCTCTCACCGCCGATACACGCCGTAATACCACGGAATCCCGATAGCCCCCGGCTCCACCGCCACCATCACCGTATCGCCAATCTGAAACCGATCGAAGTCATCCGCGTCTACCGCCAAACCCTCGACCATCTCTCCAGCCCGCCACGAATCCACATGCAATCGCCGGCTCCCCCGCACAATCCCTTTCATATTGAATTTGCTCACCACCACCGTCGGATGATACGCCAGGTTTTTCTGCGAATCGAACCGCCCATTCGCAAAGAGCACCGCCGCCAGAATGCACGGCAACGGAATGAACCCAGCGTAAATCCGCTTCAACACTTCAATCTCATTGTGCTGCCGCGCACGCCGTTCGAGAATCACCGCAAGTGTCAACGCCAGAAAAAACAGCAACCCGAAGAACACCAACATCAAGTCCAAATCCAGCGGAGGATAAATCTGGCTCACATAAGGAAACGCGAGCGAGCCGACCAGAAAAAACGCGGTGCGCGTCACTAGCCGCCGCCGGAACACCAACTCGGCCGCATTCGACGTCAATCCGCAAGAGGGACATTGGTCCGCGGTCCGCGGGGAACCGCAGTCAAGGCATCTGGTCAAACTCATGCAACCTCAAACGCCGTTTCACACGAAACGGGCGTAATCAGTTTCACGCAGCCCAAGCCGCGCGAACCCCTGCGCGCCGCTGCTCCCGTAGTATAAGACGAGCTTACGAACCTGTGTTGGAGAGAGAAGCTAGAAGATCCTGGTACCGCTGTTCGTGCTGTCCATCGGCAAGCGTCACGGATACGCCCATGCCGAGTCCCGGCTCGATGCGCTTCACCGAACAATCGACTTTCACGCGCTTGTCCAATACCAGATGCGCGGTAAATCCCGCCCCGATCCACAAAGGATCGTTCGATTCGATGAACATTCCGTTCGAGCTGATGTCGCGCGTGCTTGCGCGCAGGACGGCCGAACCCCATTCGATCTCGAGGTTCGCGCGAAACGAGTAGCGCGGCGCCCAGCGGCGGTCGGAACGCCGGGACGTTTGATCCCCACTGCCCATGAACCTGGTACACCCCCCTGCCAAGGATCCCAAGCTGCGGCGCCTGGGCTGTCTCGCCGCTCAACTCTCTTAAGCATACGCCTGCTACGAGCACACCCATACGACGCCGAAAAGTGATGTTTTGTTCCCGGCAATCCAGTTCGCACCGCTGGCCACACCCATCGAGAATGAGTTCCGGCCTGTGGGTTTAAGGATACCGCTCAGTCTGGATTAGACGCGGATGGCGGGCTGCCGTTACTTTCTTTCAACGACGATTTTTCTCCCGCGCGAATCCGCCGCTGCACTTCCGCTTGCAGATACTTGCGCAGGCTCTCCGAAACAATTCCCGGCGATGCCAGTTCCCGCAAATCAGATATAGTCAGCTCCGGCAGGTACGCCAGCACCGTGGCCAGCGGCGACAAAGGATGCCGCACCAGCGCAAGCCGCACGTTGTACGTAATCGACCATTTTCGATGACGCCCGATCTCACGCACCACCACCGGCGGCAACTTTTCTCGCGACAGAACTTTCAACACCTGGGCTTCCGTCAAGTAGGCGTTGTCCAGCACAATGCTCACGATTTGCGCGTGCCCCTCCGCCAGGAGCGCCCCCGCCAGACGCGCAGGCCCACGCCGCGCCAATGTGATTTTTTGTCCAAGCGGCAATTGCGGCAGCCGAGAAGTCAGCTGGTCCTCCGCATTCCGCTTCAACTCTGTCGGAATCCCCGGCAAAAGCGTCAGTTGCACCAGGTCCATCAAATAAAGATCTCGCAGCAATCGCAGTGTGACGAGCCGCGGGGTCCGCGGATGAAATGCCAGCGCCTTCTTCACTCGGTAACTCTTCAAAAGCGGCTTTCGCCGCGCCACTTCCTCAAGAATTTCTCCCGGCAGATTCTTTCGCTCCAGCAAAATACAGAGCTGCGCTTCCTCCAGCGACGGATTATCGAGCAGCGCCAGTAGCACCTCCGCGTCCGGGTGGTGCAGCAAGGCCGTCAGTTCATCGCCGGATGCAGCCAACGCGCGCTCCCACGTTTTGTCCACCGTGGCCATCTCAATTCCCCGCAGAACGCCCTGAACTCAGCAATCCCAGCGCTAGCCGCGCCGCCGCTTCCGCCGAAGAAATCCGCAGCCCGCCAATCTCCGCCTCCGGAAATGCATTCTTCAATCGCTCATCCAGCTGCGCTTCCAAATACTTCGATCGCCCCATCATCCCGCCCGTCTTCGCTATAAAAAACCGCGTCCCCCGCAAATGCAATCGCTCCCCAAGATTCTCCGCCAGCGAAGCCAAATCAAACGCCGCCGCTCGCAATATCCCCCGCGCCGTATTCCTCCCCGCCGTTTCCGCCGCACTTTCCGTCGGACTCTCCAGCCAATCCGCCACCAGCGCCACCGTCGCAAACAATCGCGGAAACACCTCATCCGAAGCCGCTTGCGCCCGCGCCTTTACCTCTGACCAGTCCGCACAACCCAACTCGCGCAGCAACCGCTGCCCCAGCAGCGAATCCGTTCCGGTCCGATCGTTTTCATGCATCACTGTCAACACCGCGCGCCTCCCCACATCGTAAGCGCTACCCTCATCCCCAATTTGCGAGCCGTATCCGCCCGCGCGCGCCGTTTCGCCCGACGCATTCCGCCCGACGGCAAACGAACCCGTTCCCGCTAACAGCACAATCGCTGGTCCGTCGCCCGTCGCCACCAGCGCGAGATCGAGATCGGTACAAACCTGAACTTTAGATTCCGCAAATTCCGTTGCAAGAAGCGCGCGAATCTTTTCCGCGGACTCCGGAGGTCCCGCTCCCGCAAGCCCAGCGCAAACCGCGTCCGCTTTTGAATCAGCGGGCAGTTTGGCTTGCGCGATAGCCTGCCGCGCCGCCTCACGAATCGACGCCAACGCCACCCCAAATCCCACGCGCAAAGGATTCGACGGCCCTGCCATCGACCGCGCCAAAACCACCCCAGCCTCATCCATCAACACGCAATCCGTCTTCGTCCCACCGCCATCAAATCCCAGTACAAATCGCATACAAAAAGTCTAAGCGAGAATCCCACGCAATGCATCCGCGTAACAAATCAGCGTGCGCAATCATGCGACCTGTCCTATTGGACTGGCTTCCTTTCTCTCAACGTGAAATTCCGATGCTGGCCGCGCCCGCTCTCCACACGCATTCCTTGACCTCCGTCCGCCCTGCCACTATTCTCGGTTCTCTTTCAACCACCGATGCGCATCCACCCACTCGACCTCGCCATCGTCATCGCCTACCTCCTCGCCGTCACCGCGCTCGGCATGCATTTCCGCCGCTCCAAAAAATCCATCGCCACCAGCAAAAGCGACCGCGACTCCGTCTCCCTCGACTATTTCCTCGGCGGCCGCACCGCCCCCTGGTGGGCTCTCGCTCTCTCCATCGTCGCCACCGAAACTTCCACGCTCACCATCATCGGCACCCCCGCCATCGCCTACTCCACCAACCTCGCCTTTATCCAGCTCGTCATCGGCTATCTCATCGGCCGCGTCCTCATCGTCCTCCTTCTCCTCCCCGGCTATTTCCGCGGCCAATTCCTCACCGCCTACGCCCTCATCGAAAAACGCTTCGGCGAAAAAATGCGCGCCGTCGCCGCCAGCACCTTTCTCATCACGCGCGCCATCGCCGAAGGCGTCCGGGTCTCCGCCATCGCTCTCGTCGTCAGCGTGGTCCTCGGTACCTCCGAGCACCTCGCCATCGTCATCGTCATCGCCCTCACCATCCTTTACACCTTCGAAGGCGGCATGACCGCCGTCATCTGGACCGACGTCGCCCAACTCGTCCTCTATCTCACCGGCAGCGCCGTCACGTTCTGGGTTCTCCTCCACCGCATCCCCGGCGGATGGACCGAAGTCGCCCAAGTCGCCGCCACCGCCGGCCACAAATTGCAAGTCTTCGATTTTTCCTTCAACCTCGCCACCAAATACACTTTCTGGTCCGGCCTCATCGGTGGCGCTTTCCTCACCATGGCCAGCCACGGCACCGACCAAACCATCGTCCAGCGCCTTCTCGCCGCACGCAACGAACGCGACTCCCGCCGCGCTCTCCTCACCAGTGGCGTAATCATCCTCATCCAATTCACAATTTTTCTTTTAATCGGCGTCCTGCTCTACGTCTTCGCGCAACACTCTCCGCTCCTCGCGGCAGGCGAGCGCACTGACCGCATCCTTCCGCTCTTCCTCGTTCGCGAAATGCCCACCGGTCTCGCCGGCCTTCTTCTCGCCTCGATTGTCGCCGTCGCCATGTCCAACGCTAGCGGATCTCTCAACTCCCTCGCCGCCAGCAGCGTTCTCGACTTCTCCAAACTCCGCGGCCATTCCACCGACCCCGTGAAATTTCTTCGCCTCTCGCGCCGCATGACTCTCGTCTGGGGCCTTATCCTCATGGCTTTTGGCTTCGTAAAATGGGGCCCACTCCTCGAAGCAGGCCTCACCGTCGCCTCTCTCCCCTTCGGCAGCCTCCTCGGCCTCTTCCTCCTCGGCACCCTCGACCGCCGCGCCACCGCCACCGGCGCACTCATCGGAATGTTTGCCGGCCTCGCCACCGTACTTTGCATTTGGAGATTTACCCCGATTGCGTATACATGGTACGTGCTCATCGGCAGCGTAACGACGTTCGCCGTAGGTGCCGCTGTCAGCCGCATTCATGGATCAGAAAAAATTGCCAATGCATAGCCTCCTCATGCGACGCGTCAAATCTGTAGGGGCACGATTCATCGTGCCCAACGGTCGACCCGAAGCCACCACATGAAACCTTCGCGCAACTCGCTATGACCGAAACTCCCTCTTCCACGGATCACGGAACACGGGCCACCCACGGCCCCTCTCCCCGTCTCGACCTAGTCCGCGGCCTCGGCGCCTGGGCCTCCGGGGCCATCGTCGTCGGCACCATGATCGGCACCGGCATCTTCCTCAAACCCGCTGAAATGGCCCGCGAAGGCCGCACCGTCTCCGTCGTCTTCGCCGCCTGGATCGTCGGAGCAATCCTCTCCCTCTTCGGCGCTCTCTCATTCGCCGAACTTGGCGCCGCCATCCCCGAAGCCGGCGGCGAGTACGCCTATCTGCGCCGTGGATTCGGCCCCACCTGGGGTTTTCTCTTTGGTTGGACGCACTCCATCGTAGGCCGCCCAAGCTCGCTCGCTTCCATCGCCGCGGGACTCATGCGTTTCCTCAGCTTCCTGATTCCCGCCGTTGCCGCGCCCATCTTTACCATCCACATTGCCATCCCCGGCCTCACCGGATGGATCAACCCCTACGACTTCGTCTTCACTTGGGCGCAACCTCTTGCCGTTTTCTGGCTTGTGCTCATGACCGGCATCAACTATCTCGGCGTACGTCTCGGCGGCGCCGTTCAGATTTTTCTCACCGCCATAAAAATTATTTCCGTCGTCATCGTGATTGGCGTAGCGTTTTTCGCCCCGGCCGCCGCGCCGCACGCTCCCGATCCCCTGTGGCCCTCCGCGCTCAACGGCGGCGTCCTCAGCGCATTCCTCGCCGCTCTCGCTGCCGCCTTGTGGGCCTATGATGGCTGGGAAGATTTAAATCTCGTCGGCTCGGAAGTGCAAAATCCGCAGCGCAACTTCCCGCGTGCTCTTGTCGGAGGCGTCGCTCTTGTCGCTGTCATCTATCTTCTTTTCAGCGCCGCTTGCCTGAAAGTTCTTCCGTTTGCCACCGTTGCCGCTTCCTCTCACATCGCATCCGACGTTGTCCAACACGTCGCCGGCCCCATCGCTGGCGCCTGGATCACCGTCGCCATGGTCATCAGCGCCCTCGGCTCGATGAACTCTTCCGTCCTCAGCGGCGCTCGTCCTACCTACGCCATGGCTCGCGACGGCATTTTCTTTAAAATCGCCGACGGCGTTCATCCAAAATATCGCACACCCGGCCGCGCCCTGATTTTTCAAGGCATTCTCACCAGCTTGATGGCTCTGACGGGAACTTTCGAAGAACTAACCAATCTCTTTATTTTTGCAGGCTGGATTTTCTACGGCCTCGCCGTCGTCGCTCTCTTCCGTCTCCGCTACAAAGAACCCAACATGCCCCGCCCCTATCGCTGCTGGGGCTATCCTTGGGTTCCCGGCCTCTTCGTCGCCGGAGCACTCGCCCTCACCTTCAACATCTGGCTCGACCGCCCCGGCCGCTCCTCCATCGGCCTCCTCCTCATGGCCGCCGGCCTCCCCTTCTACCGCTATTGGAGCCGAAAGGCCCAAGCCGCATGACCGAACTCAATCTCAGCGGCGATTCTTTTTCCGCCACATCGGTGGAGAAACCGAAACGCAAACCATCGCGCAAGCTCCGCGTGCCCCTCGTAATCCTCGTGAGCCTGCTGTTCCCCGGCATGGGCCAGCTTTATGCACTCCGAATCTGGCGAGGTGTCGTCTTCGCGTTCATCTCGGCGAGCCTTAGCGCCATTTGTGTCGAGCGCCACGCGCTCCTCACCTTTGCAACGGCTCTTGCCTACGTCTTGCTCGCGCTCCTATGGTATTTGTTTGTGATCGTGGACGCCGGACGTCTTGCTTGGGTTTACAATCCCTTGCTTGCGCCGCCACGCGATGAGAAAAAGACAATCGCCGGCGTAGTGCTCATCTTTTTTCTGGTCGGATACCCGACCCCGGACTATCTCACCAAGAAACAACACAAATTCTTTCGCGCATTTAAGATCGATTCCGGCTCCATGTGCCCAACTATCTGCCAGGGCGAACGGATTGTCGCTGCCAGCGACGCTTACGAAACCCAGTCTCCGAGCCGCGGAGATTTGATCCTCTTCGATTTCAATCACACAGGGCAGATATTTACAAAACGGGTTATCGGCATCGCGGGAGACAGTATCGCACGCGGTCCGGGCAACACGATTTTAGTGAACGGAGCAACACTGACGCTCCCAAAGCCTTGCGGCCAACACGAAGCCTTCAATCCGCTAGCTCCTGAAGGCCCGCCCTTTGAAACTGTGAAAATCCCGGAAGGCTCTCTCTTCGTGATTGGCGACAGTCTTGACAACAGTTACGACAGCCGGTTCTTCGGATTCGTGACCATCGATGAGATAAGGGCCAAACCCAAATTCATCTACTGGGCGCACAACCGCTCTCGCTTCGGCTGCGAACTTCACTAGCCGCGGCCACTGACAGACATGGATTAAGGTTTCGCGATGTGACCTGACGCCATGCGCCGTCCCTGAAGTAATTGCACCGGAAGCCCGCCAGCCAACAAAGCCACTCCGGGCAAAACCACCCACGCCGCCAAACTCATAAACAAGCCGCTGATCATGATGTTGTGGGCAACGTGATCGTCGAGGATCAGCACCACGGGAAACACGACCAGGAAAAAACCCAAATGCGGCAGCACCGGAAAGACGGTCGATAGAAACACCGCGCGTTGCGACCCGCCTGCCCGCCCCGCCAAGTAGGCCGCAATGGCCCCAATGGGAATCAGCGACAGCAGCCACGGCAGATAAATTACGGCCACCGGAGCACTCAACTGCGAGCCGTGAGCACTCACGATGAGCGGCTTGATCCCAATGAACTCAATGGCCCTGAGCAGCATCACCGAAAGAAATAGCGCCACGAACCCGGGCAACCACCATTGTCTGACTCGATTTGTCATGACGTTCCCCTTCCTTCGCGCAGTCTGAATTTTCCGCCGAAGCGACTGCCAATTCTTCACTTGCGAAAGCGCGCGGTCGACCGCAGCTTCTTCAGACAGTCCTTGCCGGCGTAACTCCTCGAAAGTCTCTTCGAGATGAGCCGCGAGCTCTGCGATGACTTCGCGCCGCTCATGCCGTTCAAGAGAAAGTCCAGCGAGCCGTTCCCGTACGAGCGCCTCCCAATCAGGCATCGTTCGCATCGCTAGCCCATCGCCGTGTGCGACGCTGATCGCGTGTTAATCAGAAGTTGCGCGAGTAGGCCCCCGGCCAGGAGAGCCAATCCCGGAACCAGGAGCCAGCCAATCCCATCTTTCAGAAGAACAGTGGCCACCCGGCTAAGATCGACCGGTCTTCCCGCTATTAGTTGGATCGTCAAGCTGAAGGGAAACATGAAAAGGAACGCAAAAGTAAGCGCAATCGCTGGAAAAACGCTGACAAAGAGCACGGTTCCCCGCGAACCACCAGACCGAGACGAGACGTAAGCTCCCAGAGCTCCGATGAAAGGAAGCGCCGCCAGCCACGGCATGTAGAGGATGGGCGAGCTAGCGCCGCTCCACACAATCCGCGGTGGCAATCCCAGCCTCTGGAGCGCCGCCTGAAAAAGCAAGCAAAGTATCAGCGAAAGAAAACCCGGGGATCCAAAGCTGCCGCAAGCGTTTCTGCATAATCAGCTCCTTCCTCTTTACCGCAAGAATTTTGCGCCGCAAATCCTTCCAATCTCCGGCGTTCGCCAGAGCCCGCCGCACGGCTTCTTCTTCCGTCATTCCCTGTCGGAGCATCTCCTCCCAAACATCTTCCAGATGCGCCGCGAGCTCCGCGATCACCTCGGTCTTTTCTTCCGGCTCCAGCGCCAGGCCTGCGAGCCGCTGTTCTACAAGCGTTTGCCAATCACGCATGCGACACCTTCGTCAGGCGATTCAACGCGCGAAATAGTTCGGCCCATTCTTTGCGAATCGGAGCGAGTTTCTTCTTCCCTTCCGCAGTCAGCTTGTAGCATCGCCGACGCCGCCCCGTTTCGCTGGTTTCCCAAGCGCCGCGCACCCAGCCGCGCTTTTCCAACCGGTAAAGCAACGGATAAAGCGAAGCGAGCGTAAATCGCAACGCTCCCTGCGTTTGCTCTTCGATGCGCCGCGCCATTTCATACCCATGCAGCCGCCCCTCTTCGAGCACGCTCAACACCGCCAATTCCGCCGTCCCCCGCTTAATCCCTGGTGCGATCATCTGCTCTCCTATATATAGGATTCTTATACATAAGAGTCAGCATTGTCAACTGTACTGAAGGCCAGCTGGATGGCGAAGGAACTGTAGGGGCGGGGCTTGCCCCGCCCGCTCTGCTCTGACTAGGCGGAAGCTGCTCGGAAGGTCGATGAAAACGCGGTTACGGGCGCCACACTTATGGGCAACACGACACTTTCTGCTTCGGGGCTGATCGCTACTTCCGGATGCAAAATCTTGGCCAGCGCTTCGATGCCGCTGATCAGCCGCGGGCCCGGCCGCGAAAAATACCCGCTGGCATCCATCGCATATACTCTCGAATTCCGCACTGCCGGAATCGCGTTCCATTCCTCGGGAAAAGAAATCCTGCCGTATTCATCACGCGCTTGCTGCGCGCTGTAACCGCACTGCGCAATGAATAGAATTTCCGGCGCGGCATCCATCACATCCTCGGCGGTAATCCGGAAAGACGGTGTCCGCTTCTTGCCGAGCATATCTTTCCCGCCGGCAACCTCGATCATTTCCGGCACCCAGTGCCCCGCCACATAAAACGGCTCGAGCCATTCCAGAACCGCCACGCTCGGCCGATGCTCCATCGCCTCAAGCTGCTGTTCCAACTCGCCAAGCCGCGTTCCAATTTTCTTCAGCAGCGCTTCCGCCTCGTGCCCGCGGCAAGTAGCTTCGCCCACCCACAAAATGTCCCGCCATACGTCGCCCAGATCCTGTGGATTCAGGCACAGAACTTCCGGCAGCTGTGGAAAGCGCGCCAAAGTCGCAGCTAAATCATCCGGTGAAGCCGCGCACACCTGGCACAAGTCCTGAGTAATAATCAAATCCGGCGCCAATTCCACCAGCGCCTCGGCATCCACGGAATAAAGGCTCTCCCCGCGGGAAACATATTCACGCACCAACCGGTCAATTTCGGAAGGAGACGCATCGTGCGGCAGCCGCGAGTGAATCACCACGCGCTTGGCGCGCGCCCGCGCCGGAAAGTCACACTCATGGCTAACGCCAACCACTTCCTTGTCGAATCCCAGAGCAAACAGTATTTCCGTAGCCGAAGGTAATAAAGACACAACACGCATGGGTGGGAGATCAGCACAGACAAGTGTGTGAAGCTAAACTTGTGTGGAGGTAGATAGCAGTTAGCATAATGCGCTGATCGCGTCTATAAGTAAAACTTCGTAGTACGATTACGACATTGACAAACGCCGCGGTGTAGATTCAACTCCCAATCGCTTATGCGCCAAATATCCGTCAGGTTTTGATATGGAAAAGCCCAAGCAAGAAAAGAAGGGCCCGCCAATTTGTAATTGTGAATGCGTGCGCCGTGATATTGGCAATCACTGCTTCAAGCGCCCGCTTTGCCAGCACCCACGCTGGAACGAAATCTCGCCTAAACGAAAGCGGCCTCGGGGTGGCTGACGCTGCTTGCACGGGCCTTTTTGGATTCCTCTTTTTTCACCCACTCAGCTAAGAGATGCTCGAATTCGTCTTGCGTGTAGATTCCCTTTTGAATGAGCAGCGAATTCATCGCGTAAACAGTCGCCTTGAACGCGTCATCCCGGGACGCCAGTCTCATCGCTTCTTCGTATGACATAGTGTTTGGATACCCCCCGAGTCAACATCCGCCCTATGTTAGCCCCGACAGTCACTAACTGACAACGATCTTCGCTTTGGGAACCGGCTTGCTACTTGTACAGGAAATATTTGCGGCGCATTTCGTCGAAGTTCGCGAGGTCTGTCGACCAGCTTGCCACGATTTGATCCGGCGAGACGCCGGCTTGAAGCTGGCGGATGGTTTCAGCGTTGCCGATGAGGACCAGCAATTTCGCTGGATCAAACTTCGCCGGATATAGTTTCTGCAGAATGACCGCAATCTCTAAACCTGTGCGCACCGAGCGCACCGCCGCGCGGTCCGTGATCCGAATCCCAACGCCGCCGCAGCGCTGCCCCGCATAGAGTCCTGACACGGGAATGAAGGGCTGATCGGTGAAACGCAATCCCGGCAGATGCAGCGCGTTCAACTTGTCCGCCACAGCCATCCCATCCATCCACGGCGCGCCAAACTCCTCAAAAGGCGCCTCCGTTCCGCGTCCCACCGAAACGCCTGCGTTCTGCAAAATTTCGATTCCCGGATACACAATCGAGCCCTTCACCGTGCGCAAATTCGGCGAAGGAGGCACCCAGCGAATCCCTGTACTCTCAAAAAAATAATTGCGATGCCAGTTTTTCATCGCAATCACGTGCAGGTCGCTCCCGATGTGATTTTCCGCGTTGAAAAACTGCGCCAGCTCGCCGATCGTCAATCCATACCGTATCGGCAGGGGAAAATAGCCGACGATACTCGTCTTGTCCGAATCCAGCATCGGCCCTTCAATGACATCGCCGCCGAGCAAATTCGGCCGGTCCAGCACGTAAAACGCGATGTTGTGTTTCGCGGCCTCTTCCATGCAGTACGCCATTGTCGCCGTGTAGGTGTAAAACCGTACGCCGGCGTCCTGCACATCGAAAACAAGCGTGTCGATGCCCGCGAGCATTTCGTCCGTGGGCCGCAGCGATTCCCCATACAAGCTGTAGGTCGGAAGCCCGGTCGTCGGATCTTTCGACGACGAAAATTTCTCGTCGGCGTACCCCGCAATGCCATGCTCCGGACTGAATAGCGCCACAAGCTGCAAACCCGGCGCGTGAAAAAACAATTCAATGCTCGAGCGTCCCTGCGCGTCGAGACCGGTGTGATTGGTGATCAGCCCAACATGCTTGCCGCGCAAAGGTGCGAATTTTTCGGCTTCGAGGACGTCGAGCCCCGTTTGCACGCGCCCCGGACGCCCCGATTTCTTCTGGGCGGCGCGCGCCGGAGCGCCGAACGTCATCGCCGCAACGAGGAGGAACAAAGCTACTCGACTTCTTCGACGGCTTCGTTCTGTCTGACTTTGGCTCAAAGCATCCCCTCCGGTTGCGCGCACCAATGATATTCTGGAACGCTTCGTTCCGCGCTTCGTTGTGAGCCTCAAGTGCGTGTGTTATATACAGTCGCAGGGGCAGCGCGTCAACCGGGAGACCCACATCTGATGAAAGGACGCGGTACTGGCGTTCTGCTTCTCGTTCTTTGCGGTTTATTCCTTCTTCTTATGGCCCACACGACGCGCAGTCAAAACCAATCTTCCTCCGCGCCCTCCAACTCTTCGACGCCTTCTTCTCCTGCAAAAGATGTATCGGCCGCGAAGACAAACGCCGCAACATCGAAGTCCGGGCAAAAATTATCTCCCGCCGCCGCGCAGTGGGTGGAATCGACGCTCAGTAAAATGGCGCTCGACGAAAAAGTTGGACAAGTGATTTTCGCGACGTATCACGGAAGTTTCACCGCGACCGACGCTCCCGCTTACGCCGACATGATGCGCGACGTCGAACAACTCCACGTCGGCGGTTTCATCAACATCACGCAAAGCTCCCCGCTCGGGATCGTAAAAAGCCAGGCTTACCCGACAGCTGTTCTCACAAACCAGTTGCAAGCAAAATCAAAACTTCCCCTGCTCGTCGGCGCCGATTTTGAGCGCGGCACCGCCATGCGCCTCGATGAAGGCACTTCGTTTCCCACGGCCATGGCGCTCGCCGCCGCGGGCAATCCCAAAGATGCCTACACCATGGGAAAAATCACCGCGCTGGAAGCGCGCGCCGTCGGGATTCACTGGATTTACGCGCCCGACTCCGACGTCAACAACAATCCAAACAATCCCATCATCAACACGCGCTCCTTCGGCGAAGATCCACAAAAAGTCGCAGAATATGTGACGCAGTTCGTGCGCGGCGTGCAAGAAAACGGGGGCCTTGCCACCGCAAAGCATTTTCCGGGGCATGGTGACACTGCCGCGGATTCGCACATCGATCTTCCGGTCATTCACGCCGACCGCGAGCGCCTCGAGAAATTGGAACTAGTTCCCTTCCGCGCAGCGATTGCCGCTGGAGCCGATAGCGTTATGACAGGTCACCTGTCGATTCCCTCGCTGGAGCCCGATGCGAGCACGCCGGCAACACTTTCTTCAAATATTCTGACAGGGCTTCTCCGCAAAGAGCTTGGCTACCAAGGGCTCGTCGTCACTGACGCGATGGACATGGGCGGAATTACCGTGCGCTACGCGCCAGGCGAAGCGGCGGTGCGCGCGTTTGTGGCGGGCGCGGACGCGCTGCTTATGCCGCCAGTGCCGGATGCGGCGATCGATGCGCTGAAGGACGCAGTGAAGTCCGGGCGCATTTCGCGCGAGCGGCTCGACGCTTCGGTGCGGCGGATTCTGCAAGCGAAGGCGCGGATCGGTCTTTATAAAGAGCGTTTGGTGGATGTGAACGCGCTGAACAAACATTTCGGCAAAGTGGAATGGCAGCGCGAAGCGCAGGAGATTTCGGATCGCGGCGTGACGCTGCTGCGCGACACGGCACATCGCTTGCCGCTAGACGGCACGAAGCCGGCGCGGGCATTGCTCGTCGCGCTGTATGCCGACCCGGAACCGTATCCTGGCGAAGATCTCGAGCGCGAACTGCGTTCGCGCGTGGATTCAGTGATGGCGCTGCGCGCGGATACGCGTTTTGTGAAAGCCGACAATTTGAAATTGCCTTCCCCGGATTCTTACGATATCGCGATTCTTGCGTTTTTTGTGCGGGTGAGCGACCGCAAGGGGAACGTGGACATTCCGGCGGAGCAGGCGGCACTGGCGGAAAAAGTTTACAAGAACGGGAAGCCGGTGGTGACGATCGGATTTGGAAGTCCGTATCTTGTCGAACATTTCCCGCAGGCGGAGACTTGGCTGGCGGCGTTTGGCATCAGCGACGTGGCGCAGATTTCCGTGGCACGCGCGCTGTTCGGACAGATTGCGGTGCGGGGGAAATTGCCGGTGACGGTGCCAGGCGTAGAGATGAAAGCGGGATTTGGCATCGAGCTGGCGGCGAATCCAATGACCGTGCAGCCGATGGAGGTGCGTTCGGAAGCGCGGCTGCAGCCGGCTTTTGACGTGATCGAACGCGCGATTGCGGACAAAGCGTTTCCTGGCGCGACGCTAGCGGTTGGATACAAAGGGCGCGTGGCGCTGCACGCGTTTGGCAAGCTGAGCTACGACGCGAAATCGGCGCAAGCGAATGTGCGCACGATGTATGACGTTGCGTCGCTGACGAAAGTCATTGTGACAACGACGTTGGTGGAAAAACTTGTCGAAGGCGATTTCAAATCGCCGCTACAACTAGATGCGCCGATCGAGCGGTATTTGCCGGAGTGGACAGCGGGGCGCGAGCCACAAAAAGGATTGAAAGATCTGTTTCACGAAAATCCGCAAGAGATGGAATGGCGGCATCGCGTAACCGTGCGGCATCTGATGACGCACACATCGGGATTGCCGGCGTTCAAGGAGTATTGGCGGACTTCCACCGGTAAACCCGACACGCTGAAAATGATATTTGCCGAGCCGCTCGAATATGAGCCGGGCACGAAGATGATTTACTCCGACCTGGGAATTATTTTGATGGCGGAGATTATTCAGCGCTTGACGGGACGAACGCTCGACGACCTGGCGAAGGAATTTATTTTTGGGCCGCTCGGGATGAACGATTCGATGTACAAGCCGCCGAAAAAACTTTGGCCGTCGATTGCGCCCACGGAATTTGATGCAAATTTCCGCAAGCGGCTGGTGCAAGGCGAAGTGCATGACGAAAATGCGTTCGCCATTGGCGGCGTTTCTGGACATGCAGGAGTGTTCAGCACGGCACCGGATTTGGCGGTGTTTTGCCAGATGCTGCTGAACGGAGGCGTTTACGCGCATCAAAGAATTCTGCGACGCTCGACGCTGGCACAATTCACCGCGTCGCAGCAGCTTTCCGGCGGGACGCGGACGCTCGGTTGGGTAGTGCCGACGGAAGGCAGCTCGAGTGGGCACTATTTTTCCGCCCATAGTTTCGGCCATACCGGATTTACCGGGACTACGATTTGGATTGATCCGGACCGGCAGGTGTTTGTTGTGCTGCTGTCGAATCGTGTCAACCCAACGCGTGAGAATCACAAAATCGCTGAAGTGCGGCCCGCGGTGCATGACGCCGTGATGCAGGCGCTGGGGTTGGCATCGGCGACCGCGTCTCCGAAGTGAACTGAGTAACGGAATGCGTCCGGCTACCTCCTGAAGTACCCTCACCCTGTTTGTGTAAGTGTGGCTGATAAAGGAGTTGGTGTGCGCGTGTAACCGCTTGGAAGCTTATTGCTGCGGGTCGAGGGCGGCTTGGGCTAGGTCGGCGGGTTTGCCGAGGTCGCGCCAGTAGGAAGAGTCGTGGCGGAAGGCGAGGATTTTTTCGCCGTGGGAGGAGAGGCGGAGGTAGGCGTCGATGATGGAGAAGGCGGGGGCGGATTCGGTGAGCATCGGGAGGATGCGGGGGGAGAGGATGTGGATGCCGGAGAAGGCTAGCGGGAGTAATGGGGAGGTATTTTTAGATTGAGGAAGTGGCGAGTGGCTAGTGGCGAGTGGCGAGTGGACTTCCGCGCGGCCGGAGAGTTGGAGTTGGTCGTTGAACAATAATTGGCGGGAAGAGGGGCGGGGTTGGACGGCGAGGGTGGCGAGGGCTTGATTTTCTTTGTGGAATTGGAGCATGCCGGCTAGGTCGATGTTGCTGAGGACGTCTACGTTGTGGAGGACGAAGGGGTCGTCGTTGATGCGGGAGCTAGAGCCGGGGGACTTTTCTTGGAAAAACCAGGCGGCTTTTTTCAGGCCGCCGCCGGTGTCCAGGAGCTGGTCGTCTTCGCGGGAGATTTCGAGGCGCATGTTGAAATTGTTTTTGGAGTGGAGATAGTCGACGACCATTTGGGCGTGGTGATGGACGTTGATGATGGCTTCGGTTACGCCGAAGGATTGGAGGCGGGTTAGGGTGATTTCGAGGAGGGTGCGGCCGTTGAGTTCGACGAGGGCTTTGGGGCGATCGTTAGTGAGCGGCCGGAGGCGGGTGCCGAGGCCCGCGGCGAGAATCATCGCTTTCATTTGCGGAGATTTTCCAGGCCGAGGTGACGGAGTTGGACTTCGATGCCGGGTTTGGTGCGGAGGCGCTTGGCTAATTGTTCCGCGAGGAAGACAGAGCGGTGTTGGCCGCCGGTGCAGCCGAAGCTGACCATAAGATTTTTGAAGCCGCGAGATTGGTAGCTGGCGATGGTGGCGTCAACCAGCGAGAGGACGCTCGCGAAATATTGGTGGACGGATGCTTGTTGGTTGAGATAGTCGATGACCGGGGCGTCCTGGCCCGTTAGCGATTTGAAGCGCTCTTCCCTGCCGGGATTCGGGAGGCTGCGGCCGTCGAAGACGAAGCCGCCGCCGTTACCGGTTTCGTCCTGCGGTAGGCCTTGGTGGAAAGAAAAGCTGAAGACGCGAACGACGAGATTGTCGGCTTCGCTGGCGATACTTTGCAATTTTTCGGAAGCGAGCATGCCTTGGAACGCGCCCATCAACGCGGGGAGCGCGATGGGCAGCTCGGCTTGATGCAGGAGCCAACGCAGATTTTTGAGGGCGTAAGGGACGCTTTGGAGAAAATGGGCTTTACGTTCGTAGAAACCGCGGAAACCGTAAGCGCCGAGTGCCTGCATAATGCGAACGTAAACGTAAGCGTAGTAGTGGCGGATGAAGGCTTCGCGGTCGACGGGAATAAATTTTTCGAGGGCGCGAAGATAGTCGTAGAGAAGCTGCTGGCGGAGGTCGGGGGGGAGATCGGCTTTGGCGTCGTAGAGAAGCGAGGCGATGTCGTATTGCAAGGCGCCTTTGCGGCCGCCCTGATAGTCGACGAAATACGGCTGGCCGTCGCGGAGCATGATGTTGCGGGATTGAAAATCGCGGTAGAGAAAATAGTCGCGCGGGGCGCTGAGAAGAAAATCGGTGAGGCGGCTGAAATCGTCTTCGAGAGAGTGCTCGTTGAAAGGGATGCCAGCGAGGCGGAGAAAATAATATTTGAAATAGTTGAGGTCCCAGGCGATAGATTGGCGATCGAAACTGGAGATGGGATAGCAGACGGAGTAATCGAGATCGCGGGAGGCTTCGACCTGAAAGCGCGGAAGGATGGCGACGACTTTGCGATAGGCTTCAACGACTTGTGGAGCGATCGTGCTGCCTTGGCGATTTTTGGAGAGAAATTCGAAGAGGGTGGTGTCGCCGAGGTCTTCTTCGAGATAGGCGCCGCTCGCGAGATCTTCGGCGTAAATTTCGGGGACGGGGAGATTGTGTTTGCGGAAGTGTTTGGAGAAAGCGAGGAAGGCGGCGTTTTCTTCGCGGACGTTGGAGAGGATGCCGATGGCGGTGCGCGGGCCGGCGGAGAGGCGGATAATTTTGCGGCCGGAGCCGCCGAGTTCGCCCTGGAGGGGAGTGACACGCTCGACGGGGGCGTGGAAGTGTTGTTCGAAGAGAGTTTTGAGGACGTCGATGGACATGGGTTTCGGCTCGCCTTCAGAGCGCGGCGATTTCTAGGATAGCTGATTCTTGGCGATGAGATTTGGGCGGAAGTGAACGAGTGTGCCTAGAAATGTGGAGGATGAAGGGATGCGAGGAAAAACATTTACACAGAGGGCACGGAGGTCACAGAGGACACAGAGAAGAGCACAGGCTGAAGCCTGTGCCACTGGGTGCGTGCGGCAGACGGTTATACTTGTTGACGGAATTTTGGGGCGGTGAGGGGATGAGCTTGGAAAAGAAAGACGAGAGAAGGACGGAGCAGCGGCTGGCGGCTTCGAAGACGCTGGACCGCATGACGGCGCTGGAGATTGTGCAGTTGATGAACCGCGAAGATCGGAAAGTGGCGGAGGCGGTGGAGCGGGAGTTGCCGGCGATTGCACGGGCGGTGGACGCCATTGTTGCGGCAATGCGCGCGGGCGGGCAGCTGATTTACATCGGAGCCGGCTCGAGCGGGAGAATGGGCGTGTTGGATGCGGCGGAAGTGCCGCCGACGTTTGGGATTTCGCATGAGACGATACGAGCGTTCATTGCGGGAGGAAGGTATGCGGTGACGGGCGCGGTGGAAGGAGCGGAAGATGCGGCGCACGCCAGCGTGACCGCTTTGCGATCAGCGATAGTGGGGAAGGGAGACGTGGTGGTGGGAATTGCGGCGAGTGGAACGACGCCGTATGTGTTGGCGGCAATTAAATATGCGCGGGGACGCGGTGCGACGACCATCGCGATTACGTCGAACGAGGAGATGCCGCTGGCACAGATTGCAGAGATTGCGATCAACGTGGAGGTGGGAGCGGAGGTGTTGACGGGGTCGACGAGATTGAAGGCGGGGACGGCGCAGAAGATGGTCTTGAACATGCTTAGTACAGCGGCGATGGTGAGGCTGGGACATGTCTATGAGAACTTGATGATTGATGCGGTGATGTCGAATAAGAAGTTGCAGGGGCGGGCGGTGAGGATATTGATGGAGGCGAGCGGGGCGGAGGTGTCTGCGGCAGAGGACGCTTTGCGGGCGGCGGAACACGATATGCGGGTGGGGTTGGTGATGTTGAAGATGGGGGTGGGGGCGGGAGAGGCACGGAAAAAGTTGGTGGCGGCGGGCGGGG
>Ga0209415_10001600_pt1 | contig 43237 bp, 41 predicted proteins | sample PeaSoiSIISIP2007_FD_187696 | JGI IMG/M metagenome (GOLD analysis project Ga0209415, IMG submission 187696) | Peat soil microbial communities from Weissenstadt, Germany - SII-SIP-2007 (SPAdes) (version 2) | ecosystem: Environmental > Terrestrial > Soil > Wetlands > Peat | place: Germany...
AGACCGAACCGGTAGCGCGGTTTCCTGAGCACTGTTATTAGTCGACTTAGCAGGGGCGCTTATTCAGAGTGTCCCTAAGGAACTTTCCGGCGGCATGAAACAGCGGGTGGGATTCGCGCGCGCCCTGGCGGTTGAGCCGGAAGTCCTGTTCATGGACGAGCCCTTTTCTGCGCTCGATGTCCTTACCGCAGAGAATCTGCGGGGTGAACTCCTGGAATTGTGGCTGGGAAAAAAGATACCCACCCGCAGCATTTTTCTGGTTACACACAACATTGAGGAAGCGGTGCTGTTGGCGGACCGGATTATCGTATTGGGCCGCAACCCGGCAAGAATTCGAGCCGACTTTCGGGTTGCGCTCGGCCATCCGAGAGAGCGCAACGCCGCGGAGTTCCTGCTTTACGTCGATTACATTTACAAAGTGATGACGCAGCCGGAGCTACAGCTTGCCCCGCCCGCGGCCGCCGGGCGTCTCCCGAAATCACCCTATCCGATGTTGCCGCATGCGCGTCCCGGCAGCATTGCGGGACTGCTCGAACTGTTGAACGACCGCGGAGGCGCCGATGACCTCTACCGCGTAGCTGAAGATCTGCTGATGGAAGTCGATGATCTGTTGCCCATCGTCGAAGCGGCCACCCTGCTTGCTTTCGCCAGATCGCATCGCGGAGACGTGGAACTTACTGCTGCGGGAAAAGCCTTTGCGGAAGCTGATATTGCCACCCGCAAGATGTTGTTTCGCGAGGCGGCGCTTTCCCACGTTACCCTGCTACAGCAGATTCGCCACACGCTGGAGAGCAAGTCCGATGGCGCCATGCCGCTTGAGTTCTTCCGCGACATTCTCGAAAAATACTTCCCGGCGAACGAGATTCAGGCGCAAATCGACACTGCGCTACATTGGGGACGCTACGGCGAGATCTTCAACTACGACTCCGAAGGCGACCGGCTGCTGCTGCGTTCGACCTCGGACTCGTTGACCACCGCTCCGAGTGTAGAACACTGACGCGCGCCTCCTAAAAAAGCCCCACTCTCGCGAGAGAGTGGGGCTGGACATTGAAGTGACTCGAAGCAGAGGTTACTTTTTCGGAGTTGCTTCAAAGCCAACAGGCGTGCCGGATGAATAGCGGCCCACGATGACGAGCTTATCGTTCAGACCGTCAGCCCGGGTGTACCCGCCTGGATCGTCGATTGAGTAGTACTTACCGCCGTGAAAGAGGTAACCGTGCGTGACGCCGCTGGAATCGTAATAGGTTCCATCGAGGTCACCTAAGTTGTTTATAGCGTGAGCAACGTTTCCTGAGGCGCCTACATTCGGATCCGTGATCTTCTTGAACTTCTTGCCGGTCAGAATGAAAGCATCATAACCACCGGCGGTGTTGACCGCGTATACGGCGATCTGACCCTTGTTGTTGATGGACCAGGCGGCGGAAGTGGCGTCCGGGCTCGGCGCGTCGATTTGCGTGTATTTCTTGGCGTGTAACAGGAAGCCATGCTGGGCGCCATTGGAATCGATGAATGTGCCGACCACGTCTCCCTTGTCATTGATTCCGTTAGCTTCGGTTGACAGCGCTTTCGGAACGGTGAATTCCGAGAGTTTTCCTTTGATGTACATCAGACCGATCGGTTCCGAGCTTGTGGTCGATGTGCACCAGCCGACGGCGTTTCCGGCGGAATTGATGCCATAAAACGAGATACCAGCCGCCCCGGCACCCGTTCCACAGGTTTTATCGTCGATCTTCTTCGGCGTGGTGCCCTTGAGGATCATTGCGTGCTGAGCGCCAGCGCTGTCAACAAAGTCGCCGGCAATTATCCCGGCGTTGTTGACCGCGTAGGTATCCGTTTCAGTCGCTCCTTTCGCTTTTACGTCTTTGAACGTGTAGGTTAACGACGGTGCGGCCGCGATACCCACCGAAGCGTAGACCAGAACTAGCACCAACAGGCCTAGAATGTACTTGCTGTTTTTCATCGGTTTTCTCCTCCTAGAGAAAATTGTTGTTCCCTTTCCCGTCGCAAGCCTAAGCAGCTAGTGACAGGAAATTAAGTGCGAAGGGTTACTCTTGCGCCGGTGCATCGCTTCCGACTTCACCGGGCGCCCATTCAAAAAAATGCGCAGAAAGCAAAAGCTAAAACAATGCAATCAGACGAAGTCTCTCGAAGGCCAATTTCATCCGCGAGCTGATGATTAAGGCCCTCTTACTCAGCGCGACCGCCGCGAGAAACCGCATGGTTAGCCGCGGGTGGCAATTATCGTCCCGCTGGCACCCGCGGTCAAGATGAAATGTTTTGCACCTTCAGGGAGGGCAGATTGGTAGGCCGCCTTGACCCAGGCAAACCCGAGACCGGGGAGGGCTGGCGCCGGCCACCCAACTCCAGCGCTGCAGGCGAGGCATAGGACCATCACCTGCAAGGTGGCTACAGCTAATTACTTAGTTGCCAAGCGGGAATTAACAGGTTCAAGTTTCCCGTCGCCGTCTCGTCGGTCCCGTAAAGTCTGGTGCACCATTTTTGCTGGGAACAAAAGTGGCAACGGTGAGTCCCTGGCATTAACCCGTTAGTTGGAGTGACGGACAAAAAACTGCCCTTTGTCCACGTCTGCCGGCACCGCTACGTCGAAAAACCCTACCATCATTTCGTTGTAGGTCTGATCACCCCAGGTTACAGCGCTGTTAGGATCAGGGTTGTGATGGTTGTGGCGTGAGTTGTCATACCAGGCGACAGCCTGCAGATCGGTGCCTGCCTTCAACAAACGCGGCTCCGCCAGCCGGTAGCTCAACTGCCAGTAGAAATCGTAATTCACCCGCAGCAATGTCTCCACGCTCTTATCGGGACGAACGATGTTGTACTCGAATCGTTTCCCCCGCAAGTGCATATGCGGAAAGAAGCCGAGCAGCGTGGCGTCGTTGGGCAGCGTGCCGTGGACTTCCACGCGATAATTCTGAGCGCCTGCCGGGATAGGAATGGTGTCGTGATCGTTGGCCAGCTGAAGAGTAATCACACGCTGTTTCGGGGGCTGCTTGGCGAACACGATCGCAATGCTGCTCTGATCGGCGCCGGCGTGGCCGTTGGTGGTGTAGTGCATCTGGAAGACCAGGTCGGAGTGGGCGGGAATAAACTTCGCCATGCCATCGGGCCAGTGGTCTGGTGAACTTCCCGGTGCATACACCAGAAGTAGGTCGCTGATGGTGGCCCGCGCATCGTGACGAAGCTTGTCAGCAGCCAGACTGGCCGCGGTAAACGGCACCCCAACCGGGGCACCCTGCAGCCATTTGGAATCTGGCGGGCGAATGTAGACGACCGCATGATGCACGTGGTCCCGGCTGGAGGGACGCACTTCCGACATCTGCACCCACTTGCCCTCGGCAAAACCTGTGGGCACGACCTCATAGGTGTACGGCACATCGCCCTGAGCGGCAATCGTGACCGGCTGAGGCATCTGCACCACGACATCGGGCTGTGGGATGTTCCAGCCCTCGACCCACTTCGGGGATGGTGGCGCATCATTCGGGTCGCCGGCAGGCGTTTTGGCCCCGGCCCAGGACGATAGGGTCAAAATCTGCTGCGGAGTCAGTGAGGGATCGCCGGCGAAGTGACCGCAGCACGGGTCCACAAACCAGGGGGGCATCTTCCTGGCACGCACAGCTTCACGAATGGCGCCTGCCCAAAGACGCGTCTGCGCATAGGTCACGAAGGGCATGGGAGCGATCTCTCCCGGCCGGTGACAGCTCTGACAGTGCTGCTGCAAGATGGGTAGAACGTCCCTGTAGAAAGTGGGGCCGGCGGCGGTTCGGCTGGGATCGGCGGTCCGACTCGTCTGTATCAGCAGTGCAGCCGAAGACGCCAGCAACCACAAAACAACAGTGCCATAGAAGAGACGCGCCACGACAGACTTCCCTTTCCGATTCATACCTCGAAGTGCCGGACGGTTCGATTCAAGCAAATGCGGGCGGCTAGTGCCTTGGAAAACCGCTTCAGCGTCGTCCGGTCGCGAATGCCAACTTCTACTTCCTCCCCTGCCTGGAATGGATTCTGATTCCAAGAAAAGAGATGGGAAGGGCGCCCAGCATCCCCAGGCCAATTCCGGTGAATGTGCCCCAGCCCAAGTCCACGGTGCGGAGCAGAACAACGATGGCCCAGGCCAAAGCGAGCGCTTGAAATCCAAAGAACATGAGTTGCCGTTTCACGAGGTCAACTTTCAATCCCTGCGTCGCGGCAGATCGCCGCCTGCAACCAGTGTAACGAAAAAAGGGAACAGGTTCGTCGCATAACGCAGTGACGCGAGTAATCGTGTCGCGGAGCGTCGCGGCGAACGCCACAAGAGTGCGCGCTAATTTCTGGAAGTCGATTTGGAATCAGTGAAGGAACTAGCGGCGAGAAAGTCGCCTGATTCTGAGCACCCAACCATCACTCCGCCAAACATCAATGAGGAGCAGACAACCCTGCCTGATAATCCCGTCAGTCTGCATCGTAGATGGCGTTACCGTATCCCTTGCGGCGGATGTCTTCCTGCATCTGCTCGAGCCGTGCCTTTTCCTGCGCAAGTTGACGCTCCGACGCATCGTAGGCGGCTTGCAGACCTCTCCCTATCGCACACCAGTCTTTGAAGTAAGGGTTGTTGTAGTCCGATGTCCAACACATCGCAGGATTGGCGTCGTAGTGGTGCTCCACGCTCCATGCATTCAACTGTGCATACAGATTTTGACTTTGATTCTGAATATCGATGATCTTGCCCTTCTGCACCAGGATCTGCCTCTTGAAAACGTTCCCTTGCGCCTCGAAGCTCTTCTCTTTTTCCATAACGATCTCGTCGGCGGTCTTGGCAGGGCGGGAAGCAGGTTGAGATGGCGTAGATTTGGCGGGCGGAGTAGCTGTGGTACCGGCGCTGCTGCTCTGAGCATTGTCGGGGCCTGTGCTATCGGCCAAATCTTTGTTTCGGTAAACCTTCTGCGGCGGCGCGGACTCGTGTGCTTGTTTCGAAGCACGGGCGGCATCGGCCACCGACCGGGGTTTTGCCGGCGGCTCTTTGGCTGGTTGCTGAGTTGTCGATTGCTGGCTCGATGGTTGTGGCGCAGCCGGCTGTGAGGCAGTCGTTGGCTGGCCGGCTTGGCTGAACGCCAGAGCGCTCATTAACAGCGGCCCGATCGTGGCTAAAGCCGGTCTCATAAAACCCGCCCCAAGAGCTGGCGTAATCATACCGTGAGGCAATTCGGCTGGCGCCAACGAACGGAAAACGGTGGTCCGTGTCCTTTAGTGAAAGTTGGAAGGGGCTGTCATCGAGCACGTTACAAGCAGTTGGTCAATTAGCGGGCAAAACACTTCAGTAATCGGCCCTTCCAGCCCTCTGCGTCCTTTGTGTCCTCGGTGGTCATGTCTTCTGCACGATCATGCGCAAATCATGCCCGGTCATTTCTTTTGGTTCGGGGATGCCGAGCATTCCCAGAATCGTCGGCGAAATATCGCGTAGCGAGCCGTCGGGTTTCAAGGTGAACTGTTTGCTGTTTTCGGCGATCACGATGAAAGGTACGGGGTTCGTTGTATGTGCGGTATGCGGGCCGCCGCTTGCGGGATCGATCATCATCTCGGCATTGCCATGGTCGGCGGTAATCAGCATGGCGCCGCCCTTTGCGCGGACGGCCGGCTCAATGCGTCCCAGGCATGCATCCACAGTTTCGACCGCTTTGATCGTGGGTTCAATCTTTCCCGAGTGCCCGACCATGTCAGCATTGGCGAAATTCACGATAATCACGTCGAAGGTGCCGTCGTTGACGGCTTTGACTACCGTATCCGCGATTCCGGCGGCAGACATTTCCGGTTTGAGGTCGTAAGTGGCAACCTTGGGCGAAGGAACGAGGATGCGGTCCTCACCGGGAAATGGCTGCTCCACACCGCCGTTGAAGAAATATGTGACATGGGCATATTTTTCGGTTTCCGCTACTCGCAGATTGCGGAGATTCATCTGCGCCATCACGTTGGCCAGAATGTTATTGAGGGATTCCGGCGGAATCACGACCGGCAGGCTGAAATTCTTGTCATATTGGGTCATACAAACGTAATGCAGGTTCTTAGGCACGCGGTCGCGTGGAATGGTGGCGTCGAGATCCTCCGCTCCGGGGAGATCGCGACCGCCTTTGTCGTTGAGCCCGCTATTGCGTGTGAGGGCGCGGGTGATCTGGCGCACGCGGTCGGCGCGGAAGTTGAAGCAGAAGCAGGAATCTTCGTCGCGGATCGTGCCTAGCGGCTCACCACGGTTGTCCACGCAGACGAAGGGCACGATGAATTCGTCGGTCACACCTTTGTTGTAGGAGTCCTTCATGCCCTGCACCGGGTCGACGTACTTGCCGCCTTCGCCGTCGCCATACACCATGGCGTTGAAAGCCTTGGCGATGCGCTCCCAGCGGCGGTCGCGATCCATGGCGTAATAGCGGCCATTAACGGTTGCGATCTTGCCCGTGTTGTACTCGCGCATCTTCTGCTGAAGTTGTTCGAGATAGCCGGCGCCGTTCGTGGGCAGGGTGTCGCGCCCGTCCATGAAAGCGTGGACGAAGACGCGGTCAACACCTTGCTGCTTGGCCATTTTGAGCAGCGCGTAAAGATGAGTCTGGTAGGAGTGCACGCCGCCATCGGAGAGCAGGCCGAAAAGATGCAGGCGGCGACCGCCAGTTCGCGCATTTTTCATGGCGGCGAGCAGCACGGGATGGGCGAAGAACTCGCCGTTCTGGATCATCAACTCGATGCGTGTGCTGTCCATGTGCACAATGCGACCGGCGCCGATATTGAGATGTCCGACTTCGCTGTTCCCCATCTGCCCGTCCGGCAAGCCGACATACTTGCCGCTGGTTTGGATGAGCGTGTTGGGATACTCGCGCAGCAGCCGATCGTAATTGGGCTTGCGGGCGAGGGCAATGGCGTTGGCCTTGGTTTCGGCGCGGTATCCCCAGCCGTCGAGGATGATGAGGACAAGAGGTTTGGGACGAGTCATGGCTTTCGGCTTTCAGCTATCAGCTTTCAGCAAAAACAATGGCCACGGATTTTCGCGGCACAGCCAGTTCACCACAGAGTCACAGAGGCATAGTGAAAACACCAAGAAAAGAATCTATAGGAGGGGCTGGAGAGTTTCAAATCGGGATTGGAAGTCGAGCGCAAATTGATGGATCGCTCCCAATATGCCATGCAATAGATTTCTTGTCTTAATTCTCTCTGTGCCTCCGTGACTCTGTGGTGGAAAAGGTTTCTCTGCCGGGCGCGAGCTCGCATTTATACTGACGGCGGAGGAACTCATGTCTATCAGCGAACTTCTACTACTGGAATTTGATCACGAAATGAAAACCACGCGCATCACGTTGGAGCGGGTGCCATTCGATAAGAAAGGCTTTGCGCCGCATCCCAAGTCCATGCCGCTGGACAAGTTGGCGCCGCACGTGGCCGAACTGGCCGGTTTCGGCGCTACCGTGCTGACCACTCCGGAGCTGGATTTTTCTACCGCCGGAGGCCGCCCGCGTCCGCCCTTTGAACTGGCCGGCCTGCTGAAGGCCTTTGATGAAAATGTTTCCACGGCCCGGGCCGCACTGCAGAACACGAAGGATGACGCCTGGTTGCAACCCTGGAAGCTGAGCTTTCAGGGCAAGCCCATTTTCAGCGGGTCGCGATTTCTGGCTTACCGGCAAATGTTCCTGAATCATCTGGTGCATCACCGCGCCCAGCTGGGTGTGTATCTGCGGCTGAATGATAAGCCGCTACCGGCGACGTACGGACCTTCGGCGGATGACACGATGGGATTTTGATCCGTGGCGCTTACCAGATAACCTTCACGGGATACTTGTCAAAGACCCGGTCGGCGGTGAGTATGGGCAGGTTCTCCTCGATACTCTGGGCAACCAGGACGCGGTCGAAGGGGTCGCGGTGATGGGGTTCGAGGCTCTCGACACGAAGCACATGGTTCAGGGTGACCGGCAATATCTGGACTCCACTCGAAGCCAACTCCGAGGTGAGGAATGGGCCCGTAGGCCGTGGCAGAGATAATTTCCCCGACTGAACCTTTACGATTACCTCCCAAATGCTCGCCACGCTGAACCAGGATTCGGCAGAAGTCATCAAGGCTCGAGCCTTGACCGACAATCGAGACGCATCGGTAATTGCCCAAAGAAAAGTGTGGGTATCGAGCAGGACTCTCACCAGAAGAGGTCCTCTATTTCCTTGGGCAAGGGATCATTGAAATCATCGGGGACGACGAACTTTCCCTTGGCCGAACCGAACTTGAATTTGCTCCGCGCGGATGAAACCGGCACGAGCTTGGCGACCGGTTTGCCCGACTTGGCAATAATGACTTCCTCGCCCAAAGCTACACGTTCGAGCAGGCGCGACAGGTGGGTCTTGGCCTCGTGGATATTGACTTCCATGAGGTTATTATAGCTAAGTCATGGACTAAGTCAATGCTATCGACCATGCCAACGAGCGTGAGACAAAAGCCTATGCTGCGTTTCATTCACAATGGGCAATGTTCTTACGCAACATACCGGATGCAGAGAAGGGCATGCCGGAAGTGCATCGCGTAATTCTCGAGGAGGTTCCCGAATATGCTGCAGGAAAGCGCATAAAGTTGAAATGGAGCGATAAGGAAACTCTGAAAATGGCCGAGGATGTGGGTATCCCGAGCCAGTTCCACGCTCTTGCATTCAACTATACGTCCGCATACGTCCACCCGAGCGCAGTGTTCATGCTTCGCCACCTATCTCAAGTGCGGCCGGGTGGTGTCATTGAAACCAGCGCAAAGCCTCAGGATCACGAAGTAATATTCGCGTTGCGACTATCGCACGTCTTGATTCTGAACGCGCTGTACTTGCGCCTGAAATGCGCGCCTTCAAGCGGGTCGAGCGAACGCCTGGAAGAATGTAGAAAAGACTTTGGCAAAATATGGGGCTATCGACCCCCGATCTAAATCTCGACATCAGCCGAATCGCAAAGCTCATCAGCTTTTGTAGTTCAGCGCCTTCAATCCCAGAAACCTTGCCGCCCCGCCCAACTCTTCTTCAATCCTTAACAACTGGTTGTACTTTGCGATGCGATCCGTGCGGGAGGCGGAGCCAGTCTTGATCTGCCCCGCTCCTGTAGCGACCGCCAAGTCAGCAATGAACGTATCTTCCGTCTCGCCCGAGCGGTGCGAGATCACTGAGGTGTAGCCATTCCGCCGCGCCAGGTCGATCGCATCGAGTGTTTCGCTGACCGTGCCGATCTGGTTGACTTTGATCAGGATCGAGTTGGCGACGTTCTTATCAATTCCCTTTTGCAGAAACTCAATGTTGGTGACGAAAATGTCATCGCCCACAAGCTGGATTTTGCCCCCGAGTTCTTTGGTCAGCATCTGCCAGCCGTCCCAGTCGTCCTCGGCGAGACCATCCTCCAGTGACACGATGGGATAGTCGGTCGCCCATTTCATCCAATAATGCACCATCTCTTTGGAACTCTTGGCCGACTTGTCCGATTTCTTGAAAATGTACTTGCCGTCCTTATAAAGCTCGCTGGCCGCGGGATCGAGGGCGATGGCAATCTGTGAACCGGGTTTGTAGCCAGCTTGCTGAATGGCTTCAAGCACTACTTCAATCGCCTCGACGTTCGACTTCAGCGACGGCGCGAAGCCGCCTTCATCGCCGACCGCAGTGTTGTAGCCGCGCTTCTTGAGCACACCTTTTAGCGTGTGGAAGACCTCGACGCCCCAGCGCAAAGCTTCGGAAAATGACTTTGCTCCCACCGGCATCACCATGAATTCCTGGAAGTCGACGTTGTTGTCGGCATGGGCGCCGCCGTTCAAAATGTTCATCATCGGGACCGGGAGGGTGTTGGCGGGCCCGCCCAGGTAGCGGTAAAGCGGCAAGGCAAAAAACGACGCGGCGGCGCGTGCCGCAGCCATGGAGACGGCCAGAATCGCATTGGCTCCGAGGCGGCTCTTATTGGGCGTGCCGTCGAGTTCGATCATCTTCTGATCCAGGCTTCTCTGATCGGCAGCGTCAAAATCGGCCAAGGCCTCGGCGATTTCTCCGTTCACGTTGGCGACCGCTTTGAGCACACCCTTGCCCAAATAGCGCTTCTTGTCGCCATCGCGCAGTTCGACCGCTTCGTGTTCGCCGGTCGAGGCGCCGCTAGGCACAATCGCGCGTCCGTGTGAGCCGTCGCCCAGAATGACTTCCGCTTCTACCGTCGGATTGCCGCGTGAATCGAGCACTTCACGGGCGTGGATATTCACAATATTCGTGACTGGCATGAATGCGTCCTCTATGTGGTCGATCGAAAGTCGCGATTATAAATCACTGCCGGACCTCAGGCGGTGACGGCCGCGGTGGGTCAGCCTGTGGATAAGGCTTCAGTGGGCGGTGCGCATGAGAGCAGCGCCAATCAGGATGGTGAGCCCGCAAATAATGTTTACCGCCGACCAGAAGGCACGCTTGGCCTGCATACCCCGAAGGGAGTCAGCCGGCAGAGCGAGCAGGAAAGTTATGGAAAACAAGCCGACGGCGCCCGTCATTTTAATCGTGAAGTAGAAGAGATAGAGTTGCTGATGGCTGACATAGGGATACGTATGCAACCACTGGATGACCCCGGTCACCGCGACAACCGTGACGCCAGTCCATTTGATGTAGGCAAATCTTCGGATCACTTGACCGAGAAAAACGCCACGCTCGGGCTCAGCCAGCACCTGCAAGGAAGGCAGGAGCACCATGCGAGCATAGAACAAGCCCCCCAAAGACGTGCAGGTGGCCGCGATGTGTAGGACGCGATTGATGAGTAAGAGATTCATGGCACTTGCAGGAGTTGGCTAAGTCCGAGCCTCTCGCTTGGCGAGGCTTCGTCCCCGTAAGAACGTACTCAAGTACGTAAGGAAACCTGCGATGGATCCCAGCAGTAAAAAATGCCCGCGAAATTCGCCGGCGAACTGACGAAACAGCAGGCTGCTCACAACACCCAGCAGCGAGCCCACGGCAAGGATCAGCGGCAGCATCAGCGTCGAGTTTTTCCAGCGATCGGGAGAGAAGTGGCTGGAGCCGGCGGCAAAGACTCCACTGAACGCGCCAACCACGAAAACATAAACCGCAAGTCCCGGCGATCGGGGCAAAAAGGCGATCAGATAAGCCAGTGCTCCAAAGGCAAACGGTTCCAGCCAGTGCGCGTCGCGACCATACTGTGGGCTCCGTCCCCGCTGCTGAGCGCTCACTTCGATCTCGCGATCGTCGCCATAAAAGTAAGAGAGGAAAGCTCCGACGGCCAATCCGATATAGACCCCGTTGCCCAGCCACAGGAAGGGCCGCTCGCGGAGCAAAGGAAAGAATCGCTCTCCGACCCAGATCAGCAGGGCACCCGTTAAACCGCCCCACAGGGCGCCGACCCGCAATCCGCGATCCATGCGTAGAAAAAAGAAAGCAGACCTCAAAACCAATACCTGCAGGATAGCCATCACGATCGCGATCAGCAGCAATGGCCAAGGCGGGCCAGAATAGCCGACGGCGAGTGGGACGATAATAGAGAAGCTGATCCAACCCACCAGGCTAGTGACAAAACTGGATGCCCAGGAACTCCGTCGTCCTAGCGCGCTGGGCATCATGTTGCCGATTTGCTCTCCCGTAGAAACGTAATCTCAAGTTTGCCCAGATCATAAGCATTGGGAGAGTGTCTGCCAGTACCTTGGTTGATTCTGATGGCTGTTTCTGAGGTTGCCCCGTCCATCTTCGTGCTCTAGAGTCGCAACAGGAGTACTCAGCAGCGCCGACACTCAAGAACAAGATCGAGCAACAATTTGTGATCGATTCAGGAGGCGAAATGAAGAAACTTGTGTTGCTTGCCGTGATATGGCTGGCCACGACAGCGGTGGCGCAGAACAACGTCTCGCTACCCGCCGGAACTGCCGTGAAGGTGAAGCTCGAAAACACGCTTGCGACCTTTTCCAGCAAAACCGGAGATGCTTTCAGCGGTCGAGTCACGGAAGCGGTGATGCTTGACGGGAAAGAGGTGATCCCAGTCGGCGCGACTGTCCAGGGACGAGTGACTCGCGTGGCCGAGCCGCGTCGGATTGCGGGCAAGCCCACAATTGGCATCTTCCCCGAGACCGTAGTCCTGCCCAACGGCGAGCGCTACATGCTCAACGCCACGCTGGTGGATACCAGCGTGCACCACGGCACCGATGTCAACGATGAAGGCCAGTTCAAGGGCAAAGGACACGACGGCAAAGACATGACCGAGATTGGCATGGGCACCGGCGGCGGCATGCTGGTGGGCGGGCTGATCGGTGGAGGCAAAGGCGTTCTGATTGGCGGCATGGTCGGCGCCACGGCCACCGTCACACACTGGCTCAGCAAGAGGAACTCCGCCGTGTTGCCTGCGGGCACGGAGCTGGTGATGGAGTTAAGCCGCCCCATGGAGATGAAGACGGCGGCGGCAGGGCAGTAGAAACTAGCTCTCAGTTCTTTGTTCTCGGACTGACGCTCTCAGTGGGTCGGAAACTTCGCTTCCGGCTTGTCCGCATGTGCCAGCGAGTTGAGGAAGCGCTTTAGCTTGCTCTGGTCCGCCTGGGACATATCTACGAACTGAATCCCGTTCCCGAAATAGGGGTGGTGGGTGACGACAATCGCTTTCGTCGTGAATTTTTCGTCCGCCAGCCACAGAACCAAGTCCAGCCTGGTTCCGACCTGCAGGGTGAAATTCATCTCGACATAGCAGCCACCCACGCTGAGATCGGTGGTGTGGGTGTGAGTAGGAGCTGCCGCCCCTTCGGGCCGGAGTTCGATTTGCACCGCTGCTTGGCTGCGGGGATATTTCCTCCGTTCCGGCGGCACCGTGCCGGTGTGCGCTTCCCGAGGATGCAGATCAGACATGGCTGTATCCCCCTTTCCAAAGAACCTTCCTCTATGGTCAACCTGTGTGCCGGAAAAAGGAAGAGCTCATTGGTGCCCGACGCCAGCCCTTTGGTGGTAGTACTTTTGCTTGAAGTTATGTGATGTAAATCACAGACTTCAAATAAGTTGCCAGTTGATCGTGGCAAGCACATACTGGCCGGAAGATTCACCGGCTAAAGCTAGAAGGCGAGCGCCATCAGATTTTCTTCGCTCAGAAGGTGCAACTCGATCCAGCCGTCGACCGGGAGCGCGTCCACGGGGAGGCGGTTCTGCCAGACACTGAAGCGCAGGCGCAGCCGCGTGGCGGCCGGCCCAGCAGTTTGGCCGCTGCCTTTCGCGGGAACAACCGGAGCCGCCAGCAACCAGGCCAGCGGTAGTTTGAATTCAAAGGTTCGCACCAGAGCGATCTTCAGCTCGCCGGAAGGATGGCCTGCGGTCGCAATCGGCTTCTCCTCGCCGGGGACGCTGACTTGCCAGGACCGAATCCGCCCCGCCTCTACTTGCGCGTTCAACCGCAAAGCGCGGCGAGGCCGCTGCCCCTCCGCTGCCCACGATTCCAGGTTGACGACTAACTCGAAGTCCATTTCCGGAACCTGGTCAGCGAAATCGAGGCGGCCATAAACGCTCGTCTCGTCGATTCCAGCATAAACCGCACTTACCAGAAACTGCTTGCCGTGCATTGCTCCGGCGCGCTGGTCGGCGGTGTACACGGCGGCGCCCATCCACTCGAAATAGCGCACCATATCCCCTGTTACCTTGGGGTGAATGTACGACGTCTGCGGCAGAAATGCGGGCCGCCCTGCGCCAGCCGCGATGGGCTGCGCCAGATAATCGGGCGGAGTCGCACCCAGAGCCTGGTACACATTGGAGAGATGCTTACGGTAGAGTTGGTCAAATTCGCGGTCGTTCGCCGAATGATGCTCCGGCCCATACCACCAGTTCCAGTCGCTGCCTTCGGCGATCAGAAGTTCTTCAAAAGCCAGCTTGCATTGGGCTTCGCTGGCGCGAGACCCGGCTTGGGCATAAAAGTTGCGCGCGTGATAGAGATAATCCCACGATTTATTGTCTTCCGGCGCACCAATCCAGACGTTGAAATTGGCGTTGATCCACGAGCCCGGAACTAAAGATGTGAGTTTGCCGAAGTTCTTGTGCCGGGCGATGGCTTCTGATACGGTAACCGCCTCCACCCCGGGCTCGCGCTGCAGGGCATCACAAAAGCGGCGGAGGAATTCGCGGCCCGATTGTGGGTAATATTCCCAGGCGTTTTCGCCGTCCAGAATAATCGGCATGACCGCGTCTCGTCCCTGGTCGAGAACAGGCTGCGCGGCTTGCTTGATGTTGCGCAGAAGATGCGTGGCGGCTTCTGCGGCGGGCATTCCTGAGTACACGAATCCAATCAGATCAGAAATGGTGTGGTCGCGGAAAATCAGGTGCATTTCCGTTTGGCCGCTTTCAAAGCGATGGATGCTATAGAGCTTCTCGGCGCTCTGCGCCGGCAGACGGCCTTCCCCGTCGCGGGCAAAGTTAATGCCGAGACTTCGCCCCAGCACGCCTTCGTCGGTGGCCATCCAGTTTACGCCCAGGCTCTGCGCGATGGCCAAAACTTCCTCGGAAACACTGCCTTCCGAAGGCCATACGCCCACCGGCCGGACCCCAAAGACCTTCTGGTGCAAATCCAGCCCGCGCTGCAGTTGCTCGCGCGCGTCCTCGGGATGACGGAAACGGTTTTGCGGCAAAGGCAGCCCCGGCGTGGAAACCGCGCCTACGTTGGTATCGCAAACCAACGGCAGAATGGGGTGATAAAACGGCGAGGTGGAGATTTCGATTCCTCCCCGCCGCGCGGCAGCAGCGTGCGCCGGCAGCACCTCGCCAATGAGTTCGCGCTCACGCTCGATCACCAGGCGCTGATCCTCGAGCGAATATCCGTGGCCCTTCTTGACCAACGCTGCAATGTCTGCATCCTGGAGAAAGAATTCGTCAAACCAGGCGATCTGGGAAAGCACTTGCAAATCGGTGAAATCTTGAGGCTGAAAGTATTTGTCAGCGCGTTCGGGCGCATCGCCCGCGCCGCGGAAGCGTTCCCACAGTTCGCGGTAGCGCGGATAGCGGCCAATCATGTGAACCGGATTCGCCTGAAACAGGTACTGCAGGGCGAAGCGGCGTTCGTCCGGAGTAAGATCTCGCGCGGGTTTGGCCGCAACCTGCAGGAAAGGATCGTGCGCGGTTCCGGCCACGTAATCCTGGATTTGGGTGATCAGCGAGGGTACGAGGTTAAAAGTCTGATGGACCTGGGGAAACTCGCCCAGCAGCTTGACCATGCCGTAATAATCTTTGAGGGCGTGCAGCCGAACCCAGGGAAGACGGTACTCGCCAGTGACCAGGTCTTTATAGAAAGGCTGATGCTGGTGCCACAAAACGATGACGCGTAGAACGGGCATTTCGACGCAGCTTTATGAAAGTAAAAGGTCAGTTTAGCACGTGCGGGATTGCGCCTGAGAGACATTTGCCGACTTGGGGACCAAATTTCCTCATATGGAATCATCCAGTGAATTATCGGCCCGATCGAGGCTGAACTGCCGCGGACGTGGCGGTTTTGAAACAGCCCACTACCGGAGCCAGACAAAGTCGCCCACTACCGCGCGGCGTCGACCCGCACGGCGATTTCGCTTCCGGTACACTAGAAGCGTACTGATCCTATGGAAAAAACGGCCAACACCCTGGTGCCCGGCTCACGCGCCGATGTCAGCCTGCTGACTCCGCAGGACCTTTACTTGTTTAACGAAGGCCGCCACTACCGCGCCTACGACAGACTGGGCGCTCACCTGACCACGGCAGAAAACGAGCCAGGTACCTGCTTCAGCGTGTGGGCACCGAACGCGCGCGAGGTTAGCGTGATTGGCAGCTTCAATCGCTGGGACCCACATGCGCATGCGCTGCATCCGCGCGGAAGTTCGGGCATCTGGGAAGGGTTCATTCCCGGAGTGGACAAGGGCTCGCTCTACAAGTTTCATATCGCCTCGCGTCATCACGGACACGTGGTGGACAAGGCCGATCCCTTCGGGATACTGCACGAGAAGCCGCCGCGAACCGCGTCCGTGGTGTGGGACCTGGAGTACCAATGGTCGGATGGCGACTGGATGCACAACCGAAGGGGAAAAAATTCCCTGCACGCTCCCCTGTCCATCTACGAAGTGCATCTCGGCTCCTGGATGCGGGTTCCGGAAGAACACAACCGTCCGCTCACCTATCGCGAACTGGCGCCGCGGCTGGCCGATTACGCCCAGCGTATGTACTTCACCCATGTCGAACTGCTGCCGGTGATGGAGCACCCGTTCTATGGATCCTGGGGATACCAGACTACGGGATACTTTGCCCCAACCGCGCGCTACGGAACTCCGCAGGATTTCATGTATTTCGTGGACTATCTGCATCAGCATGGCATTGGCGTAATTCTGGATTGGGTGCCTTCACACTTTCCTTCGGATGGGCACGGGCTGGCCTACTTCGACGGCACGCATTTGTTCGAACACGCCGATTCCCGCAAAGGATTCCATCCGGACTGGAAGACGCACATTTTCAACTATGGGCGGACGGAAGTCCGCAGCTTTCTGCTCTCCAGCGCGATGTTCTGGCTGGACAAGTATCACGCGGACGGTCTGCGCGTGGATGCGGTCGCGTCCATGCTGTATCTCGATTACTCGCGCAACGAGGGCGATTGGCTTCCCAACCAGTACGGCGGGCGCGAGAATCTGGAAGCCATCGACTTCCTGCGCCAATTCAACCAGGAAGCGTATCGTGAACATCCCGATATTCAGACCTTCGCCGAGGAATCGACGGCATGGCCCATGGTGTCGCGCCCCACTCATCTCGGAGGCTTGGGCTTCGGCTTTAAGTGGGATATGGGCTGGATGCACGATTCGCTGAAATACTTCTCTCTCGACCCCATCCATCGCCAGTTTCATCACAATGAGCTCACCTTTCGCATGTTGTACGGTTTCACCGAAAATTTTGTGCTGCCGCTCTCGCATGATGAAGTCGTGCATGGCAAAGGTTCGCTCATCGGTAAAATGCCCGGAGACGAGTGGCAACGCTTCGCCAATCTGCGATTACTGTTCGGCTACATGTATGCGCAGCCGGGCAAGAAGCTGCTGTTCATGGGGGATGAGTTCGGACAAGTGCGGGAGTGGGGCCATGACACCAGCCTGGAATGGCACGTCTTGCAGTACCCGGTGCATAGCGGACTGCAAAACTGGGTTGAGCAGTTGAACCGGGTTTATCGCAATGAGCCCGCCCTGCACGAACTGGATAACGATCCCGCCGGCTTCGAGTGGATCGATTGCAATGACAGCCTGTCCAGCACACTCTCCATGCTGCGCAAGGGAAGGTCGTCGAAAGGAAGTATCGTCGTGGTGTGCAATTTCACGCCCGTACCCCGGATGGCCTATCGCCTGGGCGTTCCTTCGGGAGGATACTGGCGGGAACTCCTGAACAGCGATGCCAAGGATTATGCCGGCAGCGGCATGGGAAACGCGGGCGGCGTGCAAGCTGAAGAGCAGCCCGCACATGGACGCCCTTATTCCCTTAGCCTGATCCTGCCGCCGTTGGCGGCATTGTTCCTGAAATCTGAATAGGCGCGGTTGCTGTAAGGGATCATGCTTGAACCTTGGAAAGGCTCGTGCGGAAACGCTTTAAACCATCCGGTAATCTAACAGAGCAGTGACTTCGGTGATGTGGTCACATCACCGCTTTCCCGCGTAGGGTACACTGTAATGGCAAGTACGAATCAAAAGAAGGGATGCCGAATGGCCACTTCACCTGTTAAGCCCAAAAAAGCTATCGACACTCTTCTCGACAGCATGGATGAGCTTGTCGATTCAGCGGCTGAGAAAATGACACCGGCAGAGTTACGTAGAACGCGCAAAGAAATCAACGACGTGGTAGATCGCGCTGTTGCCGCTCATAAACGGCGTCGCGAAACTGCATAATCAGCTCTTTCCTTCTCTCTTTCGTCATCCCTGGTTCCAATCTGTTGATGACCTCGACATATTCGGGTTCCGCTTCAAGGCCGATTTCAACCAGTTCGCGCACCCGAGCAACATCTCTGCGCAACTGCTTTATCTCATCCTCGTCCTGATATGTTCGGCCCGGATCGCGGCGCGTACTTTTCCATTTGCTCATCAGCTAGCCTTCCCACAGCTGAGAAACATAGGTCAGAGCGAGCCTCCCACCCCGGTAGTGGCTGACCGGCATTCTGGCTTGCCGGAACGTCGGTCTTAAGGCCCGTTAGAAGGTCGCACTCCTAACGGGTTCTGCTGTTTTGTGCGTTCTTTACTCACGGCGCCGCATCGTTCTGCATTCGATCCGGCCATTCTTCTGGCCAGTTCATTTCCCTACAAATCCGCAAAAAGTCATCTGCCGCGGCATAGGTCTTATGCAGTTTCCCGGCTCTGCGTTCGTCCTCAATGGTGTAAACGGCGCGGGCCGAAATGTTGAGTATGCCGGCTTGTTTGCTAATGCCTGAGAGAACGCCTGCGAGAGCTTGATTGCTATCTATTTTGAGGGCCTTGCGAAGCACGTCATCAGATTGCCTGTAATTGTGCACCAGCAAAGTAAGCAACCGTTTTTGGGAATCACCAATACCATCAATGAACTTCCAAAAGGATTCACGCGTCCACGCGCTGATTTCTGTAATTTCGTAAAAGGCATCACGTTCCCGCAGAATTTCATCAACGGCCTCCTTCGGCCATGAATCCAGCCTGACGGATGTGATTTGCTTTCTCTTGGCTTCCTCTTCCGCGAGATGTTGTATAACCGCGATAGCTTCCTCGCTAGTGGTGCATTCTATGTGACCGTCTTTGTAGGGTATCTTTATCACGATCATTATGCTGCCAAGCGTCATGCTAGTACGCTTGGCAGCGTATGTCAAGCGCCTTCTTGCCTTTTGGTTATTATGTCTGTTAAGAAATTCGCAATTCACATTCAGCCGTTACCTACCCCCCGATCTTCTTGACTCTCAGAGCGGGGCACGCTACCATTTCAGGCCGCTTGCGCCCCAAGCCGCGATACTCCCCCCGATCGCCCGCAAGCACAAGGAGACTTCAATGATCTGCAAAACCATGATCTGCAAAAGAACGATCTGCAAAACCTTGCACACAGCTTCTCTGATTCTAGTTGCCGTCTTTGCGCTCAGCCTCGCCGCGTGGGGGAGCTGCTCGAACGCCAATATAAAAGGCAATTACGGCTACGCCGGCACGGATACCGATACCAGCGGTGATCTCCAGGCCTCGATTGGTCACATCACCGCCAATGGCAAAGGTACCTTTACGGGCACCCAAACCCAGAGCATCGCGGGGAGCATTTCCACAAGCTCTGTCACCGGAACCTATACGGTCAACGCGGACTGCACCGGCTCGGGCACGATTACTCGGAAAGGCAAGAATGCGGGGCACTATGATCTGACGGTTCTCTCCGGGGGAAAACGCATCCAGACGATTACAACCGATTCTGGAATCATCGGGATCAGCTACGCAGACGCGCAGGGCAGCGCGACTTGCAGCAATGCGGGAGTCAAAGGCGCCTTCGGAGTTCAGGCGACAGGGACTTTCCTTACCATCGGGCCGGTCGCCTTCAACGGACTGCTGGCTCTCGACGGTTCGGGCAACCTGAGTGGAACTGAGTCGGGCAGTGTAGACGGTCAGATCTTCTCCCAGCAGGCGGTCTCTGGAACATACCAGGTCAAGTCGAATTGCACGGGCACGATGACCTTCCAGATTTCAGGTCAGCAGGCGCAGCACGCCAGTCTTGCGGTGGTCAATGGGGGGAAGAGCATGCTTTTGCTGGAAACTGACACGGGCACGATTGTGTCAGGTTCCGGGCAACAGTAGTCTTGTACCAAGACGAATAGTCGGCAGTCCTGCCGAACCATCGGCATGATGGATTCCAGCGCGGTAGCACGAAGACGTGCCGGTGGAATCGCGATCACGCTTTTTCTTCAGCTCGCCAGCAGGAGTTCCAGCCGATCCACAATGTGGCGGATAGGGACTCCCTTGGTCATGGCCGCATCCACGAAGGGAACCATGTCTTCCAGTACGGGACCCGAGCCCGAGACCATGATTACGGGAAGAGTCGGGTCATGCCGCTTGAGGCGTGTGGCCAGCTCCAAACCGTTCATTTCAGGCATCTCGTAGTCCAAAATGACGGCATCAATTTCGTTTTCCTTGGAGTGAAACACGTGGAGTGCGTGGTGACCACTGTGGGCAGCTAGAACTTCGTATCCGTACCGGCTCAACAGCGCCTCATACAACGCACGGATTGCGGCATCGTCATCCACGCACAACACGGTCGGGCATTTCATAGGGGAGGGTTTCCGCCCTTTCCAGTCGCCTCGCCTGGGGGGTAGAACGAGGCACTTCGCAGGTTGTTTGCACCTTCAATGCCAAACCATTCTCAGGATTTCCAACGCCGCTGTTGGCAGCGATGACCTGGATGCTGGTTCGCGATTTCAGTCACCCCGTCCTCGAACCAACAGAGGCGCGTGCTAGACTTCCCTTAATCGGCGACTCATGCGCATTCTCACCCGGTATATCCTGCGCGAAGTCACGGCTCATGCCCTGATCGGGGTGTTGGTCTTCACTTTCGTCCTGTTCACCCGCGATCTGGGACAGATTCTCGAACTGGTGGTCCGCAACAGTGCTCCCCTGCCCAGCGTGGCGGAAGTCTTCTTCTTCATCGTTCCCGTCGCGCTTAACATCAGCATTCCCGCCGGGGTGTTGGTGGGCATTCTGATTGGGTTGAGCCGGTTGGCTGCCGATAGTGAAATCACCGCCATGCGAGCCAGTGGACTGGGCGTGTGGACTTTCCTGCGGATCATCTCCATTTTTGCTTTCGTCGCCTGGCTGCTGGCTCTGGCCAACGGAGTCTATCTGGCGCCCCGGTCTCAGGCGGCCATGGCCCGTCTGCAGGACCGGATGAAGTCCTCGCAAGCGTCTTTCGAAGTTCAGCCTCGCGTGTTCTACGAAGGCTTTCCGCAACTCGTGCTTTACATCCAGGATGTGAAAGCGGCCCAGGGGGCGGCGATCTGGAAAGGTGTCTTCATTGCCGACACCAGCACGCCTTCTTCTCCCCGAATTACCCTGGCCCAGCGTGGGATTTTGGTGAGTGAGGGACCAGAGACGCTGCATCTCCACTTGACCAGCGGTTCCACCCACGAGATCGATCCGAAGGATCCCAGCCACTATCAGATTTCTACTTTCGAACAAACGGACATCCCGATTCCGGTCCCGCAGTCGGAAAGCGCGAAGGAGGAGGAACTGGCGCCGGTGTCGCAGCTGGGCACGTGGGAACTGTGGCGGCAAGCGAGCGCAAAGAAAAACCAGGCCATGGCCCGCTTGTACCTTATCGAGTTCCACCGGCGTTTTGCTCTACCCACATCGTGTCTGGTATTAGCGCTGGTAGGAATTCCTCTGGGCTTGTCGTCCAAGAAAGGTGGCAAGTCTACAGGTTTTGTTCTAACCATCCTGCTGGTGTTTGCTTACTATTCGCTGTCGCTGGTGGGAGTCTCTTTGGCCCGCCAAGGAAAGCTATCGCCCCCGTTCGGAGTCTGGCTGGCGGACCTCGTTTTCTTCCTGGGCGGGGCGTTCTTATTGTGGCGCGCGGAGCGCCGCCCGTTTGAGCTTTCGTCCTTCTGGAGCCTGTGGAACCCGTTCAAGGCGGGCTGGAAGGAAAAGGGAGGGATGCTCCGCACGACCCGGGGTGAAGATGTCTTCGAGCGGGCATCCACTCGGCGCCGCGTGTTCAGCGCGCGTTTCCCCATGATCCTGGATGACTACGTGCTCGGCGACTTTGGCGTGAACCTGGCCATGGTGCTGGCCACGTTCCTCATGCTGCTGCTGGTATTCACGCTATTCGAGTTGCTGGGAGACATTCTCCGCAACCAGGTCTCGCCGCTGGTGGTGGGAGAGTACTTAGTCACGGTTTCGCCTTATTTTCTTTACAACATTGCGCCATTGAGCATCCTGCTGGCGGTTCTCATCACCCTGGGCGTGATGCAGCGCTCGAATGAGATCACTGCGATCAAGGCGACAGGAATCAGCATCTACCGCATTGTGGTGCCTGTCTTGGTGGCCGCAGCGATAGTCGCCACAGGCCTGTTCTTCTCCGATCAATTCTATTTGCCCTATGCCAACAAGCGGCAGGACGCGCTACGCAACCTGATCAAAGGCAAGCCGGCGCAGACCTATTTGAACCCCGACCGGAAATGGATTTTCGGGCAGCATTCGAACATTTACTATTACCAGCTGTTTGACTCCGAGCGTAACCAGTTCGGCAGACTCTCGGCTTTCCAGTTCGACCCCGTCACTTTCCAATTGACCGAACGCATTTATGCGGAGCGGGCACACTGGGAAGATAGCTTGCAGCGCTGGGTTTGCACTCAGGGATGGGAGCGTGACCTCCGCGGCCCTGCCATCGAAAACTACCGCACTTTTGATGTATCCACGTTTGCGGCACTGAGCGAGCCGCCTACATATTTCAAGAAAGAAGTAAAGCAATCCTCGGAGATGAATTATCAGGAACTGCGGCGCTACATCCGCGACCTGCAGCAGAGCGGCTTCGAGGTGGTGCGGCTGAGGGTGCAACTGGCCAAGAAGCTTGCGTTTCCGGTGATCACGCTGGTTATGGCAGTGCTGGCGATTCCCTTCTCGCTTTCGGCGGGACGCCGTGGCGCAATCACGGGCGTGGCCACGGCAGTGGGAATCGCGGTGGTGTACTGGACGATTTCCGGCTTATTCGAAGCGATGGGAAACATCAGCCAGTTGCCGCCGGTGCTGGCGGCCTGGTCTCCGGATTTGATTTTCGCGTTGCTGGGCGGGTATTTGATTCTGAAGGTGCCCACGTAGCGAGAGCGGTCGGCCACAGCTCACTCTCTGTGTCTACTTAACCGGGCTGAAAAAATCCAAGATTGAGCCTGTGGCTCACCCACCTGCACGTCGCCGTCACTTCACCGCCACCGCCGAAGGATTGCTGAACGTAGTGAACGGTGTGCCAGCCACGTTAAGAAGGCCGGTGGTGGTGGTGAGCGTGTAAGCGGAGATTGTGCTGGCGCCGTTATTGGCAACAAACACATAGTCGGTGGGGTTGGTCAATGTGTTTCCAATGTTTGTTCCAGTCGCGCCGGAACGAACGGCAATTGATACCGGAGTTGTTCCAGTAGAAATGGCTGGCGGGGACAGCGGACTCAACACACCGGAGCCAGTGCCATAGGAGTATTGCGATACCTGGTAGGACTGTTTATCCACCACATAGACGAAGGTAAACGCAGGGTCGAACGCAATCGCGACCGGGCCGCCTCCAGCCGGGAACGGGGAGCCACTCACCGGAGTAAGGCTGCCGTCCGGGGCGTTCACGTTGCTGCAACTGGTAACGATCGCGTCACAAATGGCAAACGCGGAGACATTATCGGAACCGGTATTGGCTACGTAAAGAAAGCCGCCGTTTGGAGAGATACCAAGTCCCGAGGGCGAAGTTCCAACATTGTAAGGCGATGCCCCAAGCGCTTTGAGCACGCCGGATGAGGTGTTGACCGAAAAAGCGGCAACCGTGTCATCAAACTGGTTGGCGGCGTACACATAATTTCCCGTGGCACTGACCGCTACAGAAACTGGACCGCTGCCGGTCAGTTCTCCTGGCATCTCGGTGGCGAAGGGCGATCCTGTGACCTGGGTTAAGGTTGTCCCCTGAATCGTGAACACCGAGATGGTCCCCGATTTGGGATCGTGAAACGTCCCCTGATTGGCCACGAACAGGAATTTCCCTGCAGGATCAATGGCCGCACCCATGGGATTGGCTCCCGTTGCGGTGTTTCCAGTGACGCCGGTAAGCGATCCGTCCGAATTGATGGTGTAGCTGGAAAGATTATTGGCTCCGTTGTTGGTAACGAACAGGGCGTTTATGGCAGGGGTGATGGCGAGCGCGAACGGAGCGGCGCCGGTTCCGAGGCTGGTCCCGACTTGTGTGAGTCCCCCGCCGTTGAGAGCCACTGAGAAAGCTGAAATCGTGGTATTGCCTTGCGCGGCAAGGTAGAGAATCCCGGTGCCCGATGTCGCTGGTACTGAGTTGTTGCTGGAACAAGCGGTCAAAATAAGAAGCGAAACCACGAGCGCTGCCAACACAGAACGGAACTTCATTCCCATTCTTTCTCCCTGATGTTTCTGTTCCGGATCCCAGTCTCCCGGACCCGCTCATTCGCAAACCGCGGAATGGGTGAGCCACCCACCTTCGCTGCGCTGAGCGGAAATCCAGAGTTACCCCCATTTGTGTATCAGGAATACAAGGGAAGAGCAAACTGCTCCACCCGGTTGGAACCGCCGCCGATGGTGAAAGTTGCCCGAGGCGGGGGATTTCCTAAGCTGCGTCTTCGTCAGTGGTCTCCGCGTTTCAGGGTCGTGATCTCTTCCGAATGGGTAGAGCGGACACTCCTGTCCGCTGCCGTCGACCGTGACGAACCTTTGGGAAACCGGCCTTCTTGAGATTGTCAGGCGGACGACTCCGGAGAACCTTCCGTCTTCGCTGCGGATTCTTCGCTGCGCCGGACAGCCCCTTCGACTGCGCTCAGGGCCGGCTTAGGCGGCTGTCCCCACGCGAGCAGTCTCAATGTGATTCACTTGGAGCTAAGTTGTTGATTCTTCGTTCAGGGTGCGGCGGAGAGGGAAAACGGCAGTCTGACCCTCGCGTAGAATGCCATTTAATGGCGCTAGGAGACCCGTAGAGCGACAACTGGGTGCTCGGATGAGGTTTGGGTCAACCCAGTATCCGGGAGCTCGCCACGGGCCCCCTGTGTCGGACTTTATCTTGCAGCTATAAATCAGATTCCCGAACTGGGACAAGGGGCTCGTGAGATCCATTTCCTCCCGGCACCTGACTTTCGCTGGATCGCACGCTACAGCCGACGAGTCGTTCGCGCAGGGGCCGCGTACGGAAGGGAGGCGAGGAGAGCCTGGACCTCCTGAATTTACGGTGTCACCTCGAAGGCTAAGCCGCAATATTCACCGTACCCCTTCGTACAGTTGCCCCCCAGGTAGGTAACCCCGAAGAGGTTACCGTCACCGTCGAAGATCGGAATGCTAGGCCCCTCTGCGTGCGCACCGCCAGTGAAGGTATGCAACACCTGAAGCGCCCACTGCTTTCCCGATTGCTTCTTTAGCTCGAAGACGTTGCCACAGTGCCAATGGGAGCCGTGAAGACAACCCACATCGCCTCCTGAGCTACCGTAGAGATTCCCGCGCTTGCCGAAGACGAATGGGCTGTTCGGATAACGGCCATCCTTGCCGCCGGTAAAACTGTAAAGCACGCTGTGACTCCAGCCGTTGGTCCCCGGCTTTAACTCGAAGATCGTTCCGTAGTCCCCGCTCCCTCCAACGTCGGTCGCGCCGTAGAGGTTGGGTCCGTTGAAAGCCAATGGGCCGGGACCAGCGCCATCCTGAAAACCCCCAAAATTATAGATAGTGCTCTCGTTCCATCCGCCTCCGGAGTTCGGGGAGAGCTCGAACGCTACCCCCTCTTCATAAGACCCACCAGTCGATGTTGTGCCGTAGAGGTTTCCCGTAGCGTCGAAAACCAAGCCGAAGGGATTTGCGCCGTCTGTGCCGGAAAAACTGTGCAGTATCTGCTCATTCCAGTCGGTTGCCGTGGGCGTTAATTCGTACACCATACCGCAGCACGAAGCGCCGCCCCCCGCTGTCCCGTAAAGATTTCCCGCCCCATCAAGAACCACCGCCGAGCTCGGGTACTTCCCATCGCTGCCGCCTGCGAATCGATAAACGATGCTTGCCTTCCATTTGCCTCCCACTGACGTGAGTTCGAAGACGGTGCCGAATCCCCCTTTCTGACCGCCATCAGTTGTACCGTACAGGTTGTGATTTGCGTCGAATGTGAGGCTCTGTTCGGGGTAGCAACCGTCATTTCCGTTACCGGGAAAACGGTAGAGAATCTCGTGCACCCACGCGTTCTTGACACGCTTCAACTCGAAGACCGTGCCGCAGCCGCCGTTTCCCCCCAAACCGCCCCCGGCAGTAACGCCGTAGAGGTTTCCAGCAGTATCAGAGATGAGGGCGGCGCTTGGATGAATTCCGTCCTTGCCCCCCTGGAAGTTGTAAAGCACCTTGTACTTGCTTCCAGCCGAACCGCTGGGCACCAGCGTCAGAGCCATTGTCAGAATCGCAAGAACTGTCATCGGTTTCGAGCAGGATTTCCATCGCATGGTCGCTACCTCACTTCAGGGACGTTGCCAGGCAAAAGGGAGGGAGTTACTGCCAAATCCGCCTAGCACAGCGCTAATTTACCACGAAAATGCGATTTCAGATCCTTCACTTTCCCAGGGGTGGACGGCTTCAGACTTGTTTCCGTAAAACGGAACGGTGCTAGCCCCGGTCGGCACCGGAGACTGACGTGGTCGTTTGCGCCATGGGGGCTTCATCCGAATCTACAGATGACGCGGGCAGGCGGATTTCGACCATCAAGCCGCCCTGGGGCCGGTTGGCGGCCCGGACCGTGCCTCCATGCAGGCGAACGGCGCGATCCGTGATTGCGAGCCCCAGTCCGACGCCGCCGGTCTGGCGCTCACGGGCATCGTCGATGCGGTAAAACGGCAGGAACAACTTGTCCAGGGCCTCGTCCGGCACACCTGGGCCGGAGTCGGTTACTCGCACTACCGCCTCCGGGCCGCTAACTCCCTGCCCCTGCTCCAGGCGGATCTGCACGTTCGTTCCTTCTTGCGTGTAGCGAATGGCATTGCGCGCGACATTTTCGATAGCGCTGTGCAACAAGCTCGAGTTTCCGCTGACGACGCAATCATCCAGGACCGCGAGTTCGACCTGGCAACCGCGATTCTGCGCCTCAAAGGCGGCATCTTTCGCGACTTCCCGGATCAGCTGATCAAGATGGACAGGCGATTTTTCGATGGAGTCGTCCCCAGTTTCGAGGCGTGCAATCATGAGCAGCCTCTGGATCATTTCGTTGAGGCGGCTGGCTTCCCGATCCATGCGCTCCAGCGCGCTCCGGGCTTCGGGGCCGCTACGCTGGCGTGCCAACTCCAGCGCCACGTTCAGCCGTGCCAGCGGAGAGCGCAACTCGTGGGAAATATCGGTCAGCAACCGGGTCTGGGCCTTCACCAGGTTTTCCAGACGCTCGGCCATGCGGTCGAAGTCACGCATCAATTCCGCCATTTCGTCGTGGCGCCGGGAGTGGGGAACGCCGGCACGGGCGCTGAGGTTGCCCGAGGCCAGTTTCTGGGTCGCTGCCCGCAACCTTACGATCGGCGAGGTCAAATAGCGCGCCAGGATGTAGCAGACCAACCCAGAGGAAATAATTCCGATGAATATGCCCAAACCCGGCACACCGCGAAGGCCGAACGCGAGGTGCGGCTCAGGAGGGAGTTCGGTCACCAAAGTGTAGTGGTGTCCATCCACCGTCGTGATTGAGGACCGCAGGAACTGCATGGGCCGGAACCTTCCCCAGAAAGTGTCGGCAGGACTCATCTGGCCGCGCTGAGCACGCTCCACCCACTCCGGCGGTCTGCGCCCCAGCAAGTCATTGCCGTTCTGGTCGAAAATATAGAGCCGCACGTGTTGAGTATCGTGGACCCCTCGCAAATATCGCCAGGCGGCCGTGTCGCCCCCGGTTTGGTAGGCCTGCAGGGCTTCGCCAAGGAATTTGGATTGCTGTTGCTGCAGGTTGGAGATTTCCTGGGAAGGTCTCAAGGCTGACGCGACTACAATTGCCAACACAAAAAACAAAGCCTGCGCGACCCAGTAGGAGAGGAAGATTTTGACGAACAGGCTTCTCATTCTCCGCCCCCGACCCGGTCCCGGGGATGAGTCAAAATGTACCCCACGCCGCGCACCGTCTTGATGTGGTCGGCGCTATTATCGGAATCGCCGAGTTTCCTGCGAATTTTACTGACGTGCATGTCAATACTGCGGTCGAAGGGAGAAAACTTGCGGCCCAGCACGGCGTCCGTAAGACGTTCACGGGTAACGACGCGCCCGGCCTCCCCCAACAAGACGTGCAGCAAATTGAACTCGACCGAAGTTAATTCCACAGGCTTGCCATTTTGCCGCACTATCCGAGTAGCCGGATCGAGCTCAATATCGCCGACGCGCAGGACATCCGGGAGTTGCTCCTCGCCAGCCTTCTCGGCGGTCTGGGTTCGACGTAAAACGGCGCGAATGCGCGCCACCAGTTCGCGCGGGTTGAAGGGCTTGGGAAGATAATCATCCGCACCGATCTCCAAACCCACGATGCGATCCACGTCTTCACCGCGCGCCGTCAGCAGCAGAACCGGGATCTTCGATGTGTTACGAATGCGGCGCAGCAGGTCGAAACCGTTCATGCCGGGCAGCATCACATCGAGCACCACCAGCGAGTGATCGCCGCTCAGGGCGCGTTCCAGACCTTGCTCGCCGTCGTGAACCGCGTCGATCTGAAAGCCTTCCGGTTCGAGATACTCACCGACCAGGCTGCACAACTCTACATCATCGTCGATGACCAGTATGCGATCCACTTTCCTCATTTTAGTTCTATACCAGAAGGCTCTCGCAGGACGTAAAGAATTGTCACAAGAGCGCTTATCAGCTTTTACAAAACTTTACTCCGCTTGACCGACTCTTTACCACCTAAGGCCGCGAAAAGTGTTCTTATGACTAGAAACCAATTGACCAATTCTGCGCTTCCATCGAGGGAACGCAGGTTCAGGGAGAAGTCATGAAATCGAATAGCAAGATTCTGGCAACACTTTTGGCTGTGGTGCTCGTGGGAGCGCTTGCAGTCGCTCAAGGAATGCGGCCTGGCCACATGCATGAAGACGGAATGTTCGGCGGGCCCATGCTGGGTTTCTTCGCGGACTATCTGGATCTGAGCAGCGCGCAGCAGGCGCAGATCAAGCAGATCATGGCCAAAGAGAAGCCCACCATTCAGCCCTTGTGGCAGCAGGAGCGGCAAAGCCACGAGGCCATGAAGCAACTGATCATGAGCGGCAACTTTGATGAGGCCAAGGCGCAGACGATCGCGCAGCAGGCGGCGCAGGTCCAGACCCAGTTGATGGTAGAACATGCTCGCACCGCTTCGCAGGCTTATCAGGTGCTCACAGCGGAGCAGAAGACCAAGCTGGCCCAGTTCATGGCCAAACGCCAGCAGCGGTTCGCGGAGCACATGAAGGAACATGGGGCGGACTCGGAGCCGAACCAATAATTGAATTGGCTGGCGAAGGGGGAGGGATTGGGGGGGCTGAGAGGCTCCCTCCCCCGGTGGGTGGTCGCTCGAAATGACAAAGAAAGGCGGGTAGAATCTTGGCCACTGTAGCAATTCCGAGAGAGGTCGTAGATGCAATCGCCTGCGAGATGGCTTGCGGAGTTGAAAGAGCCGTCGACTGCTGGATGTCCCAGGTCGAGCAGGCGCTCACCGACCCACGGCTCACGACGCTGGGCCGCATGAACGCCGTGCGGGAAATCGTAGACCGGTACAAAAACCTGACAGGCAAAGAAGAACTGGTGTGCCGAAGGGTTCACCCACCGGCTTGGTCTACGGAAGCGCTATGAACATCGACGTGGTGTATGCCTGGTTGATCGACTCCACATGGCTGTTCCTCGGGAGCTGGGTAGTTCTGCTGTTGACCGCCTACGTGGTCGCGTTCCGCCACGACGGGTAAAGAGCTTTAGGCCGCGTCGGGCGGCGAAACTGAAGCCGGTGCTGGTAGAATCACATCTACTAGAAGCACATGCTGCCCAAAAGCCTGCGTTCCCTGCTTCCCTACTTCAAGAAATACCGCCGCAGCTATGTGGTGGGCACGCTGTGCGTGTTCTTGAACAACGGAATCTGGATTCTTTTCCCCCAGGTAATCCGGCGGGCGGTGGATGACCTCCATCTGGGCGTGACGCGGCACAAGCTGCTCACCTACGCTTTGCTCTTGCTGGCCGTGGCCGTGACCAAGGGCATCTTCCAGTTTCTGACCCGCTGGATCGTGATCGGAGTCTCGCGCGAGATCGAATTCGACCTGCGCAACGACCTCTTCAAGCACCTGGAAAGCCTCCCCTATTCCTATTACCAGCGGACGCGCACCGGCGATATTATGGCGAGGGCGACCAACGATCTGAATGCCGTGCGCATGCTGTTGGGGCCGGCGATCATGTACTCGGCCAACACCATCGTGTTCACCGCGGGCGCGCTGGCCTTCATGCTCTCGATCAGCCCCAGGCTGACCTTCTATGCATTCTTGCCCCTGCCGGTAGTGAGCATTACCATTCAGTATTTCGGACGGCAGATTCACGACCGTTTCGAGCGCATCCAGGCGATGTTTTCTGAGATCTCGGCCCGCGCCCAGGAAAATTTCTCCGGGGCGCGCGTGATTCGAGCGTATGTGCAGGAAGAGGCCGAAATCTCTGCTTTCGAAGCCTCCAATCAGGAATACATCGCACGCAGCCTGAAACTGGTTCGTCTGATGGGCATGCTGTGGCCGACACTGGAAACCATGCTCGGGTTTGCCATCGTGCTGGTGCTGTGGCTGGGTGGACGCGAAGTGCTGCAGGGCCGCATCACGGTCGGGGATTTTGTGGCTTTCAATACTTACATGGTGCAGCTCACCTGGCCGGTGATCGCGCTGGGCTGGGTCATCAATATTTTCCAGCGCGGCACCGCATCGATGGGGCGGATCAACGAGATTCTCACCGAGAAACCCGACATCGCGGATAGCGAAGAAGCAAAGGCCGGGGACAGGAGTGTCCGCACCGCACAGGTGATCGGCGAGATTGAATTCCGTGATCTGAGCTTCGCCTACAACGGCACACCCGTTCTTCATGACATCAATTTGCGCATTCCCGCGGGCAGCAGCCTGGCGATTGTCGGTCCCACCGGTTCGGGAAAGACTACGCTTGTCAGTTTGATCCCGCGCATTCACGATGCCGCGCCGGGGACCGTGTTAATCGACGGCAAGCCGCTTCGCGAATATCCGATTGCGTTTCTGCGTCAGAATATCGGCTTCGTACCCCAGGAAACCTTCCTGTTCAGCGAAAGCGTGCGCGGCAATATTGCTTTCGGAAAAGAAGATGCCGGGGACGAAGAGGTCCGTGCCGCGGCGGAGGCAGCCAACATTGCCGAGGACATTGAGGGCTTTCCGGAGAAGTATCGAACTCTTGTGGGGGAGCGCGGTATTACTCTCTCGGGCGGCCAGAAGCAGCGCACGGCGATTGCTCGCGCCATTGTCCGCAACCCGCATATTCTCATTCTCGATGACGCGCTCTCGAGCGTGGATACGCATACAGAGGACAGGATCCTCAATCACCTCCGCCAAGTCATGCAGGGCCGGACTACGATTTTCATCTCCCACCGGGTTTCCACCGTGCGCAACGCCGATCGGATCGCCGTCCTGCACGCTGGCCGCATCGTGGAACTCGGCACTCATGACGAATTGTTGGCCCGGAACGGCTATTACACCGACCTGTATAACAAACAATTGTTGGAAGAAGAGCTGGCGGAAGTGTAAAACTCTTTAATCACAGAGGCACAGAGTACACAGAGGAGGAATGTGCCAATGTTGATCGCCTCCGCGCCCCATGTGTCCTCTGTGGTGAACGGTGTTTCGAGAATGAAAAGAATCGTTATTCCCGAACTGCTCGACACCGACTCCGGCACGGCGGCTGAGATTGTGGCTGCATTGTCCGACTTGCACCGCATCAATCGGTGGTTCGGAGGAATCTCGACAACGCACGCGATGGTCGCTCAGGTCGCCCGCGACGTTGGTGCCCGGTCATTGTCGCTGTTGGAAGTCGCCGCTGGGGCCGGATCCGTGCCGCACGCTGCCAGAACCCGCATGCAAAGCCAAGGAATCCAGCTTCAGATTACCCTGCTGGACCGTGCCCACTCGCATCTGCGGAACAGCTCTGGAAATGGGACGCGCGCCGTGGCCGGGGATGCGCTCGCCCTGCCCTTTGCGAACGAGAGTTTTGATGTGGTTGGGTGCTGCCTCTTCGTGCATCATCTGGAGCCGCAGGAGGTGGAGCAGTTCGTCAACGAAGGGTTGCGGGTATGCCGAGTCGCGGTGCTCATCAACGACCTCGTGCGTCATCCTGTTCACCTCGCCATGGCGTACGCCAGCCTGCCGCTTTATCGCAGCCGCATCACACATCACGACGCGCCCGCCTCGGTGCGGCGAGCCTACACGCTGGAGGAGATGCGTGAGATGTTGCAACCGACCCGGGCCGCCCGATTGGAAATTCGCCGTCACCCTGTGTTTCGGATGGGGGTGATTGCATGGAAAACATAAATGCATACACGTGGTTTCATGAAATGCGCCCTCAGGGGCTAAAGCCCAGTTTTATTGAGCGCTGAGCTGCACGGCTGAAGCCGTGCCCTTCCACAAGACCGTTTTTGAAACCAGCTGCAGGTCCTTCGTGGCGTGAAGGGCAGGATAACGAGATCCAGCCATGTACGATTTAATTGTGATTGGCGGTGGGCCAGCGGGAGCGTCGGCGGCAATCACGGCTTCCCGCAGTGGCGCGCGGGTTCTAATGCTGGAACGCGGGCGTTTTCCGCGCCACAAAGTCTGTGGCGAATTCGTTTCGGCGGAATCTCTCGATCTTCTGCACCAACTGCTCTACCGGTCACATTCAAGGTTGATCTCTGAAGCAACCAGCATTCCCCAGGCGCGCATATTTCTCGACGGCCGCATGCTGCAAACTCCAGTCGATCCTGCAGCGGCCAGCATCGCGCGGCTGGACCTGGATGTCGCGCTCTGGGAGTCGGCAGCACATTGCGGCGTAGAAACACACCAGCAGATAGCCGCGCAAGGCATTTCCGGAGGCGGTCCGTTTGTCGTCAGAACGTCAGCCGGGAATTTTGAATCTCGGGCCGTGATTAATGCCTCGGGACGCTGGTCTAACCTGATCCGCGCCCCCATAGGGCAAGAATCGCGCATGAAATGGCTGGGTCTCAAAGGGCACTTCGCCGAGTCTTCCACCTCTGCTTCGGTCGACCTCTATTTCTTCGAAGGCGGCTACTGCGGGGTACAGCCGGTAGAAATCCGGAACGGAGGCTCGAAGTTTGCGCGCATCAATGCCTGCGCCATGGTGCGCGCGGATGTGGCCAGCACGGTCTCCCAAGTTTTCGCGCTGCATCCGGCTTTGCAGGAACGCAGTCGCCAATGGCAGCCACTCAGTGACCCGGTGAGCACTTCGCCCTTGTTGTTCCGCACTCCGGAACCGGAGCGCGATGGCGTGCTGATGGCGGGCGATGCCGCAGGTTTTGTGGATCCCTTTGTGGGTGATGGTATTTCTCTTGCCCTGCGCAGCGGCTCGATGGCGGCTCAATGCCTGATGCCATTCCTTCGGAGCGAGGCTTCTATTGCGGATGCTGTACGGCTTTACCGGCGGGAATACGAACGGCATCTCGCGCCTGTGTTTCGAACATCGTCAAAACTTCGGCGAATGCTGCTTTTGCCGCGGGCGCTGAGGATGCCGATGCTCTCCTTGCTGGAGAGGACTCCGGCGATCACGCGCTATCTGGTGAGTAAGACCCGGTAGGAAACCTTGTTCGGCGAGGCTAGCGCACGACCAGGACTTCGCGAATGTTGTCGCGAGTCAGAAAGAACTTGATGGAGCCAAAATCGCGGAAGAGAGTTTCGATATGCCGGTTGTTGAACACCCGCTGGAGCCGGAAACTCTTCTCGATGGCCGTATGGAGCGCGCCGGTGGGACCCTTACGCAGATCCCTGCGCGCCTCGATATGCTGCATCTCCAGCGTGTCATTGCCCACCATGTGGTAGCGGTAACAGGGCGCGTCCGGTCCGGCTTCGCGGGTGTGAAAGAAAGCCAGCAACATGCCTCCCGGTTTGATGGAGGACCAAAGCCGTCCCACCACCGGCCTCACCAGACTCTCGTCGAGGTAATCGGCCAGATTCCAGCAAAAAACGATGTCGAACTGGGCCGGCGGGTAGACTAAATTGTCATCAAGAAAACGTCGGCTATCCAGAGCCGGGTGCCCTTGCTCGTCCTTCCCGACCAAGGACGGATCGGTTGAGCCTTCGAGCAGGTCCTCGCTATAGATTTTATGACCGAGCGCAGTGAGATAGCGGATATTGGTGGCCGAGGTGGAACCAATGTCCAGAACGCAGAGTGGCTCCTGCGATTTCAAGGAGCGCGAAACTTCCGCCAGTCCGCTGGAACGGCGTGTGAGCCGCGGGGCCGCGCCAGCGTGTTTGTGAGCCTGGCTGGAGTCGGCCGATGAACCTCGAAAAAGTTTCATGAAGCTATGTGTAACGGATGCCATGGCACTTGCTGGCGTCCGGTTCAACGGGGTTCCGAACTGCAAATATATCGCGGCGCCCGGAGCCAGAACCGGTCAAAATTCTAGTGCTTGGTTACTGCCGTGCTAGCTGTCGCCGGACTCGACCCTGCAGCGCCCGAAGCCGGCGCGCCGCCGGTCCCGCTCGCAGCCACCGCCGTGACCCTTCCCGCAGCCTGGCTTTCAGGCTTGGTTGCCGACAAGTTTGGTCTGGCAGTTTCCTTCTGGATGTCCACCTTGCCTTTGAAATAAGCGCCGTCCTCGATCGCAATACGCTGCGTCACAATGTCGCCGACCGCCACCGCCGTCTTGCGCAGCTCCGCCCGGTCACTGGCGCGGATATTGCCTTCCAGCTTGCCCTGAACACTCACCGCTTTGGCGTTGACATTGGCGCGCACCTTGCCGTTGGGCCCGATCACCAGGCTATTCTCCTGCAGTTCGATGGTCCCCTCTACGGTGCCATCGACGTATAAGTCCTCACTTCCTGAAAGTTCTCCCTTAATGACGACGGATTTGCCGATGTGCGCAAATTCCACCGTCTTTGGCGTATCCATAACTACTGCCTCCTTAGGATGCATTTGCCGCGGAGCGCGAGCCGGAACACTGGATTCTAAATCATTTGGAACTTTGCCGGGGACAATCGAGCAAAGAAAAGGAAGAGAAACTGCGCCTTGTTACTCTAGGCATCTGCTCTGCGAAGTACCTTGTTTGCTTTTGCCTGAGGTTGGCTGTACAACAGCGCTAGCCGGAAGTTCATCTGAGTTATGGGATCGGCATGAATCCTGGACACATTCGGGCCAACCTCATCGCCACGCTAGCCGGGGCTATCGGGATCGCAAGCGGAAGTATGGCGTTCGCGGAGCAGGCGCCCTCTCCGATTCCGGTCGAACTGGTGCGCCGGACCGTGCAAAACGAGGTCAAGTCCAGCAATAACGGAACAAACTTCATTTTTCTGGATCGAAAACAGAACGCGCGTGGTTCTCAGACAAAGCTGGTGGTAGAGACTAGCGATGTCACGCTGGGAATGCTGATTGCTCTAAACGACAAGCCTGTCACTCCGGAGCAGCGGCAGGCAGAAGAGGCTCGGTTAGAGGAGTTGCTAAAGAATCCAGAGGAGTTACAGAAAAAGCGGAAGTCTGAAAAGGAAGATGCCGAGCACGTCACTCGAATTATGAAGGCACTCCCGGATGCATTCCTGTACGAACCGGATGGCACCGAGGGGGGAAGTCAGGGTGTCGGGAAAGCTGGCGACGCGTTGGTTCGGCTGAAATTTCGTCCCAATCCGCGGTACAGTCCGCCCACCCACGTCGAACAGGTGCTCGCCGGGATGCAGGGTGTTATTTTGATCGATGCAGACAAATACCGGATTGCCAAGATCGATGGCACGCTGATCCGGGAAGTGGGCTTCGGTTGGGGCATTCTGGGCCACCTCGACAGGGGGGGGCATTTCCTGGTGGAGCAGGGGGAAATTGGCAAGGACGACTGGGAAATCACCCGCATGGACCTCGCGTTTACTGGCAGAGAGCTTCTGTTCAAGGGCATCAATATCAAGTCGGAGGAAGTTTTCTCTGACTTCCGCCCCGCTCCTACGAAGCTGACTCTCGCGCAGGGCTTGGAACTGCTGAAGAAACAGGAAGCCGAATTGGCGGATAACCGGGGACAGCCCGCGACTGTGAACCCGAAATAGGGTCAGCGGCCCACGCCGCTGGGTCTGGGAGCCTGTTGAAAACCTAAAGTCTTGTCATTCCGAGGAGCGAGAGCGACGAGGAATCTGCAGTTTCTCTTGGACTGTGAAGAACTGCAGATCCCTCGCTGCACTCGGAATGACAAAACATTAGGACTTTCCAACAAGGTCCCAGGGTTCAGAATTGGCAGTAAGGCTTCTACCCACCCGCCCGGATTGTTTCCTTGCGCACGGTGAGCTTCTCGATCAAGTCTTCACGCACCCGGTATCCGGTGCCGGGTTCATCGCGGATGACGATCGTCCCTTGGGGCGTGACCTCGACCTCCGGTTCCACGATATCTTCTTTCCAGTACCGCCTGGAAGCGGAGACATCTCCCGGCAGACGAAAGTTCTCCAGCGTGGAGAGCGCGATGTTGTGGGCGCGCCCCACGCCCGACTCGAGCATCCCGCCGCACCATACGGGAATGTTTCGCGAGGCACAAACGTCATGAACTCTCTTGGCCTCAGTAAAGCCGCCCACGCGGCCGACTTTAATGTTGATGATGCGGCAAGCGCCGGCGTCGAGTGCGTGGGCTGCGTCGCGGGCGTGATGGATGGATTCGTCAAGGCAAATCGCGGTGCGCAACTCCTTTTGCAGGCGGCAATGATAGTAGATGTCGTCATCCCACAGTGGCTGCTCGATCATCAGCAGATTGAACTGGTCGAATTTGCGGAGGTGTTCGAGTTCGTCCAAGGTGTAGGCGGAGTTGGCATCACAACTGAGCAGGATGTCGGGCCAGCGAGCGCGAATGCGTTCCAGCACGTTGATGTCCCAGCCCGGCTTCACCTTTACCTTGATGCGGCGGTATCCGGCGGCCAACTCGGTTTGAATCTTTTCCAGCAACTGCCCGACTGAATCCTGGATACCGATGGAAACGCCGCATGAGATTTCCGGCAACGTGCCGCCCAGCAGCTTCCACAAAGGCTGCTGCTTCTCTTTGGCCTCCGCGTCCCAGAGCGCGTTCTCCACGGCGGCTTTTGCCATGCGGTGTCCTCGGATGCGCGCCATCAGCGGCACGCTCTCTCGAGCCGCAGCCAGAGTGCGCCCCAACACGGCGGGCGCCAGATAGTTCTTTAGAGTGGGCCATGCGCTCTCGGTCCATTCACTGCTGTAGAAGGGGTCTTCGCCGGCAACGCACTCCCCCCAACCGTCGATGCCGTCGCCATGGACGGTCAGCAGGATGATTCGGCGGCTGATAATACGCTTGAAGCTCGTCTCGAAAAAGTGAACGAGCGGCATCTGAATCTCTCGCAGCGTGATGGCTTCAATTTTCATAAAAACCGATCACCACAGAGGCACAGAGCACACGGAGAAAACAAAAGGAAACTGACAACTTTCAGGGATGAATCCAAGTCTGCACGTTCTCTTCCAGGCGTCCCAGCAGAAACTTGCCATTTCCCTGCGCATCGCGCTCGTATCCGAGCACCGCCAAGCCTTCGGCGAAGGCGCTCAGAAATTCTTCTCGATTGCGGTCCTGAATCTTCTTCGCCTGATCCCGAGTTGCCGGCGAGGCTTTCCACTCGTAAATCTGCGACGGGACGGGAATCATTCTGAGCGTTTCGAACCGGGGCTTGGCTCCGGTTCGGAGCAAAGTATCCACTCGCTTCGATTTCAGCCACCACTCCGCCACCAGCCGGTCGCTGGGCAGGCCGCCTTGCAAAGGCGATGAAGTGATTCCGTATTGATTCACGTTATACCGGCGCGCGATGGCGCCCAGTTTCTCGATGTTGAGAAAGGCATTCTTGATCTCCAGCGGATCGAAGGTCCACTCAATCAGCTCAAAGCCGCGGGCCAGCGCGTCTTCGCGCTGAAAGAACTTGATGCGGCGGCCCAACCCGGCATTCTGATACTGCTTTCGCACCGCCAGCATATGTGAATGCAAATAGGAATGCCCGCCGCGAACCCCTGGAATGGCCAGGGCAAATCCCATGATTTCGCGGGATTCAAAAGCTCCGATCACCTGTCCGCCGATCTTCTCAGCCACCACGAACATCCGTAGCGGGACCAGTTCGGCGTCGGAAAAATTCCAGACTTCCTGTTGCAGGGCCACACAGGCACGCATTTCGTCGAGATCATGGACGTTGCGGATCAGAATCGAATCGGCTTTCACCCTTCGTCCCGCTCCTGTCGCTTGGCTTGCTGCCATAACGATTCCAATTCTTCCATCGAAGTCTGCTGTGGAGTGCGTCCCGTTTTCTGCAACTGTTCCTCCATCCATTGAAAGCGGCGCTTGAATTTGCGGTTGGTCTTCTTCAGCGCCGACTCGGGATCGAGCGAAAGATACCGCGCAATGTTGACGACCGTGAAGAAAAGATCGCCGACTTCGTCTTCCAGCCGCTGGCGCAGATTGTCGCCGATGGGCTGCCGTCCGGCTCCAGCGACGCCTCGCCCATGGGGCTGCGGGCCGGGTGCGGGGAAATCCTTGAGCTGCTCCTGCAACTCGGAAGTTTCCTCGCCAAGTTTCTCGAACAATCCCTCAATGTTGGGCCAGTCAAAACCCACGTGAGCGGCGCGCGAACTGAGTTTGTGAGCTTCCAGCAGAGCCGGCATGGTTGCGGAAACGCCGGCTAATACGGATTCGGGGTTGTCCTGACTCATGGCAGTCTTGCCCCCACCCGCCGCCAGCCGCTTCTTTTTTTCCTCGGCTTTAAGCGCCTCCCAGTTGCGCAAAACGTCGGAAGATGTCTCCGCCTTCACATCGCCGAAAACATGGGGATGGCGATCCACGAGTTTATTTGAAAGCCGGTCGAGGACTTCATCGATAGAAAATGTGCCTTGCTCCTTGGCCATCTGCGCGTAGAACAGAACTTGCAGCAGCAGGTCGCCGAGCTCCCCGGTCAGTTCGTGCCAGTCCCGATTATCGATGGCTTCCAGTACTTCGTAGGTCTCCTCAAGCGTATAAGGCTTGATGGAGTCGAAGGTCTGCTCGCGGTCCCATGGGCAGCCTCCGGGTCCCCGCAGGCGCGCCATGATCGAAACCGCGCGCGCGAAACGATCTCCGGTAGTTGGCATGAAAGCAATCACTGTAAATGAGGCGCGTGGGCGGGGGCAATGAGAACAAGTACACCAATATGCCGGTGGGCTTTGAGCGACACTAACGTTACTTTTCACAAAGGTGCAAGTTAAGCGACACTTAAGCTGAAAATTGTTGGGCTTCGCAAGCAGGGCATGAATTCGCATCTAAACAGGACGATGGAACCGCGACTACCACTGGAGAGTGAACACTTCCACATCATCGTGATCGGCGGCGGCATCAACGGAGTCGCCATCGCCCGGGAATGCGCGAAGGCAGGACGGCGCACTCTTCTAGTCGAGCAGCACGATTTTGCCTCAGGTACGACCAGCCGCTCGACGCGAATGATTCACGGCGGCTTGCGCTACCTCGAACGGGGTGACGTCGGACAGGTGCGGGAGTCGTTGCGGGAGCGGCAGTGGTTGCTGCGCCAATATCCGCATCTGGTCAACCCGTTGCAGTTCCTGCTGGCGCTTGATCAGAACAGCCGCCGCAGCGCGCTCGCCATCCGCGCCGGATTGTGGCTGTACAGGCGCTTTTCGAAAGAAACACTGCGCGAAGCAGCGGATGCCGGCCGAGCCGGGCAAGATCGCCTGGAGCGCCTGCTGGATGCCGGGCGGCGTTTTTCTATCTTCAGCTTCGAAGATGCGCAGTGCGAATTTCCTGAGCGGTTGGTGGCGGAGTGGCTGGTGGAGGCGATCGAGGCCGGCGCTGTGGCCCGCAATCACGCGCAGGTTCTGGCGGTGGAGACTCGAAACGGGCGCGCCACCGGCGTGATTCTGCGGGACGGGCGGAGCGGCAAAGAGGAGCGCGTCGAGGCCAACTGGATCATCAATGCCACGGGACCGTGGGCGGACAGCATCTGCCAGGGTTCCGGCATTCACACCAGCAATCCAATGGTAGGCGGGGTTCGCGGCTCGCACATCGTGCTCTCCAAATTTGCCGGCGCCCCGGACGCAGCGGTTTACACCGAGGCAGTGGATGGACGGCCGATCTTCGTAATCCCTTGGAACGAGCAGGTTCTGGTGGGCACCACCGAAGTTGAGGATCGCGGCGATCCGGGCCGGGTGCAGCCGTCCGCTGACGAGATCGAATATCTGTTGCGCTCGCTGCTCCGCCTGTTTCCCCGGATCCGAGTATCGGGGGAGGACATCCATTATGCGTTTGCCGGCGTGCGGCCGCTTCCCTTCTCGCCCGACAAAAAACCTTCTGCCATTAGCCGGAAACACTATTTGCGCGATCACACGCCGGACGGCGCTGCACAGATGCTTTCCGTGATTGGCGGAAAGTTGACCACCGCGGGGAGCCTGGCCCGCGAATGCGCCGCACAAATTGGCCTGCGACCCACGATCCCTGCGCTCGCCGTTGCGTGCGAAGAGGGCGTTGATCGTTTAATGGATCGGCTGGTAACCGGGACGGCGGAGGCGGGCGGAATCAGCCACGCGGCGGCACGCGGCATTCTGGAATGGCACGGCAAATATTCCCTGGCAATCGCTCGCAGCGCAGCCAACAATGCGGCGTTGCGCGCGCCGTTGTGCCGGCATAGTGAGCACATCGTAGCGGAAGCGGTGAATGCACTCGCCAATGAATGCGCGGTTTCGCTGGCCGATGTCCTGCTGCGCCGGGTGCCGGTGGCGTTGGGCGCCTGCTGGTCGTCGGAATGCACCCAGGAGGCTGCAAGACGCATTGCGTCGCCCCTGGGATGGAATCAGCAACGAATCGCATCCGAGTTGGAGGCTTTCGAAGCTGAGCGAGAAGCTTTTCTGCAGAAGCCAAGTAGCATCAGCACTGCTGTCGAGGCGGCAGTGGACTGATGCAACCGTTCGTTCTCACGATCATTCCCGGCAGACTGGCGCTCCTTGGCTCGCTTCACCTCAGGATTCGCACCAGCAATTCCGTCTCATCGGACACAATCGCATCAACTCCCCATCCTGCCAGACGCAACATCGACGCTTTATCGTTTACTGTCCAGGTAAACAGTTTTTTGCCCGCTTTGCGCACTTCCCTTACCAGTTCCTCGCTGATCAGGGTATGGTGAGGAATCACGTACTCGACGGGCAATTCGCGCCAGCGCTTGAGCTGCTCTTGCCTATCGCAGATGAGGCCCAGAGGAACGGTGGCACTCCGGGTTCTCAGCTCCAATAGGACTTCAGGCAGAAAAGACGACACCACGTAACCGTGTTCGGGCTCGCATTCCTGCAAGGCAAGGAGCACCTTCGATTCAAGACCGGGCACCTTGAGTTCGATATCGAGAAAAGCCCGGCGAGCGTAGCCCTGCAGAACATCTTCCAGACGCGGAAGATGAATCAACTGCTTGCAAGTCGCCTCGGAGACGACAATTCCTTCGACCTTAGGGTCGTGGCAAATCAGAGAACGACCGCAATCGGTTAAGCGCACGTCGAATTCGAAACCGTCACAGCCGTGCTTCAGGGCAAGGTCAAAGGAGGCAAGGGTGTTTTCCCGAACGGAAGCAGACGCACGGGCACCGCGATGACCGAGGAGGAGTGGCGAATCGGACATCGAGTGCTGATTGTACGCCTGATGTCCAGTCTTTAGAATGGCTGAAAAATCCACAGGCTGTGCAAGGAATTTACAAGACAGGCGAAAACTTTGCATACCAGCGGAAGCTTCGTTGCTGGACTTGTCTCGCTTGCGTTCGGAGGGCTAGTCCAAGTCGAAATCGCGAATGGGCTTACCTGTATCTGGGGACTCTTTGGCCTTCTTGACGGCTTCCTGGAACTTCTTCTCCAGCAGGTCGGAAGCGTGCTTTTGGGCCTCGACGGATTGCCGGAAGATGGATTCACGGCGGCTGTCCTGCTCCTTCATGGCGCGGGCCGCCTCCTCCATGTCGTTAAAGGTTCTGGGCTTGACCGCGGCAGTGTGGGCGATCACCGCCTTAGTGGCAAAATCCACCTTCAGCACCGCGCTGCAACACGGACAGGTTATATCGAAAGCTGCAGCATTGTCCGCCATGCCCGAAATCATACCGCAAAAGGGTCGCTCAGTGGGATTCCAGTTTGACGGGAAGGACGTGGAAGAGGTAAAGCATCTCCCACGCCAGAAGAAAGACGGATACGATCACCACCGTAATGGCGAGGATTTCACCAAAACTCAGGCCCGTTCTGCGAGGTTCGAACCGCCTGGCGATGAGACCCAGGATGTTCAGGGTTGCAAAACCGAAGACCAGCACCCACAGAATGTTGTAAATGTTGCTCTTCTTATCTGAATACTGACCCGAATACTGCACCAGGAAAACCAGCAACGACTGTAGACAAACAATGCTCCGCGGCCACCAGACGCGTGAAGTTGCGCGAGCGAGCGCGGTGGTCAAAGACATGGCCATTTACAGGCTGCCTGAATCGACGTACAGCTATTCGCTGGAAAGCTAAGATATTATCTCTTTTTCCGCCATGAAGTGGGCGTCGAACGATCCAGTGGGTCACCCATCTGGTTACCGCTCTGCTTTTTAATAAAAAGTTCCGCACCCGCTTCTGACGGCTCCAGAGGGCCTGACGCCGCCATGAGAGTGGGTTAGCGGTGCCCCTTGACTGATGTCCACGGAATGTAGCGCTGAAAGCGGAACACGAATTTTCAAGCGGATAGCGCGGCCCGCTGGCGGTCCAAGCGGGCCGTTTTTCTCTCAAGTGGGAAGGTTTGTGCAGCGAATTGTGCAGTACGAAGGCTGATGTCAAGGCCAATGTCCAAATCCTGCCGGGAAGTGGTTTGGGGGCGAACAGAGAGCGCCAACTTGTGCTATGGTCTGGTTACCTCAACTAGCAGGGTCTTGGGAGCAGAAACAGTCCTTCCCTCGACGAACTAAAGAAAGTTCTAGCCCGCGCCTCACCGCTTAACATTTTACAATTCCATGACAAACTCCCGGCGCCGCGGCGTTATTGTCAGCGTCGCGAATAGGCCACGGCGATCCTTTTTGCGTGGCCGCAGTCGCCTGAGGCGAAACTCATGAGAAAACCACAAATACTGGCCGTCACGATACTCGCATTCGCGGCTTTAGCAATTGCCCCGCTGCCCGCGAGCGCGCAATTCACCCTCGACGTGCTTCACAACTTTGCCGGGGGCACGGACGGGAACTACCCGCAGGGAGGCGTCATCCAAGACGCGGAAGGCAACCTCTATGGCACCACAGCATTGGGCGGAGTACATTGCGTGGCCTTCGGCCAGGCCGCGGGCTGCGGAACGGTGTACAAGATCGACAAGAATGGCCAATATACAGTGCTCTACAGATTCCAAGGCGGCAACGATGGTGCGGCTCCCAGGGCAGGCCTGGCGCGCGATGCTGCCGGCAACCT
>Ga0209415_10001601_pt1 | contig 43232 bp, 32 predicted proteins | sample PeaSoiSIISIP2007_FD_187696 | JGI IMG/M metagenome (GOLD analysis project Ga0209415, IMG submission 187696) | Peat soil microbial communities from Weissenstadt, Germany - SII-SIP-2007 (SPAdes) (version 2) | ecosystem: Environmental > Terrestrial > Soil > Wetlands > Peat | place: Germany...
GGTTGCGGGGGGTGGATTTGAACCACCGACCTTTGGGTTATGAGCCCAACGAGCTACCAGACTGCTCCACCCCGCGATGTGATGATAACAACCGCGCGGGGCAGCGTCAAACCCGCAGACGACTGGCGAGTGTCACCACAGCGGGGATCACACGCTCCGGGCTAATCTTTCGGCTCCTCTTGCGGGGGCGGTTGCGAACGCAGCTTCCAGGCGATTTGGCGCAGCATTCCCAGCCAGACCTCGGCGTCATGGGCCTCGAGATTCAAGCGGCGGACCAGACGCCGCACCTTTTCCTCGACGAAAGCCGGTGGACGCGAATGCATGTAGCCGCTAGTGCGCAACGTGCCCAGAAGGATGGCGGTGATGAGTTCGATATCGCCGGCAGCGGCAGGCTTTCGTTTTGCGACCGGACAGACCGCTTTGGCGTCGCGAACCAGTTCGTAGAGGCAAACGGCGACCGCTTGCCCCAGATTCATCGAAATGTTCAGGTCGTCGGTCGGAATGCGCATGAGCCAGTGGCAGTGGCTTAGATCGCGATTGGAGAGACCGAATTTTTCCGAACCGAACAGTAGAGCGACGGGGCTCGATGCCATGCGTTTGCGAATCAGGCGCGCGCCCGGTTCCAACCGTTTCACGGGATGCTGTAATTCGCGATGCCGCACCGCGGTGGTGCCGACAACCAGCGTACAATCAGCCACGGCTTCGGCAACGGTCTTGTACTCTTCCGCCGCGGCGAGCAGCTCAGAAGCGCCGACTGCGGAACGAGCTTCGCGGAATGCGGCTTCGAACGGTCCCACGACGCGCAGGCGGAGGAAGCCGAAATTGCTCATGGCCCGCGCGGCAGCGCCGATGTTGAGGGGATTGCGCGTGGCCACCAGGACGACGCGCAGACGATCAAGTTCAAGCGGAACGGGCAAGAGTGCTTATTTTATCTCAGACTCAGGGCTAAGGTTCGGTGCGATTCGTAGATCGAAAGCGATTGCCGAGCACCGGCGTTCGAATGCCGGGCAGTAATAATAATCAAAGAGAGTTCCTGAAACGCACTCCATTGAAACACAGATCCGGTCGGCTCCGATAAAATCTGGTGGAGATCTCCATGAACAGACCTCGCGCAGTTAGGTTGGTGCTGGCTCTTTGTCCGGTGGTTGGGCTGCTCCCTGCCCCGGCCAGCGCTCAGGGCCCCGAAACGGAGCACACCCTGATCGTCGATGCCTCCGCCCCCGCGCATCCCTTGCCGCATTTTTGGGAGCAAATGTTCGGCTCGGGCCGTGCCAATCTCTCGCTCCGCGAAAGCTATCGCGACGACCTGCGCAGCGTAAAGCAGATCACGGATTTTGGATACGTGCGCTTTCACGGCATTCTTATGGACGAGAACGGCGTGTATAGCGAGGACGCACAAGGGCAGCCCGTCTATGACTTCTCTTATGCAGACCAGATCTATGACGGCCTATTGAAAAACGGAGTGCGCCCTTTCGTCGAACTCAGTTTCATGCCCAAACAGCTGGCCGCGCGGGAAGCCATCTTTTCCTTCTGGTACAAGCCCAGCGTTTCGCCGCCGAAGGATTGGGCCAAATGGGATGACCTTATTTACCGGCTCACCAAGCATCTGGTGGATCGCTATGGGATCGATGAAGTCGCGCAGTGGTATTTCGAGGTTTGGAATGAGCCCAACATCGATTTTTGGGCGGGCGAACCGAAGCAGGCGACCTACTTCGAGCTTTACGACCACACGGCAGCGGACGTTAAGCGGGTGAACCAACGATTGCACGTGGGCGGCCCGGCGACGGCGCAGGCGGCGTGGGTGGATGCCTTTATCCAACACTGCGTCACGAACCATATCCCCGTGGATTTCGTTTCCACCCACGTTTATGGAAACGACAGTTCGCAGGATGTGTTCGGCACCCAGGAAAATATTCCTCGCGACCAGATGGTCTGTCGCGCGGTAAAGAAGGTACACGATCAGATCAAGGCCTCTTCCCTGCCCGAGCTGCCCCTGATTTGGAGCGAGTTCAACGCTAGCTACAAGGCCGAGCCGGACGTCACCGACGCGTTGTACATGGCGCCCTGGCTGGCCGATACGATCCGGCAGTGCGATGGCCTGGTTGATGTGATGTCGTACTGGACTTTCTCCGATGTGTTTGAAGAGCAGGGGGTGGTGAAACGGCCTTTCTACGGCGGCTTCGGCCTGATGGCGGCGGGAGCCATTCCCAAGCCGTCGTACAACGCTTTCAAACTGCTTCACATGCTGGGGGATGAGCGCATTGCTCTCGACTCGGACTCCGCTCTGCTGACTCGCCGCGACGACGGAACGCTCGTGCTTGCCCTATGGAACTTGTTTCCGCCTGGCCAGTCGGGGGTAGCGAAGACTGTGACATTACAGCTCAAAGATTCAAAAGCGCACCGGGCATATATTTCGCGCGTCGACGAAAACCACGGAGACGTTCTTCCCGCCTACGAAAAGATGGGATCGCCGGCTTATCCGACGACCGCGCAATTGCAAGAACTCAGAAAATCCGCCGAACTGCCCCTCGCGGAGAAACAGGAATTGAAGAACGGCGGACTGACAATCGTTCTCCCGCCTGACGGGCTGGCGGTGATCGAACTGCGAAAATGACTCTGGAATGGGAAGACGAGCCCAACTTCCGAGCCCGTGGGCCCGTGAAGCCTTAGATCCCTGAAACGCCCCTCGGTACCTACATCCACACCATCTAGCCATTCACGAAACCGGCGGCTATAGTTGTACCGGCAAAAATGAGCCGCTGAGGATCCCCATGAATCCATTCGCGAGGCTAAACCAACAATACATCGGCGGAGTATGGCGTGACGGGTCGAGCAAGAAAACGCTGACCGACAAGAACCCTTACAACGGCAAGCCGATCACCGAATTCAAACTGGCGAGCGTCTCGGACTTGGACGAGGCCTACCGCTCCGCGGCCGCCGCGCAGAAGGTCTGGGCGGAGGTGAATCCCTTCGAAAAGCGCTCAATTCTGGAAAAGGCAATCGCCTGGATCGAGCAAAACGAATCCGACATCACGGACATCATCATCGACGAGCTGGGCGGAACACATCTCAAGGCGTTCATCGAGATCATGCTCACCAAGACCTTTATTAAGGAAGCCTCCACATATCCGCTGCGGATGACCGGCGAGATTCTTCCCTCGATGATTGACGGCAAAGAGAACCGGCTGTATCGCATGCCCGCGGGGGTGGTAGGAGTGATCAGCCCTTTCAATTTTCCTTTCAATCTGAGCATGAGGTCGGTGGCTCCCGCGCTGGGCGCGGGAAACGGCGTGGTGCTTAAGCCGCACGACGACACTCCAATCATGGGCGGAACGCTGATTGCCAAGATATTCGAGGAGGCCGGGATTCCGAAGGGGCTGCTAAATGTGGTGGTGGCGGATATCGGCGAAATCGGCGACGCCTTTGTGGAGCATCCCATTCCGCGCATCATTTCCTTTACTGGTTCGGAAGGAGTGGGCCGGCACATCGGAGGAGTCGCCGGCAAGGCGCTGAAAAAAGCCATCCTGGAACTCGGCGGCAACAGCGCGTTGATCGTGCTCAATGATGCCGATCTTCAGACTGCCATCAACGCCGCGGTGTTCAGCCGCTTCGCGCATCAAGGGCAAGTCTGCATGTGCAGCAATCGGATTCTGGTGCAGCGCGGCGTGTACAGCGAATTCCTGGAGAAGTTTGTTGCCCAGGTTTCCAAACTGACGGCCGGCGACCCTCGCGATGCGAAGACCGATCTCGGCCCGCTCATCAACCAAAGACAGGCCGAGACGTATTCCAAGCAGGTGCAGAAAGGCATTGACGAAGGCGCGCGAACCGCTCTGCGGGGCACGATGCAAGGCAATGTCGCCACGCCCACTGTTTTTGCCGATGTGAAGCCGGACATGTGGGTGGCACAAAACGAGATGTTCGGCCCGGCCGTTTGCGTGATGCCCTTTGACACTCCAGAGGACGCTGTCCGCATGGCGAACGACAGTCCTTACGGACTAAGCGGAGCGCTGTTCACCGCCGATGCCGGGTACGGCGCGGAATTGGCCAAGCAAATTGAATCCGGGATGGTGCACGTGAACGACGGAACCATCAACGACGATCCGTTGATTGCATTCGGAGGAGAAAAGGCGTCCGGCGTGGGCCGCCTCAACGGCAAGTGGGCTCTGGACGAATTCACTACCATGAAGTGGGTTTCCGTTCAGCACAAGCCGCGGCACTACCCGTTCGAAGCTGCGCCGTAACTGAAAAGAACGATCTGCTAAGGCCTCTACTGGACATCAATGGTCGTCACACTCAGGGCCGGCAAGGTGATTTCCAGTGAGTTTCCGCTTGCAGCCTGGGTTCCCACCAGCACGGGATGAATCGGGTTCTGGCCGGAAGCTGAACTGGCAGTGATCTGATAGATCGAAGCGGTTCCTGACAGGTCCAACCCGTTGATCGCGGTGACCAGCGCGTTCGTGGTTCGGTTGATGGCCACAAACACGACGCGTCCCGGCGTGGTGCTGTCGGTGCTCGCGTACACGGCGACTTTCGAAACATCGCTTGAAGTCGCCTGAACGGATGTGTCGCCGAAATTCGCATTCGCCCCGTCGAAGCCGCGGAAGGTGCGGAATCCCGCCAAAGCATAGTCGTACGTACCGTTCGGGGGCCAGAAGCTGGCCGCGAAAAGCCCCTGGGTTCCAAAGACCCCGAGCATGTCGGCCTCCGCAACGGTTCCGGCAATATGGTTCCAACCGCCGCCTTCATATTCCGTGATGGAGATCCCCTTCATGCTGGGGAATTCGGCGTTGATCTTGGCCTGGAGGCGCGGCAAGATCTGGATGGGCGTGCTTCCCAGCGTTTCATACACCCACGGGTTGCTGTTATTCGGATCATGCCAGGTGGGGTCCCACAAATCTCGCGGGGCCTGCACGATCTGTTGCACCTGGGTGTCAGTCAGGCTGGTGCCGTTCATGCTAATGATCCGCGTACCGCTCGCGTCATAAACCTCCGGATACCAGTGGAAGTCGTACACGTCCACCAAGGAGTGGCCGTACGTGGTGGACGCGGCGCTGATCGCCTGAAGATATTTGTCCGGGAACCAGTTGTTGCCGGTCGGCGTGGGACTCAATTCTCCCTGCCAGCTGTAAAGACCGGCGAACCCATAGTGGACTGGTCCGAAGATGATGACATCCGGGAACCGATCCTTTAGGGCCTCGGTCAGATTGATGGTCTTGGTGATGTAGTCGTCCGATGTAACCATGGTTGGGCCCTGAACTTCCAGGTGAGTGGAGTTCCATAGCTCCGGTTCATTATCCAGACTGACAAAGGTGGGAAGGGCGGGACTCGCGCCGAATATGCCTTGACCGGAGAATTTCTGATCGAGCGCCCAAAGAAATTCATCCATGTAGACAAAAGCGTCAGTGGTATCGGGAGTGATGGTGAATGCGGTGCCCTTCTTGTCGACTACCTGTTTGAAGCGTGCCGCGAGGCGAGTGGCAAGCGGCTGGGTGACGTCGACGTTGCCGTTGGCGTCGGCCGATACATAACCTTGGAGCTGGACAGTCATCAAGCTGGCAATTCCAGCGGTGTGGTCGGAGGCAATAATGCTGCGCACCGCCTCAGCGGGGGTCGTGCTGCTACTCAGAAAATTGTCGTTGTGATAGGGCCCATAGTCGCTGCCGGCGTTGGAGAAGTTGTTCTCCCAGTTGTAGGCCGTCCAGCGATTGCCGCCTGCGCGGTCCATGGTAGCGTGAGGGACGTTGGGAATCCCGGAATAGGAGTTGATGCCGTAGATCCATGGGGAGATGGCGTGCGTGGAGCTGGGATCCACAGTGACGGTCACATCGGGCGTCGCGCCGGTGGGCGTGGCCGAGGCTTGTGTGGAATTGGCGCTCTCCCCGGCCGAGTTCAACGCGGAGACCACGTAGTAGTACGGCGTTCCGTTGGTCAGCCCGGCATCGGTGTAACTGTTGGTGGTAGGAGCGGCAATCTGAGAGTAGGGCCCGCCGCTGGTTAGTGAACGTTTCACGTGATAACTCGTCGCCCCGCTGCTCGCGCTCCAGGAGAGGCCCACTTGCTGGCTGCCGGGCGTCGCCATCAAACCGGACGGTACGGATGGAACCGTTGCGCCTGCGCTCGGGACAGCGGAAGCCTCGGTCGAATTGGCACTCTCGCCCGCGGAATTCACCGCGGAGACCACGTAGTAGTGAGGCGTTCCGTTCGTCAGCCCGGCATCGGCGTAGCTGGCCGTGGAAGGGGCGGCAATTTGCGAGTACGGCCCGCCGCTGGTAGTGGAACGTTTGACGTGATAGCTGGTCGCCCCGTTGCTCGCGGTCCAGATGAGGCTCACTTGTTGATTGCCGGGCGTAGCCATTAAGCCGGAGGGGACCGACGGCACCGCAGGACCTCGTCCTCCGCCGGAAGGGCTGCTGGTACCCCCTCCGCAACCTGCTAGAAACAGTGCTAGTAGGAGGATCCACAGCCCGGAACCGACCCGGCGTTCCACTTTGGGAATTCCTTCCACGAGGACAATCTACCGCGCCGGCGGGGTCTTGCGTAGTGGGTGCCAAAGAACAAAGGTGTGGGCTGACTTCTGGCGGCTGACACATGCGGAATCCGGCGGAAGGACAGTGGGACAACAGTTCTCCCTCGCACATGATGCAGCGCACTACGTCCGCGCGTGTGCTTTTGCTCCACCTGACTTGTGGGCGATGCTGTCCTCGGACGAGAGCCATTCGTAGAGACGTAGCTTAGTCTCTACAGGACGAAACTCTGCGTGCGTCTAGTGAACACTTCGATCAGCCTTTTCCCAGTATGGTTTGCGCAGTTCTTTGCGGTCGATTTTTCCCACGGGAGTTTTTGGGATCTCCCGGCGGAATTCGACCGACTTGGGGGCTTTCACTCCGCCGAGTTTGAACTTGCAGTGCGCAATGATTGCTTCCTCGAGAAGCTGTTCGTCGTCGCGCAACACGACCATGGCCTTGACTGCCTCGCCCCAGGTATCGTCCGGAATGCCGACGACCGCGCACTCCTGGACCTGGGGAAGCGCCATAATCGCCGCTTCCACTTCCGCGCAATAGACGTTGAATCCGCCGGTAATGATCATGTCTTTCTTGCGGTCGACGATGTAGAAGTAGCCGTCATCATCTACATAGCCAACATCCCCGGTGTGATGCCAACCGAAGGCGCGAACTTCCGCGGTCGCCTGCGACAGATTGTAGTAGCCCGCGGACACCAATGTGCCGCGCGCCACAATCTCGCCGGGTTCGTTAGGAGGCAGAATCCGGCCCACGTCGTTCATCACCGCCAGGCGCACCGCGGAGGTAGGCTTGCCACAGCTGCGCAAGCGCTCCGGATGATCGCCGGCCGCGGCGGCGGCAATGGTCTTTTGGTCAAGCCATGTCAACAGCATCGGCGCTTCGGTTTGCCCGTAGGATTGACAAAGGCAGGGTCCGAAGATGTCTACGCCCTTCTTGAGCTTATCGGGCGAGACCGGCGATCCGGCCAGAAGAAATACGCGCAGACTCGAATAATCGAAACTTCGGACTTCGGGGTGCGAAAGCAGATTGTAGAAAGCAGTGGGCGGCAAGAAAAGATGAGTAACGCGAAAACGCTCGATGTTGCGCAACACTTCCAGCGCGTCGAACTGCGGCATAACGACATTGGTGGCGCCGATTGCCAGCGTCGTAAACGCAACCACCCCGGCGGCATGCGAGAGCGGCGCTACATCCAGGCACACCGCTTCGGCACCCTCACAGCGCCAGTAGTGCGAGGCCATTTCGGTCATCGTGCCCCAGGATAGACTGGTCACCCGCACGCCCTTCGCCGCTCCCGTCGTGCCCCCGGTGGGCACAATGCCCACCAGGCGGTCCAAGTTCCCATAGGGATCGGCCCAATCGAACTCTTCCGCAGCGGCCGCTTGCGCCATGAACATCTCCAGAGAAGGATTGCCGCGGTCCTCGCGATCCATGCAAATCAGATGGCGCAACGACGGGACGCGCGTTTTCAATTCTTCGGCCTTCTCGCGGAAGTCGCTGTGATAAAAAAGCCACGCCGTGCCCACATAGTTCATGTAGGCGACGTTGTCATCGGTGGAGTTTCGGTAGTTGATGGGAACCCAGACCGCGCCCGCGCGCATGATGCCCAACATGCAGAACAGAACTTGGGCGTTATTCCGCGAGTAGATGGCCGCAGGTTCTTCGCCACGCAAACCGCGGGCCCACATGGCTCGCGCAATCCGCTGGGTGACCGTCTTCGTTTCCTGAAACGTATGGCGAGCGGGACCATCAAGGATCGCGGTCCGCTGCGGATTCCCATCCGCGCCTTTATCGAAATAGTCGATCGCTCGCATATTGCGGTTGCGCTCGGCAGCCGGCTTCGGCTAGCTGAGCCGGCGGCTATGTGTAGATCTTCGACTTAGCCAGCCCATGGCTTTCGACGACCTTCAGCAGCTCGCGGTGACCGAAGGCTTGCGCTGCCGAAGCGAAGCCAACCCTTCGCGGTGCGGCATGAATCAAATTGTGCGCTGCCCAAGCCTGAATCAGGCCCGTCTGCTTGTAGCAGCAGGTGCCGAAAATCACGCACTGGATAAAATCGGTGGTGCCGCGTCCCACCACCACATCGATGGTGCGCTGCTCGCGCGTGTTCTCCCGCGGCGGCGTGCTGCCTTGCACCGAACTCGCCATTTCCGCTAGCTTGCGTTCCTGTTCTTCCTTTGGCAAAGGCCGGATCTGCTCTTCGAACATCTTCTCCGTCGCCGCAACCCCTTCCATGATCTGGCGGTCGAGCAACCCGCCAATCGACTTCACGTTGGCCACCTGAGGATGGTCCTTAAACCAAACGGGATGCGGGAAGCCACCCCAGGCCAAAGCCAGCTGCGTCTGGATTGAACCAGGCACGACGACGTCATAGCGAGCGGCGCGAGGCCACGGCTTGTACTGGTTTTGTTCCAGGTAGTAGCCATCGGTCTGAATGACGGCGAAAATCGTCTGCGTCGAACCGAAGGTCGGAATGCCCTTGAACATCGTCAAAGTTTCAACCGTGTCGATCGTGGCAGATTCCAAGCAAAGACGAACGGCGGCATCGCTCATTGCCGACATGAACGCCGTACCGGGCGCGGCCAACAATCCTTTGGCAGCAAACTTCGCGCCCCAGTTTTCCGAAACCTCTCTCGCCCATTTCTGCTCGCCGCCAATGTCCAAGTAATGGCATCCTGCCTTTAGAGCCGCCTCGATAACCCTCGGTCCGTTGTAGATAAACGGGCCGACCGTGTTGCAAACGACTTTGGCTCCGGTGAACAATTTCACCAGCTCGTCCACCGATCCGCCGGTCGCCGCGATTTCGTAGTTCGCCGTTTCGATTCCGGGAACATGGTTCATCACTTCTTGGATCTTGGCCTGGCTCCGCCCGGCGGCGACAAAGGGAACGTTGTACTCGCGCAGAAACTCAGCCACCAGCCGCCCGGAAAAACCATTGGCCCCATACACCACAACAGGTCGCTTGTTCTCCATGGCACTTCCTATGATGTGGAATGATTCGCAGCGAACAATATAGCCCTCTCCTGCAATCAGTTTCACCCCAATTCGCAGCCGCGACTGGGTAAGGAGTGCGGAGAAAGAGCTGCCGAAAGCCCCTGAACGGCGGTTCACGGCTCGAAAACCGCTTCGTTCTGCAGGTCCTGGGAAAACGGCAGGGCCACAACCTGGGGTTCATCTTCCGGTTGAAGTCCGCGCCTACTCCAGACGCCGATTTTAGGCTAAAGTATCTTTATTGCTAGTAGGCACCTTTCTGTAACCTAGTATCGAGGAGAACCCTGGAAATGGATGACAGCAATTGCCCCGTGAAACTGACCGCCGACATTATCGGCGGCAAGTGGAAGCCGTCGATCCTGTTTTATCTCGAAGGAAGAACCCGCCGTTTCGGCGAACTTCAAAAGCTGATCCCAGGGATGACGAAGAAGATGCTGACCCAGCATCTTCGCGATCTGGAGCGGCATGAAATCATCCGCCGCAAGGTCTACGCCGAGGTTCCGCCCAAAGTGGAGTATTCCCTCACCAAGCATGGAGAAAGCTTGAAGCCGATCCTGAAACTGATGTCTGCGTGGGGGACCAAGCACCGCGCGCGATACGGGCGAAGCTTGCTCGATTTCGACCACGACAGATTTGGCGCCGCCCGTGGGGTGAGCGGCGATGCACCGACAGGAGCTCACAAGAGCCTGAAAATTCACGCCATGGAAAATCATCGATGAATCACTCTCCCACGACCCGCCGACCAAAAGGTTTGCTCTCCCAGTACGACGATATCTGGCTGGTGGACGGCGTGCGCACGCCGTTCGCCGACTACAACACCGTTCTTGGCCGGGTCTCGCCCATTGATATGGGAATCAAAGCGGCGCGCGAGGTATTCCGGCGTGCCGGCATTTCGCCCGAAGATGTCGATGCCGTGGTGGCCGGGAACATGGCGCAAGCCTCGTTTGACGCCTACATGCTGCCTCGTCATATAGGAATTTATTCGGGCATCCCGGTCGAAGTGCCCGCGCACTTGGTGCAGCGGGTCTGCGGTACGGGAGTCGAGGTCATCCTGCAAGCCGCCGACTTAATCAAGTTGGGCAAGGCGGACTTGGTGCTGGGAGCCGGCGCCGAATCGATGAGCCGCAATCCTATCGCGGCCTATACGCACCGTGGCGGGTTCCGCCTGGGGCAGGTCGAGTTCAAGGACTTCCTATGGGAGGCGCTGCTCGACCCCAGTGTTGGAGCGACCATGGGCGGTACCGTGGAAAATCTCGCCCGGGATCGCAAGATTTCGCGGGAGGATGTTGATTGCTTGGCAGCACAGAGTTTCGCACGAGCAGTTGCCGCACAGAAAAGCGGCTTCCTGGCCGGCGAAATCGTGCCCCTTGTGACCGAAACGTTCGAGTGCAAGAGCTATGCCCCGCGCGGCATCCAGTTGCCTCGCGGGATTGAATCGTTCTCCCAAGACAGTCATGTCCGACCGTCGACGCTCGAGGTACTGGCGAAGATTCGTCCGGCCTTCGGAGGGGTACAGACCGGCGGCAACAGCTCCGCAGTGGTCGACGGCGCAGCCGCTACGCTAGTTGCATCTGGCGATTTTGTGCGGTCGCGGGGCAAGACGCCGCTGGCTAAAGTGGTGCGCGGGGCAGCCGTGGGAGTGCCTCCGGAAATCATGGGCATCGGCCCAGTGGCCGCGATTCGCGCTCTCCTCGAGGCAAGTGGATTGCAGCTGGAGCAGATCGACCGCTTCGAAATCAACGAGGCTTTTGGCGCACAGATTCTTGCCTGCGAGCGTGAGCTTGGTCTGGATCATGACCGTGTGAACGTCCATGGAGGCGCGATTGCGATTGGCCATCCTTTGGGCGCAACCGGAATCCGTTTGGCGGTGACGCTCGCGCGCGAACTCAGAAATTCCAAGTTACGCTATGGGATCGCATCCGCCTGCATCGGCGGCGGACAAGGAATTGCGCTGCTCCTCGAGAATCCCGACGCTGGCGCGTAGGCTGCGCGAAAGAGCGTTGGGCTCACGCCGGCCAGATGCTCAAAGCCGTGCGGGAGAGAATCTGCTGCCGCGTCTCCTCGCGCAGTGGCAGCGCGCGGAAATCGTCGAGATTCTTCTTGATCTCGGGCACGCCCGGCCCCGGCCAGTCGGTACCGAACAATGTCTTGTGCGCGATCTCTTCCAGCCGCGGAAAATATTGAAGCAGCGCCTTCGGCGGAATGCCGCTGATATCCAAGAATACGTTCGGATGCCGGCGCAGCAGGAAGAAAGCGGTTTTCATCCATAGCGGGCGCCCGCCGTGCGCCAGCAGGATCCTCATCTTTGGGAAATCGACTGCGACATCGTCGACATATAGCGGGTCGCCGTAGGTGTTGCGCGCGCCGGGAAAAATGGACGTCCCGGTGTGAAACATCACTGGAATGCCGTTCGCCTCGGCCGCGCGGTAGATGATTTCCAGCTCCTTTACTCCGCGCAAATAGTCGTTGGGGAATAGCAATTGATGCGGAGGGTGAATCTTGATCATGCGGATTTTCAGCCGCAAGATCTGTTCGACATCCGCCATGATGTTCTGGGAGTGCCGCGGATGCAGACCGCCGCACGAGATGAGGCGTTTGGGATGTTCCTTCACATAGTCGGCAATGAACTGATTAACCTCGGAAGTGAATCCGATCACCTCGGGCGCGAGATAGTTGATCAAAACCGCGCGCTCCACCCCTGCGGCGTCAAGATACTTCAGAAAGGCCCGGGGCGACCTGCAGTACTCCTCGATCTGCTCAAAATTGAGCCGCTTCCGCCGGATCAGCTCCAGAGCAGCCGGCTTGACCATCTCCAACGGGTGAATGTGTACGTGGCAATCGGTGATCAAGTTAATGTGCGGCGGGGACGCGGATGCCCCGCAAGAAAATGTCGCCGACTTGGCGGGACAGCTCATCCGCGCCTGGGTCGATCCGCGGGTTGTACCAGGTGTACAGCCAGTTCATCATGCCGAACAAACTTAAGACAGCAACCCGTGTATTGAATTCCGACGAATGTTCACGCTTCAAAGCTTCCACCAAGTCCGAGCAACTGTGGTAGTACTGGCGCTTCAAGGCTGCGATTTCGGCGCCAAGCTCACGCTCCAGCACGTCATCCTCGTGAGAAAGCACTTTCATTGCCTTATGGTTGGCCAGAAAGAAATCCAAGTGGTTGAAAATGAATGTGCGCACTCGCTCTTCTGGATTTTGTACTTCTTCTAAACGCTCGGTGAGCCGTTGCGCCACCGTGGTGAAGTAGTGTTTGTGAATCAGGTAAAGCAGTTTCTCCTTGGATTCGAAGTAGTAGTAAAGGCCAGCCAGCGACATGCCGCTGGATCGGGACAGGTCACGCATGGACGCGCCCTCATAGCCTTTTTCATAGAAGACGGCCGTGGCATGTTGGAGGATCTGAGCCAAGCGTTGCTCGAAGCGACTATCGGGGTGGCGAGTCGAGGCCGGCCTGCTTAGAGACGTTGGGGCCATAGTTTTATCGAACGTTCGTTATTGCTCAAGCTTCTCAATATTAGGCGCAAGCTCTATAGATATCAACGGCTTTCAGGACTACTCCGTTTTCAAATTTTGGTGCGTCCCTTTCCGGCTGGGACGGAGGCCGCGATTTATCGAACGTACGTTATAATTCCAGCGCGCATAACCATTCCGCCGTAAAGCGCGACCGTTCTTCTGCGGGGCTCAAGCCTTGCCAAGAGTTTTGAATTTCCTGGGCAGCCTTGTGAAAGCTTCCCGCGCTTGGCGGCGACTAGGATTTCCATGCAAGGCACGATGATGAACTATCCGCTGACCCTCGCTCACAGCCTGGAGCGAGCCGGAAAGCTGTTTCCCCAAGCCGAGATCCTGTCCCGCCTTCCCGACCATTCTATGCATCGCTACACCTATGGCGATTTCTATCGGCGAGCGCGCATGCTGGCGGAAGCCTTGCAGAAAGCGGGTCTCCAGCGCGGAGACCGGGTCGCAACCTTGATGTGGAACCACTACGCGCACCTCGAGGCCTACTTCGGGATCCCGGTGGCAGGCGGCGTTTTGCACACCTTAAACCTCAGATTGGCGCCGCACGATCTCTCCTATATTGCAAACCACGCCGGCGACCGATTCCTTATTGTGGACGATATCCTGCTGCCGCTTTATGACAAGTTCAAGGACTCCGTGAAGTTCGAGCGCGTGATTGTCGTTCCTCTGACCGGAAATCCAGTCAATGACGGATACCAGAATTACGAGAAACTATTGGCGACGGCCTCGGGCGAATTTACCTATCCGCATTTGGATGAGAACGAAGCCGCCTCGTTGTGCTACACCTCCGGGACCACAGGTGTTCCCAAGGGCGTAGCTTACACTCACCGGTCAGTCATGCTGCACAGCTTCCTTCTAACCACGGTGGACAATTTTGGCATCTGCAACGCCGATGTATTGCTACCCGTAGTCTCGATGTTTCACGTTAACGGCTGGGGATTGTCCTACGCGGCGGCCATGGTGGGCTGCAAACAGGTGCTTCCAGGGCCTCACCTCGATGCGGAAAGCCTGCTCGAACTTATAGATCGGGAACGCGTGACGGTGGCAGGGGCCGTACCCACGGTCTGGTTCAGTGTGGTGGAGGCGTTGGAAAAGAACCCGGGGCGATGGGATGTTCCTCCGATGCGCATCCTGATCGGCGGCGCGGCGCCACCGGAAACGCTTGTCCGCAAACTTGATCGCTATCGGATGACGGTCTTGCAGGGTTGGGGGCTTACCGAAAGCAGTCCCCAGGCCACGACCAGCCAGCTCTGTTCCCACATGAGAGAGTGGCCAGACGACAAGAAGTATGAGATGAGGGCTAAGGCCGGCCTTCCCGTGCCGTTCGTCGATATGCGGGTGGTCGATGCGTCGGGGGAAGTCGCGCGTGACGGGACGACCATGGGTGAAGTCCAGCTGCGCGGCCCGTGGGTTGCGGCCAGCTACTACAACTTGCCGGAAGAAAAGGACAAGTGGACGGAAGATGGATGGCTGCGCACGGGCGACGTAGGCACCATAGATGCGGACGGATATCTCAAGATCGTGGACCGCACTAAAGATTTGATCAAGTCGGGCGGGGAGTGGATCAGTTCGGTCGACCTGGAGAACGCGCTGGTGGCTCACCCGCAGGTGCAGGAAGCGGCGGTGATTGCGGTTCCCCATCCGCGATGGCAGGAGCGTCCCGTGGCAGTGGTTGTGCTGCGCGATGGGGAAAAACCCACATCCGAAGCGCTGCGCGCATTCCTGGCCGAACGATTCGCCAAGTGGCAATTGCCGGATGAATTCATCTTCGTCGACGCGTTGCCCCACACCTCGACCGGGAAGTTGCTGAAGATCGAACTACGTCGCCGCTACCAGAACTTGGCATGGGCAGATAACCCGCCCGGAGCCGCGGCTAAGCCGACTCGGCAGACCTGATCGCTTCTACTTCGCCTGCAGCGACTCGATGTATTTGTTCAAATTGGAAATGCGCTGCAACACCTGGCCCGAACTGCCGCCGCTCATGTTGAAGAAGATCGGGCCCCACACCGGCATGTCCTTGTTGCCATGCGCGGCCAATTCCGCCGTGCCATTGAGCGCGCTGCTTACTTTCATCGCGGGATACGTTCCGCCATTGTTTTTGGCCAGTAGTGTTAGATCTGACGGGGGAACTTTCAAAGCCGGGGCTGCCGGGCCGTCGCCCTTGGCATCGGTCCCATGGCAGGATGCGCAGTAGGCGTTGAACATCTCTTTGCCAGACGCCGGCGACGTAGCTTTCGCTGGACCATGTTTGATGGCGGGTTTTTGATCCTGCGCTCCGGCCAATGTGACAAGCGCTGCGAGGAACAACACTGACAAAAAGACGCGATGGATGAACATAAGATCCTCTTCTTGAAACCGTGTCATTGACTTCCGAGCCGCGCTACGAGCCGCTGAAATTGTCACCTACCCGTAGCGCGGCGGATTAGAATGAAAACTTCACCGCAAACTGCAGCTGCCGCGGGTTGAGCATGGTGCGCGGCTTGCCGAAAACCGGATTGGGCACGTTGGGAACGCTCACCGGCAACAGTCCAAGCGACAGGAAGGCGGGCGGCGCCGCGGCCGCTTGCTGCGTCGCACAAGAGACCGATCCATTCTGGATCGCCAAAGTGGCGGCGTCGTTGAAGTGCTGCGGAATTACCGGGCTCGCTCCGCAGAATACCGGCGAACCGTACACCGACGTCACCTCATCGATATTCGGGCGGTTGAGCAGGTTAAAAGCATCCACGGAGAGGCTCATCCTGACCCGTTCCGTAATCTGGAAGTACCGCGACAGCCGCGCGTCCCAGCTATAGAGCGGGTCGCCAAAGTAGGTGTTGCGGGGAACCGTGGTGGTGCAATTGGTCACCGAGGTGCAAGTTCCGGCCACCGGCGCGCCGCCTACGCGGTCTGTGCTGAGCCCGGCTATGTCCCCAAAGATGTTGCTGCCGCTGAAGAGCGTAAAGGGACGCCCCGATTGGAGGGTGATGATGCCGCTGAACTCAAACTGACGGGCGAAGCCGTGATTCGGCGTGTCGGCCGTAAAGTTGGCGACGAAGCGATGGCGCGCGTCCTGATTGGAATTGGCGCGCTCCGCCTGATAGTCGAACTGATTCTCCGGCAGGTTGATAAATGTGGTGAAGTTTCCGTTGTCGATGGTATGCGAGTAGGTGTAGTTCGCCGTCAGGTTGAAAAACTTCCCCATTTTTTCCAACGCGCTGACAGTCAAGCCGTTGTACGAAGCGTTGGCAACGTCGTTGTTGTAGTCGAGAAGGCCGGCACTGAGCGTGGGGGGTGCTCCAACTCCGCCGGGGACGCCGAATTCCAATCCGCTGGGGTTCACCGGAAGTAACGGATTGGGCGGTGCAAACGCGGGCGGAATTGGGCTGGCGGGCCCCAGCCAATTAAAGAACGGGCCCAGGCCCAGCGGTCCGAGAATCGGTTTGCCGCTGCAGGGAGTAAGCGAACCGCTGGGATCAACCAATCCCTGCGCATAATACGGATTATTGGGCTTGGAGGTGCCGTACGGGCAGGGCACGTTGATGTTATTTCCGCGGACGAGCTTATGGGCTTCGACAAAAAGATATCCGACGTCGATGGTCAGGCCGTGCCCGATCTCGCGATCAATCTCAAAACTCGCCTGTTCGGCGTAGGGCAGGCGCGCGTTGCGCTGGATACCACCCGAACCCACGCCGCAAGCCCCCGTCGGGGCGCCTGTTACCGGATTGGCCGTGCAGGGACCGGTTAGACTGACCGCCGGATAGGCGTTCGGACCGTCGCCCAATATGCTCAGAGCTTGCACTGCGGCGACGCTGATCATGTTAGTCCCACCCGGAGCATTGCAGTTTGCGGGTAGGCCGAAAACAGGACAGGGCAGAGCGGGCGTGCCGGGATACCCCGGTTCAGCCGACAATTGCCAACCGCCGGTGCTGGCGCCGCTTTGAATCATGGGGATATTTACCCCCTGGGTGAATCCGTTGGCCGCGCAAGCGGGATCTGCACCTGGAGGGTTACAAAAATATCCAGGAAGCGCCTTCTGATTCCCCGTGGTGTAGAAAAACGTAAGGTTGTTGCGATCGAAGAAAATACCAAAGCCGGAGCGGATTACAGTCTTCGAATCCGGGGAATAGGCGAGTCCGACTCGGGGCTGGAAAGCGCGATAATCCGAGTTGATCGTATTGCTAAGCCCGGTTTCAAAATCCCAGCGCATGCCGTAATTCACGCTCAGTTTTGGAGTTACCCGCCAGGAATCTTGCGCGAAAAGACCCCAATAGCCGTGATTCAAGTTGTAGGCGAAGTTGGAATACTGATTGGTGGGAAAAGCATTCGGCCAGCCGCTGCCGAATCCGCCGCCGGTTGCCGGCGAGGGAACGTAGCCGTTGGCGAAACCCGTTCTCGGTAAAGCCACTCCCCAATACAAAAACTGCACGCCGTCAGCTTGGGGCGACAAAGGACAATTGTTGGCGTTGACTGGAATAGTGCCAAGAGTCCCGCTGGTGATGAGGCTGATGGTATCGGCAAATTGGTACATACAGTCGAGACTCGGAATAAGAATTCGTTCTGGCGTGAACCCCGGGTAGTTGTTCTGGCCCCAGATATAGTTCCCGTCAAAGCCGAACTTGACCACGTGGGTGCCTTTGACCCACGACATGGAATCGGAGCCCTCGGCGCGGCTTTCATAGATGGCGTCGTAGGTTCCGAAGTTGTGGCCCATGCTCAAATCGTTGACCACGTCGAGATTAGGCTCGCCCGTGGCTCCGGGGAAGTTGTAGTGGCGGCGCGAGTACTGCAGCATGGTGGTATTCACCAGGCTCGGCTTGAGCAACGAGTTCACCGTGCCCACCAGGGATTGATCGCGGATAAACAGATTGCGCCCGCCGCTGGGGGAACCGATGCCGCCGCCATCTTCGGTATTGCCGATCAGTTCGCCGGTATCCCGCGCATCCTCCACCATGTAGCGAATCGCCATTTGAGTATTGGTGTTGATCTGATGATCCAGGCGCGCAAATCCGTAGTCGTTGTGTACGGTCTTCAGAGTGGAACTCAAGTAGGAAAATGGCGAGCCGGTGCACTGCGCGGGCGGCAAGGTACAACCCTCGGGCGAGAGCCCAAGGTACGCCTTAGCTTGATCGATATTTGCGATGTTGTTGTAAAGATCCGGCGCGAAGGTGGGCGACTCCGCGCGGCGTTGCCCCTCATAGTTGGCGAAGAAGAACGTGCGATCTTTCTTGATGGGTCCGCCGAGCGTTCCGCCAAACTGGTTTTGACGCAAAACGTCAGGCAGGGGAGTTGGCTGCAGCAGCGAACGCGAATCGGTGGCGTTGTTTTGGAAATAATCGTAAACCGAGCCGTGGAGGCCGTTCGTTCCCCCTTTTGTGACGATGTTGACGATGCCACCCAACGCGCGGCCGTATTCCGAGCCGAAACTGTTGTTCACCACGCGGAACTCGGAGACCGACTCCTGTGGCGGAGTAGCGCGTTGCACGCCGCTAATGCTGTTGACGAAATCGGCTCCGTCCACCGTAATTTCATTGCTGAAGGACCGCATGCCTCCGAAAGAAATCTGCGTTACCTCGAATTCGGTGAAGGTCGTCCCCAGGCTGGTGCGGCTGCTGGCAACTCCCGGCGTGAGCAGCGCAAAATCAGTGAACCGGCGAGTGCTGGTGGGCAGGGAGACGATCTGGCTGGTGCCGATCACCTGGCTGACTTCGGTTCGGGTGGGCTCGATCACCGGCGCTTCACCAGTCACCACAATGGTCTCGCCCGTGCTCGCCACCTTCAGCGTTACATTGATAGTTGCAGTTTGGCCCACGCTTAAGGCGACGCCCGTCTGGGTGAACTTGGCGAAGCCGGCGTACTGCGCGGTCAGATCGTAGGTTCCGGGCGGTAGATTGGTAACCACATAGAAGCCCGTGTCGTTGGCCGTCGTGCTGTACTCCTGATTGGTGCTCTCGTTGCGCAGGGAAATGGCCGCCTTGACCACGGCTCGGCCGCTGGTATCAAGCACCGTGCCATTGAGGGTGGCATTGGTGATGGATTGGCCTGGGGCGGTTGCGCTAAAGAGAAGACCCAAAACCAAAGCGAGGAAGACGGTCGACAACGGACGCGGTCTCATGAGGTTAGCCTTTCTAGAGCGAACGTACGTTCGGTAGACGTATTGCACGCCATCCTGTGTCGCAGTATTTTGCACAACTTGGAGCGGGTGTCAAGATAAATAGCGTTTGGGCGGGCGCACTTTTTGCACCGGCCACCAAAAGCATCTCAGTCACAAGCGCCAACCCAGGCCGGGCAATCGCAAGTACCCGCCAAGTGGGTCCGCCTTCTAGCGAGCAGCCAGCACAGGTTTGCCCCAAACCTCCTGGGCGGTCTCAGCCACCAAACGAAGTTTCGCCATTTGGTCTTCCACGGTCAGCAAATTCCCTTCCACCGTGGAAGCGAATCCGCATTGCGGGCTAAGAGCCAGTCTTTCCAGCGGAACAAACACCGCCGCGGCATCGATGCGCCCCTTTAACTCGTCCTTACTTTCCAGCTGGGCCCTTTTTGAGCTGACCAGACCAAGCACGATCACCCGGTCGTCGGGCACCTGGCGCAGCGGTTCGAAACCGCCCGACCGCTCGTCATCATATTCCAGCAAGAAACGTTGAAAGCGGGTGTTGCGAAAAATCTTGGTGATGGGGCCGTAGTCGCCCGCGGCATAGAACTTGCTTTGATTGTTGCCCCGGCAGAGATGCAAGCCGAAAGTAATACCGGCATGATTTCCGATCACGGCGTTATCCATTTCAATGGAAAGATCGAGCAGTTTATCGGGATCGTTGCCGCGCTGGCGGTAGCCTTCCCGCAACTCGGGATCGAGCAGCGCCGTGTATTGCGGAGAGTCGATCTGAATGTAAGTGCAGCCCAAGCGAATCAGCTCCGCCACTTCGTCGCGCAGGATGTCGACCAGGTCGGCGAGATAATTTTCGATGTTGGGATAAGCGGCCTTTGATTTTTCGGCGTCGTAATAAGCCGCCGCCTGCTGCGCGCTGATCAGGGTTGTTTTGGCGGGATGATGGGTGCGCGCGCGCAAATAAGTGAACTCTTCCGCGCACAGGGGGCGCTTGCGCCGCAGGCGGGAAACCACCACCGGCCGCGACAGAACCAGCTTTTCTCCTTTTTCGTCGCGGAACGGGATGGCCCAGCCGCCGTACTTGTCGAAACCTTCGACCGCGTCGATCAGGTGCCCATAGAATGCGTAGCGCCGCATTTCGCCGTCGGTAATCACTTCCACCCCGGAGCGAATCTGCAGCGTGACGGCCTCGTCCACGGCGCGATCTTCCATTTGCTTGAAAGCGGCTTCGGTCAGTGCGCCCGCTTCGTGGCGATCACGCGCTTCCTTCAGGAACGCAGGCCGCAAGAGACTTCCAACCACATCGCTTCGATACATGGGCAACCTCCCAAACCCCGCGTTCGGGTCTAAAACCACGAGCAATGCCCGTAGTATAGGCCACTTGTCAAACTGGAATTGTGGAACCAGGAATTCCGGTTGTAGTAAGCTCACACTCCGAAATATGTTCGCAGCGCGTAGTCCAGCGGAGGGACCATGGCGCAACGCATCAAGACAACGGTCGTCGGCAGTTACCCCGTTCCCTCCTGGCTGGTGGGAAATACCTCTCGCCTGGTATTGCGTGACGCCGTGATGGCGGTGATGAAGACGCAGGAACTCGCGGGCCTGGATTTGATTACCGACGGCGAGCTCATGCGTTTTGACCCCAGCCATCCGGAAACCAACGGCATGGTGGATTATTTCGCTTCCCAGATGGAAGGGATCCGCAAGCATTTCGCTCTTTCCGATTTCGATCGCTTCCGCTCGGATCGCATCTCAGGCCATCCCCTGCTTACCGCCGGGATGGTCGTGGGCAAAATCAGGGAAGGCACGCTGAACCTTCTTAAGGACTACGAATTCGTCAGTCCGTTGACCAAGTTGCCCCTCAAGTTCACTTGCACCGGCCCACACATGCTGGCGCGTTTGCTAACAAATTGCTTCTACAGCGACGTGGCCGATTTGGCGATGGACATTGCATCCGTATTGCGACGCCAGTTGGAAATGATCGAGGCCGATGTCGTGCAGTTGGACGAGGCCAGCATTGTCGGCTATCCCGAAGACGCACCCTGGGCTGCCGAGGCGATCAACCATGTGCTGGACGGCGTCCTGAACGAAAAAGCGGTTCACGTTTGTTTTGGCAATTACGGCGGACAACCCATTTTGCGCGGCTTCTGGCGCGACCTCGTCCCTTTTCTCAACTCGCTGCGCACCGATCACTTGGTCTTGGAGTTCGCGCGCAGAGGATACGACGAGTTGGCGGTGTTTAACGACCTCAATCCCAAGATTGCTCTCGGCATCGGCCTTATCGACATTAAGGACAACGAAGTCGAAAGCCCCGACCTGGTGGCTTCGCGCATCGAGCACATTGTGAAGACGCTGGGACCGGAGCGACTGCGCTACGTCCATCCGGATTGCGGCTTCTGGATGCTGCAGCGTAGCGTGGTCGACCGCAAGATGCACACGCTGGTGGCGGGCAGGAATCTGTTTGAAGGACGAGGCTGAACAAATCGTTGGCGCACATTTTAGGGATCTCCCCCAGGCGGGCAGCGATGGAGCAAGACGAGAAAGCGGCGGTTCGAGCAGCGGTGTTTGGGCACCTCGCGGGAGTCGTGCTCGCCCCTACCGTTAAAGCGCTTGCGGACAGAAAAGTTTTTGATCTTTTTCAGACTGCTTCGGCGCGGGTGGATCTCGATCAAGTGGTGGAGCACACCCGTGGCAACCGCGGCTATTTGCGCGTCGCCCTTCGCTTGCTAAGCGCGTGCGGCTGGCTGCAACAGCGCTCGGAACACGACGGGCCGCCCACCTACGCTTTGACCAGCGAAGGCAGGATCGCAATCCAAGTGGCGCCGGCGCTTTATGGACAGGCAATTTCCTTTATCCCGAAGGCGGTCTTTCTCGAGGATTTCCTGTTCGGTAACTCGGATGCGCCGGTGCTTCCCTCGCTTCAGGCGTTGGTGGCGCGAGTGAAAGAACGTTGGGGGATCGGTTCGAGCGCGGATCCCGCTACGGCAAACGTGTGTGGGCAGATTTGTACGCATCTGGATGGAATGCTAGTCGGCCCGGCTCTGGTAGCGCTAGCTCGCGGCGGAGTTCTGCAGCAACTTGCGCAAGGCCCCGCCAAAATCGACCAGATCGCAGGAAATCGCGCCAGCCTGGGTTGCGTATTCGACCTGCTCGCCACGCAAGGCTGGATTGGCCGGGAACGCGACACCATCCGGCTGACTTCCTTTGGCGAATATGCGGCGCAGATCGCAACTTCTTACGGAGTAACCGTTTCCTATCTGCCGCTCTTGAATGCGGTGAGCACCCTGCTGTTCGGAAACCCCCGCATTCCACGCGTGGACGACAGCGGTGGGGAATTATTGGTGAATCGTGGCATGAACGTCTGGGGCAGTGGCGGCGCGCACAAGACATACTTCAAGAAAGTCGACGAAATCGTGATCGAGATCTTCAACCGCCCTCTCGATCGCCAGCCGGTTGGCATTTCCGATATGGGATGTGGGGACGGCACTTTTCTCGAACATCTTTACTCCGTGGTGAAGCAGCGCACGGCACGCGGAGCAGTGCTGGATGGGCACCCGCTGATACTCGTCGGCGTCGACTTCAACAAAGTCGCGCGCCGCATCGCGAAACAAACGCTGCGCAAAAGCGAGTGTCCCACTTATCACATAATTGCGGGCGACATCAATCGACCCGCTCAGTTGGCTGGCGATTTGGAGGCACTCGGGCTCGACATTCACGACCTGCTGCACGTGCGCTCTTTCCTCGATCACAATCGCACTTATTCACCACCCGCCAACTATCACAAGGGCACTCGTAAGGCTACATCGAGCGGCGCGTTCTGCCATCTTGGAGAAGAAATCGCTCCCGATGAATTGGAGGAAAACCTGGTGCGGCATCTGCGTCGCTGGGCGCCTTACGTCGGACGCTTCGGCCTTCTGGTTTTGGAGCTGCACACCTTGCCGCCGGGCCTCACGGCAGCGAACCTGGAGAGAACACCGGCGGTTGGCTACGATGGAACCCACGGCTATTCCGACCAGTACTTGGTGGAACTTCCAATCTTTCTGGAGTGCGCCCGCGAGGCCGGACTGCACGCCGATCTGCGGTATCAGTACAAGTTCCCGCCCTCGGAACTGGCCACCGTCAGCTTGAACTACTTCACTGCGCCGGCCTAAGCCGAATCCTAATCGGAATACCGAACTATCCAGCGCGGAAATTTGCAGCGTCATTGTGTCGAGTGTGGTTTTGTTTCTCCCAGGCTTTGGTTCGCCCGGAAAATCACATACGCGCGGGCCGCGGCTGCGTCTTGATGTGAAAGTTCTTTCTTGAAAGACACCATGCCGCTCGGTTGCAGGAGGCCGCCGAGCACGACGTCAAACCACGCGTCGTTCGTTAGCGCGATGGAGTGGCGCAGATCCGGCAGGACGCCGCCGCTGACCGCGACATCCCCGTGACATGCGGCGCAGTATCGCTGGAATACCGCTTCACCGCGATGAATCTCGGCAGCGGAAGCCGCGGATGCTGGCGGATGCAACACCGGCTCCTCCGCCTCGGGCAGTGGAGGCAAGCTGGCTTTGCCCCCCAGCTTGAACACCAACATGCGGCTGACATTTTGAACTCTGCCGGACTTTAAGGAAACTTCGCCGGTGGCCAGCGGAAACACGCCTCCCCAGCCCGCCAGTACGGCGACATATTGTTCGCCATTGACGGTGTAAGTAACTGGTCCCGCCATCACCCCAGTCTGCGCATCAAAAGACCAGACTTTCGCTCCGGTGTCGGAACGATAGGCTTCGAAATGGCCGTCCGCTGTGCCTTCGAACACCAGATTGCCAGCCGTGGACAGAACGCCGCCATTCCATGGACCAAGTCGTTGCACCGCCCATGCCGCCTTCTGCTGGATTGGATCCCAAGCCACCAGCTTGCCCTTGATGGAATCGAGAATGGCCTTCTTGATTGCCGGGTTCTGTGGCATGCCGGCCGCGACAACATCAATGCCGTAGTTTGGAGCAAATTTTTTTGGCTCGAAGCTTATGGGCGTCTTGTACAAGAAACCCAAATCGTTCACCGGAATGTAAACCAGTCCGGTGAACGAACTGAAGGACATCGGCTGCCAACTGTGCGCGCCGAGAGGTCCGGGCACGATGGGCGGAGGGTTGTTGCCCGCGTAGCGCGCGAGTGCCGTTTCAATCGGCCGACCGGTCTTCATGTCAATGCCGGTGGCCCAATTGATGGACGTATAGGGCTTGGCGGAGATCAGCGCCCCTGTCCCGCGGTCAAGCACATAGAAAAAACCGTTCTTGGGTGCGTGGAACAACACCTTGCGGACTTGGCCATCGATGGGAATATCGGCGAGCGTGATTTGTTCATCCGAATCGAAATCCCAATCGTCGTCAGGGTCTTCCTGGTAATGCCAAACGTATTCTCCTGTGTCGGGCTTGAGGGCAACGATGGAACAGGTGAAAAGATTATCGCCGCCTTTCGGGCTACGAAACTTTTCGTTCCAGGGTTCACCGTTTCCCACCCCGATGTAGAGCAGGTCGAGCTCGGGATCGTAAACGATGGAATCCCACACGGTCCCGCCGCCGCCAGACTTCCACCATTCCCCGGTCCAGGTCTTGGCGGCTTTCTCTAGAATGGGAGCCTCAAAAGGCTTCGACGGGTCGCCTGGCACGGTGTAGAAACGCCAGACGAGCTTGCCAGTTTCCGTGTCATAGGCGGACACGTAGCCGCGCACGCCGAACTCGCCGCCGCCGTTGCCAATGATCACCTTGCCTTTCACCACCCGCGGCGCGCCGGTGATCGTATAGCGAAAATTGGGATCGATGGTCCGCGTTTCCCACACCTGCTTGCCAGTCGCGGCATCGAGCGCCAGCAGCCGGCCGTCGAGCGTACCCAGGAAGAGTTTGCCATTCCACGCCGCCAGGCCTCGATTGACCACGTCGCAGCAGGCGTTGATCGCCCACTCCGGCCGCACCTGCGGATCGTAAGCCCAGAGCAGCGCGCCGGTCGCGGCGTTTAGTGCCACAACTTTGCTCCACGCGGTGGTGAAATACATGACGCCATCGACGACCAGAGGCGTGGCTTCCTGGCCGCGGTGCGTGTCAAGGTCGTAATACCAGGCAAGCCCTAGCTGAGCGGTGTTCTGATCGTTGATTTGGCGAAGCGGACTGAAGCGCTGCTCGTTGTAGGTGCGGCCGTACGTCATCCAGTTGCCGGGGTCTTGATCGGCACCAACAATCCGAGCCGTATTGACATCGGCAGGCTTGACCGCTGGTCTTGATCCGACCTGCGAGGGGCGATAGCACGCCGTAAAGACAGCGAGCAGCAAACCGATGGCAGTGGCGGGAATTCGTGAGCGAAGCATCCGTTTCCTCAAAGCTGACTTCCGGCAGATCCGATCCACAACGCAGGTTTCCACGCTGCGCGGCAGACAAACGCAAACGCGGCACCAAGCTACGTCGGCCTCGCTCCGCTCGTCAAGAGACGGACGCTGAACGTGGGAACACGCGCAGGCTTGAGACATTTCAGGGTTGGGGCGGATACTAGGTTACACAAAGGTGCCCACTAGCCAAGGAAATACTTAGGACTAGAATTGTGCCTTGGGCCGCATGCCGACAACCGCCGGTCGCGCAGACATCCAATCCGGCGCACGGCTAAGGCTTATCCGGGAGGAACTATGGCCGCTCCAATCACATTCCCGCAGCTCAATAAGCACGTTTTGGAATTTCTCAGCAAGCCGCGCAAAATGCTGGTGGACGGCCAGTGGGTGGATGCCATCTCCAGCAAGACATTTGAGACCTACAATCCCGCGACTGGCGAAGTGCTAGCCCGAGTGGCCGAAGGCGATCGCGCAGATATTGACCATGCCGTGAAAGCCGCGCGCAAAGCCTTCGAGAGCGGGCCTTGGCCGGATGTGTCGCCCTCTGAGCGCGGGCGCTTGTTGTGGAAGCTTTCCGATCTGCTGGAAGAGCATCTCGAAGAATTCGCCGAACTGGAAACGCTGGACAACGGCAAGCCTTTGTTGTTCTCCCGCCTCGTCGACATCCCCACGGCGATTGACGTGTTCCGTTACATGGCGGGATGGGCGACCAAGATCGAGGGCAACACCATTCCCATTTCCGCTCACGGTGCGAAATACTTCGCTTACAGCCTGCGTGAGCCGGTGGGAGTCGTCGGCCAGATCATCCCGTGGAATTTTCCCATGATCATGGCCGCGTGGAAGCTGGCTCCGGCGCTGGTGGTGGGCTGCACCGTGGTCTTGAAGCCTGCCGAGCAAACTCCGCTCACGGCCCTGCGGCTGGGCGAACTGATTCTCGAAGCGGGATTCCCCGCCGGCGTGGTCAACATTGTGCCCGGCTTCGGGGAAACGGCGGGCGCGGCTCTGGCCGCCCATGACGATGTCGACAAGATTGCTTTCACCGGTTCGACTGAGGTTGGCAAGCTGATTCTGGGCGCCGCCAACGGAAATCTGAAAAAAGTTTCTCTGGAGTTGGGAGGCAAGTCTCCCAACATTGTTTTCGCGGATGCCGATCTACAAACCGCGATCCAGGGCAGTGCCAACGCCATCTTCTTCAACCAGGGCCAATGCTGCACCGCCGGCTCCCGGCTATTCGTGCACAAGAGCATTTTCGACCAGGTGATCGACGGCGTGGCGCAAGCCGCGAAGAAGTTTACGATCGGACCAGGTATTGATCCCGCAACCAACTTGGGCCCCGTGGTTTCCAGAGAACAACTCGACCGGGTTTGTGGCTACATGGAATCCGGCCTGAACCAAGGCGCGAGGGCGGTCGTAGGCGGCCACAAGCTACCCGGCGACGGATACTTCGTCGAACCTACGGTGCTGGTGGATGTGAAACCGGAAATGAAGGTGGTTCGAGAAGAAATTTTTGGGCCCGTTGTCACCGCCATCCCTTTCAGTGAACCGGAGGAAGTGGTGGCCTCCGCTAACCGCTCGGTCTATGGACTGGCCGCCGCGGTTTGGACTCGCGACATCAGCAAAGCTCATTTGATCGCTGGCAAGCTTCGCGCCGGAACCGTGTGGATCAACTGTTACAACGTGTTCGATCCCGCGCTTCCCTTCGGCGGCTACAAGCAATCCGGCTGGGGCCGCGAGATGGGCCACGCCGCGCTAGAGTTGTACACGGAAACCAAAGCCGTCTGCGCGCAACTCTAAGAAATGTGGCCCTTCGACTGGAAAGACCGCGCCATAGCCAGAGCCGATTCAGTTTGACACATGGCGCGTTGACCCCAGTTCCCCCCTAACCACATCCTGTTGTTCACAGCTCACGCCGCGAGAATTGCCTAACAGCCAAAACTCGTAGAACATCGCCGCGACAACGCAGCCCTCAAACGCGAGCGGCTTCGTGCGGCTGAATTGGGTCTGGATATCGTGTTCATTGAGACGTTTCTAACCAAGATCGCACTCGATGACCTTGGCCGATGGGCATGGACGATGCCTTACTAAAGGTAGCCGCACGTCGGTCCGATGACAACAGAGTAGATCACGATGACATTAGGAGCCTGGACTAAATAAGCGATCCGGGGCTTAAACAAACTGCGGGCGGGGAGAGCTTGAGGAGTCGGCAGCGCCAGCTAGAAATCGTGCGCACAGCGTGGCCGAAGGAGTTTCTGCACGGAGAACGAATCGAGCCGGGGACAAACCCGGTAGAGCACGTTCCGGAAGCTTCTATGGCGCTGTCGAGTCCAAACCGGTACCACCGCAGGGAACTCCAGAGCGCCCTCACCTTCGTTCTTGCAGTCTTGATCACGGCTCGCGCTGCGCCCGCGCAAAAGATTGACGAGGACCACTTCAAGGCCGCCTTTCTTTTCAACGTTGCCCAGTTCGTGGAGTGGCCTCATCCGCCGTTGAAAGCAGAAATCGACCCAGTCGTTGGCTGCATTCTGGGGAAAAGCCCTCTGGGTGCTCTATTGGAGGGAACCGCCAGCAGAAACCTGGTCGGAGGCCGGAGGTTTGTGGTGCGCAGGATCTCCGATGCGCAGCAATCCGATGGTTGCCACATCCTTTTTGTCAGCTCGTCACAAGAAAAGCATTGGCGTTCGGTTCTCAAAGAAACCGCCGGAAAGGGCGTTCTGACGGTGGGAGATACGGAGGGTTTTGCAGCCCAGGGAGGCGTGGTCAATTTCAAGCGCGAGGGAGACCGCATCCGCATTCAGATCAATCTGGAGGCGGCTGAAGAACAGAACCTCAGGATCAGTTCGAAGCTCTTGAGCCTCTCACAGATTGTGAAGAGCGCGAGATGAAGATCGCCGCCTACTTCCGTGATCTCTCGATCCACACGAAGTTACGGTTGATCATCCTGTTCACGGTCGCGCTTGCTCTGTTGCTGGCTTGCGGGGTGCTCCTTGCCTACGACCAGATTTCCTCCCGCGAGGAAATGCGCAATAACCTGGAAACGCTTGCCGAGGTGGTTGGCTCGAACAGTACGGCGGCGTTGGCGTTTCACGATCCAGCGGCGGCCACCGAAGTCCTATCTGCGCTGAAGGCAAAACCGCACGTGAAAGCTGCGGGCATCTATTCGGCGGACGGCTCCCTGTTCGCCAGTTACAACCCGGGAAACGCCATCCTGACCGTGCCGGGCGGGCGGAGCGACGGAAGCTGGTTTGAAGGCGACCTGCTGATCGCGCATCGTCGCATCGGGTTTGCCGACAGGTCGCTGGGCTCGGTTTGCATCGAATCTGACCTGGAGGAATTGCATGCCAAGCTCGAGCGCTTCGTAGGTATCGTCGCCGTCATCCTGCTGAGTAGTGGAGGGCTGGTCTTATCTCTATCGTTTCGACTGCAACGTGTAGTGTCGAGGCCCATTGACGGTCTTGCCGCGGTGGCCAAAATCGTCTCCGCCCAGCGGAACTACTCGGTGCGGGCTGAAAAACACGCCAACGATGAATTAGGCGAGCTCACCGATACCTTCAATGCCATGCTGTCTGGAATCGAGACCCGCGACTTGGAGCTGCAAGCCCAGAAAGACGACCTGGAATGGCAAGTGGTTCTGCGGACCAGCGAACTGGTCGACGCCAAAGACAAAGCGGAAGCCGCCAGCCGGGCGAAAAGCGAATTTCTGGCAAACATGAGCCACGAAATTCGGACCCCGATGAACGGTGTGATTGGAATGACGGAGCTGTTGCTCGACACCGTGCTCACGCCTAATCAGCGGGAGTATCTGGATGCCACCAGAATGTCCGCCGAGTCTCTGCTGACGGTCGTCAACGACATCCTGGATTTCTCCAAAATAGAGGCGGGTAAGCTTGACCTGGACCCGATACCTTTCAATCTGCGGGACAGCCTCGAGGAGGTCATGAAGGCCTTAGCGCTGCGCTCCCACGCCAAGAACCTCGAGCTGACTTTGCGCGTCAGACCGGAGGTGCCCGATTACATCGTAGGTGACCAGGTTCGCATCCGCCAAATCGTCATCAATCTGGTGGGTAATGCGATTAAGTTTACGGAAAATGGTGAGGTGGCGCTCGTGCTGGGAGTTACAGCCCGGCAGAACCAGCGGCTGCGCTTGCATTTCGAAGTGCGAGACACCGGCATTGGCATTCCCTACGAGAAGCAAAAGATCATCTTCGAAGCCTTCGCCCAGGCCGACGGGTCGAGTTCGCGAAAGTTCGGGGGCACCGGCTTGGGGCTGACCATCTCCAGCCGCCTGGCAAAAATGATGCAAGGCGAGATCTGGGTGGAAAGCGAAGTGGGCAAGGGGGCCTGTTTTCACTTCACCACGTGGTGCCATGAAACCGATCCCACGAATCGAAATGCGCCCCCGAGCGATCCCACACTCGTTGGAACGCGTGCCCTGATCGTCGATGACAACAGTACCAATCGACGCATCCTGATGGAGATAATGTCGGCGTGGAACATGAGGCCCGTGGGCGCGGCAAACGGCGCTGAGGCGTTAGGCCTACTCCGGCAAGCCGCCGAGCAGTGCGATCCCTTCCCCATCGTGGTGACCGATCTGCAAATGCCAGGAATGGACGGCTTCGAGCTCGCCGCGCAAATCAGGTCGTTCCCCAACCTAACCAACCCTGTAATTATGATGCTCAGCTCGCTGGCGCGCCTGGATGATGCTGTCCGCTGCCGGGCGACCGGAGTCGGCGAATACTTAACCAAGCCCATACGCCGGGGAGAGCTGCAGGCGGCCATTCACAACCTACTCAGCGGCCCAACAAGCGCAGGCACCGTGCCTGCTGCCGAGACTGCAGTCCCTCCAGGTTCGATTCCCCCACCCCCGGGGCCGAAGCTGCACATTCTTCTGGCGGAAGACAATCCGGTAAATCAACGTGTGGCCATGCGCACCCTGGAGAAGGCTGGACATAGCGTGGTTCTAGCGGAGAATGGCATCGCTGCTTTGAAGGCTATCGGGCAGGACTCGTTCGATCTGGTCTTGATGGACGTGCAAATGCCGGAGATGGATGGTCTGGAGGCAACGGCCGAAATTCGAAAGACGGAAGTGGGCGGAACCATTCATCGTCCGATCATCGCCATGACCGCACACGCCATGAAAGGAGATCGGGAGCGTTGTCTGGCGGCGGGCATGGATGACTACCTGTCTAAGCCGGTTCGCCCGCGAGACCTTTTGAGTCTTCTGCTGAAATACGCCCCGACCGCCAAGGGCGCGACCCCTTAGGGGACCGTGCCGAGAGGATTTGGCCGGGGCCACTTCCAGATCGCCGGTCCATGCTTGTAATCATGCACGCTGGCGGTCCAACGCCTTTGGGATGCCAGAGCCATGCGGGCAACCACCCTACGGGACCGAACCAGGGGAACATTCGGGCAAGCTAAAGTTTACGGGCTGCTGTTCCGATTACCGCAATGGGGCCGTATTGATCGGCGCTACCGGGCATCCGTTTGGACCGACGTGTTCGTGCATTTCGCGGACAGTCGAAAAACGGGTTGAGCGACCTTTTCTGGAGTGAAAGGTCCGAATCTCTCCGGGGAATTGGTTTCGCATATGGCCGAAGACGCTGAACATCCCGTGGAAGCCTGCCTGGATTACCCCGAGCTCCTTGCTCGGATGGAAAACGATCAGGACCTGGTCCGCGACCTGTTACGTATTTTCAAGGATGAGTTTCCCCGCGGAGTGCAGTCTTTGCGGGAAGCGATCGCCAGTGGAGATTTGAAGAAGATCGAAACGACCGGCCACACCATGAAAGGAATGGCGGCCATGCTGGCCTTCGGACGGGTGACGCAGCTTTGCAAACAAATTGAAATGTTGGGAAGGCAGCGTATCGGCGAGGGTCTTGCCGAGCTAGTCGCCGGATTGGAGCACGAAACCCGTTTGGCCGTCGCTGCGCTCGAGTCTTCTTGTGTTGAACCGCCACAATGAAGATTCTCATCGCCGACGACGACCTACTCTCCAGGTATCCCTTGCAAAGGACTCTGGAACGCGCCGGGTATGAGGTCTTAGCCACAGGAAACGGGCAGCAAGCCGCCGAGATTCTTCTGCAGGCAGATGGACCGCGCCTTGCTCTCCTGGACTGGGTAATGCCAGAACGCGATGGGCCTGGTGTCTGCCGCGAAGTACGTGCTCAGAGTCAGCATCTATACGTCTATCTGGTCTTGCTAACTTCGAAGGAGTCTACCGGGGACATCGTCGCCGGCCTGGAGGCGGGCGCCGATGACTTCCTGAGCAAGCCCTACGATCCGGAGGAACTGAAAGCTCGGCTGCGCTCTGGACAGCGCATCTTGGAACTGCAAGACCGGCTGATGCACGAGGCCCGCCACGACTCGTTGACCGACATCCCGAACCGGTCCTTTTTCTTAGAGCGGTTGGACGGTGCGATTCGGCATGCGAGTCGACGGCCAGATTACAAGTTTGCCCTTCTCTACTTCGACATTGATCGCTTTAAGGTTATCAATGACAGTCTGGGTCACCTTGCCGGGGACCAGCTAATCCGCGAGGCTGCCAACCGCTTGGTTCAATCCACCCGGCGAGATGACCTGGTTTCCGCAGCGGGCGAGCACGATCTGCCGATCCGGCCCCCAGGGGACGACACTGTGGCCCGTCTCGGGGGTGACGAGTTCGCCATTTTGCTTGACGACATTCACGACCCCAGCGATGCCATTCGAGTAGCCGAACGTATCCAAAACACCATGGCGCAGCCCTTTGTGATCGGCGAACAGGTGGTGTCGGTTTCAGCGAGCATCGGAATCGCCCTCAGCGCCACCGGCTACAGTGCAGCAAAAAATATGTTAGGCGACGCCGACGCGGCCATGTACCGGGCCAAGTCGCTGGGCCGGTCCCGCTATGCAGTGTGCGATATAGCCATGCACGCCAGCGCCGTGAACCGCCTGAAGCTGGAAACCGATCTCCAGCAGGCGATCGCGCGCAAGGAATTCCGCCTGCACTATCAGCCCGTCGTTTCTCTGCGCGACGGCCGTATGGTCGGCTTTGAGGCCTTAGCCCGGTGGCAGCGGCCCGAATTCGGCCTGGTCCTTCCCGAGAGTTTCATCCCCGTAGCCGAAGAAACCGGCCTGGTGGTGCCGATTGGAAGCTGGGTGCTACAGGAAGCTTGTCGTCAGGTGCAGACATGGAACCAGCAGTTCGCTCTCAATCCACCGTTCACGGTGGCCGTCAATATCTCCGCCAAACAGTTTGGCCAGGTGACCTGGGTCAGTGAAGTGAAGATGTCACTCGATCAAAGTAACCTCGATCCAAGCGCCTTGCATCTCGAGCTCACCGAGAGTGTGGCCATGCGCGATCCGCAACATACTTCGCGCATTCTCCGGGAACTCAAGGCGCTTGGCGTTCGCTCCAGCATCGCCGACTTTGGCACAGGATACTCATCGATCACTTATTTGCGCAATTTTCTGTTGAATTTCCTGAAAATCGATAGCTCCTTTGTCTCTGAGATGGAAAGCAACAGCAAAGACCGTGAAATCGTACGCACCATCATCGCGCTCGGACACAACTTAGGCATGGAAATCATTGCGAAAAGCGTTCAAACCGCCAATCAGGCCAGCCTGCTCGAATCGCTCGGTTGTGAATACGCCCAAGGATACTTTTTCTCCGGGCCCCTTGAAACAAACCAAGTCACTCCAATTCTCATGGCAGGCAAGGCAAACAACCACAGGCCAAGGCTTCCACTGGGCACCTTGCGGCAACTGGCGGCAACACGCTAATTCTCGCGGAAGCTGTTTCGCGCGCGAGAGAGATTGCGGATCGCGTATTGGCGCCGCTCGCCGGGCAGAACGACAAGGCGGAGCGGTTTTCGACCGGGGCTGTCCAAGCTCTGAGCCGCGCGGGGCTGCTCGGGTTGACGGTATCGAGCCAGGCAGGCGTCGCCGGTCTCGAACGCTCAACTTAGTCGCCGGGGTAGAGATCTGGGAGCCAAGGTTCTATTCGAGGGGGTTCAGTCGCTGTGGAAATCCACCTATTCGTAGCGCAAAGCTTCGATCGGATCGAGACGCGACGCTCGTACCGCTGGGATCATGCCGCTGACCAGCCCGACCAGCGCCAGGATCGCGGTAGAAACCAACACGCTACTTGGTGAAATGATCAGTCGGATGTCACCCACCTCTCCGTGCTGAGCCAGCGCACTGTAGAAAGTTAGGTTCCCGACGGAGAACGAAACGACGTAGGCGAACACAATGCCTAACAGGCCGCCCAAAAAGGTGATCGCCAGCGCTTCGGTCAGGAATTGCGCAAGAATATCAAAGCGGCGGGCGCCCATCGCCTTTTCTACGCCGATCTCGCGTGTACGCTGAGTCACGCTCACCAGCATGATATTCATGAGCCCGACGCCGCCGATGCCCAAAGTCAGAGTGCCAATAAAGGCGAGCAGCACCTGCAGAGCTATGCTGATGATGTTGAATTGCGAGAGCTGCTCCATCAGCACAAAAACCCTCACGGCGCGCTGATCATCGGGACGGAACCGATGTTCCATGGCCAGGGTATTGCGAATCGATCGCTCGACCCCTGCATAGTTGGAGCCGAGAAAGTCGAGCCAGATCATGTCGATATAGTGCGTATCCCGGAAGTCGCTCAGGGTGGAAAACGGGATGTAGACGACGCGGTTGATGCTGTTCTGGCTTCCTCCCTCCTGCGGCCTCGCCTTGAGAACCCCTACCACCTCGTAGGGAATGCCGTTGATGCGAATTTTCTCTCCCAAGGCGAAGCGGCCGGAGAACAGTTTTTCTTTGGATTCCGAGCCCAGCACACACACGTGCGCGCGCAGCTGCATATCTTCGGCGCTGTAGAAACGCCCGACATCCAGCTGTAGGTTCTCAATCTCTTGCAGCACCGGGCCAGCGCCGTCGATACTCCATGTGTAAGAGCGCCCCTCGTAGCTGACGGGAGCTTCGTAAAACGAGTCCGGAGTGATGCGGGTGACTTCCGGCACATTGGTTGCCAAACGGTCAATGTCATCGGTGGTTAAACGGATATCGGTGCCAGCTTTGTTCCCACCCGCTTGCATCGACGTCCGCCCGCCCACAATGCCGACTGACTGCATGCTGGCAAAGGCCCTGAATACATTGACGATCGCGGTTGAAAAACCCGTGCCATAGGCCAGCAACAGCACTACGGTGGCGATTCCCCAAGCCATGCCCAGCATGGTGATCGCACTACGCTGACGGTTTTGCCGAAGAGCGCGGTAGGCTTCCGAGAGCACGTCTTTGGCGAGAATCATCGGGTCACTCCTGCCGGAGCGCTTCGACCGGGGTAAGCAAGGCTGCCCGCCGCGCGGGATACAGTCCAGCGATAATGCCGGCTGCGGCGAGACTTCCCGCGGCCAGTGCGGCGGTGGCAGGGTAGATGTGGGGCAGTTCAAAACCATCAATCGGCGGCACCAGTCCGAAAAGCCTGGTGGCCCCGTAGGCCGCCGCCACTCCAACGCCGCCGCTGATTGCGGTCAGCATCAGCCCTTCCAGGAAGAACTGAAACATAATGCTACCCCGGGTGGCGCCCAGGGCCTTGCGCAGGCCGATCTCGCGGGTGCGCTCCGCCACCGAGACCAGCATGATGTTGACCACTCCCATGGCCCCCAGAGCCAGCGTCACCAAACCGACGGCGCCCAGGAAGGCATCCATGGCATCGGAAATTTTGCCGACCATCTCCGCGGTTTCGACGCTGTCCCATTCGTCGAATGCATCCGGCGTCTCGGGATCGAAGTGGTGGTTTCTGGCCACAATGCGGTGGACGGAATCTTTGGCTTGCTCGTGCTGCCCTCGCGTAATCGGTTGGTACGCCACATATTTGAGCGCCTTGGCGTTGCCGTCCCCCGGCATCGGGAAATAGGTGGCCATGGTGGTCAACGGCATGACCAGCCGCATATTCTGGTCGTTGTTGTTGCCATGGCCGATGCTCTGAATTGTCCCGATCACCTGGAAGGGAACGCCATTGATCAGGAGCCTGCCGCCTATAGGCGGATGGCCGGGAAACAGGATGCGCACAAATTCCTTGCCGATCACGCAGACGTTGTTGCGCTGTTGTTCGTCGGTCCAATTCGGCCAGCGCCCCTGGGCAAGCGGCTGGTAGCGAATGTCATAGAACTGCGGCTCGGAGCCATCCACGTAGCCGTTGCTGCTGCCGTAATCGCTCACCAGGCGAAGATCATTGCGGTTGATTATGGGTGCGGCATCGCGAACATAAGGCGAATTGCGAATGTCCAGATAGTCCTGGTAGTCCAAGTAGTACTGGCGGGACGAAAGCTGACTGCCGCCAACCGCCGGCACCCGGCCGTTGTAGATTTGCATGTAATTTTCGCCGAACCCCGCCAGATTCTTTTCGGTTCCCGCGCGAAAACCCTCCCCTAGTCCAACCAGGAGCAGCAGCGATCCCACCCCCCACGCGATACCAAACATGGTGAGGAAAGAGCGCAGTTTGTGCGCCCAAATGGCGCCCAAGACCTGGCCGAAGCTGTCGACAAATCGGCGCATATTCCAATCTACGAAAGTTAGACGAATAAAGTTCCTATTTGGTAACCGATTCGGAATGAATCGCACCCCATCGGGCCGGAAGGACTCGGCACCCTTTGCAAAGTGGCGCTGTCGAGCTCCCCCACGGGGACAGCTTCAACAACGAGTGGAAGGAAGACTCCCGTCCAGCCGTCGAACGGCCCCATTCGCGGCTATCTCATCAGCTCGATAGGCTCGCGCCCCAAGGAATCTGCTTTTGGAAAACACCGGTGGCAAACGTTACTCTCGTCAATTGCACCCGATCCATTCCCGTGCTGTAATCCGGCGATGGCAGCTTTGCACAAATGCGCAGCCTGTGGATTCGAATGCGACGATTTTTCCGGCTCCATCTGTCCCCAGTGCAGCAAGAAACTCGCAAACGGCATGAACCTTGCGCTCTGAATTTTCGGGCTTTTGCCGGTGGTCGCGATTGTCGGATTTATGTCTGCGTTTCATGTTCCGCCTGCCATGATCATATTCTGCGGAGTCGGCACTCTCCTTCCGGCGATTCTTGCCATCCGCAGCCGAGGCGCTCTCACCGTGGTGAAATCATTCCCGCGCCGGCGGGCTTCGCCGCAACCGACGAGCGTGAAGTTTCTTAATGTGGCCATTGGCTTGTGCGGCTTCTGCTTTTTCGCCTGCCTCCTGTTTGGCTTCGTCAGCTTTCAGAACTCGTACATGACCTATCGGCGCTTTCAGGGACAGCCTTACCACGCCACCACCTTTCAGGTGGTTCGCCCGTACTATCAGATCAGTGCCGGCATGCATGGCCCCGATATCCAGGTCTATGCTCGCGGGCTGGTGGAGGGCAACAAAGAATGGATGGACCTGCTGCCCTATCTCAAGAGCACGCCGAACGGCCAGGGCGAACTCAACGACCTGGTTCCGCCAGGCACGGTGATTCCGGTCTACCTTTTCCCCAACCTTAGGGGACAAAGGCGAGTGCAGGTGATCGGTGCGCTTCCTCCGGCGGAAACGAACTATAACGCCGAGATGTTGGTGCTGCGAAAAGGGTCCATCGCACTGGCCGCTCTGGGCGCGCTTCTATTTGTTCTCGTTCTGATTCGCCGATCCTGCGCTGCCCCCGCAACCCAGGCCATGGCCGCCCGCGCTTAACCGAATCCGGGGGTGTGTCCCATCCAGGCTGCGCGTGGCCCATTCTAAATTCCGCGCTCCTGGCGAAAAATCCTCCCAGAATGCTATGGACACGTCAGTTGCGCAATACCTGTAACTTGGCATTCCCCGGAGCCGCCGCAGGGGTTCACGGGCAGGGGGAGCGTGCCGCAGGAGCCGCCACTGCGCTCGGCCCAGGTCCAAACCGTATATGTGCCAACCGCGCCATTCGCGCACTGAGCCACGCCGTCGGCGCTAACCGACACGGCGGTAGTTGACTGGTTCTGATAGCACGCGCCCCAGTTCGTCGTAGATAGTGTCACCGGCGAGGGTTGCTGGTTGAAGTAGCCGGTCGCCATGAACTGGACTGGGCTGCCCTGCGCGTCTGCGATCGTGGGACTGAGGCTTACCGATTGCAACACGCGCGGGGACGAGCCGCAAGCCGAGATAATCACGATAGCAAGAATAACGAGAAGTAAAACGGAGCCGTATTTTGCCATATGTACTCCTGTTGCTAAGAATCCGCGGGGAATACGCCGGGTTGCCTGCCGCCTATTATCTCAAGGATTCTTGCGCACTCGCGGGTGACAAAATCGTAGGTGGCGAAACCAGGCGTTTGCGCAACTCTGCGCGTCGTTCGTTCGCCTGGCCGGTGGGAAAGCTGGGGACAGACGGGACGTTCCCGGTTTTCGGGGCCGCTCAGCCGATCAAAACCTGGTGAGGTTCCGCCTGTTCCGGTGCTTCCCAGGAGCATCTAGACGCTGGCTGCTGACGTTGACTGTGGTAATTTCTCTGTGGCAATTTTCGTATCTAAGTTGAACGCTGTGCGAACGTGCAGAGTCGAAGACAGGAGGAGTACATGCCAATGAACCGGCGTGAATTTCTAGCGGCTTCGGTGGCCGGCGCCGCCATGTTGCAGCAAGGGTTGACGGCCTTCGCCGCTCCGGCAGGAAACCTGGAGGTAGTCATCGATGCCGCCAAGAGCGGCGGGCCCGTGACTCCGTTGATTTTCGGTGGATACATGGAGCCGGCCACCACGCGAGTGTGGGCCGAGATGTTGACGGACAGAAAGTTTGCTAACCCGATCACCAGTGCCGCGCCGGCGCAAACGAATTCCTTCTTTCGCCGCTTTGCGGGCGAGCCATTCAAGCCGGTGGGGCCGGAAGGAACGGTCGAAATGGATACCGCGCGGCCATTTGTTGGCAAACACAGCCCACGCGTGCAGCTGGCTGGTTCAGCGCCCCGCGGCATACAGCAGTCGAAATTGCGCCTGGGCGGCGGCAAGGATTATGTGGGGCGGATTTATCTTGCAGGCGATCCCAGCGCCCGGGTTGAGGTCCGTTTGGTCTGGGGACTTGGTGCGCTTGGTTCGCAGACTGTCTCGATCCCGCCGTTGTCGAGTGAATATCAGAAATTCCCGCTGAAGTTCACTCCCGCGGCCGATTCCGAAGTTGCCAGCCTGGAAATCCTGGGCACGGGCAGCGGCACATTCCACGTCGGGGCCGCTTCGCTCATGCCGGCTGACAATGTGCAGGGATTTCACGCCGGAATGGTCCGGCTCTACAAGGAAGCCGGTTTCAAAATGGCCAAGTGGCCGGGCGGCAACTTTGTCTCAGCCTATGACTGGTACGACGGTCTTGGCGATCCGGACAAGCGCCCGCCGCGCCTGCAGCCCATGTGGTCCGACAGAGTGGAATCGAATGACGTGGGCCTGCATGAGTTTGTCGCCTTCTGCCGCTTGCTCGGAGCCGAGCCCTACCTCACCATCAACAGCGGATTCGGAGATGCCCGAGCGGCAGCCGAGGAAGTGGAATACTGCAATAGTTCCGCCGACACCCGCCTGGGCAAACTGCGCGCCGAGAACGGCCATCCCGAGCCTTTCAACATCCGCCTCTGGTGCGTCGGCAATGAAATGTACGGCCCCTGGCAATTCGGGCACATGTCGCTGAGTCAGTACTGGGTGAAACACAACTACATGGTCGAAGCTATGAAGAAGGTGGACTCCAGCATCAAGGTGACGGTGTCCGGGGCGAGCATCGGCGAGAAATCCTTGGGCGGCGCGGAAAAGAAGAACGAATTCTTTCCCGACATCTGGGCGCCCCTGGTCGCGGAGAGACTGCCCTACGAATTCGGAAGCTTGAACGACTGGGACGGATGGCTTCTCGCCAATTGCGCCGATAACATCGACCATCTCTCGGAGCACACCTACGCTTATCCCGATCTGGCGTTCGATGCCGAGAAACAGCGCTTTGTGGACGTTCAAGATCCGCTGCAGTTCCGGACCCGAAGAATGGCCAACCGCATCGGCGAGGCCTTTGAGGCTTGGCAAAAGTACGTGGAGAGGATGCCGTCGCTCAAGGAAAAGAACATCAAGTTCATCTTTGACGAGTGGGGCATTCGCAACCGCTCGGCGGATGGCAAATCGCACCCTGCGACGGGGATGGTCGGGCCGCTATCGTATGCGCTTTTCCTCCACGAACTGTTCCGTCACTCCGATATGGTGGCTGCAAGTTGCCCGACCGGGGGGCTGTTCACGGTCTTGATCGATGACACCGGTGAAGCCGTCGGTTTTTCAGCCGAAGGACTCGTAATGAAGTTGATGGCAAGCCACTTCACCGGCGCTCTCCCGCTGGAAGTCGGCGGCAATGCGCCCCAGCAACCGCTGCGTGGCACTCCGATGGTCGATATGGGCTCCCAACCTACCGGAAGCCCGACTTACCCGCTGGATGTAATGGCAGCGCTCACCGGCGATCGCAAGACTTTCCTGCTTTCCGTAGTCAACCCCACAGAAGAGGCGCAGGAGTTTTCACCCCGGATCGCCGGAGTAAGACTCCGTGGCGCAGGCAAACTGTGGCAAATTGCGCCCGCTAACGTCAACGCGGCGAATGAAGCGGGCAAGAAACCTGCCGTGGAAATCCTCGAATATCCGCAGAATGCGCTGGCGGAAAAAGTGCAGGTACAGCCGATCAGCGTGAATGTCTACGAATTCGAAATTGCGTAATAAAAAGAAAAACTCGCTGTCCGCGACCAGTTCAAATGCCCAAACTCAAAGTGCCCATTTACACCCTCAGCCAGCCCCTGAACCCTCTCGCGGCATAGTAAGATTCCGCGCCGTTGTGATACAGGAAAACCGTGTCGAAACGGCGATCGCAAAAGAGGGCGCCGCCGAGTTTTCTGATCGCCGAAGGTGTGTTCACCCAGCTCGAGGTTTTCACGTCGAAGTTTCCAAGTTCCTGCAACTCTCGATATTGCTCTTCCGTTAAAAGCTCAATGCCGATGGCAGCCGCCACATCAAGAGCGCTGTTTTTTGGTTTGGCTTCTTTCCTTGAATCCAGTGCTTCGCGGTCGTAGCAAAGACTTCGCCGGCCGTTAGGACTTTCCGCTGAGCAATCATAAAAAATGTATTCGCCCGTCTTTTTGTCGTGACCCACGACGTCGGGTTCGCCGCCAGTCCTTTCCATTTCGCTGAGTGACCACAGTTTTTCAGCGTTCGCTTCGAGTTTCGCCTGCACTTTCGCCCATTCCACGTCTTTATGGCGGTTCATGTTCTTCTCGAAACGGGCTTTCAAGGCTTTGAGGAGTTCCTCACGTTGTTTTGCTGACAATTCCTTTTTCGTGCTCTTGCTTGAATCTTTCATGATCGTTAGTGCTCCTTTAGCGGCGATGATGCGTAAATTGACTTTGGCCGACTCGGCGTTCGGCCGCTAAGCTTCACGCCGAGTCAGCCACGATTCGGAGACGAGGGTTCCGCTACTGAATATGGGTCAACTGGTACCAGATCGGAAGATAACCGACCAGAACCAGCGCCGCGAGAACCGCCACTCCTGCAAACATGCGGAGGGCGCCGATCGGCCGCGCCGCGATAGGCCTGGCCATCAACCGTCCTACGGCGATGAACGCTGCGCCACCTCCCAGTAACAAGTTAAGGGGCAAGAAGAATCTGATTTCGCCGCGCACGATGTGAAATACAGCGGCGAGGATCATGACCAGAGTCAGGCCGATGGCGGCAAATGTCGTGAGTTTCGGTTTAACGCCAGTCATCGCCGGCAAGATCAGGCCGGCGCCTCCAAGGAATTCACAGACCCCGATGAAGACGAACAGGCCTTGTGGCACGGCGTGGAACCATGCCACGGGTTGATGGAGCGTGAAGGTCCACACGTCCGGCCGATAACACAGGATTTTGCCGCAACCGGTAAAGCAAAACAAGACGCCCCACAACACTTGCATGACCCAAAGGGCAATGTGCATGCTCCTGGTGTTGGGGGCGAATCTGCTGGCGGCGAAGATTGTTTTCTGCTGGGTTGTCACAACTGGATTTATGTAAGGCATATTTTCCTCCGTTTTCTTGCCCATTTTTTCCGGGGCGAATTCTGCTCATGCCACGCTTTCAACCCTTCGGTGGGTTGGGCGACCATCCGGGGGTCTCAGCGCCAAACTGCTCGGCGTACTCTGCAACCAGCCGCTGCCAGCCGGCGAACTTCATGGCGTCGACCCCGACAATGCGGCCAATCGGATTACCCGCGAGGAACCGATCAAGCACGTCGAAGCTGATTTGCCAGCCCGCGGCTCCCCACGCAACGAACCGCCGATCGATCTTGTGCCACAGCGTGAGGCGCGTGCCGCGGCCCGAGGGTTCGAGTTCCCAACGCATGTCGCCGTACTCCAGCGCCTTGTGAGCTTCCACGCGCGTCACCTTTGTTTCGATCGGCTTGGCGGGTGATCCCACCCAGGTAAGATTCACCGTCCCCAACGCACCCAGGCTGCCATCGGTCACAAAGGGCGCCCACTCGCGCAGATGCATCGGGTCGGTCAGCGCCTGCCAGACTTTTTCCGGCGAGTGGCGCAGTTCGCGGACGAGAATGAGCGTCCACTTGTCTCCGTCTTTCTGTACCCGCGCCAAGTTGGCCGGACCCGGTGCATACTGTTCGCGATCGATCATGTTCTACTCCTTGTCGTTCTCGTGCTGAACGGCGATCTTACCAGCGCAGCTGTGTGAGCTGAATAAGATTGCCGCAGGTGTCATTCAGTTTCGCGATGGTCGAACCGGCCGTGTTTGTGGGCGGCATCGCGAATTCTGCGCCGCGCGCCTTGATCCGCTCGTAGTCGCCCTTGAGGTCGTCGGTGAAAAAGTTGGCCGCGGGCTGGCCCTGTTGAAAGATCGCCTGCTGGTAGGTTTTTGCTGCGGGGTTGTCGTTCAGCGCCAGCTGCAGCTCCGTGCCGTCCGGCTGCTCGGGCGAGGCCACGGTCAGCCAGCGATATGGGCCATTGCTGAAATCGGACTTCTTAGCGAAGCCCAGTATTTCGGTATAGAAGCGCAGGGCTTTTTCCTGATCGTCCACGTATAAGCTGGTCAGTTTGATTTTCATTTCTTTTCTCCTTTGTGATGTTCGCGCTTTGGGCCGCGCGGCGCCTTTTGGTTGATCGTCGTTTTCGTTGCTGGGGATGGATGCATGCGATCGAGGTGACGTTCGAGTGCATCCACGTGGGCGGACCAGAAGCGGCGGAACTGAGCCAGCCAGGCATCAATCTCCTGAAGGGGTCCAGGTTTCAGCCGGTAGAGACGGCGCTGTGCGTCCACCGTAGACTCCACGAAACCGGCGTCGCGCAGCACCCGCAGGTGCTTTGACACGGTCGGCTGCGGCATACGAAGCTGGCGCTCGATCTCTCCCACCGACTGTTGGGATGAGACCAGCAGGCTCAAGATCGCGCGGCGGTTGGGCTCGGCAATGATTTCGAAGGCGGATTCCATGCTTTGTATATACCGTATCACGCATATACGTGTAAAGGGATATATTGGGGAAGCCGTCTTTGTGCTTCCAGTTTGGTGGCCGATTAGCTGCGGCAGCGAAGAGAGCGGCGGCGTGGGAATCGCAGACGGGCGAAGGTTCGGACTTTACAAACGACGGAAGACAGCGGCGAAACTCGGGCAGCACACGACGAATTCCCCATCAATTTGGGGATGAATGCAACCGTGCAGTAGCTTTTGTGGGTTGAAGCTGTGGGTTGAAGTTTTCAGTACCAATCATTCCTGAGTGGTTTGGAATGAATGGCGGGGACGACGGGACTCGAACCCGCGGCCTCTGCCGTGACAGGGCAGCGTTCTAACCAACTGAACTACGTC
>Ga0209415_10001602_pt1 | contig 43162 bp, 38 predicted proteins | sample PeaSoiSIISIP2007_FD_187696 | JGI IMG/M metagenome (GOLD analysis project Ga0209415, IMG submission 187696) | Peat soil microbial communities from Weissenstadt, Germany - SII-SIP-2007 (SPAdes) (version 2) | ecosystem: Environmental > Terrestrial > Soil > Wetlands > Peat | place: Germany...
CGACGGCGGATAGCCCCCCGACGGCGGATAGCCCCCCGACGGCGGATAGCCCCCCGACGGCGGATAGCCCCCCGACGCCCCGGGCGGGAACCCGCCGCCCGACCCGGGGTGCTGCCACGGCGTGGCGTACCGGGCGTACGGGAGGGTCAAGGTGGCGGCGTCCACCCCGAGCTGCGACGCCAGGAGCTCGACGTCGTAGCCCTCCTTGCGCACCCGGAGGTCGATCGACAGGACCACCAAGACGGCCCCCTCGAACGGGTGGATGCACAGGTACGTCACGCCGAAGAGGACGAAGTCGACGAGCACCACCCCCGCCGTCGTGCCGCCGAGCGCCGCCCGCAGGGCGACGCCGAAGAGCAGGTTGGCGACGAGGGACACGATGGACGAGAGGATCCCGGTGAGCAGCAGCAGGCCGAAGGTCCGCCACCAATTGCCGCGCACGAGGGAGAAGGCCCGCCGATAGGCCCGGCCGCCCTTCACCCCTTCCATCATGAAGGAAGGGACCGCCAGCCCGGCGGGCAACGCCAGCCAGATGAACACCACGAAAAGCGCGATGGCGGCCAGGACGCCGAGGGCCACCGCCACGTGGGCCAGGGCGGCGACGAGGAGCACCCCGACGAGGCCGACGACGCCGAGGTAGAAGACGACCACGATCGTCACCCACAGGATCGAGAGCACGCGCCGGGCGGTGAAGCGCAGCGCCACCCGCCAATCGGGCCGCCCCCCGATGTACGCGTCCCCGACCACCTTGTAGCAGACCGCCGAAGCCAGCAACGCGGCGAGCAGGGTCACCACCCCCGTGGTGAAGGCGGCGCCGAGGACGGTCCGCAGCGCCGCGGTCTGGACCTGACCGGTCACGGGGTTGACCACGTTCGACGTCGTCGTGGTGCCCACGACGGTCCCCTCGATCACGGCGACGATCAGCGCGGCCGGGAGGATGATCACGGCCGTGGCCTTCACGAGCGTCAAGAAGTTCCGGAAGAGGATCTTCAATGCCACGTCGAGGATCTCGCCCACCGACAGGGGGCGAAGCGCGGGGACGGGCATGAGGCCCAAATTACCGACCTGCCCGCCCTTTGGACGGGACCGGCGACCGGGTCCCGCCCGCGGGCGGTGGCGCTGCGCCCGAGTGGCGCTGCTACCGTCCTGCATGCTCGACTCGCTCACGCACGAGCAGGCAGACGGCAACGACCAGGGCTGACGTCCCTGGTGGAGAAACGGGGGACACGACGATGAGCCCGGCAGTCGGCTTCCAGGACGCCACCGCCATCGCGGGGATCGCGCAGACACCGTTCGCCAAGCACCTCGAACCGTCGGAGACGGAGTTGGCGTGCCGGGTGATCGTGGACGCCTGCGCGGACGCCGGCGTCGATCCCTCGGAGGTCAACGCGCTGTGCTCGTACACCATGGAGGCCACCGAGGAAGTCGAGATCGCCCGGAACATCGGGTGCGGGGAGATCACGTTCTTCAGCCAGGTCGGCTACGGCGGCGGGGCGGGGTGCGGGGTGGTGGGGCACGCCGCGCTGGCCGTGGCGTCGGGGCAGGCCGAGGTGGCCGTGGCGTGGCGGTCGCGCAAGCGGGGGTCGGGCCCCCGGCCGTGGACGAGCACGTCGGTGCAGCTGAAGGTCCCCGGGGCCTGGACGCGGCCCTTCGGCATGCTGCGGCCCGTCGACGAGATCGCCATGATCACCCGCCGCTACATGCACGAGTACGGGGCCACGCGCGACCACTTGGCCAACGTGGCCACCGCGGTGCGCGGGCACGCCAACAGGAACCCGAATGCCGTCATGCACGACCGGCCCATGACACGCGACGACTACATGGCGGCCCGCTGGGTGTCAGAGCCCCTGTGCCTGTTCGACAACTGCCTCGAGACCGACGGCGCCCTGGCCTGCGTCGTGGTGTCCGCCGAGCGCGCCCGCGACCTGCGCCAGCCGCCGGTCTACATCCACTCCTTCGCCCAGGGGCTGCCGCCCGAGCACCAGACGATGGTGAACTTCTTCAACGACGACCCCTTGACAGGACCGGCGTGGGCGTGTGCCCACCGGCTGTGGGCCAATGCGGCCTTCGGCCCCGAAGACGTCGCCGTCGCCCAGATCTACGACGCCTTCACGCCACTGATCCTCCTGTCGCTCGAGGGGTACGGATTCTGCAAGCGGGGCGAGGCCCCCGCCTTCACCGAGAACGGCAACCTGGAGTGGGGGAAGGGATCGTTGCCGGTGAACACCTCCGGCGGCGGACTCTCCGAGGCGTACGTCCACGGGTTCAACTTGATCAACGAGGGGGTCCGCCAGATGCGCGGCACGTCGACCTCGCAGGTGGAGGGGGCCGAGACCTGCCTGGTGACGTCCGGCGAGGGCGTGCCCACCAGCGCGCTCCTCCTGCGGCGATGAGTGCCCCGCAGCCGGTCGCGGGAAGGAAAGGGACGAGCAGATGACCAACGCAGCGGCGTTCTCCGGAGGATATGTCGCCAACCTCGGCCCGTCGGCCGAGGGCTTCCTCCTCCCGGCCGTCGACGACGAGGGCAGGTTCTTCTGGGAGGGCACCCTGGCAGGCGAGCTGCGCATCCAGGCGTGCGGCTCGTGCGGCAAGCTGCGCCACCCTCCGCGGCCGATGTGCCCATCGTGCCGGTCGACGCTGCGGGACTGGAAGGTCGTCCGGGGCGTGGGGACGATCTGGTCCTTCGTCGTCCCGCACCCCCCTTTGCTCCAGCCGTATTCGGACCTGGCCCCGTACAACGTGATCGTGGTCGCCCTCGACGACGAGCCCGCCATCCGATTCGTGGGCAACCTGGTGAGCGGCCCCGAAGGCCAGCTCAACGACATCGATCCCTCAACGATCCGCATCGGCGAGCCCGTCGAGGTGGTGTTCAAGCACTTCCGCCGCGAGAACGGCCCCGAGGTGGCCCTGCCGTTCTGGGTGCGACGAGGCTGAGCACCGACCCGCCGCGCTGACGGAACGGAGAGGGTGCCACGTGTCACGGCGAACGGGATCGAGCTCTACTACGAGCGCCGGGGGACGGGGCCACCCCTGCTGTTCCTGAACGGGTCGGGCGCCACCCTGCACAGCAGCGCACCGCTCGTCACCGTGTTCGCCGACCGCTTCGACGTGGTCGCCCATGACCAGCGGGGTCTCGGCCGAACCGAGGTGCCCGCCGGGCCCGCCACCATGGCCGACTACGCCGCCGACGCGCTGGCGCTGCTCGAGCTCGTCGGATGGGACACGTGCCGCGTCGTCGGCGTGAGCTTCGGCGGGATGGTGGCCCAACAGCTCGCCGTGCGCGCACCCGAGCGCGTCGAGCGCCTGGCGCTGGTGTGCACGTCGGCCGGCGGTGCGGGCGGCTCCTCGTACCCGCTGCACGAGCTGGCCGATCTGCCCGAGGTCGAGCGGGCTCGGGTCGCCACCAGCCTCCTCGACTCGCGCTTCACCCCGCAGTACCTGGACGACCATCCGGGGGATCGCCGGCTCGTCGAGCTCCTCGCCGCTCGGACGGGGGCGCCCAGGACGCCCGAGGTCCGCCGGGGCGAGCGGCTGCAGCTCGAGGCGCGCCGGTCCCACGACGCGTGGGAGGCGATCGCCGGGCTCCGCTGTCCGACGTTCGTGGCCGCTGGGCGCTTCGACGGGATCGCCCCGCTCGACAACAGCCGGGCCATCGCCAGCCGTATCCCCGGCGCCGAGCTGCACGTCTACGAGGGCGGGCACGCCTTCTTCGCCCAGGATCCCCTCGCCCTTCCCGAGATCATGGACTTCTTGGCCCGCTGATGAGCGGGGCGCTGCCCCCCTTAGACCCCCAGACCCGGCTTCGGGCGCCTGAATCGTGGTAGGAAATGCGGGCGCGAGGTGACGGCCAAGCGTGCGTGAGGGGGTTGGCCGTGTCCGACGGTGATGAGCGCCATCTCCCTTCGTATCCGGCGGTACGGCAACGACGACGTCGTCCGGCCGAACGACAAGGAGGGAACATGAGAATCCGCAGAATCGCGACGGGCGTCGTGGCGATCGGGCTACCGCTCGCCATCATGACGACCGTCGTCGGCGTGGGCGCGGCATGGGCCACCACGGGCACCGGGTTCGTCAGCTGCAGCAAGATCACGGGCACGATCACCTTCAAGCCGGCGCTCAAGAACGGCGGGACGTCGAAGGAGACCACGACCACCAAGACGACCGAGACCGGGTGCAGCGGCGGGACCCCGAACCCCACGAAGGTCACCGGCGTGTCCACGCACACATCCACCAACAACAGCTGCACGGGCCTCGCCTCGGCGTCGTCGGTGACGATCAAGCTCACCTACACGCCCACGGTCTCGCCGAGCACGTTCACGGGGACGGCGACGCCGACGACGAGCCCGCCGGGGTTCAAGCTGTCGGGCTCGGTGTCCGGCTCCTACGCGGCACCGACGGCCAGCGCCACCGTGGTGCTCAAGCAGACCGAAGCCCAGATCCTGGCGGCGTGCAAGTCCTCGGGCGGGCTCAAGTCGCTCACCATCAAGAGCGGGTCCTCGAAGTCGGGCCCGGGGGGCGGCACCTAGACGCGCCTCCCCCGTCGCGCCGCCGCGGGGGCGGGCACCGTCCTGCCCCGCGCGCCGGCGCCGCCGCTGGCCGAAGGACGAGTCGCGCACCTGCGCCCCATCGTGCGCGGCGCCGACCCGGCCCCCCGCCGTTGACGCGCGGCGCTCAGTACAGCGGCGACCAGCTGCTCGTGCGCAGCAGCTTGCTCTCCCAGCGGTCGCGGTAGGCCAACGCGTCGTGCATGAACTGGCCCGGTCGACGATGTGCGGGGTCGGTGTCATGGGTGAGCAGGTGCAGCAGCACCTGGTCGTTGACGATCTTCTGCATGAGGATCGCCTCCTTGCGCCGCCCCGCGCCGAAGGCCACCTGGAACACGGCCTGGATGTCGAGGAGGTTGGCGGCGCGCTGCTGCATGGGCTCGTAGTAGCCGGTGCCCCAGAACTCGACGTAGTCGTCGATGGCGGCGTGGGGCCACCCCGTGTCCTCCATGTACAGCGAGAGCTCGTGGGTGGTGCCGTCGACCGGCACGGCGGCCAGGTCGAGCTCGGTCATGGGCGCCCAGTGCGTCGGGAACAGCAGCTTGCCCGTCACGCCGTGGCGCAGCTCGTCGACGTCCCGGGCCCACTGCTGCAGGTCGCCGCGCTGGACCCGTCGGGCCAGGTCCTCCCAGGCGGCCCCGTCGCGCAGGGCGGTGATGGTCACCACGTTGTAGGCGGGTCCGCTGCCGTGGGCGTGGTTGCAGTACCACAGCAGGCGGGCGTCGGTCCCCTCGGCCAACCGGGGCATCCATCGGTCGCGGAAGGCCGCCTCGAACTCCTCCTCGACCGCCCCCTTGACCTCGTGTACTTCGTGCAGGAAGAGCATGGCGGGGCCACCTTACGGCCTCGCCCGCCTCCTCGTGCGGGGCGCCCGCCGTGCGCCCGGGCCGACCGCCGCCCGGGCCCGAGCACGCCCCGAGCCGTCAGGTGGCCACCGGCCCCACCGCTGCGAGGGCCGCGCCGCGCGGATGCTCGGGGCCGCCGGTGAGCGGCGAGCCGGAAACGGGAATGACACGGGGGAGATGGAACGCGCAGGACACCTCCGCCACGTGACGGCGGCCGCCGTCGGCCTCCGCCAGGCGCACGGCGCCGGGGACGCCGACAGGGGCAGGGCGTGCGCCGACGCCCTGGTGGTGCACGCCGACGCGCTGCTCAGGGCCCTCCACGGGGATCCGGACCACCACCCCGCGGCCCGTGCCGAGCTGGCGGCGGCGCTCGGGGTCTACCGCAACGCGGCGTTTGCCTTCCGCCGCCTGGCTCGCTCCCGTGCCCGGCGACCCGGGGACGGCCGTGCCCCACCGCTGGCCGCCACGTGCCTCGCCCTGCTCGCCCAAGGTGACGACCACCTGCGCGTGCACACCCGGCGCGTGGACGATCCCCGGTGGGCCGCTCAAGAGTGTCCCGGCGGGTGACCGTGGGCCGGGCCGGGGTCGCGGCGGCGCTCCCCGCAGGTGCCCTCGCGTGACACGGCGGGTCAGCGGCTGAGCAGGGGGGCGACCTCCTCGCCGAACGCCGCCATCTGGTCGCACAGCTCGCCCACCGACCGGGTGGGGAAGCGAAGCTGGAGATGCGACACGCCCATGTCGACGAGCTCGGCGAGGTTCTCGGCGATGCGATCGGCGCTCCCCGACACCGTCCCGCGCGGCAGCTCGGACGCCGGCTCGCCCAGGTGGAACGTCCCCGGCAGGGCGCCGATCTCGATGGGAGCGCCCCCGCGCAGGTCCTGGCGCAGCTCCAGGAGCTGGTCGACCTGGACGCGCATGTCGCTGCGCCGCACCGTCTGGGGCAACCAACCGTCGCCGCGCGTCGCCGCCCGGCGCAAGGCCGCTCGTGAAGAGCCCCCCACCCAGATCGCAGGACGGGGGCGCTGCACCGGACGCGGCGACACGCCGAGGCCGCGCGCCGGCCACCGCGGGCCGGGGAGGTCGGGGAACTCGTCGACCAGGGCGGCGGCGAGGGCGTCGATGGACTCGTCGAGCGCCCCGCCGCGCTCTTCGAAGGGCGGCCCGAAGAGATCGAACTCCTCGGTGACGTGGCCGGCGCCCACGCCGATCACCACGCGCCCGCCCGACAGGACGTCCAGCGTGGCGAACTCCTTCGCCGCCCGCAGGGGGTGGCGCTGGGCGGCGATGTAGACGTGCGACAACAGCCGAACGCGGCTGGTGACCCCCGCCAGCCACGCCAGCGTGGCGATGGTGTCGTACCACGTCGTGCTCATGGCCCCCGCCAGACGGGTGGGGATGGCCGTGTGATCGCACACCGCGACGTAGAAGAAGCCGCTGTCGTCGGCCTGGCGCGCCACGCGCGCCAGCTCGGCGGGCCCCGACGTCAGCTCCCACTCCTCGACGTAGATGGTGGACTGGGACTGGATCGGCAGTTGGATGCCGTACGCCACGGTGCCCTGGGGGACGATCTGGACCGGATCGCCCGGCGCCGGCGCTCCCCCGCCGCTGCTGTGTGCCACCTCGACCTCCTGGGTCGCTCGCTTGCGTGGTCTCGTGCCCGGCCGCAACGACGCCACGGCCGGGCGCCCGCCACGCCGATCGGATCTCGCCCGTGTCAGTACCGCTCGGCTCAGTACCGCTCGGCTCAGTACCGCTCGGCTCAGTACCGCTCGGCCACCAGCTCGGCCAAGTCGCCGGCGGGGCCGAGCGACTCGGCGAGCACCCGGGCGCGCATCAGGTACAGATGCGCGGGCACGTCCCAGGTGAACCCCATGCCGCCGTGGACCTGGATGCACGTCTTGGCGTTGCGCAGCGCGGCCTCGGCGGCGAGCAGCGCGGCGCCGGCCGCCGCCACCTCGGCGTCGCCCACGTCGGGTTGGTCCACGGTCACCGCCGCGGCGTGCACGGCGGCGCGCGCCGTCTGCGCCCGCACCAGCATGTCGGCACAGAGGTGCTTCACGGCCTGGAACGAGCCGATGGGCTTCCCGAACTGCACCCGGTCCTGGGCGTAGGCGACGGCCCGGTCCACCGTGGCGCCGGCCAGGCCGACCAGCAGCGCTCCCCCGAGCACGCGGGCGTCGCGCCGCCAGCGGGCCGCCGCCTCGGGCCCGCCGACGGTCTCACCCACCGGCAGGTGCTCGACACGCCACAGCGGGGTGAGGGGATCGAGGCTCCGCTGCACACGGGTGGCGTCGAGGGCGGCGGGATCGACCACCGCCAGGCGCTCGGCGTCCACCACCACCAGCTTCCCGATGGCGGCCAGGTGCTCGACCAGGACGGGCACCACGCGGGCGGGCGAGCCCGAGGGCCGGTGCACGGCCCCCACCATCACCTTCCCCTCGGCCGCCCCCGCGACGGGGTCTTCGAGGGCGGCGGCGGCCAGGTGCGAGGCCACCAGGGGGCCGGGCACGAGGGCCCGTCCGAGCTCCTCGAAGACGACGGCGGCGGCCGCCATGCCCAGGCCCACCCCGCCGGCGGCCTCGGGTACCTGCACGGCGAAGACCCCGGCCTCCCCGAGGTCGCCCCAGCCGGTGGCGTCGATGGTGAGGGGTCGCCCCTCGCCGGCGCGCAGGCGCTCGAGCGGGAAGCGGCCCGCGCACAGGCCGCGCACGTTCTCGGCCAGGGCGACCTCGTCCTCGGACAGCTCGAAGTCCACGGTGTCAGCCCTTCGGGAGGCCGAGGATGCGCTCGGCGATGATGTTGCGCTGGATCTGCGAGGTCCCCGCGGCGATCGTCCGGGAGAAGCTGTGCACCCAGGTGCTCACGAGCTCGTTGTTGCCGAGCGGTCCTTGTCCGTCCACCCCCGTGAGCTCGTCCCACGCCAGGCCACCGGGGCCCAGGAGGTCGATGCCGAGTTCGGCGATGTGCTGGCGCAGCTCCGACAGCCCGAGCTTGTAGACGCTGCCGCCGATCCCCGGCACCCCCGTGCGCGCCGCCTGCGAGACGTTGCGGCGCGCCAGCGCCCACAATGCGTCGAGCTCGGCGCCCAGGTGCCCCGTGCGCCTTCGAACCTCGCCGTCCTCCCATGCGCCGGTGCGCCGGGCGAGCGCCCGCAGGGCGCGCAGGAGCTCCATGGACTGGAGCACCTCCCCGACGAAGGCCGTGCCCCGCTCGAAGCTCAGGGTGGTCATGGTGACGCGCCAGCCGTCGTTCTCGTCGCCCACCCGGTTGGCCACCGGCACGCGCACGGCGTCGAGGAACAGCTCCCCGAATTCCGTCGACCCGGCGATGGTGCGAAGCGGGCGGAACTCGATCCCCGGTCGGTCCATGGGCAGGATCAGCCAGCTGATGCCGCGATGGCGGCTGTCCTCGTCGCCGGTGCGCACGAGCAGCTCGCAGAAGTCCGCCACCTCGGCGTGCGACGTCCAGATCTTCGAGCCGGTGACGACGTACTCGTCGCCGTCGCGCACCGCCCGGGTGCGCAAGGCGGCGAGGTCGCTGCCGGCGCCGGGCTCGGAGAACCCCTGGCACCACACCTCGTCGCCGCGCAGGATGGGCGGGAGGAACCGGGCGCGCTGCTCGGGGGTCCCTTCCACCACCACCGTGGGACCGGCGTGCAGGAGGCCGACGAAGTTCACCCCGACGTACGGCGCGTGCGCGCGCTCGAGCTCTTCGAGGTAGACGAGTTGCTCGACGGGGCTCGCACCACGGCCACCGCCCTCCACGGGCCAGTCGATCCCGGCATAGCCGGCGTCGTACAGCATGCGCTGCCAGTCCGTGTCGTAGCGCCGGCGCGCCGGCCAGTCGAGGTTCGACGGCTTGGGGGCAAGGCGCGGCACGACGTCGGCCAGCCAGGCGCGCAGCTGCACGCGGAACGCCTCTTCGCTCTCGGAGTAGCGCAGGTCCACGGCTTCGGCGGCGAGGAGCCCGGGGGGCGCCTAGGGCGTGAGGTGGTCGAGCTCGAACAACCGGATGGCGTTGCCCCGGACGATCTTGCGGCGCACGTCGTCGTCGAGGCCGGCCATCTGGCGCTCGGCGATCTCCTTGGTGTGGGGCCACGTGGAGTCCGAATGGGGGTAGTCCGACTCGTACGTGATGTTGTCCTCGCCGATCTCCGCCACCGAGCGCAGCCCATGGGCGTCGTCGAAGAAGCACCCGTAGACCTGGCGGCGGAAGTAGGTCGACGGCGGCTCGGGCACCTTGTCGGCCACCCCGCCCCAGCCCCGGTTCTCGTCCCACACCTTGTCGGCGCGCTCGAGGATGTAGGGGATCCAGCCGATCTGGCCCTCGGAGTACGCCAGCTGCAACGTGGGGAAGCGCACGAGCACGCCCGAGAACAAGAAGTCCACGACCGAGAACGTGGCGTTGGTGTGCGTGAGCGTGGAACCGACCGCCGGCGGCGCGTCGGCCGAGGTGGACGGCATCTTCGACGACGAGCCAATGTGCATGTTGACCACCGTCTTCGTGTCGGCACAGGCGGAGAAGAACGGGTCCCAGTAGCCCTCGGGGTCGTGCACCGACGGCAGGCCGAGGAACGGGGGGATCTCGCTGAAGCACACGGCGCGCACGCCACGTTCGGCGTTGCGCCGCACCTCGGCCGCCGCCAGACCGGCGTCCCACAGGGGGACGAGGCACAGCGGGACGAGGCGGCCGGCGGATTCGGCGCACCATTCCTCGACCATCCAGTCGTTGTACGCCCGAACGCACAGGAGGGCGAGGCCCTTGTCCTTCGCCTCGAGGAACGTCTGGCCGCAGAAGCGCGGGAAGGTGGGGAAGCACAGTGACGCTTCGATGTGGTTGACGTCCATGTCCTCGAGCCGGGGCTTGACCTGGTGCGCCCCGGGCCGCATGTCGTCGTAGGTCACCCCGGTGATCGTCACCTCGTCGCGCGGCACCCCGACAGCGGCGTCGAGGCGCAGGAGGGGGCGGCGCAGCTCCTCGTAGTACCACCAGTCCGTGGGGACGCCGTCGCTCCCGGGCTGGACGGTGAGCTTGCCTCCGACGAACGTGATCTCCCCCATGGGGGCGCGCACGATGCGGGGCCCGGTCTCCTTGTCCTTCGACGGCAGCCGGTCCTGCCACACGCCCGACGGCTCCACGACGTGGTCGTCGACGGAGACGATCAGCGGCAGCTCGGCCATGGCGGGAGCATAGCCATCAATCTGACGCGGTGTCAGGTGTCGCAGCGGGGCGGCGGCGGCCCACTACGGTGTCGCCGATGTGCCTGCTCGTGGCGGTGTCGGGCATCGACCCCGACGCCCCCCTGGTCATCGGCGCCAACCGGGACGAGCGCCTCGACCGCCCGGCCACCGCGCTCGACGTCCTGCAGCGTGGCCACCCGCGGATCCTCGGCGGCCGTGACCACGAGGCGGGCGGGACGTGGTTGGCGGTCAACGAGCACGGTGTCGTGGCCGGCCTCACCAACCGGCCCTCGCCGGGCGGACGCGACCCGCGGTTGCGATCACGCGGCGAGCTGCCCCTGGCGCTCGCCGGGCACCGACAGGCGTCGGGCGCGGTGGACGACTTCGTGGCGCGCTTCCGGCCCTGGGACTACAACCCGGCCTGGCTGCTCGTCGGGGACCGTTCCTCGTTGTACGCGCTGGACATGACCGGCGACGCCGACGTCCGCGTCGAGGTGCTCACCCCCGGCGTCCACATCCTCGAGAACAACCCGCTGCACGCGCCATCGGCGAAGGTCGTCCACGTGCGCGCCCTCATCGGCGATGTGGCCGGGCTGGGCGGCGACGCGCTCGTCGAGCGCCTGCGCGGCGTCCTGGTCGACCACAGCCGTCCGCACGCCGACGGGGCTGGCGCGGACGACGACGCGGACGGTGTGGGGCGCCCGGTCGAGACGCTGGCGGCGTGCGTGCACACCGACACGTACGGCACGAGGTCGTCCACCATCGTGCGCGTGCCGGCGGGGGCGGGGGCACCGGTCGTCCTCGTGGCCGACGGGCATCCGTGCACGTCGGCGTACGTCGACGGCACGAGCCTGTGGGGCGCCGTGCGACCCGAGGCCTGAGCGCCGAGCAAGCGGCGCGCCCTCAGGCGGGCGGGGCTACTTCGCCTCCCACGACTTCCGGGCTTGCTTCTGGGTGGCCTGCTTCTGCTGCTTGGCCGCCCGCTTCTCCTTCAGTGTCCGGCCAGGCTTCTTCGCTTCGCCGGACGGTCGTGATTTTTCTCCCATCTCCAGAGCGTACGCCCGTCGCCCCCGCCCGGCGCGCCCCGCAGGCGATCCCGGGCCCCGGGGCTGTCAGCCGGCGCCCGGCGCCGACCGTGGCCCTCGCCCGCCGGCCGCCACCATCGCCGCCAGGACGCGGGCTCGGTGCTCGGGGGCGTCACCCCACGCCGCGGCGAGCGCCCACGCGGGCTTCATCCACAGGTGCAGGTCGTGCTCCCACGTGTACCCGATGGCCCCGTGCACCTGGAGCGCGGTGCGCGCCGCCAGGACGGCGGCGTCCGACGCCAGCGCCTTGGCCATCGACGCGTGCACGGTGGCCTGCGGGTCACGGTGGTCCAGCGACCACGCCGCCCGGTAGACGGCGGGGCGGGCGAATTCCAGGCGCACCAGGGCGTCGGCCAGGTGGTGCTTGACCGCCTGGAACGACCCGATGGGCTTGCCGAACTGGGTGCGCTCCACGGCGTAGTGGGCGGCCAGGGAGAGCAGCCGGTCGGCCACGCCGAGGAGGATCGCACCGGTGGCCATGGCGCCCCGGTCCTCGAGCGCACCCAGGGCGACCCGGGCTTCGGCCCCGCCCACCACGAGCGTCGCCGGGGACGGCTCCCACCCGACGGCCGCCAGCCCGCGCTGCCCGTCGAGCGACGGGCGGGGATCGAGCATGACGGCGTCGGCCTCCAGGGCGTGCACCTCACCGGCCCGTTCGAGGAGAAGGAGGTCGGCGCCGACGGCCGCCGGCACCGCCGCCATGGACGAGACGCCCACCGTGACCACGGCATCACCGAGCGCCACCGGGCGCAGCCACCGGGCGCGCAGCGCCGCCGCCGCCGGACCGGGGGCGTCGACGAGCAGGGGGACGGCCAGCGCCGTGGCCGCCAGCAACGGCTCGGGGAGACCGACGCGCCCGGCCTCCTCGAGCAAGAGCACGAGGTCCACGAAGCCCAGGCCGAGGCCCCCGTGGTCCTCGGGCACCGTGAGCCCCACCACGCCCATGTCCGCCAGGGCCCTCCAGCGCTCGGGCGACCACGCGGGCGTCGACGCCCACGCCCGGCGGACGTGCGCGGGCGTGCAGTGGGCGGCCGCCAAGGCCCGGAACTGGGCGAGGAACTCGAGCTGCCGCTCGTCGAAGGCGAAGCGCACGCGACCGCCCGCCCTCAGCCCCGGGGGAGCCCGAGCACGCGCTCGGCCACCACGTTGCGCTGGACCTCGTTGGTGCCGGCGTAGATCGGGCCGGCGAGGGCGAAGAGGAAGCCGTCGAGCCACGGTGGGGGACGCCCGTCGTCCCCGAGCAGCTCGGCGTGCCCTCCCAGGAGCTCCAGCGCGGCCCGGTGGATGGCGAGGTCGGTCTCCGACCAGAACAGCTTGTTCATCGACGCCTCGGGGCCCACGCGCTCCCCGGCAAGCACCCGGGTGGCCGTCCAGTACGTGTGCAGCCGGTATGCCTCGGCGTCGATGGCGGCGCGCGCCACCGCGTCGGCGTTGCGCCGCGCTCGCGGCGGATCGGCGTCGAGCTGCTCGCGGTACAGCGCCACCAGCCGACCGGCGGCCTCGGTGTAGCGGGCGGGGCTGCGCAGCGACAAGCCGCGCTCGGACCCGGCGGTGGCCATGGCCACTTCCCACCCGCGCCCGACGTCGCCGAGCACCTGCTCGTCGGGCACGCGGACGTCCTCGAAGAACACCTCGGCGAATCCCGTCTCCCCGTCGAGCTGCGCGATGGGACGGACGGTGACCCCCGGCGCATCCATGGGCACGAGGAAGTACGTGAGACCACGGTGCCGCTCGGCGTCGGGGTCCGAGCGGAACAGCCCGAACAACCAGTCGGCGAAGGCGCCGCGCGAACACCACGTCTTCTGGCCGTTGAGCACCCAGGCGCCCTCCGCGCGCGTGGCCCGGCTGCGAATGGCGGCGAGATCGCTGCCGGCGTCGGGCTCGGACCAGCCCTGGCACCAGATCTCGTGCGCCGACGCCATGGGTGGCAGGTAGCGTGCCTTCTGCTCCGGGGTCCCGAACTCGAACAGGGTGGGGGCGAGGAGGAAGATGCCGTTCTGCCCGACGCGCACCGGCGCGCCGGCGCGCCAGTACTCCTCCTCGAACACGAGCCATTCCATGAGGCCCGCGCCGCGCCCGCCGAACTCCTCGGGCCACGACACGACCGCCCACCGCGCGTCGTAGAGCGCGTGCTCCCACGCCCGGTGCGCCTCGAAGCCCTCGGCGGTGTCGAGCGAGGCGAGCGGGCCCGTGCCCCTCGCCGCCGTGGGCACGTTCGCCTCGAGCCAGGAACGAGCCTCGGCCCGCAATCGCTCCTGCTCGGGTGAGAAGCGCAGATCCATCGGGCGACGAATCTCGCACACCGCCGAACCACCTTCGAAATCGGCCGGCGCGCAGACCCGGTGCCGCCCCCGCCCCCGGGGCATCCGGGCAGGTCCGTGCCGGTGCCCGCACCGGGGGGTACGCCGGGGTGCGCCGCGCTCTGGCCCGGGCCGGGGACGGGTTGAACTGACACGCCGCCAGAGCGGGGACCACAATGGAGCCGAGCCGGAGGAGACCAGCCATGCCGAACGCCGTGATCGTCGATGCCGTGCGCACCCCCGTGGGTCGCCGCAACGGCCGGCTCTCGGGCTGGCACCCCGTCGACCTGGCGGCCGCGCCGCTCAAGGCCCTGGTGGCGCGCAACGCACTCGACCCGGCGCTGGTCGAGGACGTGATCATGGGGTGCACCATGACCGTGGGCGAGCAGGCCATGAACATCGGCCGCAACGCCGTGCTCGGCGCCGGCTTCCCCGACACCGTGCCGGGGACGACCGTCGACCGCCAGTGCGGCTCGGCCCAGCAGGCGCTCCACTTCGCCGCCCAGGCCGTCATGTCCGGGGCCATGGACATCGTCATCGGCGCCGGCGTGGAGGCCATGACCCGGGTCCCGATCGGCTCCACCACCGACCCCGGACCCGGCGAGGCCTACGGCCCGACGGTGCACGCGCGCTACGAATTCATCCACCAGGGCCTGTCCGCCGAGGAGATCGCCCGGCGCTGGGGGGTCTCGCGCGAGGAGATGGACGCCTTCGCGCTGCAGTCGCACCTGCGAGCGGCGCGCGCCCAGGACGAGGGCCGCTTCGAGCACGAGATGGTCCCCATGGCCTCCCCCGGCCCCGACGGCGACGACACCCTCGCCTTCGACGAGGGGGTACGGCGCGACACGAGCCTCGAGAAGCTCGCCAGCCTGGCGCCCGCCTTCAGCGAGGACGGCACGGTCACCGCCGGCACCTCGTCGCAGATCTCCGACGGGGCGGCGGCCGTCCTGGTCATGAGCGAGGAGCGTGCCGAGGCGCTCGGCCTGCGCCCGCGGGCCCGCTTCCACGCCTTCGCGGTGGCCGCCAACGACCCGGTGATCATGCTCACCGCCCCCATCCCCGCCACGCGCCTCGTGCTCGAGAAGGCGAAGATGCGCCTCGACGACATCGACGTGATCGAGATCAACGAGGCCTTCGCGTCGGTGGTGCTGGCCTGGGAGCGCGAGCTGCACCCCGACATGGCGCGCGTCAACCCCAACGGTGGGGCCATCGCCATCGGCCACCCCACGGGGTGCTCGGGGGCGCGACTCATGGCCACGCTCGTGAACGAGCTCGAGCGCACGGGCGGGCGCTTCGGGCTGCAGACCATGTGCGAGGGCGGCGGCCAGGCGAACGCCACCATCATCGAGCGCCTCGCCTGACGAGAGCCCCCGACACCCCCGTCGGGTCCCGGCACCAGCGGCGCCCACGCCACGGTGCTCAGGTGCGCAGGACCTCGGCCACGGCGTCGGTGTCGGACAGGTCGCTGAACAGCGCGTCGGGGCCCAGGGCGTCGAGCTCGTCGTAGGGGGCGCGGCCCGTCGCCACCAGGGCGCAGCGCACGGCGCCGGCGCGCGCGCAGGCCAGATCGTTGGCCGAGTCGCCCACCACCCACACCTGGTCGGCGCCGAAGCTCCGGCCGCGCCGCTCGCTGACGCGCGACAGGGCGAGGGGCACGAGGACGGTCCGGTCCCAGTGGTCGCTGCCGTACGCACCGATCTCCAGGTCGAGATACCGCTCCAGGCCGAAGGCGGCCAGCTTGACCACGGCGTTGGGTGCCAGGTTCCCGCTGAGCACGGTCTGCACGAACCCGTCGTCGCCCGCCAGGCGGGCGAGCAGCGCCTCGACCCCGGGCAACACCACCCCCTGGGTCCGCACCAGGTGCTCGGCGGCAGCCGTCTCCGCCTCGAGCCGGCTCAAGATGACCGGCACGTGCTCCTCGTGGTCGACGAGCTCGAGCATGGCCAGGTACTCGCGCACGATCTGCGGATCGGTCTTGCCGCTCATGGCCACGCGCGCCGGCGGCCGCACGCCGAGGGTGTGCTCGATGGCCCGGTCGAACACCTCGGCCCCGATCTCCCCCACGCGCACCAGGGTGCCGTCGATGTCCCACAGGATCAGACGGCTCGCCGGATCGGCGGCCATCTCGCTCGGGCTGGCGACGGTCAACGCCCGTGCAGGCGCTCGAGGGTGGCGTTGGCCTCGTTCACCATCCCGGCGACGAGCTCCGCCACCGTGGGCAGCTCGTCGATCAGCCCCACCACCTGGCCGGTGGGCAGGACCCCGACGTCGGTGCGGCCGTCGACCAGCGCCGCCTTGGTCATCATCGGCGCGTTGGCCGCCATGACCACCTGGGCCCACGACAGCTCGTTGCCCTCCTTCATGGCCCGGCCCTCGGTGAGCAGCGCCCGCATCGAGGCGCGCGTCTCGCGCCGGAAGGCCAGCGCGTTGCGCAGCGCCCGCGGCAGCGCACCCAGGCGTCCCGCCCCTTCGAGGTGGTCGACGACGTCCGTGCGGATCACGCGCTGAGGTGCACCGTCGACCCGCGTGGTCACCACCGTGCCCGTGACCGCGGTGGCCAGGTACAGCGCCTTGACCGCCTCGGGCACGGTGCTCTCCGCCGTGAGCAAGAAGCGCGTCCCCATGGCGATCCCGGCCGCACCCCAGGCGAGCGCCGCCACCAGGCCGCGGCCGCTGGAGAACCCGCCGGCGCCGATGACCGCCACCCGGTCGCCCACGGCGTCGACCACCTGGGGCAGGAGCAGCGTGGTGGGCACGGCGCCGGTGTGGCCCCCCCCTTCGGCCCCTTGGGCGATGACGCCGTCGACCCCCCACTCGGCGACCTTCTCGGCGTGGCGCCGCGCGCCCACCGTGGGGATCACCACGACCCCGTGCTCGCGCAGGCGTGCCACGAGGTCGGGACGCGGCGCCTGGGCGAAGCTCGCCACCTTCACCCCCGCCTCCACCACGATGTCGATGCGGGCGCCGATGTCGACGGCGTCGGTGCGGAGGTTCACGCCGAAAGGAGCATCGGTGCGCCCCCGCACGTCGGCCACGGCGTCACGCAGCTGCTCGACGGTCATGGTGGCCGACGCCAGGATCCCGAGGGCGCCGGCGTTGGCCGTGGCGGCGACGAGGCGGGGACCGGCCACCCAGCCCATGCCCGTCTGCACGATCGGGTAGCGCACGCCCGCCAGCTCGCACAGGCGGGTCCGCAGCGCGGAGTGGGGCGAGGGAAGGGTCAGGGCGCAACTTCCTTGTCGCGCAGGCACCCGGGGTCGAGCACCTCCCGGATCAGGCGGAGCTCCTCGGGGGCGGGCAGGCGGGTGCGGGGCACCGCCTCGGGGATGGCCAACGCGAAGCCGGTGGCCTCCACGATCTCGTCCACCTCGACCCCCGGATGCACCGACCGCAGCCGCATGGCGTGGTCGGGTGCGGCGAAGTCGAAGACCCCCAGGTTGGAGACGACCACCCGCACGTCGTGAAAGCGCGTGGCCGCCGGGCCCGCTGCCGCGGCGCGCTCGTAGCCCACACCGCATACGACGTCGACGTGCTCGACGAAACTGCGCCGGGTGTGGGCCGGCACCCAGTAGCTCGTGGCGTGGTTGAGGGAATTGCCCGGCGCACCGCGCACCCCGATCAGCTGGGCCTTGGGCCGGGCCCAGTCGCCGATGGCGCTCAGGTTCTGGTTGCCGAACCGGTCGACCTGGGAGGCCATCATCATGATGTGGCGGCGGCCCGACCACAAGACGTCGAAGACCCGGCGGTAGGGCATCCACGCCTCGAGCACGAGCTCGTCGCGCGGCGCCGAGAGCGCCGGCGTAGTGGCCATGAGTGCGGCCTCGCCGTCGGTGAGCACCAGGTCGGGCGCGAACGTCAGCCGGGCGAGGCGCGCGCCGATGGCGGGGATCGTCCCGAACGGGCTGGCCATGATCTCGCCGTCGCCGCGCCACGCCTCGGCGCAGGCCACGGCGCACACCTCGGCGCGGCTGGCGCCGGCCCCGTCGGCCGCCGGACTCACGACCACAGCGCCGCCGCCTCGTCCACCGCTGCGCCATACCCGGCGTCGTCGACCTGGAGGAACCGGCGGTCGAAGTCGGCCCACGCCTCGGGGTCGGCGGCCGCCGCCACGTACGCCCTCTGGAACGCCTCGTCGCGGTCGTAGTCCGGGGGGCACGAGGTGAAGTGCGCCCCGCCGGGGACCTCGGCCACGGCGTCGGTCTGCAGGCGGCTGATGGTGACGCTCTGCAGCGGGTGGTCGTCGAGCAGGGCGCCGGGGGCCACGACCTTCTCCGCCGTCACGAAGCGGCGCGCCGCGGCACCGAGGAACACCTCGTCGAAGAAGGGGTCGGGCCCGAGCACCTGGCCGTTGCCGTGGGTGTCGGCCCGGTTGAGGTGGACGAAGGCGGCGTCGAGGCGCAGTGCGGGCATGGCCACGAGCTCCTCCCCGTCGTCGTAGGGGGAGGTCACGGTGCGGATCCCGTGGTTCACGCGCAGCACGTCGGAGCCCAGGCCGGCGCGTGTGGGCAGGAACGGCACGCGCTGGGCGGCGGCCAGGAGTCCCAGGTAGAACATGCCCTCGTCCACTTCCATGGCCTCGACGGTGCCCTCCTGGCGGGCGCGGCGGAAGTGGGGGTCCAGCGTGATCGAGTCGAGGGTCACGAAGCTGTAGACGACCTTGCGCACGCGGCCGGCGGCGCACAGCAGCCCGACGTCGGGCCCCCCGTAGGAGACGACGGTGAGGTCCGAGATCCCGGTGCGCAGGATGGCGCGCACCGCGGCCATGGGCTTGCGGCGCGACCCCCAGCCGCCGATGCCGATCGTCATGCTGTCGGTCAGCTCGCCGACCAGGTCGTCCAGGGCGGCGCGTTTGTCGGTCATCGCCGGGCGCCGATCACCGGGAGGTGTCCGCGTCGCGCTTGTCGACGAACGCCTGGCGCTGCTCGTCGGCCACGCCGGCCACGTGCAGCTCATAGGTGAACCCCTGCTCGAAGCGGTAGCTGCGCTTCACGTCCACGGGGTCGATCCCGTTGAGCGACTCCTTGGCCCGGCGCACGATGGTGGGGCTCTTGGCGGCGATGTCGGCGGCCACCTCGTAGGCGGCGTCGACCAGCTGGTCCCGGGGCACGACCCGCAGCACCGACCCGTAGTGGAGGAGCTCGGCCGCCGTGGCGGGCTGCGCCGTGTACACCATCGACCGCATGCGGTGCTGGGGGACCAGGCGGGCGAGGTGCGTCGCCGCCCCGAGGGCGCCGCGGTCCACCTCGGGCAGGGCGAAGGTGGCGTCGTCGGAGGCCAGGACGATGTCGGCGTTGCCGGCGATGCCGATCCCCCCACCGAGACAGAAGCCCTGGACGGCGGCGATCACCGGGACCTCGCAGTCGTAGACGGCGGCGAACGCCGCTGCACACCCGCGGTTGACCCCGACGAGCGCCTCGTTCCCCTTGGCCTGGATCTCCTTGATGTCGACACCGGCGCAGAAGCCCCGACCCTCGGCCCGCACCACGACCACACGCACCGACGGGTCACGCCCGGCGCCCAACACGGCGTCGGCCAGGGCGAACCAGGCGGCCACGTCGAGGGCGTTGACCGGCGGCACGTCGAGCACGACCTCGGCGGTGCCCGGCATGCGTTGGTGAGCGGTGATTCCCATGGACGGCTCCGTGGCGGCGGACGAAATGGTGCGGCACCTCGGGACACCTGTCCCGGGGTCGGCCGACCGGCGGGAGGTGGTCCTGCGGTCGCGCCGTGCGCAGCAGGGTATGCGCGGGGTGGCGCGAGGTGCGAACGGGCCGGGCACGGGCCGAGGGCCGGCCGAGTGTGGAAGGTTGGGGGCTTCGTGGAGCCAACATTCGTGGAGCCAACGAAGGAGGCGTGGTGGCCGAGTCGGTTCGCCGGGCCGAGCCGGGGGCCGTCCCCCCGGCGCCGGGCCCCTTGGACTTCTCCGATGCCGCCGTCCTGGTGACCGGCGGGGCGCGTGGGATCGGTCGGGGCATCGCCGAGGCGTTCCTGGCCGCCGGCGCGCAGGTCACGGTGTGCGGCCGCACCGGGCCCGAGGACGCCGCGCTGCCGGCGGGCGGCGGGCGGCGGGCGGCGTTCGTCGCCGCCGACGTGCGCGACGCGTCGCAGGCGGCGGCGGCGGTGACGGCCGCCTTCGAGCGCCACGGCCGGCTCGACGTCCTCGTGAACAACGCCGGTGGATCCCCGGCTGTCGCCGCCGCCGACGCGTCACCGCGGCTGGTGGCGCAGGTGGTGAGCCTCAACCTGCTCGCGCCCTTCTACTGTGCGCAGGCCGCCAACGCCGTGATGCAGGAGCAGGCGGGCGGTTCGATCATCAACATCGCCAGCGTCTCCGCCCTGCGGCCGTCGCCGGGCACCGCCGCCTACGGGGCCGCCAAGGCGGGGCTCGTGAGCCTGACCCGGTCGCTGGCCGTGGAGTGGGCTCCCAAGGTGCGGGTGAATTGCGTGGTGGCGGGCATGATCGCCACCGAGGCCGCCGACGACCATTACGGGGGGCCCGAGGGCGTGCGGGCCGTCGCCGCCACCGTGCCCCTGCAACGCATGGGGACCCCCGCCGACATCGCCGGCGTGTGCCTGTTCCTGGCCTCGCCCCTGGCCTCCTACGTGTCGGGCGCGGCCATCGAGACCCACGGGGCAGGCGAGTGGCCGGCCTTCCTGGCTGCCGTGGACGGCGTCCGTCGGGGACCGGGCTGACGGATTCTCCGAAAAAAGCCCGTCACCAGGGCGTTCGCGCTAAAGGTTCCGCTGGTTTCTGCCGATGACGTAATCGGGCCGGTGTCGCCCGGACCCGGGTCCGGGACCCCGTGGCGGCAGCGGCCGGAACCTCCCCGCCGCCGGGGTGCCCGCCACCTGGCCGCGACCCACCGGCTCCCGCCCGTGGCGTCCCCGCCGACCGTCGCCCGGGGCCGCCGGTCGTGCCTGAGAGGGCCAAAGAGTGGAGTGTCCACGGCGGGCGTGCTCTGATGGCCCACCGTGAAACTCGCCGTCCCGACCGAGACACGCGCCGGCGAACGCCGCGTGGCGCTCATCCCCGACGTGGTCGGGCGCCTGTCGGGCACGGGCGTCGAGGTCGTCGTCGAAGCCGGGGCCGGGGCGCACGCCCACTTCACCGACGCCGCCTATCGAGACAAGGGGGCGGCGGTGGTGGCGGGGGCCGGCGCCGCGCTGTCGGGCGCCGAGCTGGTGGCCAAGGTCCACGCGCCCACTCCCGACGAGGTCGAGCTCATGACGCCCGGCGTCACGCTCGTGAGCTTCCTGCAGCCCGCCGCCCAACTCGACACCGTGCGCGCCTTGGTGCAGCGCCGGGCGACGGCCTTCAGCCTCGACCTCCTCCCCCGCATCAGCCGGGCGCAGTCCATGGACGCGCTGTCCTCCCAGGCCACGGTGTCGGGCTACCTGTCGGCGCTGGCGGCAGCCGAGCGGCTCCCGAAGTTCTTCCCGATGTTCATGACCGCCGCGGGCACCGTTCCGCCGGCGAAGGTGCTCGTCCTCGGGGCGGGCGTGGCCGGCCTCCAGGCCATCGCCACCGCCCGGCGCCTCGGCGCCCAGGTCCGGGCGTACGACGTGCGGGCGGCCGCCAAAGAGGAGGTGCAGTCGCTCGGTGCCGCCTTCGTCGAGCTGGGGCTCGAGTCGCAGGAGGGCTCGGGGGGCTACGCCCGCGAGCAGTCCGAGGACTTCCTGGCCAAGCAGCGCGAGCTCATCGGCAACGAGGTGGCGGCCTCCGACGTCGTGATCACCACGGCCGCCGTGCCGGGCCGCAAGGCGCCGGTCCTGGTGACCGCCGGGATGGTGGAGCGCATGGCGGAGGGGTCGGTCGTCGTGGACATGGCGGCGGACTCGGGCGGGAACTGCGAGCTGTCGGAGCCCGGCAGGGACATCGACCACCAGGGCGTGACGGTGACCGGTCTCAGCAACCCGGCGTCGTCCATGCCGACGCACGCGAGCTTCCTGTACTCGCGCAACGTGTTCAACTTCCTGGCCCTCGTGTTGAGCGACGGCGCGCTGCGACCGGACTTCGACGACGAGATCGTCGCCGGCACCTGTGTGGTGCGTGGCGGCGAGGTCGTCCACGCCGCCACTGCCGAGCTGTTGCAAGGGAAGGGAGCGGCGACATGATCGCCTCCACCGGGCCCGGCCTCCTCAACTTCATCACGGTGTTCGTACTCGCCGCGTTCGTCGGCTACGAGGTCATCTCGAAGGTGCCGAGCGTCCTGCACACCCCGCTGATGTCAGGGAGCAACGCCATCCACGGGATCATCCTCGTGGGCACGATGCTCGTGCTCGGCCAGGCACACGGTGCCGCCCAGCTGACGTTGGGCTTCCTGGCCGTCGTCCTGGCCACGCTGAACGTGGTCGGCGGCTTCGTGGTGACCGACCGGATGCTCCACATGTTCAAGCCGAAGGCGGCCGAGCGCAAGGCGGACGCCGGGGCGCCGGGCGCCGGAGCCGGCGACGGCGACGCCCCGAGATCCTCGGGCACCCCGTCATGAGCAGGGGGACCGCCACCGAGCTCGTCTACCTGATCGCCATCGTCGGCTTCATCCTGGCCCTGAAGGGCCTGAGCTCCCCCAAGCGCGCCCGCATGGGCAACCTGGCCGGCGCCGCCGGGATGCTCATCGCCGTGGCGTGGACCTTCTCCCTGCCCCAGGTCTACGGGCACACGAGGAACCTGGTGCTGATCATCGTGGCCGTCGTGATCGGCGCCGTCATCGCCGTGCCCGCGGCGCGCCTCGTGAAGATGACGGCCATGCCGCAGATGGTGGCCATCTTCAACGGCGTGGGCGGCGGCGCGGCGGCGTTGGTCTCGCTGACCGAGTTCATCTCGGTGCCGGGGAAGTCCCTCGCCATCTACAAGATCTGCGAGATCCTCTTCGGCGTCCTCGTGGGCGCCGTCTCCTTCGCCGGCAGCGCCGTGGCTTTCGCCAAGCTGCAGGAGCTCATGACGGGGCGTCCCATCACCTACCCCGGCCAGCAGCCGATCAACGCCGCCATCGGCCTCGCCATCGTGGCGCTCCTCGTGGTCACGGTCGTGACCGCCAACACCGCGGTGCTCGTCGTCGTGCTCGTGCTCTCGCTCGTGCTCGGCGCCATCTTCGTACTCCCCATCGGCGGCGCTGACACGCCCGTGCTCATCTCGCTGCTCAACGCCTTCACCGGCCTCGCCGTCGCCGCATCGGGCTTCACCTTGAACAGCACCCTGCTCATCGTGGCGGGCACGCTGGTGGGCGCTTCGGGGACGCTGCTCACCCGCATGATGAGCCAAGCCATGGGGCGGTCGTTGCCCAACATCCTCTTCAGCGCCTTCGGCTCGGTCGTGACGGCGTCCGGGGCCGGGGCCGACGCCGAGGGCCGGTCGGTGCGCTCGGGGACCGCTGAGGACATCGGCGTGCTGCTCGCCTACGCCCGCAAGGTGGCCATCATCCCCGGCTACGGGCTGGCCGTGGCCCAGGCCCAGCACACGGCGCGCGAGCTGGCCGACGCCCTGTCGGCACGCGGCGTCGAGGTCTACTACGCCATCCACCCCGTGGCCGGGCGCATGCCCGGGCACATGAACGTCCTGTTGGCAGAAGCGAACGTCCCCTACGACCAGCTCGAGGAGATGGACGACGCCAACCAGCAGATGCCCACCACCGACGTCGCCCTGGTGGTCGGCGCGAACGACACCGTGAACCCGGCGGCCGAGAACACGCCGGGGAGCCCCATCTACGGGATGCCCATCATCGAGGCCAACCAGGCGGTGAACATCGTCTTCTTGAAGCGGTCGATGCGTCCGGGCTTCGCCGGCATCGACAACGAGCTGCTCTACGACCCGAAGACGACGATGCTGTTCGGCGACGCCAAGGACTCGCTCTCCAAGCTCGTCTCGGCCGTCAAGGCCGCCTGACCAGCGGCGCTCGCCCACGGCGGCGCCCGCCCATCGGCGCGGCGGGCGCGCCCGTGCTCAGCGCCGCTCGGGAACGGAGGGGGCGATGTCCTCGGACAGCGCCGAGGGCCCCCCGTCGAACAGGTGAGCGAAGACGAGGAGCCCCTGGCTCGTCTGGCGCGCCGACGACACGACGACCTCCACGGCGTGCCGGCCCACGAGGTGAGACGCGTCGTTCACCACCACCATGTCGCCCTCGGGCAGGTATCCGACGGCCTGGCGCGGTTGGCGCCCCTCCTTCACGAGGTCGATCACCAGGCGCTCGCCCGGCGGGTGGTCCGGGGTGAGCTCGGCGGCGAGCCGGTGCAGGTCGACCACCTCGATCCCCTCGGCCTGGGCCTTTTCGGCCACCGCGAGCGAGCACGTGGCCAGGTGCACCCGCAGCCGGTGGGCCAGGGCGATGGCCCGGTCCCCGTTGTCGTCGAGCTCGGGGACCTCTTCCTCGTTGATGCGCACCGTGACGCCCGCGGCGCGCAGCGCCTCGATCGACTCGAGCCCGCGCCTCGCCCGGCGGGCGGTGACCATGTCGGGGCTCTGCGCCAGGGTCCGCACCTCGTCGAGGGCGAAGCGGGGCAGCTCCACGCCCCCTGAAAGCAAGCCCGAGCGCCCGAGGACCAGCAGGTAGCGGTCCATCACGGCCGAGCTGTCGACGACGAAGGCCGACTCGAGCGGGGGATCCTCCGGACGATCCAGCAGGTGCGACATGCCCGCGGCGCGCACCACCTCCTTGCCCTTGAGGATCCCCAGGCGCACGCCGGCGGCGCACAGGATCCAGGCGAAGGCCGCCACCAGCGGGTAGTCGACGCTCGAGTGCACCAGGGCGATCAGGGGCAGCCCGGCGACGATGCCGAGAAGGAGGCCCGTCGTGCCCACGACCGACCCGGCGAACACCTCGCTGGCCGGCGTGGAGCGCAGCTGCTGCACCCCGTCGCGCAGGCCCCGGTCGAGCAGGCGCCCGGCGATGCCGCCGATCACGTACGTCAGCAGGGCCCCGAGGGTGATGCCGATCACGGGCGCGGTCGAGTTGCGGCCGATGTGGTTGCCCACTTCGAGGCCGCCGATCACCCCCGCGATGACGAGGAGCAGTCTGAACCCCTCGACGAAGATCACGATCCCTACGCCTCCGTACCGTCGACGGACGTTTCCAGGCTACCCAACGGGCACCCGGCTCCCGGCCAGCGCGCGGACCCGCGGGGCCCGGCGAGCGCCGGCCGGCGCCCGCCTCGCCGGGCCCGTTGTGTGCGCCTTGTGGCCCTCTTGTGGCGTTCTTGTGCCCGCTTGGTGCTGCGCCGTGCACCTGCGCCTCCTCGTCAGGCTCCGGCGCCCGGCGCGAGCACCGGGGGCCGGGCCGAGTGAGGGCGGGCGCGGCGCGCCACCAGCGGCAAGGATGGGCCGCTGATGAAGGTCTTCGTGGCCGGTGCCACCGGTGTGCTCGGCCGACGCGCGCTGCGGGTGCTCACGGCGGCCGGGCACGAGGTCACCGCCGTCGCCCGGTCGCCCGAGCGCCAGGCCATGGTGCGCGCCCTGGGGGCGACGCCGCTCACGGTGGACCTGTTCGACGCCGCCGCCCTGCGCCGCCACGTCGAGGGCCACGAGGCGGTGTGCAACCTGGCCACGCACATCCCACCGGTCGCCCGCATGGCCTCGGCCGGCGCCTGGCGCGAGAACGACCGCATCCGCTTCGAGGCGTCACGCAATCTGGCCGATGCCGCACTCGCCGGCGGCGCCACGCGCTTCGTCCAGGAGTCGATCGCTTTCCTGTACCGCAGCAACGGGGACCGCTGGATCGACGAGTCGTCACCGTTGGACCCGGTGGCGAACCTGCGGTCGGCCGCCGCTGCCGAGTCCCAGGCCGCCCGGGTCACCGAGGCGGGCGGGTGCGGCGTGGTCCTGCGCTTCGCCGCGTTCTACGGCCACGACAGCGAGCAGACGCTCGCCATGATCCGCCTGGCGCGCAAGCGGATCGCCGCCGGGGTCGGCCCCGACGCCTACGTGTCGTCAATCATCACCGACGACGCCGCGTCGGCGGTGGCAGCGGCGCTCGCAGCCGACGCCGGGGTCTACAACGTGGGCGACGACGAGCCGCTCACCCGCCGCGCGTTCTTCGCCGCCCTCGCCGACGCGCTCGGCGTTCGCCCACCGTGGATCGCGCCCAGAGCGCTGGGCCGGGTGGGGGGCGCACGCGCCGGGGTCCTCACGCGCTCGCAGCGGGTGTCGAATCGCCGGCTGCGCGACGCGACGGGTTGGGCGCCGTCGTTTGCGAGCGTGCGCGACGGCTGGCCGGCGGTCGTCGCCGAGCTCGCTGCCACCACGTCGTGACGCCCGCGCGCACCCAGGCCCGGCGCGGCGCGGGTGTCGCCAGGCGCGGCGCGGGCGCACCCCGTCGTCGGCGCGCCGCACGCATGGGCGCCGCCCATCGGGGCGTCGCCGGCGCGACCGCGGTGCCCGTCGGTGAAGCCCCAGCGTCGGAGCCCTTCAGCGCGCGGCGGGTGCGGCCGACAACTCCGTGATGCATCATGCGGGGACGACCGTTGCGTTCGCCCCCCCGACCCCGGCCCGACGGCACGGTGCACGCGTGGCGCGCCTGCTCGCGCCGGTGCTCCTCGCCGCCGCGGTGGGCGTGGGCATCCCCGCGGGCTCCCTGGTGGCGCCACCGCGGGCGTCGGCCGCCGTGCCACAACCGTATGCCGGGGGGGGCGTGCTCCCCTTCGGCGACGCCGCCACGCACGGCACGCTCGACGGCACCCTGGCGTCGCTCGTCACCGGCATGGCGGCCACCCCCGACGGCGGCGGCTACTGGCTCGTGGGCACCGACGGCGGCGTCTTCGCCTTCGGCGACGCCCCCTTCGAGGGCTCGCTCGGGGCGGAGCACCTCAACGGACCCATCGTGGGCATGGCCGCCACCCCCGACGGCAAGGGGTACTGGCTGGCCGCGCTGGACGGCGGCGTCTTCGCCTTCGGCGACGCCGCCTTTTACGGGTCGATGGGTGCGACCCACCTGAACCAGCCCATCGTGGGCATGGCCGCCACCCCCGACGGCAAGGGGTACTGGCTGGCCGCCGCCGACGGCGGGGTCTTCGCCTTCGGCGACGCCGCCTTCTCCGGGTCGATGGGTGCCTCGCCCATGGTGGCCAACGTCGTGGGCATGGCGGCCACCCTCGACGGCAAGGGGTACTGGCTGGTGGCGGGCGACGGTGGCGTGTTCTGCTTCGGCGACGCCGCCTTTTCCGGGTCCTTGGGCAACACCCCCATCCCGGCCTCCGTCATGGGCATGGCGCGCACCCCTGACGGCCACGGGTACTGGCTCGTGGGCAACGACGGCAGCGTCTACCCCTTCGGCGACGCCCAGAGCTACGGGTCCACGGCCGCCGTCCGGCCGGTGTCCCCGGTCACGGCCATCGCCGCCACCCCCGACGGCAAGGGGTACTGGCTCCTCGAGCCCGACGACTGGTCGTACTCGTTCTCCGACCCGCCGCCGTACTCGCTCACCGTGTCCCGGGCGATCACGTCGATCGCCGCCGGCCAGGTCGCCCCCGACCCCGACAACGCCCGGGGCCGGTTCTGCAACCCCTACGGCCCGTGCGAGGCCTGGTGCTCCCTGTTCGCCACGTGGGTCTGGGGCGGCGCCGGCATCCCCATCCCCTCGCTCCCCTTCACCGGCAGCATCTTCTCGTGGGCCGCCTCGAACAGCCGCCTGCTCGCCCCCTCTGCCCTGGCCGCACCGGGCGACGCCATCCTCTACGGCACGGGCCCGTGGAACACCGCCACCTCCGTCCACACCGGCATCGTGGTCCAGGTGTGGCCCGACGGTGCCGTGCTCAGCGTGGAGGGGGACGCCGGCCCCGCCCCCTTCGGGCAGTACAGCACCATCGTGAACGGGCCCTTCCTCCCGATGGACTCGAGCGGCTACAACGGCGTCCCCGTCTACGCCTTCGCCCAGCCCGTGCCCTGACCCGCGCGCGGGCGGCCACGGGCGCTGCCCGCCCGGTGCATCCCCACGACAGGCCGGACGTAGGCTCGGGCCATGGCGCCACGTGTCGTGCCCGTCGGGGGGATCCGGCGATGATCGAGGCGACGGGCCCCGACGGCGGGATCCTGGGCGCGGCCCTGCCGGTGACCGCCATGCGCGACGCGCCGGCCATGCGCGACGCGCCGGCCGTGCGCGAGCCCCGGGGCACCACGATCGCACCGGGGGCCGACGCCGTCGACGCGCCCGGCACCGAGGAGCAGGTCGAGGAGCTCCACGCCCGCCTGGCCCGGGCCTTCGACGGCGTGGTGGCCAACGTGTGCAGCGCGTACATCGGGCAGAGCGGCATCGTGCGCCTCGCCCTGTGCTGCTTGATGGCCGAGGGCCATCTCCTCGTCGAGGACCATCCGGGCGTGGGCAAGACGACGCTGGCCAAGGCCCTGGCGCGGTCGCTCGGGCTCACGTTCGGGCGGGTGCAGTTCACCGCCGACCTCCTCCCGGCCGACGTGACCGGCGCCATGGTCTTCGACCGCGACAGCGGCAGCCTGTCGTTCCGGCCCGGACCGGTGTTCACGAACATCCTCGTGGCCGACGAGTTGAACCGGGCGTCGCCCAAGGCGCAGTCCGCGCTGCTCGAGGCCATGGAGGAGCACCAGGTCAGCGCCGACGGGGTGAGCCACCCCCTGCCCAGGCCGTTCATGGTCCTCGCCACCCAGAACCCCTACGACGCGGCGGGCACGTTCCCGCTGCCCCACAGCCAGCGCGACCGCTTCCTCATGCGCCTGAGCCTCGGCTACCCGGACCGCCAGGCGGAGGACGCGCTGCTGGCCACGCGCCAGACCCGGCCCACCCCCGACTCCTTGCCCGTGGTCGGGGGGGCGGCGTTCCTGCGCGCCTTTTCCTCCGCCGTGGGGCGCGCGCACCTGTCCTCCGACGTGCGCGGGTACGTCCTCGACCTCGTCCAAGAGACCCGCTCGCACCCCGACCTGACCGTCGGCGCCTCCCCCCGGGCGGCATTGGCGGTGGTCAAGGCGGCGTCGGGGGTGGCGGTGGCGTCGGGACGGTCGTACGTGACCCCCGACGACGTGAAGCTCGTGGCCGAGGCGGTCCTCGGGCATCGGGTGGTGGTGCACCCGGCGGCCGAGCTCGCCGGGGTCACGCCGTGGGCCACCATCGCGGAGATCATGTCCCGGCTGGTGGTGCCGGTCGGCGGCTCCCGGTAACAGGACCGGGGCACGGGGCACGGACGGGGAGCAGGGGGTGCGCCCGTGGTCACGTCGCGTGGCCTGATCGTCGCCGCCGCCGCCGTGGCGCTGCTCATCCTGGGCGTGGCCTACGGCGTGGAGGAGTTCATCCTGCTCACGTTGTCGGCCGTCGTGCTCCTCGCCGTGTGCTCGATATCACTGTGGCGGCGATCGCGAGTCGCGCGCGTGGCGCTGCGCGTGGTCGTGCGCGTCCCGGTGGCCGAGGTCAACGCCGCCCAGCCCGCCGTCGTGGCCCTCGTGGTCACCAACGTGGGCCGGCGGCGCCTTCCGCCGCTGCGCGTCGAGCCGCCGGGGCGCCACTGGTCGGTGTCGCATCCGGGCCTGGCCGAAGGCCGGCTGCGGCGCGCCACGGGGGGCGGCGCCGCCGGCGACGCACGCCTCGATGCGCCCAGGGACGCACGGGCGCGCCGGCGCACGAGGCGATCCCTGGCGACGTCGCTGCGGGTGCCCGACCTGCGCACGGGGACCGACGCCGTGCTCGACATCCCGGTGCCCACCACCCGGCGCGGCGTGCTCACGCTGAGCCGGGTCGGGGTGTGGTGCGAGGACCCGTTCCGGCTCTTCACCCGCCGGGTGGCGCTCTCGCCTCCCGGCCACGTCATCGTCTACCCCGCCGCCGACGCCGGCCCCGACGCGCCGGCGCTGCCGGGCCCGCGCCGCGCCGAGCGGGCCCGGCGGGCCGAACAGGTGGTCGGCACCGCCCGCCATTCGGGCGACGAGCTGTCGGGGCTGCGGCCCTACGCCCCCGGAGACCGGCTCACCCGGCTGCACTGGCCCGCCCTGGCCCGCTCGGGCGAGCTGATCGTGCGCGAATTCATGGAGTCCGAGGCCGGGAGCCTCACCCTGCTGGTCGACCTCCGGCCGGCGGCGCACACGGGCGATTCCATCGAGCAGGCCATCTCGCGGGTGGCGGGCCTCGGGCTCCGGGCCCTGCGGCGCGGGGTCACCGTGGACCTGTGCACGAGCACCGGTGACCGCGTCGAGATCGCGCCCGACGCCGCGGGGAGCCGAACGCTCCTGCGGGCGCTCGCCCTGCTCGGGCCGGCCAACGCACCGCCGTCGACGGCGGTGCGTTGGAGCGGGGCCCCCCGGGGCGGGGCGGTGTGGGCGACCGGCGACCTCGGGGGGACCGACGTGGTGCTGGTGACGACCGGCGCCGGGGCGGCCGCCGGGGCGCTGCCCGACGCCCTCGGGTGGCGGGCCGAGACGGTGCTCGTGTGATGGACCGAGACGGTGGTCGTGTGATGGACCGAGACGGTGCTCGTGTGATGGGCCGTGGCGGGCCGCACCCTGGCGTCGGCGGCCCTCGGGTGACCGACGGCGACGGCGCCGGGACGCCGTCGGGCGGCGGGCGGCGCGCCGCCACGGCGGGCGCACCCAGCGGTGGCCCCGGGCCCGAGGGCGCCGGGCGGGCGGGGCTCGGCATGGCCCCCGACGTGTGGCTCCTGGCGGCGTCGCTCAGCGCCGGGCTCGGGCTGGCCCGGCTCACCGGCGCGCCGGGGGCGGCCCACGTCGTGGGGCCCGTCGTCGCCACCGTGCTGGCCGGCCACGTGGCCGCCTCCGCGGCCCGCCGGCTGCGCGTCCCGCTCGCCGCCGTGCTCGCCGCCGGCTGCGCCGCCGTCGTGCTCGGCGCCGTGTGGGCGTTGCTGCTGTCCTCCACCGACCACGGCGTGCCCACCCCCACGGCGTGGCGGGCGCTCGTGCACCAGGTGGCGCGGGCGGGCGCGGTGATCCGCTCGCATCCCACACCCCTCCCGGCCACGACCGGGGTGGTGCTGTGCATCGCCCTCGGCGCCGGGCTGGTCGCCGTCCTCGGGCGCGTCGTGTGGGCGTACGAGGAGACGCGCCGGCCCCCCGGGGGGTGGCGCACGGCGCGGCCGCTGCTCGCCCTCGTCCCCAGTTTCGGCATCGTCTGCTACGCGTCGCTGCTGAGCTCCCAGGTGGACCGGGTGGCCGGCGCCATCTGGTACCTGGTCTCGGTGCTCGGCTTCGTCGTCGTGGCCGACCGGCTGGGGACGCCGGCGCGCACCGTGGCGGCGACGGTCGGGGGTGTGCTGCCGGCCACGGCCCTGGCGGCGCTGGCCGTCGTCGTCCCCGTGGCCCTCAGCCCGGGCCTCACGTCCCTGCGGGTCGACGCCTTGCCCTTCTCCCAGGCGGCGGGGACCGGGGGCGGCGGAGGGCTCGAGGGCACCGAGGGCGCGGCGGGGGGCGTGGCGGCCTCGGGGGTGCGCGCCATCGACCTCATCGACGACCTGCGCGCCATCATCACCACCCGCTCGGCGGACGTGATGTTCAGCGCCAGCTCGCCGGTGCCCACCTACTGGCAGGTGGGAGCGCTCACCCACTTCGTCGACGACGCCTGGGTCCCCGACCCCACCACCCTGGCCGCCGCGCAGTCCTTCGCCATCCCCACCCAGAACTTCATCGACGGGATCCCCGTCCTGCCCGAGCCGACGGGGGGCGCCACCTTCACCGCCGAGCTCACCATCGCCGACCTCGAGAGCACGCTGCTGCCCGTGCCGCCGACCACGGTCTCGGTCTCCGACGTGACCGCCACGATCCTCCCCGGCGTCGGCGCCCTGCACCCCTTCGAGACGCCTCCGGGGCTCGTCTACAGCGCCATCGCCCGCACCCCCCTCACCGCGGCCCCCACGGCGACGGCGTCGTCTGAGGCGGGGATCCCCCAGAGCGCGCTCGTGCCGTATCTCGGCCTGCCCTCGCTGTCGCCGCGCATCGTCGCCCTGGCCCACCACATCGTGTCCGGCGCCACCACTCCGATGGCCAAGGCGCTCGACATCGTCCGGTGGTTCACCGGCGGGCGGTTCCGCTACACGCTCACGCCACCGTCGCCCGGCGCCGCCGACCCCCTGGTGTCGTTCTTGTTCACCACCCGGGCCGGGTTCTGCCAGCAGTTCGCCGGGGCCTACGCCGTGCTGGCCCGCCTCGACGGCCTCCCGACGCGGGTGGCGGTGGGCTTCACCACGGGATCGCTCGTGGGCCGGGACCGCTACCAGGTGACCGGGGCCGACGCCCACGTGTGGCCCGAGGTGTACCTGGGCCCGGCGGTGGGATGGACGTCGTTCGAGCCCACCCCGGCCACGTCGGGCGACCCCAACGGCGTCGGCGTGTTCTCGGCGCGCGGGGCCGCCCCGCGGCCGTCGGTGCCCCGGGTGTCGACCACGACCTCGACCACGCTGTCCCTGCGGCGCCTGGCGCAGCTCACCCCGAGCACCGTGCCCAAGGTCGCCGGCGGGACCGGCGCCCGCTCGGCCCGGGCGTCGGCGGGGTCGGAGGGGGGGACGATCGCCGCATGGGTGGCCCTCGCCCTGGTGCTGGCGGCGTCGGCCGGCCTGCTGCTGGCGTACGCCCGCCGCCGCGCCTGGCGTGGGCCGCGCCGTGGGCGACGTCCCCACGGCGATCCCAGCGCCGCCGTGGTGGCCGAATGGCGCCTGGCCACCGTGGCCCTGGAGCGGGCCCGGCTGGGGCGGCGCCCCACCGAGACCCTGGCCGAGCACGCCGCGCGGCTGGGGGTCGTGGCCAGCGAGCGCCGCCTCCCGGGCCCGGTGACGTGGGCCGGCCCGGCCTCGGCCACCGCCGGGACCGGGTCGACCGATCCGCTCACCGGCGCGCTGGGGGCCTACACCGAGCTGGCCGAGCTGGCCGCCCGGGCGAGCTACGCGCCCGGTCCCTGCAGCCCGGCCGACGCGCACGACGCCGCCCGGCTGTGCGACGCCGTGCGACGCGAGCTGGTGCGGCGCGACGGTGGCCGCCGGGCGGCGGCGCGCCCTTGAGCGCGGCGGGGCTGGGCGTGCGGCTGGCGCCGGTGCGAGGATGAACCCGGACGAGCACGAGGAGGACCCGCCGTGACGATCCCCGAGACCCTCCCGGTCGACGACATCGATCTGTCGGACCTCGAGCTGTGGGCGCGGCCGTGGGAGGTGCGCGAAGCGGTGTTCCGCACCCTGCGCGCCGAGCGCCCCATCGCCTTCTTCGACGAGCCCGGGCTGGACGTGGAGACCGTCATCCCCATCCCGCCGGGACCGGGGTACTACGCCATCACCCGCCACGCGGACGTGGTCGAGATCAGCCGCCATCCCGAGCTCTACTGCTCGGGGCACTCGGGCTCGACGATCATCGACATGCCGCCCGAGCTCCTGGAGTTCTTCGGGTCGATGATCAACATGGACGACCCGCGCCACGCGCGGCTGCGGCGCATCGTGTCGGCCGCCTTCAGCCCGCGCATGGTGCGCAGCGTCGAGGACAGCATCGAGAAGGTCGCCGACGACGTCCTGGACCGCGTGGCCGCCCGGGGGCAGTGCGACTTCGTGACCGAGATCGCCGCCCGGCTCCCCCTGAAGGTCATCTGCGACTTGATGGGCGTGCCCGAGAGCGCCTACGACGTGGTGTTCAACCGCTCCAACGTCATCCTCAGCATGGCGGACCCCGAGTACGTCCCCGAGGGGGACGACCCCGTGCTCGCCTTCATGAACGCGGGCAGCGACCTCGCCCAGCTCATGGCCGAGTTGGCCGCCTCGCGCGCCGACCGCCCCACCGACGACCTGACCTCGGCCCTGCTGCACGCCAACGTGGACGGCGAGTCGCTCACCCACGCCGAGCTGGCGTCGTTCTTCATCCTCCTGCTCGTGGCGGGCAACGAGACCACGCGCAACGCCATCAGCCACGGGCTGTGGGCGTTCACCGAGCACCCCGAGCAGCGTGCCGCGTGGGCGGCGGACTTCGACGCCGTGGCGCCGAGCGCCGTCGACGAGATCGTTCGCTGGGCCTCGCCCGTGATCTACATGCGCCGCACGGTGACGCAGGACACGACGTTGTCGGGCCATCCCCTGCGCGCCGGCGACAAGGTGGTCCTTTTCTACAACTCGGCCAATCGCGACGAGGCGGTGTTCGAGGACCCCGATCGCTTCGACGTGCGCCGCACGCCCAATCCCCATCTGGGCTTCGGCGCCGCCGGGCCCCACTTCTGCCTGGGGGCCCACCTGGCGCGCCGCGAGATCACGGTGATGTTCCGGGAGCTCTTCCGGCGGCTGCCCGACATCGAGGCGAGCGGCGAGCCCGACCGGCTGCGGTCGAACTTCATCAACGGCATCAAGCACCTGCCCTGCACGTTCACGCCGGGCGGCGCGCCCTAGCGGGGCCCCGGCTGGGCGTCGTTGACCGAGATCTTCGCCGGGCGGCCGCCTCCTGAGCCCCGCTACGCTCGACCCGGTGACCGAGCACACGAACCAGCAGATGGGCCACGGCGTCAACCAGCGAAGTCTGATCAAGATGACGCCGGCCGAGGTGGACGCATTCCTCCACGAGCGCCGGCCCATGACGCTGTGCTCGATCAACCATGACGGGTCCATCCACGCCGTGGCCATGTGGTACGGGTTCCTCGAGGGCGCCATCGCCTTCGAGACCAAGGCCAAATCGCAAAAGGCACAGAACCTGCGCCGGGACCCCCGCATGACGTGCATGGTCGAGGACGGCGACTCCTACGAGGAGCTGCGCGGCGTCGAGCTCGTCGGGCGCGCCGAGATCGTGGAGGACCCCGAGCGCATGTGGGTGCTCGGCGTCGACCTCTTCGAGCGCTACTACGGCGCGTACAGCGACGAGTTGCGCCCCTTCGTCGAGACCATGCTCAACAAGCGGATCGTCATCAAGCTCGAGCTCGACCGGACCGTGTCGTGGGACCACCGCAAGCTCGGGCTCCCCCCCACCCGACCGGCCTGACGCCCCCGCTCCGACTGGAACACGTTTCACTTGGCCGGCGGGCGTGGGCTACTGTCGGCGGCCATGATCCTGGACCGCTTCCGGCTCACCGACCGCGTGGCGGTCGTCACCGGAGCGGGTCGGGGCATCGGGGCGGCGACGGCGGTGGCCCTGGCCGAAGCGGGCGCCGACGTCGTCATCGCGGCGCGCACCGAGGCGCAACTGCAGGAGGTGGCGGCCCGGGTCGAGGCGGCGGGTCGCCGGGCCGCCGTGGTGCGCGCCGACCTGAACGACCTCGACGTCATGGCCCGGCTGGTGGCGGTGGCGGACGAGACCTTCGGCCGGCTCGACGTCGTGGTCAACAACCACGGGGGCTGGATGCCCCGCCCGCTGCTCGAGGTCTCCCCCGGCCACCTCGAACGGGCGTTCCGCTACAACGTGGCCAGTGCCCACGCGCTGGTGCGGGCGGCCGTCCCCGTCATGCGCCGCGCGGAGGGCGGCGCCGTCGTCAACATCTCGTCCATGGCCGGCCGGGTGGCCCCCCGGGGGTTCCTCGCCTACGGCACGGCGAAGGCGGCGCTGTCGCACTACACGCGCCTCGCCGCCGCCGAGCTCGCCCCTCGCATCCGCGTCAACGCCATCGCCGTGGGCACCATCGCCACCTCGGCCGTCGACATGGTGGTGCACGACGCCGCCATGCTGGCGTTCATCGAGGAGACCGCCCTCGTGCGGCGCATCGGCCAACCCGAGGACATCGCCGCCGCCGTGCTGTACCTCGCCTCGCCGGCCGGCGACTTCGTCACCGGCAAGGTCATCGAGGTCGACGGCGGGGCCGAGCGCCCCCAGGTCGACCTGGGCGGCGACGATCTCTAGGGACGACGATCTGCAGGGACACAGCGAGCGGGGCGCCGCCAGCACCGAGGAGGACGCCGTGACGTACAAGGTCGTGCTGTGGGGCACCGGCAACGTCGGCCGCCACGTCGTCGCCGGCATCGACGCCCGCCCCGACCTCGAGCTCGTCGGCGTGTGGGTCTCGAACCCGGACAAGGTGGGCCGCGACGCCGGCGACCTGGCGGGGCTGGGCCGCCCCCTCGGGGTGGCCGCCACCGGGGACGCCGACGCGCTGCTGGCGTTGGCGCCCGACTGCGTCGTGCACGCGGCCATGGCCGACCACCGCCTGCTCGAGGCCTTGGCCGACCTGGAGCGGATCCTGCGCGCCGGGGTGAACGTCGTCTCGAGCGGCCCGGTGTTCCTCCAGTACCCCGAGGGTGTGGTGCCCGCCGAGATGGTCGACCCCGTGCGCCGGGCCGCCCTCGACGCCGGCGTGTCGCTGTGGGTCAACGGCATCGACCCCGGCTTCGCCAACGACTGGCTCCCGCTCGTGGTCACCGGCATCAGCGAGCGCATCGACGCCGTGCGCTGCCTGGAGATCCTGAACTACGCCACCTACAACCAGGCCATGGTGCTGTTCGACATCATGGGGTTCGGCCGCCCGCTCGACGACATCCCGATGCTGCTGCAGCCCGGCGTCCTGACCATGGCCTGGGGCAGCGTGGTCCGCCAGATCGCCGCCGGCCTGGACGTCGAGCTCGACGGGGTCGAGGAGCACTACGAGCGGTTGGTGGCCCCCGAGACCTTCGCCGTGGCGGCGGGGACGGTGGAGAAGGGCACGGCGGCGGCGCTGCGCTTCGAGGTGCGGGGCATCCTCGGGGGGCGCCCGGCGATCGTCCTCGAGCACGTCACGCGCCTGCGCGACGACCTGGCCCCGCACTGGCCGCAGCCCGCCGGCCAGGGCTGCTACCGCGTCGAGGTGCACGGCGAGCCCAACTACACCCTCGACCTGCAGCTGCTCGGCTCCGACGGCGACCACAACACCGCCGGCCTCAAGGCCACGGCCATGCGACTGGTCAATGCCGTGCCCGCCGTGGTGGCGGCGGAGCCGGGCCTGCTCAGCGCGCTCGACCTGCCCCTCGTCACCGGCCGCGGCCTGCTCGCCTGATCGGCGCGCCGGCGCCCCCCGGACCGGCGGGGCGCTTCAGCCGACGACGCCAAACAGCGGCCAGTCGCCGGGGACCCCCCGCAGGGTGTGCATCCCGACGTCGGCGAAGGCGATGTCCGAGCCCACCACCAGATCGGTGACCGTGCGCGACACGTACACCTGGCCGCCCGGCGCCTCCCCCGCCACGCGTGCCGCGATGTGCACGGCGATGCCGCCGATGTCGTGGTCGAGGAGGTCGACTTCCCCCACGTGCAGCCCGGCGCGCACCTCGACGCCGAGCTGGTGCGCCCCGCGCACGATGGCCTGGGCGCAGTGGATGGCGCGCGCCGGGGCGTCGAAGGTCGCCAGCACCCCGTCGCCGGTGCTCTTCACGTGGCGCCCGCGAAAGCGCTCGAGCTGGCGCCGCACGATCTGGTCGTGGCTCTGGAGGAGCTCCTTCCAGCGCCGGTCGCCGAGCCCCGAGGCCTGCTCGGTCGACCCCACGATGTCGGTGAACAGGATGGTGGCGAGCACCCGGTCGGGGGCCGGCCGGTGGCGCTCGCCGGTGAGGAACTCCTCCACGAGGTCGAGCAGCTCGTCGAAATCGCCCGCGTACGGGATGCTGTCGGCGCCGGGGAGCTCGACGTAGCGGGCGCCGGCGATGCGCTCGACGAGGTACCCGGCGTGCGCCCGCACCAGGAACGGGTTGTCGCGGCGGTGGACGACGAGCGTCGGCGCCACGATGTCGCCCAGCACGCCGCGCACGTCGCCGTTGAGCAGCGTCCCCGACAGCACGGCGGCGGTGGCGGGGCTCGCCCCCCGGCGCGCTGCTCGCGACCACCACCGGCGGAATTCGGGGTCGCCGGCGAGGCTCGGTGCCAGCAGCGCGGCGTCGTCGGACTCCTGGGACAGCCCGGCCTGCTCGGGGTCGCGCACCGCCGCCTGCCACGCCTCGGCCACGTGGCGGGCGTAGCCGAAGGGGTAGTCGTCGTCCACGATCCAGCGCGCCGCGGAGTTGACGATCACGAGGGACCGCACGCGGTCGGGGTGGGTGGCGGCCAGCGTCATGGCGATGGCGCCGCCCAGACCGGCGCCGAGCAGGGCGGCCTGCTCCACGCCGGCGCTGTCGAGGACGCACAGGGCGTCGGCCACCCACTGCTGCACCGTCGGCGCGCCGGGGCCCGGCAGCGGGTCCGACAGCCCGATGCCGCGCGGGTCGTAGCGGATCAGCCGGCTGAACGACCCCAGCCGGCGGACGTAGCGCTCCCAGTGCGGCTCGTCGGCGGTCTCGTCGATCGAGATGTACGTGCCGTTGTTGAATTCCAGCAGGTCGACGGGGCCGTCACCGGAGACCTGGTAGGCGATGTGGATGTCGCCGCTCCTCGCGTAGTGCGTCTCGCCCGCCACGGCGAGAGTCTGCCCGGTCGCCCGGGACCGCCGCCACGTGCCCCGGGGTCCGGGGGCGCGCCGGCCGGGCCCCGCACCCCGCCACGCGGCGCCAGCGCCGTCCTCGAGGCTACGTTGAGGCCCGATCGGGAGCCCGGCCGGTCGCACACGCGGGACCCCGGGCACCGGGATCCACCGGGGGAGGACCGATTCATGCCCGTGCCGCTCGACGAGTACCCCGTCCACCAGGTCCCGCTGTCCCTGCGGCACATGGCCACGAGCGACCGCAACGCCTATGACCGTTCGTACTTCAACGCCCACGACCGCAGCGGCGAGGTCTTCCTCGTGACCGGCCTGGGCGTGTACCCCAACCTCGGCGTCATCGACGCCTACGCCACGGTGCGCCTGGGGGACCACCAGTTCACCACCCGGGCGTCGGACGCCCTGGGCGACGACCGCAGCGCGCAGGTCGTGGGCCCGTACCGCGTCGAGGTGCTCGAGCCCCTGCAGCGCGTGCGCCTGGTGTGCGACCGCCCGGGCCCGGGCGTCTCGTTCGACCTCACCTGGACGGGCTCGTTCCCCGCCGTCGAGGAGCCCGCCCACGTCATGCGCCAGGGCGGCAGGGTGATCCTCGACGCCATGCGCTTCGCCCAGGTGGGCACGTGGTCGGGGGTGCTGCGCGTGGGGGACGAGCAGATCGCCGTGACCGACGACCGCTGGGTGGGGACCCGGGACCGCTCGTGGGGGATCCGTCCCATCGGCGAGCCCGAGCCGCCGGGCCGGGCGGCCAGCGAGCCGGACCCGGGGTTCGGGTTCTGGTGGACGTACGTGCCCATGCGCTTCGACGACTTCTGCCTGGTGGTGATCGTCCAGGAGGACGGGGACGGCACCCGGACGCTCAACGAGGCCGTCCGGGTGTGGCCCCAAGCGGCCCGACGTCCTCCCGAGCAGCTCGGATGGCCCGAGATCGAGGTCCGCTACCGGGCCGGGACCCGCCATCCCGAGGGTGCCACGCTCCACCTGCGCCGGCGCGGCGCCCCGGCGCTCACCGTCGAGATCGACACCCTGGGGTTCGTCGGCCTCAACTGCGGTCCGGGCTACGGGGGCGACCCCGACTGGACCCACGGCCAGTGGCGCGGGCGGGGGTGGGTGCAGGACGTCGTGCTCGACATGCGCGACCCGGCGGTGGCGGGCCGGGTCCCCTTCGGCGTGGTCGACCACGTGGCCCGGGGGGTGTGCGAGGGCGCCGAGGGCTGGGGCATGTTCGAGCACGGGACCTTCGGGCGCCACGAGCCGTCGGGCTTCACGGACTGGGCCTCGGTCGCCCCGGGCGAGGCGACGGGGCCGGGCCGGTGAGCCCGGCCGACGGGCCCGACCCCGGTGCGCCGGGGGGCGCGCCCCCCGGCGACGGCGACGCCGTGGTGCGGCCCCGCACCTCGACGCGCGACCGCCACGAGGTCCGCCGGCGCCTGGTGACCTGGCTGTCGACGAAGGTCAGCGACGCCCGCGTCTCCGAGCTCGTGGTGCCCGAGTCCAACGGCATGTCGAGCGAGACGCTGCTGTTCGACGCCTCGTGGCGCGACGAGGCCGGCGAACCCGTCACCCAGGCGTGCGCGGCGCGCCTGAGCCCCGACCCCGATGCCGTCCCCGTGTTCCCCGTCTACGACCTCGAGCGCCAGTACCGGGTCCTGCGCCTGGTGGCGCAGCGCACGGCCGTCCCCGTCCCGCGCACCCTGTGGCTGGAACCGAGCGCCGAGGCCATCGGCACGCCGTTCTTCGTCATGGAGCGCGTCGAGGGCGTCGTCCCCCCCGACGTCATGCCGTACCCGTTCGGCTCGTGGCTCTCCGAGGCGCCGGCCGCCGACCAGCGGCGCCTGCAGGACTCGTCGGTGCGCATCCTGGTGCAGCTGCACGACGCCGACGTGCGCGCCGAGGACGTGGCGTTCCTCGAGCTCGACCGGCCCGGGAGCACCCCGCTGCGCCGCCACGTCGCCGAGCAGGCCGCGTACTACGAGTGGGTGGTGGCCGACGGCGCTCGCTCCCCGCTCATCGAGCGCACCTTCGCGTGGCTCGAGGAGCACTGGCCCGCCGACGAGGGCGATGCCGTGATCAGCTGGGGCGACGCCCGCATCGGCAACATGATGTACCGGGACTTCGAGCCCGTCGCCGTGCTCGACTGGGAGATGGTGGCGCTCGGGCCCCGCGAGATCGACCTCGGATGGATGGTCTACCTCCACCGGTTCCTCGACGACATCGCCGTGTCGGCCGGGCTGGCGGGCATGCCGCACTTCATGCGCATGCAGGACGTGGCCCGCACCTACGAGGCCCAGTCGGGGCACGCCCCGCGCCACCTCGACTTCTATTCGATGTACGCCGCCCTGCGCCACGCCATCGTGATGAGCCGGGTGGCCCGGCGCCAGGTGCTCTTCGGCGAGATCACCATGCCCGAGGACCCCGACGACATGATCATGCACCGCGCCACCCTCGAGGAGATGCTCGAGGGCTCCTACTGGGGTCGCGTGTGACGCGGCGCGCTCGGGGCCGCCATCGCACCCGGGGCCGGTCGTGAGCAACCCGATCGGCCCCCTCCTCCCGGCCGACGAGGGCCTGTGCCACCAGATCACCGACACCTTCGCCGTGGTGGGGACGAGCGACCTGTCGTGGACCGAGAAGGTGTGCGCCATGGCGGCGGCCAAGGACGGCAGCCTGCAGCTGGGCTTCGGCCTGGGCAAGTACCCCAACCGCAACGTCATGGACGGCTACGGCGGCATCTCGCGCGGCGTCGAGCAGCGCACGGTGCGCGCCAGCCGGCGCCTGGCCCCCGAGGCGCAGACCACCGTGATCGGCCCCGTCCGCTACGAGGTGGTGGACCCCCTGCGGGCCGTGCGCTTCAGCCTCGACCCCACCGAGGCCCAGCCCATCGCCTTCTCGTGGCTGTTCGAGGCCATCGTCCCGCCCGCCCTCGAGGACCGCACCCACATGCGCGCCGGCTACCGCGTGGGGTCGGACCTCGTCCGCTACCACCAGGTGGGCCTGGCCTCGGGGTGGGTCGAGATCGAGGGCGAGCGCACCGAGCTGACCCCCGACACCTGGGTGTCGACCCGGGACCACTCCTGGGGCGTGCGCTACGACGTGGGCCTGCCCCCGGTGGACCTCGAGCCCCGCGACCCCCTCGCCGGCCTGTCGTTCCGGATGATCTGGAGCCCCGTCGCCATGCAGCGCCCCGACGGCAGCCGGTACGCCGTGTTCCTGCACTACCAGATGGTGAAAGGCCCGGGCTTCGTGCACAAGCACGTGGTCATGGGGGGCGTCGAGCACCCCGACGGCCGCGTCGAGCCCTTCGTGGACCTCGAGCCCGACCTGGCGTTCGATCCCGCCAACCGCCGGCTGCGCGGCGGGCGCGTCGACGCCACCATGGCCGACGGCACGACCCGCCCCCTGCACCTCGAGGTGGTGGCCGACACCGGGTTCCACCTGGGGGCGGGCCTGTACTTCGGGTTCGACGGCCACCACCACGGGGAATGGCGCGGCGAGCTGCAGGTGGAGGGCGAGCACATCGCCGACTGCACGGCGCCGGCGACGGCGCGCCGGCTGCACCAGATCCGCGACACCGTGGTGCACGTCGTCGACCCCGTCGGCGGCGGCGAGGGCTGGGGGAACTGCCAGCCCATCATCACCGGGGGCGACGACGACCTCGGCCTCTCCGCCGGCGACAGCTTCATGTAGGCCGGCCCGCGTGGCCCGGCCCCGCTCGCCTCGCAGGGCCCGTTTCCTCTGGCGCCGCCCTGCCCCGAGCACCCGCCGGGCGCCACGTCTAGCGTGGCGGTTCGCCGGGGGGGCAGGACCGACCTTCCCCGCTCCGGCAGGGTGGAGGGGGAGACATGTCCATGGTCACGAAGCCGGCCCGCAGCGGCTGGACGCTCGCCGGCATCGCCCTGGCGATGACCCTCGTGTCGGGCGGGGCGGCCGTCGCGCTCACGTCGAGCGGCGCGGCCACCGGGGCGCCCGCGGCGCACGCCGGCGGACCGTGGCTGGCCCAGGCCCGCAGCGCGCTCGTCCGGTACCTGCGCCACGACGGTGCGCCGGCGGCGGTCGCCCCCACCCCGGGCGCCCTGCGCGGCGCCCTGCTGCCGGCCAGCAGCACCTTCTCCTACAACTGGTCGGGCTACGCGGACACCTCGTCGACCAAGGGTGCGTTCAGCGCCGTGGCCGGGAAATGGACGACCCCGTCGGTGAAGTGCACGGCCGAGGACATGATCACCTCCGAATGGGTGGGGATCGACGGGTGGGGGGACAGGACCGTGGAGCAGGACGGGACCCTCGACTGGTGCTTCGAGGGGCACGCCACGTACTTCACCTGGTACGAGATGTACCCGGCGGCCACCGTCGAGGTGGGGAGATCGCTGCACCCCGGGGACCAGGTCGCCGCCTCGGTGACGCGCAAGGCGACGAGCTACACCCTGTCGTTGACCGACAGCACCCACGCGGCCGACAGCTTCACCAAGAAGGCAACGTGCGCGGCGTCCACCTGCCTGGACATCAGCGCCGAATGGGTGGCCGAGCGGCCCGAGTTCGCGACGACCGGCTTCGCCCCGCTCGCCTCCTACGGCAAGTGGAGCGTGGGGGACGGGACCGTGACGTCGGGCGCCAAGGCGGGGACCATCTCCTCCTTCCACCCCCTGGACATCAACATGGTCGACAGCACCGACACGTATCAGCTGTCCACCTCGTCGGGACTGACGGCGGGCAAGGCCTTCACCACCACCTGGAACAACAGCTACTGACCGCACCGGGGACAACAGCTCCTGACCGGCGTGGCGGCCGACGGTCGAGGCCGGTCACGGAGCGGTCCCTCGTCGGCCGACAGCGCGTGCCCGAGAACGACCCGGAGTGGAGCCCGATGCCTGATGCAATGAGATCCGATGCCTGACGCAACGAGAGCAGACGCAACGAGGGCGGACGCAACGAGGGCAGACGC
>Ga0209415_10001603_pt1 | contig 43141 bp, 44 predicted proteins | sample PeaSoiSIISIP2007_FD_187696 | JGI IMG/M metagenome (GOLD analysis project Ga0209415, IMG submission 187696) | Peat soil microbial communities from Weissenstadt, Germany - SII-SIP-2007 (SPAdes) (version 2) | ecosystem: Environmental > Terrestrial > Soil > Wetlands > Peat | place: Germany...
GTCGGTGAGCTTGTGAAGGAATATCGGTCCCGCTCGAATCAAGGCGCGGTATATGTGCTTGCTGACGGTGTGCGAAGCGAGTACGGGGTGTGAGCGAGTAGCGTTAGGAACCTGGTCCAAGTGGCGCGCATTCTACATGTAGATGACGAGGAATCGTGGCGACGTCTGGTGAGGGAGAACCTTGAAGATCATCATGTAGATTCAGCGGTTTCGCTCAATGACGCCTTAAGGATTCTTGAGGCGACGTCGTCATATGATGTCGCCTTGGTCGACTTGAATCTGAAGACCGATAGTGATGGTGAAGGTGGAGAGCTACTCGATCTGCTGCGCTCGCGCTTTCCGTCGACCCGCCGGGTAGTTATAACCGGCAGGCCGCCCGGCGGCAGTCTGAGAAGGAACATTTTCGAGCGCTTCGATGTCGAGGAAATTATTATCAAGCGGCAGTTCGAGATCCCGGATCTTCGGCGAGTTGTTGAGGAGGCGGTTTCGCAGGGACGCGGTGAGTTGCCACAGGCACTGCGGCTAAGCCGGTCGGCGGTGCGGCAGCGCTTCCGTGACTGGCGCAAGACGCAAGGCGAGCGGCTCCGGGGCGATGTCAATATGGCAAATGAACACCTCTTCAATGTTGGTGGCGTGAGTGGTCCAAGCCGGCGTCGAGCAGAAAGTGCTGTAACGGATGCACTCAGACGTGAGTCGGACTTCCGCGCTCGCTGTGCTGCTCTTGCCGAGCGGCTTCGGGACATCGAGATCCCAGAAAGCCTGAATCTTGCTCTGGATGCGCTGGACGCGGCTGAAGAGGAGTTCGGCTGGGAGTCGGGAGCGGAGCGCGACGATAAAGAGACTTAGCAGGCGTCGAGCGATAATGCGGTTAAACACTCGATAGTCCCGCCTGGCGTCATCCACGGTCGGCAGCCACGAGCGGAATCGTCCGCCCGGCCAGTCACTCGGAGGCGAGTGCGCAGATCGTTACAGAATCAGGATCGTCTGTGTTTCGCCGGTCTCTTTGTCCCGGACGAGTAAGTCGCGACCGGAGCGCTGCTGGGCATCGACGAAGTCATACAGCGTGATCGCCCGGTTCACGAGGTCGGTCTTGGACAGGCTTGTCCTGTCGTGCAGGCGCGCCAGGTCCGCGGCGGCCTTGGGGATCAGGGCAACCGTGATTCGGTCAGCGCCAGGTTGGAGACGGACAGCCCTGGCCTCGGTGGTGCCGTTGCTGCTTTTCGCAGTCATGTTTCCCTCCTCTGTCGATTCAGCATCGAATAGCTGCTGCTGCGCTGGCTAACTTCAGGTTGCTGCATGCACCGAACGAGGTCAAGAGGGCGAAGGACCGTATCGATGAGACGAAAGGTCCTCCGGGATAGAACGCGAGTCATCACCCGCAGGAGAGCTCAGGCGGCTGGAGCGGGAGCAGGGCCGACGGGCTGCCAGCCGCGGCTGCTACGTGGTAGACGTGCGGCCCGCCGGATCAGCGTTGACCGCCCGGCCCGGGCGCCTTGGCTGACGGCCCGCGGGCGGCTGCCGGTGGAGGAGCTCGTCAAGCGTTGCCAGCTTGTCCGACGTGCTGAGCTGCTTCTCTCCCAGGGCGATGTTGTGCAGCACGCGGGGCAAGTTCCGCTCGATCAGGAACTGCACCAGTCCCGGGGTAATGGGAATGACGATTCCGATCAGCTCGCGGTCGTGGGTGACCGCGATGGTCTGCCCGGCCTGGTCGGCCTGCTCGATCAGCCCGGCCGCTAGCCCGCCGGCTCGCGCGACTGCCTCGCCGGAAGGAGAGGTGTACGCCCGGGCGATCAGATCATCGAGGGCTGCCATGGGCGTGGTCGAGATCATTGCCTGCTCGCCTTCGGCGATGCTCTGGCATAAACATGACCAGTTGTGGTCGATCAGGTGCTCCACCCATGCGGCCGCGACCGGAATCATGACACCGATCAGTTCCCGGTAATTGACCAGTGCAAGTGGCCTGCCGCTGCGGGCGGCGTCGCGGAGGCTCGCCCACCGCAAGTCGCGCATACTGACGGTCTCCATGCGAATCCTGCCTTCGTTAAGGGGTACCAGGTGGGATCTGCTCGGTATCCGGCGCCGGGGTCATGACAGCTCGCGCTTGTCCGGCCGCGAGGTATGCCTTCGCGGCCAGCGGGTCTGGCGTGAGAGGACCCCGCGCCTGCCCGTACGGCGGTCCCTCGGATCGATGATGATGCCGGGCAGGAGGACGATCCTCAGGTCTGCGGCTTCGGTTGGCGCCTCGTGCTTGGTCGTCTCGCTCAAAGTCATTGCCTCGCTTTTCCTGAACTCGCAGTCCGCGGTGGGTCGGGACTCGGCAATCGACCAGGAGGGACGGGCTTCGTCATATGCCTCGTCCCAGCTGCCCAGGTAGCGGGATGGTGCTTGTCCTCATCGCCTGTTCCGTTATGGCTGCAGTTGGCTACAAACGTAGCCAACTGCAGCCTAGCTCTCGGCGCGAGTCATCACAAGGCTCCGGCGCCCGCCGCCTTTCAGCGAATTGAAATTGGCGGCTCCGATGACTGAAGACCTCGCCGGGTCGCGGTCGCCGCGCCGCGGTGCCATTCTGGCTCAGCGCTACGAGCTATGGCTCAATACAGATTTTCACCCGCAAAAGATCATAATGAACATGATCGCATAGTGTTCCCGGAAGCGCGCTCAACGCGTGCTCCCGCCGCCCGAGGGGGGAACATCCCGTTTCCTGCAAGAGAGGGTCTGGTGATAACAACTCAGTCGCAACATCGCTGGTATAGGTATGCAACATTCTGCTACCTTTACGCAAGGTATACGGGAGTTGGCGCAACATCAGCATGCGAGGGGCTCATGTAATGCAGCCGCGTCAGACTCGTGTAACGGCGCGCGAGGAGCGCATTCCTCAAGATGTCACCGACATCAGTGCCACCAGCCAGCTGCTCCGCTATGCGCTGGCAGGGCAGCTTGAGCGACTGCGCCAGCATCGCCCCGATCTTAGCCAGACGAGGATTGCCGAGGCGGCCCGCCTGCGTAACAGCTCGCGGAACGCGGCATCAGCCTTGTCCCATGCTCTCAGGAGCGGCCCGAGCGCTGAGCAGCTGCTGAAGCTGGACGAGACCATCGGCGCCCTGGATTCGGACCTGGCTGGCACCGGCGGCCTGTCGTCGCTGTGCCTGCGGTTGTCCGCGGAACGGCCCGGCCAGCTCGTGACGGCGCACGTGCCGCCGAGCTGGACCGGCCGGATCCTCAAGGATCACCATCCGTGCAGCGAGCTCGACGTGCTGGCGCAGGCATCGGCCCTGCTGTCCGCGTTTGTGGCGGCGGACCGGGTGGACGCGAGGAGCGCGCAAGGCATCCGGGAGCGTTTCGGCCAGGAGATGGAGCTCCTGGTCCGCCGGCTGATACTGATCTCCGTGTCCCCGCCGAGCCCGTGGAACTACGACGCGCAGATCTTGCTCGGCAGCCTGGCGAGTTTCGCGTTCGAGCCGTTGAAGGACTGGCTGGACACGGCGGTGCGGTACTCGCCGCTGGCATTTCGCGTGTGGCGGGCGATTACCAAGCTGGTGAAGCTAAGGGGGGACGGAGGACATGCGGAGGAGCTGATGGAGTGGGTCCAGCAGCTCATCGGCGACTCCGCTGACCTGCGGGCGCGGAGTCTGTACCCAGGCCGGAGCCTTGATCTTGAGCTTGCCCTCGTGGTCCCGGCCGGGTGGTCGCCGCCCGGCAACGACTGGGTCGGCGATGCGCTGCGCACCCGGGCGCGGGACAAGAACGCCACGATCCGCGAACGCGGCACCGCGGCCATGGGGCTGTGGCAGCGTGCGCTAGAGCAGGACCGGAGCCTGAGCGGGGCCGAGGATGACCTGCGCAAGCTGATCGCCGAATTCCGGGATCCCGAGTCCCGGCCTGATGCCGCGGCCGGGCTGCGGTGGGTGGCGGCGACGCTGGAGCACGTGATCGACAGGCAGGTCGCCGTCTGCAATGACTGGCCGGACGTTGATGAGCCCTGGCTGCGGCGTGTTCATCAGGCGGCCGACGAACTCGGCAGGCTCCCGATCCCTGAGCACCTCCGCACCGGCACCAGGAACCTGTTCCTGAACATGATCCTGCAAAACGCGGGCGTGTACCGCCGTCAGGCGACCGAGACGGTGGTGACCAGCGGGATGACTAACCCGGTCGCACGGGCTCTCGGTTATCTGCTGAGGAACGAGCAGGAGGAAGCCTGGCTTCGCATCCGCGCCGAGTTCGCTCTCGGTTTCCTGCAAAGAGCCAACCGCTGGGTCGAAGGCGATCTGACCCGCGCCTGCCTGGACGCGTACACGAACCTGGAGCTGGCCCAGCTTCCGGAGGACCAGGCACCGCCGAGATCGCGGGTCACCGAGGTTCACGCCTCGCTCTTCGCGGTCGGGGATTGCTTCGGCGTCGTCGGCGCCGAAGACCGGGCGACCAGCGCGCGGGAACGGCTGCGCCCGGTTCTGACCGAGCTGGCGGACGCACAGGGTCCGCGCGCGTGGGTCCTGCGACGGGCTGCCCGGGCGGCCGCTTACCTGCTGACCGTCGCCGCGCAACCCAGAAGGAGCGGCAAGGCCGACCTTTCCGAGGTGCTGCTCGAGAAGCTCAGCCACCACCCGGACGAGGTGACGGCGCGCCTTAGCAGATGGGCGCTCAGCTTCCGGTTCGCGCCTGACGGCTCGGTGCGGTCGCTGCTTGACGCGGCCGAGCATGGTGTGATCGAGGACGGCCCGTTCTGAGCCAGGCCGTGGCCTGTCCGTGTGCTCGCAGCAGGGGCGAGCGTCTGCGCATAGGCCGCGCGGGCCAGCACGCGCAGGCTGGCGGAATCTGAAGGAGGGTGCGCACTCGGATGGTCAATGCCCATCCCTGGCGTGGTGCGCCGAGGAGTTATATGGCGGGAACACCGAGACTGCCCGGTTCACCGAGGCCGCGCCGAGGCGGCTTGCGGGGCCGGGCAGCCGTGGGTGGCTGGAGTTCATCGGTCATCGTGTGCTCGCCTGGTGGCTAGAGGCTCCCGCTGTCGTGGCGAACTCGTGCGCCCGCCAGGGCCAGGGACTGCCGGTGATGGCTGCCAAGCTCGGGTAGCTGCGGATGGGCGTAGGCGCTCGTGACGGCCCGAAGGCCGCCCGCGATCCGGTCAGGGCTGGTGCTGCCGAGACTGTAGGCCCTCTCTTCACGGCGGATTCCCATCGCGAAGATCGCGAGGATCCCGACCACCGCTCCGGCTGCGATCAGCGCGAATGCGCCGATGACATACATCTCAATCATGAGGTCACCTTTCCTGTCGGCCGTGGCCGACTGTTACGGCTGCCGGGTCCGTCCCGGTAGCCGGGTACGTGCGGGGAGCTCGCGCTCACGTCGTTCTCGCCCCCTGGCCTGCCAGGCCGGGCAATGGCAGGAGCCTGCTCGGCCTGCCGGGTGATAGGAGTTGACGCCGGTGGCGGCCTGGCCGCCGTTGAGGGCCCGCCGCCCCCGCCTGAGACAGGCGGGAGGCGGCAGGCTGTGCTTGTCCTACCGGGGCGTCAAGGAGCCGGACAAGCCTGTCCTCGCCAGTTTCCTTGTCCCGGGCGATGATGTCGTGGCCGACTCGTAGTTGCGCGTCGATGAACTCGTACAGCGTGATCGCGCGGTTGGCGAGATCGGTCCTGGACAAGCTGGTGCGCGCCTGGAGCCGCCGGAGATCATCCCCGGCCTTCGCGATCAGGATGACAGTGATGGCTTCGCCATGCGCTGCGCTGGCGTTCACACCGATCACCTCCTTCGTGTCTGCCCCGGTTGCTGTGGCTGCTGTTGGCATCTTCGCTAGCAGCTGGTGACTGCTCGGCCTCCTCTCGGTGACGGTCTGCTTCGGCTACTGCGCAGTACGATAGCTGCTCCAGCGCAGTGATGCAACATATTCTAGCCAGTTTTTTTACAGATCTTTCGCAGTACTAGTCTGTGTCCTGGCATGCCGGGCATGCTCGAAGAGGAGGGACGAGGAGGTCTGCATGGCAGCAGGTTCGGGCCTCGGCGCCGAGCCACCGCTCCGACGTCATCCGCCAAGATGACGATTACGGCCGGGCCCGGTCAGAGACTGGCGAGCGGCTGGTCCTGGCGATCAGGCGCATCGCCCTCGGCACGACGTGCCGGGACGAGCCGCTGCCACAATCCCCGGTCCAAGGAAAGGCTCCTGTCCTGGCCCAGGACAGGAGCCCATCCCCGGTAGGGGTTTTCACGCGTGCATCTGGCGTCGCGACGCCGACGTCACAAGATCAGGACGGTCTGCATCGCACCAGTCCTGCCGTCCCGGACAAGCACGTCGCGTCCGGCGTGTTGCTGGCCCTCGATGAACTCATACAACGTGATCGCACGGTTGACCAGGTCAGTCTTGGACAGGCTGGTCCTGCCCTGAAGACGCTGGAGATCCTCGCCGGCCTTCGGAATCAACGCGACAGTGATTCGATCAGTAACAACAGGCTGCAAGACAGGCTCCACCCCCCCTCGGCGGCATCATTGCCCGTGTTCCCGCTCATGATCTCCCTCCATGGTCATCTCAGTACGGCCTCCCGGCCCGGCTTCGTCACCGTCGCCGCCCTGATGCGGGCTGCCACCGGGCGCGGCACTGTTGCGACGGGAGCCATTGAATGTTGCATCGGCGTCCGGTTGCATGAAACACATGTCTAGCAGCTATTTGGCAGTAATGCAACAGTAATCAGTCACTGATCTAGCTGTTCCTTCCCGGCATCTAGACGTAGAATAAGTGGCGTCACTAGCGAACCAGGAGGTTACCGGTGCCCTGCTTAACGCAAGCGCCACCAAGCCCGCAAGGACCCGACCCGCCGAACACCCAGGGAGCCGCCCGTGACCGACATGACCGCCGCCGCCGCGGTCCCGCACCAGCAAGCAATCAGCAAGATCTCGGGCAGGGAGGGCCGGCTCACGATTCCTCTGGGTGTCAGACGAAGGGCTGACCGCTGGTGCCGCTGGTGCCGCGCCTAGGCACGGGATTGCAGCCGTCCAGCCGCAGAGCGTGCTCGATGAAGCTTTCCATCACGCATACGGCGGCGGCCCTCGCCCCGAGCAGCGCAATCCCTTCTGGATTCGGCGGGAACGGGCGGATCTTGAGGTAATCGGGCTGGTCTCTTGCCGCGAAAACATGGGTGGTCTCCGTGCGCATCGCGGCGAGATAGTCCTCCCCGGCGGTGCCGGGTTTGGGCCGGGTGAGGGCGGTAGGCAGGTAAACGATCATCGTGCTGGGGTTGACAGTGTTGCTGACATGGGCCAGGGCCCGGCCGAGGGCGGCGCCGCTATGGGTGAGCAGCTCACGGGCGAGCCGGGACTTGGGGTGGAGGGCGTCGATCCCGCTTATCTGCTCCAGGGTGCCGCCGCCGAATTCTTCAACTATGCGCTGCGGTGGCGCGAGGGTGTCTACGTGCCCGAGCCGACCGCAGGAGCAGCGTGCGTTGAATCCGGCGGCCGGCGCTGGCGGTTGGGCTGGGCCTGTCGCCAGTTCACGCGGCGGTTCGAAATCTGGGTCCTGGCCTGGGGGGAAGCCGACCGCGAGGTGGCCTATCTCCATCGCCCGGCCATTGCCTCCCCGGCGAAGGCGGCCGTCCATGACAAGGCCGCCGCCGACTCCTTCGTCGAAGACCCCGACCACGACCAGGTCCGGGTCTGTGTAGTGGACCTCGTGGATGGCTAGCACCGCGAGGGCGTTGACGTCATTCTCGACTATCACCGGGACGGGCTGGCCGAAGCCCGGGTCGGTTTCGAAGAGCATGTGCAGCTTCTCTGCCAGCGGCACGGGCTGCCGGGAACGCTCGGGCGACAGCGGCATGACCTCGCCGTTGTAGACAGGTGCCCCCACTTCCACGCCCACACCGAATATCCGCACTGGCCGCAGTCCGCGGCTGGCCCGGTCCTGGTCGTATCTGTCCTTGAGCGAGGCCACGTGCTTGTGCACCAGGTCGGCGACTTGATCCCAGCTGTCGGCGTCCGCATGCCGGGTGCCGAGTACTCGCGAGCTATCGAGGCCGAGCAGCGCCGTAGTCACGCGCCTGGGCTGCTCCCTCGCCTGCACGACCTTCACCCCGGCGGTGGCATAGCGGCTGCCAAGGCGGAGCGGGGCAAGGGTGCGGCCCTCGGGGCTGCGCAGGAACTTCTCGCCGTCCTCCAGAAGGCCCACCTCGATCAGCGCCTTTACAGCCTTGCTGACCGTGCCCTGGGGGATGACTCGCTGATCGACGGGTCGGCGGGCAGTCGGGCTGCCTGCCGAGATCTCCAGGCGGGACGTCTCCTCGGGTGCTCGCAGGGATGTTCGCGCCAGCACCTCGCCCAGCACCTCTTGGCCGATGCCCGAGTTCTTGACGAGCGTGTCCAGAAGGTCCTGAAACTGATCATGCTGCATTGGCTGGCCCTCTCGCGACCTCGCTAGCTACCGGCATGCATGTTATACCCATCTGACATGATAGGAAAACACGACTTGAAAATTTCAACTAAACTTCTGCTAGAAGATGACTTGCACATTGAATGTTACGTGTGCCATGATACTACTCCGCCTGGATCGCCCGGCGGGGAATGCAGAAGGAGCAGCACGATGAAGTGCTGGCGGAATGGCAGAGCAGCCGTCCGGCGTGTACGGCTTGGCCGCATGACGCAGACCGTGACGGCCGAAGAAGGCTATGTCAGGCCGCGCCGGTCGGGCTCAAGCGACATGCCGACCATGGCTGCGGAACTGATCATAGTGGAAGTGGCCGCCGAAGCCGGGGAAGCCGTGCAGGGCACCGTACCCCGCGACCAGCCCGGGGCGGTTGCCTGACGCGAGGTGGAATCGCGATCGCGTGGCATGCCGACGCCGGCGCGTGGCATGCCGACGCCGGCTGCGGGAGGTACTGGGCCGCGAGGCTGCGTTCGTGAACGGTCGCGCCGCCGCGGCGGCGGGGCGGCGCGGACTTACCCGGCGTACTCGCCAGGACGCTGACGGCCCTCCCTCGGGGGATGCCGCCAGCGTCGGACAGCCCGCCAGCGTCGGGCAGCAAGGCCAGCCCGGCGAGCCGGGAACTTCACAAGATCAGAATGGTCCGGGTCTCCCCTGTCGCGGGATCCCGGATGAGCACCTCGCGGCCCACGCTTTGCTGAGCGTTGATGTACTCGTACAGAGTGATCGCACGGTTGGTGAGATCGGTCTTGGACAGGTTCGTCCGGTCCTGAAGGCGCTGGAGTTCCTCGGCGACCTTCGGTATCAACGCGACGGTGATCCGCTCAGCAACGGGTGGCTGCTGAGTACGAATGGCACCATCGGCCGATCTGGCGGGCATCTTTGATGTCTCCCTCCGGAGTCCAGAGCAGCATGCTCGGGTCGCACTGGCAGGCTAGCCCGTTCTTGCTGTTGCGTCGGCCGCGAGCGTGTCCGTTGCCGGGCACTGGTCTCCCTGTTATGCGATGTAGCTGCTAGTGTTGTGGGTCAGCGCTGTTCTGTTGTCCCTAGCTTAGGTTAACATGCGCTGGGCCGGCAACAGCTAGAAGCTGTAAATTACCAGAGTCTGCTACGAGCCGCCCTGGACACTGCCTCGCTAGCAGCTCTGCTGGCAGGGACTCCAGTCAGGCAGCTCGAACCTGGAGTCCGCCCGGATCCTCTGCGCGCCTTGGCGGTCTGCGGTGCTCGGGGGATACCCTGGCTGCCGTCCCTCGCGTACCTGAGGACAGCGGACCAGCGGGAGCAGCTGCGGGCCAGGCAGCAGGCAGATGGCGCTGCCCTACCGCCGGCGGCCGCGCCGGGTAATGCGGAATATCACCGCGCCTGCCAGCGCCAGCTCGGCCGCCGCGAGCCCGAGGAACCAGCTCAGGTCATGCTCAGGAGCGTGCGCTGCGATGTACGCGGTCACGACCGCGCCCAGGATGCCGGCGACGCAGATCAGGGGGACGGTTCCCCGTGCCTCCACCGTAGTAGATCCCAGGGTGCTGATCTTGAGATAAGCGGACGAGCTCGGGTCCTCGGCGGGAACAGCCTGTTCCGGCGGGTCCTGGTGCCGCTCGACGGCGGGTACTGGGGATAGCGTCTGGTCCTCCATAGGGTGAGTCTACGGCTGGAACAGCGGATACGCATCTGTCATATGTTACAGGACTGTTAATTATCTGGCTCAAAGTACAGTCTCGAGCAGTGATTCTCTGTCAGGGAGGCATGCCCAGTGGCTCGCCCGGAGTCCAGGCAACTCGCCGCCCGGCCCGCACGCCCCGCCCGCACGCCCCGCCGCACGCCCGGCTCGCCAGACTGCCGCAGCGCAGATCCCGGCCGCCAGCATCTGCCATGACCGGGGCACGAGCCGCGCGGGGTCTAGCTGATCGAGGAGTGGATCACGACGGGCTGGACGTCGTGTCCGTTGACGCTGTCGAAGATGCCGGGGGCGTTCTGGAACTGCCCGCTCGGGTTGTGGTGCAGCGCGGAGTACTCGATCTTCAGGGTTCCGCCGCCGGCGTTGACGACGAAGAAGATGGCACCGCCGCCCTCCCGGGCGTGGTTGCCGCGGATGGCGGTGCCGTCGATGATCAGGTTGTAGTGGTTGCCGTCGGTGTAGATGGCGCCGCCGCTGCCGCCTCCCGGGGTGCCGTGGCTGGCGGGGTTGGCGCCCCAGCCGATGGCGTTGTTGGCGATCATCAAGGTGTTGATGACGTCGAAGTTGGCGTACAGGCCGCTCAGCGCGCCGCCGTTGGAGCAGAAGTTGCCGTGGAAGGTGTCACGGGTGATGTAGACCGGGGTGGCCATGTACATGCCGAGGGCGCGGATCGCCGCGCCGCCGAGGTCGGGGCCGTTCTTGTAGCACCGGTTGCCGAAGAACCCGGAGTTCACGACCTTGAGCTGGCCGCCCTGATCGAAGATCGCGCCTCCACCGTAGTTGGACGTCCGGGTCTGGCGCACTGGGGAGTAGGCGCGGGTGAAGGTCAGGTTCTGCACGATCAGCTGCGGCCATTTCTGTTCCCAGCAGTCGCTGGTGGTGATCTTCTGCTTCGGGTCGCAGGTATTCATGTACAGGATCCGGCGCCTGCCGCCGCCGCTGAGGGTGACCAGGCCGGCGCCGTCCAGCACGATCCGGTGGCTGGTGTTCACGACCTTCGCCGTCGCGGTCATCGTGATCGTGACCGGTTTAGGGCCGCAGCTGAAGGTGATGATGCCGCCCTCCGCGACGGCCCTGACCACGGCGGCGGAGGTGCAGCTGGCGGGCGTGCCGCGGCCGATGACATGGTCCGGGTGACGGGTGCTGACCGCCCGCCCGGCCGGCGGAACCCAGGCATGACCGTCCGGGTTGCCGAAAGCAGGCAGGCCCAGCGGGCGCGCTGCCGGGGCGGGCCGGGCGTGCGGGACCGCGGCGGTGCCAGCCGCCGCGCCCGTCGTGGTCATGGCCGTCAGGCTGCCAGCACCGGCAAGGCCGGCCAGGAATATGCCGAAGCCGCGCATTAGCCGCATGACGCCTGATGTTATCCGGGCGCCCGGCATCAGGCTCGGAGATCGCGCTGAAACGCGGGCTGCGCGGGGTCGGGGGCAGCGAGCGTCCACCGGATCGGGTTCGCCGTGGCGGCGGAGCGCTGGAAGACGGTGGCGACGGCATCGGCGAGGCCCTGGACCGAGTCCGGCGCCAGCCCGGCGGTGATGACCTGGAACTGGTGGCCGGCCAGCGCCTCGATGATCCGTTGTTCGGGGACAGCTCGCTGGGCTGCCCCCAGCCGAGCTAGGGCGGCCGGTGCCTGGTCAGGACGCGCGTTCGAGGATGGTCTTGAGCGTGTCGAGCTGCGTGACCTCGGATCGCATCTGCCTGGTGATCATGGGCGTCATGAGCTTCATGAGCCCCGCCGGGCTGACGTCGAGGACGAACCTGACCCGTGTGCTGTGCTCGGCGGTCTCGGTGATCTCGAATGCGCCGCTCGGGCGGGCCGGGCCGGCCGTGACCACGAACTCGAGCCGCCTCGGCGGGTCGAAGACCGTCACCCGGTAGTCGCCTTGAATGCGCCGCCCGCCCGGCCCGGCGAGGACCTGCCGGTAGCTGGCTCCCGCTCCTTCGGCCGCGGTCGTCTTCTCGATCTCGAGGACGCCGTTGCGCCAGTCGCGGTTGTGGGTGCCGTCGGCGAGGTAGTCGAAGACGTCACGGGCCGGCCGGTTGATCGTGACCGTGTGCTCGGTATGAGGCATCGCGGTTCAGCCTTTCTTCCTGGGTTTCTTAGCGGGGAGCTGCACGGCCAGCAGGGCGAGCTCGTCGAACCGGGCGGTCAGCTCGGGTGATGACCTGCGGGAGGCAGGCGCGGCTGTCTCCCCGGCGAGCCGGCCGCGCGCGGCCGTGAGGTAGCGGCGTTCGGCGTCGTTGCTGACGAGCTCGAGGGCCTTGTCGTAGTCCGCGATGGCTGCGGCGCTGTCGGCGAGCCGGCGGTGCAGGTCGGCTCGCACCGCCCAGATGCGGTGGGAGCCGCGCAGCGCCGGGTCGCTGGTCAGGGAGCTCAGCGCGGCGATCCCTGCCTGCGGCCCGTCCAGCATGGCGACGGCGACCGCGCGGTTCAGGCTGACAACCGGCGTGTCCTGGATCGCGGTCAGTTCGTCGTACAGCGCGACGATGGCTGCCCAGTCGGTCTCATCGAAGGCCGGCGCTGTGGCATGGCAGGCGGCGAGCTCGGCCTGGAGCAGGAGCGGTCCGCGCTGCCCGCGGCGGGCACGGTCGAGCGCCCGGACGCCGTCGCAGATGAGCTCGCGGTTCCACTGGCCGCGATCCTGCGCGTCGAGCGTCAGGAGCTCGCCGTCGCCGCCGGTGCGGGTGGACCAGCGGCTGAGCTGGAAGGACAGCAGCGCTCGCAGCGCCCACGGTTCCTGCTCGTCCGTGGTCAGGTCGGTCAGCAGGCAGGCCAGCCGGTATGCCTCGAAGGCCAGGTCGCCTCTGGTCAGCGTCTGCCCGCCGGCGGCCAGGTAGCCCTCGTTGAAGGCCAGGTAGATGACGTCAATAACGGCGGGCAGCCGGCCGCCGATGTCCGCGTCCGCACCAGGGAAGTCAGCCCGGTGCTCCTTCAGCGCCCGCTTGGCCCGGACGATGCGCTGGGCGATGGCCGCGACCGGCAGATGAAAGGCCCGCGCTATCTCCTCCGTCGTCAGGCCCGCGACCATTCGCAGGGTCAGCGCGACCTGAGCGTCGGCGGTCAGCAGCGGATGACAGCACATGACGATCAGCCGCAGCCGGTCATCGGCGATCAGACCGGGATCCGGTTCCGGCTCCTGCCGGTCGTCCGCCGCAGGACGCATCGATGCGAGTCGCTGCCGTGCCCGGCCGGTATCGCGGACGACATTGCGCGCGCGGTTGCGGCACGCCGTCATCAGCCACGCGCCCGGGCTGTCCGGGACGCCCTGCAAAGGCCACCGGTCCAGCGCCACCAGCAGCGTCTCCTGGACGATGTCCTCAGCCGATTGCAGGTCACCGACGATCCGCAGGGCAGCACCGATCAGCCTCGGCCACTCCTGCCGGAACACCGAGACGAGCGCCGTGTCCGCCGTCTCGCTCAACGCCCGCCTCCCGAGCCCGGCGCAGCGGCGCACAGTCGCGTCACCGACACCTGGTAGCCGCTCACCTGTCCCCAGTCTGATGCCAGCCGCTCCGCCGCCGCGTGGCAGCTGGCCCGGACAATCAGGCAGGCACGCAGCCCCGTGACCGGCTCCGGCGCCAGCGCGAACGCGGATAGGAGTCCCCAGCGGCGCAGCGACCGGCACCATGCCGCCGCGGCCGCCACGTCGCGGGCGACGCCAGCGGGCGACACCTCGCGGTCTGTCTGCGGCCGGCTGCCGAGCAGCAGGAACACGCTCACCCCATCGGCACGATCTCGCGGATCTCGACCGACCCGAACACCGCGTTCGGGCACCGCGCGGCGATCGCCACCGCATCGTCCATGTCCGCCGCCTCGATCACGAAGTAGCCGGCGATGACTTCCTTGCTCTCCGCGAACGGTCCGTCCAGCACTCGCTGCCTGCCCTCCCTCGTCCGGACCTTCTTCGCCTCCTGCACCGGATGCAGCGGCGCGCCGCCCTTCAGGATGCCGTCGCCCACCAGGCCCATCGCGTACTCACCCACCTGCTGCACGGCAAGCTTGCGCTGGTCCTCCGTGGCCACCAGTTCAGGATCCTCCGACAGGATGAGCATGAACTCCATCGACCCGCTCCTCGTCCGCTCCCCGGCATGTCCGTTCACTCTTACGACACCAGCCGCGGCCGGCGATAGACACGGTAACGATCGCGGGTGTACAGGCCCGGTGCGGTGTGCGACACTCAGCGCTTGCGAGATCCTGATCGTGCACTGGAACGGCAAGGCCTGGAGGCGGGTGCTCAGTCCCACCCCCGCAGGCGGCGGCTTTCTCGATAGCGTGGCCGCCACGTCTGCTGCGAACGGCTGGGCGGTCGGCCAGGCCGCCAGCGGCAAGATCCTGATCCTGCGGTGGAATGGCACCTCGTGGAAGCGGGTGCCCAGCCCTGCCCCAGCAGGCGGCGCCGTGCTCGACGGGGTGGCCGCCACGTCCGCCAGGAACGCCTGGGCGGTCGGCGGCACCGGGAGCGGCAAGACCCTGATCCTGCGGTGGAACGGCAAGGCATGGACGTGACCGGATCCCGGTCCTGATCTACAGCGCCGCGCTGACTGCATGTCGCTGACCTCGCCGGACCGCGGCCCGGAACGGGCCTGACCGTCCGCCTTGGCCGGGCCCGTCGCTCAGATCATCCTCCGGGTTCACCGGCTCGCCCGGTCGGTGCCGTTTCATCTCTCTCCTACCTCGGCAGATACGTGGCAATCGCGTGAGAGCTGGCCAGCTACGGCCAGCGGCCCGGCGCAGTACGCTTCGCGGATGGAGCCGATTATTCGGCCGGCACAGGCTGGTGACCTGGCAGCCGTCCTGGAGCTGTGGACGAGGGCCGGCGCCGAACCTGGGCATACCGACGACCTCGGCAGCCTCGGCAGGCTGCTCGCCCACGACCCGGGCGCACTGCTGGTGGCCGAGGAAGACGGGACCATCGTAGGTTCCGTCGTCGCAGCGTGGGATGGCTGGCGCGGGACGGTCTACCGCCTGGCCGTCGCGCCTGCCAGTCGCCGGCAGGGCCTGGGCCGGCGGCTGCTGCACGCGGCGCAGGCCCGGCTGCTGGCTGTCGGCGCGATCCGCCTTCAGGCCATCGTCGTGCGGAGCGATCCTCGCGCCACCGGTTTCTGGCGGGCCGGCGACTGGACTGAGCAGGTCGACAGGCTTCGCTTCACCCGAGGATAGGAGTGGCCGCCGTCACATTCCCGGCCCGCGTTCTGTCATAGCGGTGAAGGCTGTGCCCTCCGGCCGCAGACCCACGACGAGGAGCAGGACCATGGCACCACCCATCGTGCTCACGATCGACATCGCCTGCCCGCCCGGCGACGTCTACGCCTATGCCACCGACCCCACGCGATTCGCGGAATGGCAGCACGACGTCACCAGCGTGCAGGTCGCGGCCGGCCCGCCGCCCGGCGCGGGATCGAGGTTCACCACGACCCGGCGTATCGGCAGTGCCCAGCGGACGATGACCCAGGAAATCACGCAGGCCAGCCCGCCCGGTGCCTGGGCCGCCCGTGGCGTCGACGGGCCGATCAGGCCGAACGTGACAGTCACCATCGAGCCAGCCGGTGACGGGACGGCCTCGCGGGCCACCTTCACCTTCGACTTCGCGGGCCACGGCATCGGCGAACTGCTCGTGCCCCTGGTGCGCCGGATGGCAGCCAAGGGCGCCCCGGCGAGCCTTCAGAACCTCAAGCAGCGGCTCGAGGACGGAGACCACGGCCCTGCCGCCCGCTGAGCCTCCGGCGCCTGCCGTGGCCGGTCGGACGGCCGGGCAGCGGTCCTGCCCGGGCAGCTGGGTCCGGATCGGCCCAGATCCAGACCAGGACAGGCACCGCGAGTCCGCGGGCTGACCGTAGAATGGATGGCTCCGGCAGAGAAGGGTAAGCGATGCGCCGGAGCCTGGCTGTGCTCGCCCTGGCCACCGTGGTCGCTGGCTGCTCCGCGCCGGTGCGCACGGGGCTGATGGACGCGCGCCATAGCCGCCCTCCGGTCAGCTACTACCTCTCGCTCGGCGACTCCTTGTCACAAGGCGTCCAGCCGGACTCAGCGGGTCATAGCGTCCGGACCCGGTACGGTTACGCCGACCAGCTCTACGCGGCGCTGCGCGGCCGCCACCCTGGCCTGCGCCTGGTCAAGCTCGGCTGCCCCGGCGAAACCACCGCCACGATGATCCACGGCGGGATCTGCGCATATCCCGGCGGATCACAGCTCGCGGCCGCGGTCAGATTCCTCCTCGCGCACCCCGGCCGGGTGCGCTTGATCACCATCGACATCGGCGCTAACGACCCCGACTCCTGCATCACGCAGCCCTCTGCCACCAGGCTCGCATCCTGCGTGGCCAGGTCTGTCCCTGACACGGCCGTCAACCTCGCTAAGATTCTCACCAGACTCCGCCTGGCCGCCGCCGACGTCAGAATCATCGCGATGAACTACTACCTCCCGGCGCTCGCGCAATGGCGCGATGGCATCCTCGGCCACGCGTTCGCGCGGCTCAGCGAGCTGGCCGCGGTCGGCTACAACGTCGTGCTGACCAAGGTCTACCAGCTGTTCGGCGTCCGCATCGCCGACGTCTTCGGCGCCTTCCGCACCGCGGACTTCGCCGGCCAGGTGACCCTGCCCGGCTTCGGCACGCTCCCGCGTAATGTCGCCGCGATCTGCCAGTGGACCTGGGAATGCGCGGCCCCGCCGCGCGGGCCGAACGAACACGCCAACCGGGTCGGCTACGCCGTGATCACCCGCGCCTTCCTCCTCGCCGACGCTCACTAGGAGAGCTTGACGAAACGATTGGCGAAACCCTGCCAGAAGCGTCAAGCCTGCGTCGTTCCGGGTAACTGTCGGTTAAGAGGCGCACGGTCTATCACGCGGTCATGAAGGCGGCTTTCGTCGTTGCCGTTGCCGCCAGGTCACGAGCCATAAGGACCGCGAAGTGAACGGCCCTACCGCGGGCTGCGGTGCTCTTGTTGCCTCCTCGCTGGGGCGGGTTGGCCGTCGGATCGCGGCTCACGCCAAGGGGTTGCACCAGCGCAGGCCGGGAAAGCGGCCGAAGTCGGTGTCATTCGAGTACATGTCCGCGTCGTATTCGAAGGCGAGTGCCGCTAGCTGGATGTCCGTCGTGAGGTTGCCGCCGGTCCCGACTGTGCGCAGGAGGTCGAAGGCGATCTCAATGTGCCGCTGGCCAGGGACGAGGTGGCTGACGCTGGGCTGGTCGAGCCATGCGGAAACGTATCCGAGGGCGGCTTCGGCCGTCAGCGGCGGAGACAGCACGCGCGGGTTCGTCGCTATCCGGATGAAGCCGAAGATGGCTGGTGAGGTGAGGCCGACTTCCGCGCCGGAGTTGATCGTTTCCTCCCACCACGCGTGGGCGGTCTTGTGCTGCGGGAAGGCCGACACCACCGCGTAGAGCAGCAGGTTGACATCGGGGATGATCACGACCCAGGACGCTTGCCGGCAGCAAGAATCGCCTCGTCCTCCAGTTCGTCTGCCAGGCGGTTGAAGCCGGCCAGGTCGAGCCCGGGCTGTAGCGTCGCCTCATGGACGGGAAGGTGATAGGGCTCCCGGCGCGACGGCGGCCGGGACAGCGCCCTCCGCAGGGCGTTGTTGATCACCTGTTTCATCGAGGTCCGGGTTCGATGCACGGCGTCTTCGACGAGTTGCGCGACGTCAGGGTCCAAAGTGAGGGTCGTACGCACACATACATCATAGTGCCATCTAGTTGCGGCATCAAGATGTCAGCCGTGGGTCGGCCGGTTCGCTACCACTATGCTCATCGGGGAAGGCGACCTGCTCCTGGGTCATCCCCGCGCTGCGGCACGTCATGGAGGCCCGCGCCCGCGAGGCCGGCACGGTCCTGAACGCGGGACGATGCCAGTGAACCGGCGACCTGACGCCTACGAGCGGTAAGCCGTCGAGCTTGGCGGCTGGCCTGGGCTACCGTGGCAATAGCTGGTCGACCTGGCGGTAAGGGCTAGAGTCCGGTTGTCTCCGCGAGGGTTCAAGAAGCGTCAGGAAGTAGACCCGGCCTGGCCACCAGCGCAACGCCGGCGCCGTGCGCGGCATGGCTGACCTGTGCCAGATGAGCGCGGCTATCAGCTGGCTGGCACGAAGCTTGCCAGGATCTCGTTCCAGATGCTGTCGTAGACGCCCGGCCAGCTGGCCTGCGGTCCGTAGAGCTCGATCGCGTAGCCCTCAACGCCGGGCTTGACCACGAAGCCCCAGTCAATGACATGGGTGAGCACGCCATCGTGGATGTCGGTGAACTCCCAGACGGCGGCGTCGTAACCGCGGTAGGACACCTGCTGGAGATTGACCCGCTGATAGGTCGGATCGTTTCTGGCGTGCTGCGCATCCAGCTGCTGCCACGCCCCGAGCGCACTTGGGCCGGTGATCCTGCTCCACGAGATGAACAGGTCGAACCCCGCGGATGGTCCCGTGAAGTTAACCCCGGGATAAGTCCCTGTGCGGGTGGCGGAGCTCTCTGCCCAGCCGGGAGGCAATCTTACGGAGAACCCGCTGGAGTCCTGGTAGGTCGTCCAGCCAGGACCCGCCTGCGTGCTGGCTGGGCCGGTGGCGGGCAGGCTCGGGCTAGCCGGGGGCTGGGTCTGCGCGGGCGAGTCAGCGGGGGCGGTCACGGCTGGGGAGGGCCGGGTTGTCGCGGTCGATCCGGGAGCGGGCCCGCTCCCGGCCTGCGGCGTATGGTGACCGCTCACCAGGACGATGCTGTAGACGATGGCGACCGCCGCCGCCGCGCCGATCGCGGACGCGACCGCGATCGGCCAGCGCCGCGGTCGCGGCGTGCCGTCCGCCGGCCAGGATGGACCATACGGCGGGCCTGCTGGGTACTGGCCGGGAGCGGGCGGCGGGTAGAGGCCGGGAATGTAGGGCGGACTGCCCGGCGGCCGGTAGGCGGGTTGTGGTCCGGTCGGTGCCGATGGTGTCCGGAGGGTTCCGCCGCCAGCCTGGGCCGGGGCCTGGCCAGCGGCCTGGGTCGCGGCCGAGGCGATCGGCCCGCCCGCGGCGATGGCATCGCCCGCGGCCCGGGCGATTTCGGTATCCGGGTGGCTCGCTCGCGGACCGGTATCGTACGGTGCGAGCCCGGCAGCCTGGCGCAGCGCACGGGTAAATTCCGCGCAGCTCGGGTAGCGATCCTGCGGTGATTTGGCCAGAACTCGCGAGAACACGGAATCCAGGGCGCCGGGCAGGTCCTGCCGCCGGGACGTGATCGTCGGCGGCGGCTCGGACAGATGCGCGTACAGCACCGCCATGCCCTGATCACGCCGGAACGGCGGTTCTCCGCAGAGCATCTCGAAGGCCGCGCAGCCGAGCGCGTACTGGTCGGCCTGCCCGCCGACGTGCTGGCCGCCGATCTGTTCCGGGGCAGCGTAGTCAACCGTCCCGAGGAACTGGCCCGTCCCGGTCAGCCCGGTGGCGCCGAGTGCCTCCTTGCTCAGGCCGAAGTCCGACAGGTACACGTGATCAGGGCGTCCCGGCCGCATGTCAAGCAGCATGTTCGCCGGCTTGACGTCCCGGTGCACCAGGCCGGCCGCGTGCGCGGCATCCAGGGCCGAGGCGACCGGCGAGACTATCGCGGCCACGCGCAAGGCGTCGAGCGCCCCTTCACGGTGCAGCAGCGATCGCACATCACCGCCCCGCACGTACCGCATCGCGATGAAAAGCGCGCCGCCGGCCTCGCCTGCCTCGAAGACCGGGATGATGTGCGGGTCATCGACCGCTGCTGCCGCCCGCGATTCCCTGATGAACCGCTGCCGGAACGCATCATCGGCTGCCAGCGCAGGCGCGAGGATCTTCAGCGCCACCTGACGTCCCAGCCGTTCGTCGAGCGCGCGGAACACGACCGCCATGCCGCCCTGGCCGATCTGCTCCTCCAGCAGGTAACCGCCGACTCGCGCGCCAGCCGAGAAATTACCTGCGGCCTGCGGAAAGCCCTCGCCCACCCCGACCCTCCGCATAAATAGGATTTATCAGGCACGATTAGCCATTGCTCAGGCCCGCTAATCCTATATGAACCTTCTGCCGTCGGGGCGCGGGAAATTAGGTGCGTCATTGCGATGATTCGCCGGTAATGCTATAGATGGGGCCGGGCATGCCCGCCGCTGGGCTGCCAGCCTGTCGGTGCCGATGGCTACCGTTGGCCCATGGACATACGAGAGGCACCCAGGGTTGATGCGCGCCGGTTAGCGTCATGCCGAGCGATGCGCCCGTCTTCTCGGCCCGGACCGCGCTACCTGAGGCGCGGAGCTGATCATGACGCCGGTGGCTCGCCGCCGGCCGCCGGCGGGGGTACCTGACCCATGACGGCGCTCAGGAACTTTCCGGTCAGCTCGTCAACGGTGCCGCAATTGTTAATCCAAGACAATGATACGCGCTCAAGGAGCTTCTCATAACGCGTTACCTCACGGCTCCATTCGGCCTCAGTCCGCAGCATCAGAGAGCCGTTGAAGAACGGCTCGTTCCGCCGAAAGTAGCCAGAGTATCCGCCCCGGCTGAGCAATTCCAGGGCCTGGGGCGGCCGATCAGGAGGCTGCCAGCCGGGCGGCTCTCGCACGATAACGACGATATTATCTATTACGATAATCCCACGCTCCCATCTTGCCCCGTATACGTATTCAGGTTCCACCAGCAGCCGAGACGACGGATCGGCGTCAGAGAGGTCGCGCGCATATGCGTCCGGCGGTACAGCGGCGAAGAAACCGGGTCGCAGCGCCAGGACGCTCTGAGTCTTCATGTGCAGACGCATCTCGCCGGTGCCGGATGCTGCCGCCGAGTGAGCGGACACCGGGCCCCAGTCGTCGTTCACCACCCGCACGGCATACCCGCGGCGTTCCGAGACGCTGGCCACCAGCGCGGTCTTCCCGGCGCCGGAGCTGCCCATGATGGCCACCCCGCGGCTGCGATCCCGGTCATGAACAGACAGCGCGCAGCCGTGCAGAAACACCAGATCGTGCCCGCTCACCGCGGAACAGATGCCGCGGATGCACACCTTGACCAGATGATAGTCGGCGGTAAAGAGCACCATCGTCCGCGCCGACGACGACCACCATCGCGCCTCGTCCCAGGTCCCGTCCAGTCCGTAGTCGCGCGCCGGGCGAGCGAGAACCCGCAGCGTGGCGTCTGGCTGCCGATCTGAGTCGGCCGGAGCCCAGTTGCCCGCGAACAAGCGGCTGAGCAGAACGCTGTCGGTGGCAAACGCCACGACCAGGCAGCCGGCCGGAGTAGCGACAGCCGCGAGATGCCGATACGGAAGCCGCAGCCGGGCAAGCTGGTCAAGGCGCGCCTGCCGAAGCTCACGCACTGGCAGGGGAGGTCCGTAGGACTCGGTCACTCCCGGACCACCTCCGCTGTGCTCCGACTGGCATCTTATGCCCTGCGGCGCCGAGGTTAGCTGGCGGACTTCTCCCAGATCGAGACGTGCTGCCGGCTCTCGCTGGTGAACGGCTCGCGTCTCCAGCCCTGCCATCGCTCGCGCAGCCGCAGGTCCGCGATCTGGGCCATCAGGTCGAGCTCGGCCGGCCACACGTACCGGAACGGGATCGAGCTGTACTCGGCACGCCCGTCGTCAATCTCGACGTAGTTCGAGCTCATCGCCTGCGTGGCGACGTCATAGACGTCGAACGCCCACCGCGTCCGGCTGACCTCGAACGGCACGGCGGTCTGCCCGGGCGGCAGCCGGCGCAGGTCGGGGGTCATCACCTCGATCACGAAGCAGCCCCCGGGCTCCAGGTGCGCGGCCACGTTGCCGAAGCAGGCCACCTGGGCCTGTTGCGTGGTCAGGTTCATGATGGTGTTGAAGACCAGGTACGCGACCGCGAACGTGCCCTGCACCCGCGTCGTCGCGAAGTCGCCGATCGTGACGCCGATCGCCTCGCCGCCCGGCTTGGCGCGCAGCCTGGCCACCATCGCCCGGGACAGGTCGATGCCGTGGACTCCGACGCCGCGGCGGGCCAGCGGCAGCGCGATGCGTCCCGTCCCGATGCCCAGCTCCAGGGCCCGGCCGTTCCCGGCGAGCCCGGCCAGCACGTCGACCGCCGCGTCGACCACGACCGGGTCGAACATGTCACTATCGGACTCGTCGTAATCCGCCGCGACCCGCTCGCCGAAGTAGCCGTCATGTTCGTCCATCGCGAGACCGTACCGCCGGATACCCGCTCCCATCCGTCAGACCGCCATTGTCAGCTGCGCGAGGCGATGACATCCGCGATGGCAGCGGCCCGGCTGGCGGGCGTTCCGGCTCCGACCTGAACGATGTCGAAGCCGTGCTCCTGGTAGACCTGCGGCGCTCGCGCATCGCCCGCGACCGGCTCGTGCTGGCCGCAAGGAGGACTTCGGCCCGCATGCGCCGTGGCATTGTGGGGGGATGCGAAGCGTCTATGAAGCCGCAGGCGGCAGCGACGGCCTGCTCAGGCTGGCCGAGGCGTGGCACGCCCTCGTGATGGCCGATGAGATCGTCAGCCATGCGTTCAGCGGCGGAGTCCATCCGCAGCATAGCGAGCGGCTCGCCGCCTACTGGGCCGAGGCCCTCGGGGGGCCCGCCGCCTTCTCCGGCAGCTACGGGGACGAGACCTCGGTCGTGCGGATCCACAGCGGGAACGGCGAGCACGGCGAGATGGACCGCCGGGCGATCGCCTGTTTCGACCAGGCGATGCAGGACGCCGGGATCGATGCGGCTGGTCCGCTCCGGCAGGTGCTGCACGACTATTTCGCCTGGGCCACCACGACCGCCCTGTCGCGCTACCACGAGTCCGCGGACGAGGTTCCCGAGGGCCTGAGCATTCCGCGATGGTCATGGGACGGACTGCAGCGCTGAGCCCAGCGCGCTCTGCACCCGACACGCCCCTGAACACCTCCCCAGGGAGGCGGACCTAGCCAGTCCCACTCCCGGCTGCGCACCCTCATCGCCGTACTCGCGGAACAGCTTCGCCAGGCTGGCGTCACCGGGCGCGGTGATCCTGGTCGGCGACCGCCAGGACATGGGTACGCGGACAGCGCCACGCCACGGTCAGACATCTGACGACATCTGACTGCCATATGTTTGGCCAATGATCGTCTTATACTGTCTTGGTGATCAATGAGCGCCTCCGCCGTTCCATGCTCCGCGCCGGCTATGACACTGTGACGCTCGCGGACGCCGCCGGGGTCTCGGCGAAAAGCGTGGAACGATGGCTGGCCGGCCAGGTGGTGCCGTACCCGCGCACCCGTTACCGGGTCGCCTCCCTGGTCGGCGAAGACGAGACATACCTGTGGCCGGGCGGTGACCGGGCGGCGCTGGCCGCCGCCGAGCTGGTCAGCGCCTGGCCGCGGCGCAACGACGTGCCGCCGGGACTGTGGACCGACCTGCTGCGCGAGGCGACCCACCAGGTGGACGTGCTCGCCTTCGCCGGGCTGTTCCTGACCGAGGACCACGGCGACTGGCTCCCGCTGCTGCGAACCCGGGCAGCAGTCGGCGCCCGCATCCGGCTCCTGCTCGGCGACCCGCGCGGCGTGCAGCTCGCCTCACGTGACCGGGAGACCCGCATCGGCGGGGGCGTCGGCGGCCGGGTAGCCGCCGTCCTGGCCCACTACAGGCCGCTGCTGGACATCGCCGAAGTGCGGCTGCATGACACGCCGCTGTACAACTCGATCTACCGGCTCGACAACGAGATGCTGGTCAACGTCCACGCCTACGGTCTGCTCGCCGCCTATACCCCGGTGTTTCACCTGCGCCGCGTGGACGGGCAGTGGTTCGAGACCTACATCGAGAGCTTCGAGCGGGTCTGGGCGACCGCCCGGCCCTACGACGTGGATGAGGCGGCATGAGCAGGCGCGACTACTGGCAAGATCCGAAGGCGCCCAAGCCGACCAGCCGCAAACCGTCAGCGAGCGTTTTCGTGACCGACGGCGCAGGAGCGATCCTGCTGCTTCGGCGCACCGACACCGGCCTGTGGACCATCCCGACCGGCGGCCTGAAGAAAGGCGAGACCATCAGCCACTGCGCCATCCGCGAGTGCGAGGAAGAGACCGGCCTGAAGGTCGAGATCACCGGCCTGGTCGGCGTCTTCTCCACGCCCGAGCACTTGATCGCCTACGGCGACGGCGAGGTCCGCCAGCCGGTCAATGTGTGCCTGCGCGCACGGGTGACCGGTGGCAACGCGGCACCGACAGCGGAAGCAAGCGACATCCGCTGGGTACAGCCCGACCAGATCGGCGGCTACGAGATTCACCCTGCGATCCTCCGGCGCATTCGCCACGGCATCGAATCCTCCGGACCCCACGTCGACTGAGCCCCCATGCGCCCAAGGCCCGCCTTGGCGCCGGCACCAGGCTGCCGGGTCAGCTGATCGCCCGCTGGAGGTGCGACCGGTTGGCGAGCATCCAGGACGCGCTGCGGACGCGCCAGGTAATCGCCCATGCGAACGGATACCCGGTCCCGGTGACCCCGGCGGTGGTCTCTGGTGTCACCCCTGACTCCACGGCCTCGGCCCGGGCACTGTGCACGGCAAAGGTGATCATCTTGTCGACGAAGTCATGACGCTGACGAGCCGGCAAGCCGTACCCGTCCAGGATCAGCCGGAGCTGGCGGCCGCGGGCGGCCAGATCGGGAAGGCCGTGCCGCCCGGCCACGTCGTCGTCGTGCAGCTGGGCGTTCAGCCACGCCGCCTGGGCGAGCTCCTGTACCGCGTCCACCGGGCCGGCGAACTCAAAATCGATCAGCGCGACCGGCCTGCCGTCCCGGGCGATGATGTTCCACGGACCGGTATCACAGTGACCGATCACCGGCCGGGACCCGGGCAGTGATCGGCCGAACCACGCCTTCCAGACGGCATCGGCCGGCGGATTGAATGTCGCGGCCGCGGCATGCAGGTTCCGCAGCAGCTCCCCGACGCTGGCGACCGCGTCCTCGCTCCACGCGCGCGGCTGGGGGCTGGCGCCCGGCAGGTAGCTGACCATCTCCCGGCCGTCGCCGGCGAACCCGCTGCCGATCACCCGTGGCGAGCCCGCGAAGCCCGCGTCTTCCAGGTGCCGCAGCAGCGCCAGCACGGTCCTGCTCCACGGGCCCGCCTCGCGATAGACGACACCCGCCCGCCGCCGGGCCTTGGACGGCTGAGTCCCGCTGCCCCACACCTCCAGCGGGACCTCGGCATCGGCGCTGCCAGGAGCATCCATGACCGCCACCCTGCCAGCCCGGCTCCCGTCTGGCACCCGGTTATTCTCCGCCGCTACGCCGGGCTGACGGCAGCCGGTAGATGGCCATCGGCGCGTCGGTCGGCTCGGTGGCGACCGTCCGGACAGCCACGAGCTCGAAGCCGTTCTTCTCCAGGACCCGCCGGGATGCGGTGTTGGACGCCTCCGGGCCGACCAGTATCCCGGCGCCGGGATTCGCGCAGCAGGGCATTCCGGTTGTTGTTGCCGGTGTCGTGAGGTGGCTGAAGCACTTCTACCCCTGACGAACATGTACTGAAAATACAGCGGGCGCGGGCGCGGGCCCAGGTCCCCCGGTGGCGTCGCCTGCCGTGCCGGAGCGCGCCGTCACCGCCTCCTGATCTGCGCGCGCCCGGCCGCGTGCAGGTTATCCGGGTCCGGGCGGCGGTCGGGCCGGGAGATCCGGGAGGACGCCGCGGCCTTCGAGCGCACCGGAGATCGGGTGCCGGGGCCGTGCTAGGCAGACCGCAGCCGGGACCAGGCGTCGGTGCCGACGGCGATCAGCAGGATCGTGCCCAGGGTGATCTGCTCGTAGAGCGGGTTCAGGCCCAGCAGATCGAAGCCGTTGCCGATCAGCGCGATGAACAGGACGCCGATCACCGTGCGCCAGATGCCGCCTTCGCCGCCCAGGATGCTGGTCCCGCCGACCACGATGCCGGCCAGCACGGTGAAGGTGAGCGCCGTCCCGCCGTTGGATGCCTGCGCGCTCAGCACCCGGGAGGTGTCGATCAGCCCGCCGAGCGCGGCCGCTCCGCCGCTCAGCACGAAGGTCACCACCCGGATGAGCTGAACCCGGACGCCGGCCAGCCGCGCTGCCTCCGCATTGCCGCCCGCGGCGTAGATGTAGCGGCCGGCCGTCGTCCTGCCCAGGGTGACCGCGAGCAGCACGACGGTGATCACCATCAGCCAGGTTGCGGTGGTCACCGACAGGAAGGAACTGCGGGCGAGATCGCCGAACGACGGCCGGCTGTACAAGATGATCAGATTGCCGCTGGTGACCAGGCTGGCCAGGCCGCTCACGACGAAGGACATGGCGAGCGTCGCGATCAGCGAGTTGATCCGGAAGAACGTGGTGATCACGCCGTTCACCAGCCCGACCGCGAGCCCGACCGCCAGCCCGGCGCCGATGGCGACGGCTGGAGACGCAGACTGCGCCAGTTCCGCGGCGGTCACCCCGGCCAGCGCGTAGATCGCTCCGACCGACAGGTCGATGCCGCCCGCCACAAGCACCAGGGTGCCGGCCGCGGCGATGATCAGCGTGGCGGCCTGCTGGTCGAGGATGGCGAGCAGGTTGACCCTGGTGAAGAACGGCCCGCTGGCTACCGACAGCACGGTGAAGAGGACCACGAACGGGATGAAGATGCCGGCCCGGCGCAGCCGCCCGGGGACCGGGAGCGGCCGCAGCCGCAGGCGCAGGCGGGCGGCGGCACCTGCGGGGGAGGAGGCCGGCGCCTCCTGGCCGGTCACGTCCTGGTGGTTCATGACGCGTCTCTCTCTGCGGCGTCGAAAGCAGCTCCGAGAATGGCCGCTTCGGTCAGGTCGTCACCGCTGAGCTCGGCGGTGATCTTGCCCAGGCGCATCACGAGCACGCGATGCGCGAGGCCGAGGATCTCCTCCATGTCCGAGGAGATCAGCAGCACGCCGAGGCCGTCGGCGGCCAGGGTGGCCAGCAGGTCGTAGATGGCCCGCTTGGCGCCGACGTCCACGCCCCGGGTCGGCTCGTCGGCGATCAGCAGCCGCGGCCGGGCGAGCAGCACCCGGGCGAACAGCACCTTCTGCTGGTTGCCGCCGGACAGGGCGGCGACCAGCGCTGCCTGGCTGGGAGCGCGCACGGTGGCCCGCTCGAGCACCTGCCCGACGGCCCGGCGCTCGGCCCGCCGGCGGACGAACCCGAGCCGGCTGAACTGACCGAGGCTGGCCAGGCTGACGTTCTCCGTGACCGAACGCCCCAGCAGCAGGCCCTGATCCTTGCGCGACTCCGGGATCATCGCCACCCCGGCGGACAGCGCGCTCCGCGGACGGCGGAACAGCGCGCGGGCAAGCTCGGTCCTGCCCGCGCCGACCAGGCCGGCCAGGCCGACGATCTCGCCGGCCCGGACGTCAAGGGAGACGCCGCTCCGAGCCGCGGTGACACCGGCCGAGAGCACCACCGGCGCGTCCGCCGGGACCGCCCGCCTGGCCGGGAAGGTGGCCCCGAGCGACCGCCCGAGCATCGCGTTCAGCATGGACTCCTCGGTCTCGTCCGCCGCACGCGCGGTCCTGACCACGTGGCCGTCGCGCAGGATCGTCAGCTCGTCCGCCAGCTCGAGCACCTCCCGCAGGAAATGCGAGACCAGCACCACCGTCGTGCCGGCCGCGGCAAGCCGCCGGACGATCTCGTGCAGCCTGGCCACGTCGGGCCGGGACAGGGCGGCCGTCGGCTCATCCATGACGATCAGCCGGGCATCGCGTGACAGGGCGCGCATGATCTCGACCTTCTGCTGGTCCGCGATCCGCAGGCTGCCAGCGGGCGCGTCGCCGGCCAGCTCGAAGCCCACCGAGCCGGCGATGTCCGCGTAGCGGCGCTGGAGGGCACGCCGGAGCAGGAAGCCGGCCCGGCGCGGCTCGGTGCCCAGAAACACGTTCTCCGCGACCGACAGCGCGGGCACGAGGATGAGCTCCTGCGCGATCAGCACGATCCCCCGCGAGATCGCCTCCCGCGGAGAATGGAAATGGACCGGCTCGCCGTCGAGCAGGACCTGCCCGTGATCGGGCGGGATGACCCCGGCCAGGATCTTCCCGAGGGTGGACTTGCCCGCGCCGTTCTCGCCGACGAGCGCGTGGACCGACCCGCGGGCGACCTTGAGGCTCACCGCCTCCAGGGCGCGCGCCGCGCCGAAGGACTTGCCGATGCCCGTCAGCTCGACCTGCGCGCCCTGGAGGCTCCGATCGTCAGGCACCTCAGCCGGGCCACTCGGCGGTGAACTGGCTCGCGTTCGCCTTGGTGACCACGCCGCCGTTCGGCAGGCTGGCGACCGGGTCGATGCCGCCGCTGCTCTTGCCATCGCGCAGGGCCTTGATCATCGCGGTCACCGCCAGCCTGCCTTCGCTCGCAGGCGCCTGGGCGACGTCTCCGTACCAGGCGCCGGAGGCCACGCCGGCCAGCGCGGCGGCACTGGCGCCATACCCGACGAGGATGACCTTGCCAACCTTGTGCGCGGCCGTCAGAGCCTGGGCGCCGCCCTCGATGCCCTGATCAGATCCCACGATCAGGTTCAGGCTCGGGTTGGCCTGGAGCATGTTCTGCACCGCGGTCAGGCCCACGGTCGGGCTGAAGAAGCTCTGGCCTTCCGCGACTACCTTGACCGACGGGTCGGCGGCGGTCGCCTTGGTGAACGCACCGTGGATAGCGACGTCCAGCGCGGACGCCTTGATGTCGTAGAGGTAGCCCACCTTGCACGGGTTCAGGTTCTTGGACTGGCAGGCCTGGACCACGAGGCTGCCGAGCTTGGTGCCGATCTCGGTCGGCACGAAGGTGACGTTCGCCGACAGCCCGGGGACCTGCGGCTTGTCGGTGGACAGGTCGGGGCCGAGGATCTGGTCCATGTTGACGACCTTGATCCCCTTGCTGATCGCCTGCTTCACCAGGCTGACCAGGCCGGTGCCGAAGATCGGCTGCACGATGATGCCCTGGTACTGACCCGAGTTGATCGCGTCCTGAAGCTGCGAGTACTGGGTCTGCGGGTTGTTGTTCGCGTCGAACACCTTCAGCGTGGCGTTGTTGTCGGCGGCCACCGCCTCGGCGGCAGCCAGCATCGGGGCGTCGTAGCTGTTCTCGACGGCGAACGAGAGATAGGCGATGCTCAGCGGCTTGCCTGCGGCCGGCGAGGCGGGCGACGACGCGGTGGACGAGCTGGAACTGCAGGCGGCGAGGACAAGCCCGGCGGCGGCGATCGCCGCCAGGGATGCGCGGCGGCGGTAGCGCCGCAGCCCGGTTGACGTGGAGTGCACAGCTAGACTCCTTTTGCTTGCTCACGAGATGGTGGGTGGGTGGTAGTGCCGGTGAGTCGGGTGCGCGCCCGGCTCACCGGTTTTCTTGTCCGGGCGTAAGCCCGGGTACGGGTCAGGGGATCAGTACGGCACGGTGATGGGGGGCCTGGCCGCAGCGGGACCAGCCGTCGGCGGCACGGTCCAGCGGGATGGTCTCGCGGTCGGCGGTGAGCCTGCCCGCCCTGGCATGGGTGAAGATCTCGGCCAGGGCGGCGGCCTTCTGCTCATCGGTGAGCTGGTTGTTGGTGTAGCCGAGAATGGACAGCACGCCGCTGCGCAAGGTCGCCGAGCCGAAGCTGGCGCTGGCGCAGGCGGATGAGCCAAGGTTGACCAGTCGGCCCCGCGGCGACATTACCCGCAGGGCGGCCTGCGCCGGCAGCCCCCAGACCGGGTCGAGCACGACGTCGACCCGGTCGCCCGCCGCCTGCGCCAGCCGGGCGGCGATCACCTCGACGTCGTCACCGGTGAGGTCGGCGACCGCGTCGGCGCCGAGCTCGGCGGCCCGGTCGCGGCCATGGGAGTCACGGCACGCCGCCACCACCCGCCCCGCCCCGAGCAGGCGCGCGGCCTGCACACCGATCTGGCCGACGTTCCCGCTGGCGCCGAGCACCAGCACGTGCTCGCCCGGCCGCAGCCGGCCGCGCCAGGCCAGCGCCATCCAGGCGGCGATCGCGGAGAGCCCGAGCGCGGCCGCGAGGTCATCGCTGACGCCTTCGGGCACCGGCTGCACGGCCGGCTCGGGCACCGAGCACAGCTCGGCCATCGAGCCATCGCCCGGCCGCATGCCCGCGCTGGTGCTGAACCAGACCCGCTGGCCGGCGCCGAGCCGGTCCGACTCGGCGATCACCCCGACTCCCTGCGTCCCCGGCACGTACGGCAGCGAGGGCGCGCCGAAGTACGAGATCCCGGAAGCGCAGAGCAGGTCGAGCGGGTTGATCGGGGCCGCCGTCACCCGGATCAGCGCCTCGCCGGGCTGCCTCCGCGGCGAGGCGCGCAACCCGGGTTCCGGCGGCTCGCCGTGACGGTGCAGGACCGCCGCCCGCATGGTCATCACGACTCCGGGCCCGGGTCCTCGGTGTAGGTGTATGTGTAGGGGTTGTCGAGGACCCTGGTTTCCGGGATCTCCGGGTGCATGCCCTCGGTCCAGGCGTCGGGGCCGAGCTCGCCGCGCAGGTAGTCGACGGTCTGCTCGATCACCTGGCGTGCCTTGCCGAGGTCGGCGCCGACCAGCCGGTGGTCGTACTTGACGACCCGGCCGTTGACCAGCACCGTGTGCACGTCGCCGCGCTGGGCCTGGAAGACCACGTGCCCATAGGGGTTGAGCAGCGGGAACATCACCGGCGAGGCGTCGTTCTTGATCAGCACGACGTCCGCCTTCTTGCCCGGCTCCAGGCTCCCGGTCAGCGAGTCCATGCCGAGCGCCCTCGCCCCGCCCCGGGTGGCCCAGTCCACGACCTGCTCGGCGCGCAGCTTGTGGTGCGTCACGGTCTCGTCCCGGCTGTGCGCTTCCAGGTTCTCGCGGGCGCGGTCCGCGCTGAGCGTGGCCCGCATGGCGGAGAACAGGTCGGCGCTCCACCAGACGCTGGTGTCCATGGACAGCGACACAGGTATGCCGTGCTCGCGCAGCTTCCAGGTGGGCGGGTAGCCCTGGCCGGCGCTGCATTCGCTCTCGGTGGACAGCGACGCGGACCCGCCGGTGGCCGCGATCCGGTGGTAGGAGTCGGCCGACAGGCTCGCCGCGTGCACGTAGACGGTGGACGGGGTCATGAACCCGTGCTCGTGCATCAGCCGGATCCCCTCGTCGGTGGTCACCTTCCAGACCCCCGCATGGGTGGTGACCGGCACGCCCAGCTCCCTGGCCACCTCGAACGCCGCCTTCTCCGGGAAGTCCGGGCTGGCCGGGGGGACGTCGAAGGCCATCTGGAAGCCGAGCATGTCACTGCCGCCGCTGAAGCGCCTGCTGACGAAGTCGCGGAACTCCGGTGCGGCCGACCACTCCCAGGGGGCCTGCTGGATGTTGCCGTATGCGAGCACGAACCGCCCTGGCACCTCCTCCAGGGCGTCCGCGGCCGCCTCCGCGTGCTCGACCGTCTGGAGGTTGTGCGACCAGTCCACGGAGGTCGTCACCCCGGCGTCGATCGCCTCGATCGCGCTCAGCAGGTTGCCCGCGTAGATGTCGGCCGGCCGGAACGACTTTCCCCACTGCAGGTAGTTCCAGACGAAGTACTGGGTGAGCGTCCAGTCGGCGCCGTAGCCGCGCATGGCCGTCTGCCACATGTGCCGGTGCGTGTCGATCATGCCCGGCATCACGATGCCGCCGGTCGCGTCGATCTCGGCGGTGCCCTCGGGCACCGCCAGGCCGGGGCCGACCGCCGTGATCCGGTCGCCGGTGATGAGCACGTCGCCGCCGCGCAGGATCTGGTGGGCGTCGTCCATCGTCAGCACGGTCGCGCCGCGGAACACGATCGGTCGGCCGGAGCTCAGATCGGCGGCGGCCGGGCTGGGTGCGCCTGTCATGAAGCACCTCCGTGGTGCGGGAGCGTGTCTCAACATTTGGCGGACAGTTGTCCGTAGAGCGGCCAAGTGAAGCTTGACCGGAAGATTGGCCGGCCTGTGGGCACCTGTCAAGTGGCAATTTTCATCTGCTGTTCAGTAGGGCATACTAGCCTCGTCCGCCATGCGGACATGGATGCTCGTCCGCGCTGCGATCGTCATTCGCAACCGGGCGCGCTGGCCAGGACCCCACCTACCGGAGCTGACCTAAGGCCCAGCCGGGCACACCATCCACGAGCGGAAGAGGCGCGATGGCACGCCGCGACACCAGCCCGGACTTCATCGAGGCCCTTGCCCGCGGCCTCGACGTGATCCGGGCGTTCGAGCGGCGCCAGCCGGTGATGTCGCTGGCCGCGGTGGCGGCCGCGACCGGGCTGGCCCGTCCGACCGCGCGGCGCATCCTGCTCACGCTGGAGCAGATGGGGTATGTCCGCGCCGCGGACGGCGGCTTCGAGCTCACCCCGCGGGTGCTCGAGCTCGGCATGTCCTATGTGCTGTCGCGCAGCCTGTGGGAGGTGGCCAGGCCGCACATGGAGCGCCTGGTGGCGCGCACCCACGAGTCGTCGTCCATAGCCCAGCTTGACGGGTCGGACATCGTCTACGTGGCCAGGGTCGCGGTGCCGAAGATCGTGGCGCTCGCGGTGACCATCGGCACCAGGTTCCCGTCGATCCAGACGTCGCTCGGCAAGGTGCTGCTCGCCGCGCTGCCGCCGGAGGAGGCGGAGCGCGTGCTGGCCGAGCCGAGCCGGTCCGGGATCACGCCGCGCTTCGCCCCGGGCGTGGCCGAGCGCGAGGCCATCCTGCGCGAGGTCCGCGCGCGCGGCTGGGCGTTCACCGACGAGGAGCTGGCAGCCGGGATCCGCTCGGTGGCCGCGCCGCTGCGGGACGGGGACGGTCATGTGATCGCCTCGCTGAACGTCAATACGCACGCTGCCGAGACTCCGGTGGAGGTGCTCACCGGCGAGTACCTGCCGCTGCTGCTTCAGGCGGCCGGGGCGATCAGCGCCGACTGGGCCGCCTGCCATGCCGCGCCGCAGGTCATCGTGACTCCGGCCGTGCTGGCCCAGATTTCGGCCGCCCAGGTCGCGAGCCCGTGACACCGGCGGGCGGATCTTGACAGTGGTCGGCGCCAGCAATCACACTGCACATCGCCCGGACAACTGTCCGGTCAGCGGACAGAAGGATGCCTTCCACGACATGAGCCGGCTCAGCGCACCGGGTCAAGATACCCCGAGTCCCGACACCCCGGCACCCGGCGGCCGGCCCGCCAGGCCCGGGTTCGCCGCTCAGCCCGGGCCTGGCCGCCCCGGGCCGGCTCGGTCCCGGCGGGAGCGGCCCGGGCCTGGCCGGCCATCCGCGGACGGCGGTCGCCGGCCGGGCCCGCTGGCCGGCCTGGTCGTGGCCGACTTCTCGCGGGTCCTGGCTGGCCCTTACTGCACGATGCTGCTGGCCGACCTCGGCGCGGATGTGATCAAGGTGGAGAGCCCGGCCGGGGATGACACCCGCCGCTGGATGCCGCCGACCACCAGCGACGGCGTGTCCACGTACTTCCTGGCCATTAACCGCAACAAGCGGTCGGTGGCGCTCGACCTGCGGGAGGAAGGCGACCTGGCGGCCGCCCGCGAGCTAGCCCGCCGCGCCGACGTGCTCGTGCAGAACTTCAAGCCCGGCGGGCTGGCCCGGTTCGGCCTGGACTACCCGTCGGTCAGCGCCGTCAACCCGGGGATCATCTACGCCTCGATCAGCGGGTTCGGCGCCGGCGGCGGGAAGGACCTGCCCGGTTACGACCTCATGATCCAGGCCATGTCCGGCCTGATGAGCCTGACCGGGGACCCGGACGGCCCGCCGTACCGGGCGGGCATCTCGGTGTTCGACGTGATCGCCGGCCTGCACACCGCGATCGCCATCCTGGCCGCGCTGCATCACCGCACCGCCAGCGGCGAGGGGCAGCATGTCGAGGCCAGCCTGCTGGCCTGCGCCCTGTCCGGGATGGTGAACCAGACCAGCGCGTATGCGGCCGGGGGAGTGGTCCCGTTCCGGATGGGCAACTCGCACCCCAGCCTGTTTCCCTACGAGCCGATGCCCACCGCCGACGGGGACCTCATCGTCACGGCGGGCAACGACGCCCAGTTCCGCAAGCTGTGCGAGGTGCTCGGGGTCCCCGAGCTCGCCGACGATGCCCGGTTCGCCGCCAACTCCGGGCGGACGGCCAACCGGGACGAGCTGCGGCCGCTGCTGGCTGGCCGGCTGGCCGCCCGCCCGTCTGGCGACTGGTTCGCCGAGCTGATCGCGGCGGGCGTCCCGTGCGGGCCGATCAACACGGTGGACGCCGGAATCGGCTTCGCCCGCGATATCGGGCTGGAACCGGTCGTGACCGCGGGCGCGGGGGAGTCGGGCGTGCCGACGATCCGGCACCCGGTCAGCTACTCCTCGACCCCGGCCAGCTACCCGCTGCCCCCGCCGGCCCTTGACGAGCACGGCGGGCATATCCGCGCCTGGCTCGCCGGGCCGCCCGGCCCGCTGCCGGCCGCGGTCCGGCCGCCCGCTCCGGCCAGACCGGATGAGGGGAGAACGAGCAGATGACCGACCCCGTGCCCCGCTTCCCGACCTCGCTTGGCGCCTCCGACCCGGACACCATCACGCTGCTCGGCCACGACCTCGCGGCCGACCTGATGGGCAAGGTCGGATTCGGCGAGCTGGCGTTCTGGCTGGTGACCCAGCGGCGGCCGACCCCCTCGCAGGTCCGGGTGTTCGAGGCGGTCCTCGTCGCGCTCGCCGACCACGGTTTCACCCCGACCGCGATCGCGGCCCGGCTCACCTATCTGAGCGCGCCCGATTCGGTCCAGGGGGCGCTCGCGGCGGGCCTGCTCGGCGGCGGCTCGAGGTTCCTCGGCGTGACCGAGGACGCGGGACAGTTCCTGGCCGGCGTCCTGGCCGGCACGCCGGAGCCGCCGGCCGATGACGCGGGCTGGGACGCCCTGGCGCTGGCGGCGGTGACGCAGGCACGCGCCGCCGGCCGGCTCATCCCTGGCCTCGGGCATCCCGTGCACAAGGTCACCGACCCGCGCACCCCTGCGCTGATCGCGATCGCCGAGGAGGAACGGCTGCGCGGCCCGCACCTGCGCCTGTTCGAGGCGATCGGCCGGGTCCATCCGCGGGTGCTCGGCCGGACCCTGCCGCTCAACGGCGCGGGCACCTGCGGCGCGGCCCTCGCCGACCTGGGACTTCCGCCCAGCCTGCTGCGCGGGTTCGCGCTGCTGGCCCGCGCCGCCGGGCTGCTCGGCCAGCTGGCCGAGGAGCAGCGCCGCCCGGTCGGCATGGATGTGTACCTCACGGTCGAGCAGCACGCCGACTACCTGCCCCCCGACTCCGACTGACACCCCCGAGGAGGCGCCCATGGCCACCGTCGCCGCGGTCATCGCATCCACCCACCACCCGTTCTACTACCGGGCCAGCACCGCCACCGGCGCCGACCGGCCGCCGTTCGCCGACGAATGGGTCGCCAAGATCGAGGCATTCCGCGAGACCCTCACCCGGGCCCGGCCCGACATCCTGGTGATGGTCGGCTCCGACCACTTCCACCAGCTCTGGCTGGACAACATGCCGCAGTTCCTGATCGGCAAGGCGCCGTTCTACGACGCGAACTACTACAACGAGGAACGCGAGTTCGGCCTGCCCAGGATGCTCCTGCGCGGCGACGAGGAGCTGTCGGCGCACCTGCTGCGCCAGGGGCTGGACGCCGGCTTCGATCTCGCGTTCAGCAACGAGCTGCGGGTCGACCACAGCATCACCTGCCCGCTGATCACGCTGCGGCCGGAAGCGGATCTGCCGATCGTTCCCGTCTACACCAATATCTTCGCGCCACCCCTGCCGCAGCCGAGACGGTTCGTCGAGCTCGGCAGGACCATCCGCCAGCTGGTCGAATCCTGGCCAGGCGAGGCGCGGGTGGCCATCATCGGGACCGGTCATCTGTCGCTGGAGCTCGGCGGGCCGCGCCAGTTCGGCCCGCACGGCCCCGACCCCGAGTTCGACCGCAAGGCGGTCGGCTGGATTGCCTCCGGCGACCTCGGGTCGGCGCTGGCCGAGGTCAGCCTGGACAGCCTCTGGCTGCCCGGCAACGCCACGCACGGCTTCATGGACTTCATGCTGATGATGGGCGTGGCAGGCGAGAACGTGAAGGCCGACTACACCGATTCGCTCGACCTGTTCCACACCATGGAGGCCTATTTCACCTGGTACCCGGAGGCCGCGCGATGAGCAAGTACCTGCTCGACAAGTTCCTCTACACCATCGACCGCGACCCGGAGCTCGTCGAGCGCTACCGGGCGGACCCGCGTGCCGCGGTGACCTGGTGGGAGGCAGAACGCGCCAACCTGGTGCTCAGCCTGCCAGAAGGCGAGCGCAGCACCTGGCTGACCTTTACCGATACCGAACGCGAGGCTCTCGCGACTCATGACTACGTCAGGCTGTTCGAGTTCGGGGCGCATCCCTTCCTGACCCTGACGCTGTTCATCGCGCTTTTCGAGCGCGACTACGACGAGCCGCTGGGCTTCCAGCTCGAGTATGCGCGGAAGCTGAGCCACTTCAGCCTGCCGTACCCCGACATCTCCACGTGAGCAGGACGTCCGCGCCGGATGGCGTGCTCAGCCGGCCACCACATCGAGGAACCGCGCGGCGTACGGAGCGACCAGCTCGTCCTGGTCCGGGTCCTGGAAGCCGGTCAGCACGGCCCGGAACGCGGCGTTCGGCAGGGGCGGCTCCGCTTCCCCGCTTCCATCATGCCCGACCGGGCGGAATGGCTGGTTTCTGGGCTTATGGCGCGCTCTTAGTCACACTGGTCGGTCACGCGGGCCCTGGCGGGTCAGGACCGGACGAACTGGTGTCTCTAGCATGGGGCAGGTGAGCGGCGATCGTGAGCTGGATGTCGTGGTGTTCGGTGCTACCGGTTTCGCGGGCCGGCTGGTGGCCGGATATCTGGCCGGTCACGCGCCGGACGGCGCCCGGATCGCGCTTGCCGGGCGATCCGCGCGGCGGCTCGCCGATGTGCGGTCGCGGCTCGGCGCTGCGGCCTCGGCCTGGCCGCTGCTGGTAGCCGATTCGGCGGATCCGGCGTCGCTGGCTGAGCTTGCGCGTGCGGCGCGGGTGGTGGTGACCACGGTCGGGCCATATCGCCGTCACGGTCTCGCGCTGGTCGAGGCCTGTGCCATGACGGGCACCGACTACACGGACCTGTCCGGTGAGGTGCTCTTCATTCGCGAAAGCGTCGACCGCTGGCACGAGGCCGCCGCGGCCACGGGCGCGCGCATCGTGCATAGCTGCGGGTTCGACTCCGTTCCCTCGGACCTGGGCGTGCTGCTGCTGCATGACGCGGCCCGCGCCGACGGCGCTGGTGACCTGGAGGACACGACGCTGGTCGTGACCGCGCTGAAGGGCGGTGTCAGCGGAGGGACAATGGCGTCGGCGATGGGACAGCAGGAGGAGATGGCGGCCAGCGCTGAGCGCCGCCGGGTGGTCCAGGACCCGTATGCGCTTAGCCCTGACCGCGCGGCCGAGCCTGATCTCGGTGACGAGCGTGACCTGGACTGGGTCAGGTACGACGCCGATCTGGGGGCCTGGACCGGCCCGTTCCTGATGGCAGGGATCAACACCCGCGTCGTGCGCCGCAGCAACGCCCTGCAGGGCTGGGCCTATGGCCGCCAGTTCCGATACCGGGAGGTCACCGGCTTCGGTGCGGGCCCGGTCGGGGTGGCCCAGGCCGCCGCGGTCGCCACCGGACTGAAGGCGCTGACGGCCGGGCTGGCCTTCGGGCCGTCAAGGACGCTGCTCGGCCGGTTCATGCCAGCACCAGGCACCGGCCCCAGCGAACAGGCCCGCGCCACCGGCCTCTTCCGGATCGAGATCCGCGCTCGTACCTCAGCGGGCCAGCGGTACCTTGCCAAGGTCGAGGCCAGCGGCGACCCGGGCTACGCAGCCACGTCGGTGATGCTCGGCGAAAGCGCCCTCTGCCTCGCCCTGGACCGCGACCGCCTGCCTGACCGGGCCGGCGTCCTCACCCCGGCAACGGCGATGGGCGCCGTGCTGACCGAGCGGCTCAGATCAGCCGGGCACACCCTCACCGCGGAACGGATCACCAGCTAACCGCGGCGAATCCTGGCCGCTCAGCTCCTCCCGGCGTTCGTCACGGAGCGCGTGGCCGCGGCCGGCCGTCCCGCCACGGAAGCTGCCTTGCAGGCTGCCGGTCGCGTCGGCTCCGGTGGCGTGCGATCGTGTGAAGAGGTCCTGAGGTGTACGAGGTCTGCCTGTCTGGCTGCGTGGGGGTCCCTATGGGTCGTGATATCGAGGCGATCAAGTTCAGTGGCGACGATCGCCGCAAGTACCGGGAGAAGGTCCAGCGGTCGCTCGAGGTGTTCGCGCGGATGCTGCGGGAGTGCCTCTTCGATGCCGGACCGTCGCAGGTGGGCCTGGAGATCGAGCTGAACCTGGTCGACTCCCACGGGTCGCCGTCGATGCGCAACGCCGAGGTTCTTGCTGCGATCGCGGATCCGGCCTGGGCGACCGAGCTTGGGCAGTTCAATCTTGAGATCAACGTGCCGCCCAGGCGGCTGGACGGTGACGCGCTGGCGGATCTGGAGCGCGAGGTCCGCGCCAGCCTCAATGCCGCCGACGCCAAGGCCGGCGGCACTGGCAGCCGCCTGGTCATGATCGGGATCCTGCCGACGCTGGCCGTGCAGGACGTGCACGAGGGAACTCTGTCGGCAAACGCGCGCTACCGGGTGATGAACGAGCAGATCTTCGCGGCGCGCGGGGAGGACATGCGGATCGCGATCGACGGCGCTGAGCAGCTCCTGACGCATGCGGGCAGCATCACTCCTGAGGCCGCGTGCACGAGCGTGCAGCTTCATGTCCAGGTCAGCCCGGACGCCTTCGCGAGCTACTGGAACGCAGCCCAGGCGATCGCGGGCGCGCAGGTAGCGCTAGCCGCCAACTCCCCGTTCCTGTTCGGCAGCCAGCTATGGCACGAGACGCGGATCACGCTGTTCGAGCAGGCGACAGATACCCGCCCGCAGGAGCTGAAGGAGCAGGGCGTGCGGCCCAGGGTGTGGTTCGGGGAGCGCTGGATCACATCGGTGTTCGACCTGTTCGAGGAGAATATCCGGTATTTCCCCGCCCTGCTGCCGATCTGCGATGAGGAGGATCCGCTCGCCACGCTGGACAGCGGCGGCTGTCCGACGCTGCCCGAGATGACCCTGCACAACGGGACGATCTACCGGTGGAACCGCCCCGTCTACGACGTCACCGGCGGCATGCCGCACCTGCGGGTGGAGAACCGGGTACTCCCGGCGGGACCATCGGTCGCGGACGTCACAGCGAACGCGGCGTTCTACTACGGACTCGTGCGCGCACTCGCCGAGGCCGAGCGGCCGATCTGGACCCAGATGTCCTTTGCGACCGCGGCCGATAACCTGCACGAGGCGGCGCGCCATGGCCTGGACGCGCACCTGTACTGGCCGGGCCTGGGCGAGGCACCGGCCGCCGAGCTGATCCTTCGCCGCCTGCTGCCGCTGGCCCGCGCGGGACTCCGCCGCTGGGGCGTCAACCCGGTCCACGCCGACCGCCTGCTCGGAATCATCGAGCAGCGCTGCCTCACCAGCCAGACCGGGGCTTCCTGGCAGATAGCCACCGTCGCAGCGATCACCGAGCGCACTGGCGCTGACCGCCAGGAAGCGCTGCGCCAGATGACCAACCGCTACATCGAGCACATGCACACCAACGAGCCGGTGCACACCTGGCCGCAAGCCCGGTAGAACGGCGCCGGGCGCGATGTGCCCGGACCTGTCCCCCAGCAACGTCCGGGCACGTCTACGCGCCTGGAGCCAGGCCGCGCGCGAGCACGCATCCGAGGACGGCTGCGTGTCCCGTCCTCCGGGCCGCTCCTACCCGGACCGGTGCCGTGTCCGAATCACCGGTCGGCGCGCCATCGCGGGTCTGCCTGTCCCCCGGGCCGCTCCTACCCGGACCGGTGCCGTGTCCGAATCACCGGTCGGCGCGCCATCGCGGGTCTGCCCGGACGCCGGGTCGAGCGGGTGCGCGGGAGGCCCGCGCGGCGCCTCGCCCGGCCTGATGGCCGTGTCCGTGATGGCAGAACTCCAGGATTTGGGATAACGAATGCGTCCCGCCGCATCCGCACGGCAACCTGGCCTGTCCCTGCCTACTCATCGGCGACGATCGAGCCGACCCGGTCGCCGAGGCCCGTGTCGCGCCGGCTCAGCGTGTAGCCGTAGACCACCGCCAGCACCACGATCACCAGCGATGCGTAGGGGAACCAGTCGTACGGCGCCGCCTGTCCAGGCTTGACCAGGTAGTACATCGGCACTCCGATCGCCACCATGCCGAGCACCGGCAGTACAGCGTGCTTGAACACGTTGAACTCGGCCGGCCGGTACTTGCGGTAGTAGAACGGCAGCGCCAGGTTGGCCAGGAAGTAGACCACGAGCACCAGGATCGTGCCCATCGTGGACGACTCCACGAAGAAGTTCAGCGCGTTCATCTGACCTCGCTGGACATGACCGCCGATCAGGTGCCCGATCGCCCAGACGATGATGATGGCGCTGGCGATCGCGACGAACACATAGATGGCGTTCATCGGGGTCCGCCGGGCCGGGTGGATCTTGCCGATCCAGCGTGGCAGCAGGCCTTCCCGGCCGGCGTTGAAGATCAGCCGCGCCTGGGAGTTGATTGCCGAGATCAGCACGCCGATGGTGGACGTGAAGCCGGCCACGTAAGCGAGCAGCCCGAGGAACGCCGCGACGTCGTGCGCGACCGGGATGAACGGGATGGCGGAGCCGGCCACCGCGGCGCCGTTGTAGTGGAAGCCGGTCACCGTCGCGAAGGCGAACAGCACGTACCCGACGAGCATCAGCGCGATGGACATGTAGACGGCCCGGGGCACGTTGCGGCGTGGATTGCCGGTCTCCTCGGCCAGCGCGGCGGAGTTCTCCCAGCCGATGAACAGGTAGATCGCGAGCGGGAAGCCAGCCGCCAGGCCGGAGAAGCCCTTGGTGATATGGCTCGGCTCGAACGGCACCACGCTCAGATGCCCGCCGTTCTTGATCAGGATCGCCACCGAGACAACGACCAGGATCACCATCTCGAACGCGAAGAACAGGCCAGCCAGCTTGGTCGAGACGCCGACGCCCCGGATCGTCATGACAGTCGCGCCCGCCGTCAGCACCACCGACAGGATGATCCACGGGACGTTCCAGCCGAAGTAGTAGTTCAGCAGGTCCGACAGGAAGCCCCCGGAGATCGCGAACACCGAGGAGATCGCGATGATATACCCGACGCCGCACAGCAGCGCCGTGGTCACGGCACTGGTCCCGCCGAAGGTCTTGCCGACGAAGGAGATGAACCCGCCGGTCGACGGGTGCGCGCGGGAGAACTGGGCCAGCGTATTGCCGAGGAACGCGATCGCGATGCCGGCCACGATGATCGTCAGCGGCGCCGCCACCCCGGCGGTGAAGACCAGGAAGCCGAACCCGAAGTAGAAACTGTATGCAGGGCCGATATTCGCCATGGTCGACGCGGAGATATCGATCAGCCGCAGGGCGCCCCGGTGCAGCCGGTCGGGCGACTCCGGCGCCTTGGTCTCAGAGAACGGAACGGCGGCCGCTTCGCTCATATCCACTCCTCAAGTCCGGCCGCCCATCTGACGGCGCTGCCTGAATTGTCCGACGCTGTGCCTTCCGGGGGAAGAGGAGCGCCGCCCGATCTTCTGGAGCGGGGTTCTGGGTCGACTTCTCAGCAGATAGACCTGAGAAACCGACCCAGAAGCCTCTCGGGTCGGCGGGCTGGAGCGGCCAGGGCAAACCGGCACAGACCGTTGCCCGGGACGGGGGTACTTGGCCCAGTTGCCCGGTTGCGACTTGACAGCCTTGGGTACAACCGTTATCTATATAGCTAACCGTTAGGAGGTGGCCCGGTGCAGCAGGAAGTGGTGCTGGCGCTGCTGGCCAAGGAGCCGTCGCACGGCTACCAGCTGCGAGCGCGCCTGGCGCAGGCACTCGGCCCGCTCGGGGACGAGATGAACGCCGGGCAGATCTACGTCACCCTCGCCCGGCTTGAGAAGGCGGGCCTGGTGACCGCCGAGCGCTCGGCCGGGCTGCCGGACCGGCCCGACCGCAAGATGTACGCGCTGACCCCGGCCGGGCAGCAGCGGGTCGGCGACTGGCTCACCGAGGTCAGCTGGCCCAGGCCTGACCTGGCGGAGTTCCATCTGAAGCTGGTCGCGGCCGCGGCGGCCAGGCTGGCGGACCCGCTGGCCATCGTCGATGCCCAGCGCCGCGAGCTGCTCCGCCGGCTGCGGGACGCGCAGCGCGCCGCGATGGCCGAGCCGGAACGCTCGGACGCCGGGCTGCTGCTTGAGGGCATCGTGCTGCGGCTACAGGCGGACCTGCGCTGGCTGGAGGCCTGCGAGCGGAACTGGACTGGCCGGAGGAGTGGGACATGAGAAACGACGAGAACACGTCCGTGGTGCGCGCCCGCGGGCTGTGCAAGAAGTACGGCAGGGAAGCCGGGCTGGTGCGCGCGGTCGACCAGGTGGACCTGGATGTCGCCCCGGGCGAGACGCTGGCTGTGATGGGGCCTAGCGGCTGCGGGAAGTCGACCCTGCTGCATCTGCTTGGCGGGCTGGACCGGCCGACGGGCGGCGAAGTCTGGCTCGCCGGGCAGCGCATCGACGGGGTGAGCGAGAAAGCCCTGGCCCGGCTGCGCCGTACCGCGATCGGCTTTGTCTTCCAGGCCTTCCACCTGATGGACGAGCTGACCGCGGCAGAGAACGTCGAGCTGCCCGCGCTGCTGGCGGGCCGCTCGCCGCGGGCCGCCCGCCGGCAGGCCATCAGCCTGCTTGAGCAGGTTGGGCTCGGCGACCGGGCGACTCACCTGCCGTCGGAGCTGTCGGGCGGCCAGCGGCAGCGAGTCGCGATCGCCCGCGCGCTGAGCAACAGCCCGCTCGTCGTGCTCGCCGACGAGCCCACCGGCAATCTCGACAGCGAGGCCACGCTGGACGTGCTCCGGTTGTTCGAGAGCCTCCGTTCGGCCGGGCAGACGCTGCTGATCGTCACCCACGACGCCCGGATCGCCGCAACCGCCGACCGGCTGATCTCGATGCGCGACGGAGCATTCGTGGACGAGACCAGGCTGACGGGCGGCACCACGGGCCATCTCGGCGCCCTGGCCGGGCTAGAGGGCTGACGCATGGGTCGCGCTCTGCTCGTCTGCCGCCTCGCCGTCAGGGACCTGCGCCCCGTCCGGC
>Ga0209415_10001604_pt1 | contig 43140 bp, 38 predicted proteins | sample PeaSoiSIISIP2007_FD_187696 | JGI IMG/M metagenome (GOLD analysis project Ga0209415, IMG submission 187696) | Peat soil microbial communities from Weissenstadt, Germany - SII-SIP-2007 (SPAdes) (version 2) | ecosystem: Environmental > Terrestrial > Soil > Wetlands > Peat | place: Germany...
AACTCAAGAAAGGAGACCCTGGCGGCGGATCGCTTCGCTCCTGCCTTCAGGCTCATTCTTCAATGAGAAAATGCTACATTTTCAAGTCGCAACGTTTGAAGGGCGCCTTGCCCGTCCGCGGACGGCGGTATCATGAATACAGTGCTGGCAAAGACGCAGATCGGCGTGGAAGAATACCTGGACTTGGCATTCCCCGACCGCCCCGAACCGGATTATGTAGACGGGGAGGTGGTAGAGAGAGCCTTGCCGACACCAATTCACAGTCGAATTCAAGCGCTGCTGATTTTGCTTTTTGGACCGCTCATGACCCGGTTTGGGCTTCTGTTGCAGCCGGAGCTGCGAGTGCGAATCGAGGCCCGGCGCTTTCGTGTCCTGGACCTCGCGGTGTATCGGGATTCGCGACCGGAAGGCCGCTACGCAACCACGCCTGCATTCGTCGCCATCGAAATCGTCTCTCCCGACGACCGCTATGGCAGACTCACGCACCGTCTCGAAGACTACCGCCGATGGGGCGTGCCGCATGTATGGCTAGTGGATCCTGAACTGAAGCGCCTGTACGAATACTCCGAAGCCGGTTTGCTCCAGCACGCCAGCCTGCGACTGCCCGATTTCGATTTCGAAATCTCCGCGCAAGAATTGTTCAAAGACGTCTGATCCGGGCGGATCCAGCGCGTACAATTCCTAAACAGGCCTTTTACAACCAAGTTACGATTATTTAGCAGAATTACTACAGACATTCCTTTCTCTCCGGCGTAACATCGGTCGAGGCACAAGACTTCCCCGAATAATTGCACTTTGTTACATACAAAAAGGAGAGGAAATATGAAAGATTTAGCGAATCGCGTCAAGAGCGCAACCAACCGACGCTCTTTCATCCAAAAAGGACTGGCGGTAGTGGGTACAGCCGGAGTAGGAGCCGGACTCCTGTCCAATGCCCGACCCGCCTTCGGTGATGAGCCCAGCTTCGGCAGGCTCACGGAGGGCGATGCGGCAATCCTCCGGTTCCTAGCCGCGGCCGAAATCCTCGAGAGCGATCTTTGGGAACAATACTGGGAACTCATTTCAGGGCCGGCGGTCACCAGCGGCTTCGAAGCTACTAACCCGGCAACCGGCACCAAGCCAACTCCCACTGGCGGGAACGCCGCCTACACCACCGCTCTTCAGATCCTGGATGGTGACATGCCCCAGTACATTAACGACAATACCGATGATGAATTCAGCCACGCGAACTTCCTGCTTGCGTACTTAAAATCCAAATACGCCAATACGGCGGAACTCGATCTCCTGGTTGGCACTCACTTCCGCACTTTGCCCGGGAGCATGGCCACAGGATCAACCAAGAAGGGACGGCTCACCAATCTCACCCAACTCACCATCGACACCAGTTATTGGAGTAAGTATCGCTCTAACAATAAGAACCCCGATCTCGGTGACACCTCCTTCGATCAACCAGTCCCGAGTTTGAATATCGGCAAGCATTCGGCAATTCCCAGAACGGATGCTGACGCGAGCAACACTAACCTGATCAATGCGATCGCCTTCACCGCGGGCTTCCACTTTTGTTTTATTGAGCAAGGTGGCAGCAGCCTCTATCCTTCCCTGGCGCAGAGAGTGAGCAATCCGGAAGTTTTACGGATCTTGCTCAGCATCGGGCCTACGGAAACCTCGCACTTTCAGACCTGGCACGACAAGGCTGGTAATGCGAACACCAACCCCAATGGGCCTCCAGCCAATCCGCCGTTTACCGTCCATGATCCGATCAACAACTCCGACGTGACGTTTTTCGACCTTCATTTCAACCAGCCGGAGACGTTGCAGGCCAACCTGATCATGCCCGAGCCCTGCCCATTCCTAAGTCGAAGCTTCCCACTCTGTTCGATTATTCGTCCAACCGCGACCAACGGGGCTGCGATGGGCGCAGTCAACGCTCTTACCGGCGACGGACTTTTTATCGGCCAGACTCCCGAGTTTTCCGAGCTGTTAAAGGCTTTGGCTGCCGATGCGGACCAGGCGCGCCGCGAATCCGGCTACTAAATAATCAAAAACGTATACCTCGAAATCAGCGGCCAGGAGGGTCAATACCTTCCTGGCCTCCCGATTTCTGGTCCCCGGCCTCAGATGCGGACGGCGTTCAGCGGGCTTCCCGATTGGCGGTCGCTAATCCATGGGATTTATTTTCGCTTCCGTTCCCACGAGTTGAACATTGCCTACGGCGCCCTCGGCCTGGGCAAGCCGTACGCTTGCCTTGGGTGATGGCGGAAGCGCACGGGCTGCGGTAATTGCTCCCGCGGGGGACAAGGACCTTCGCGGTCCGTGCGCGTTCTGATGCCTTCTCCGCTCGGGCATGACCAAGATCCTTTCCATTGACGGCGGAGGCATTCGAGGGATCATTCCCGCCATCGTTCTCGCGGAAATTGAAAAGCGAACCGCGCGGCCCACCGCTCACCTGTTCGACCTGATCGCCGGGACATCCACCGGCGGCATCCTCGCTCTTGCGCTGACGATCCCCAAGACGCCCGGCGCGCCGCTCTATACGGCCGAAAGCTTGATCGAGATGTATGAACGCCAGGGCTGCCGCATCTTTTCCCGCTCGCTTTTGAGGAAGCTGTTCGCCATCGACAACCTGACGTGGAAGAAGTACTCGTCGAAGGGCATCGAGCAAGTTTTGCAGGATTACTTCGGCGACTCGCGCTTTCGCGACGCAGTGACCGATGTTCTGATCACAAGCTACGAGATCGAGCGCCGGTTTCCTTTCTTCTTCAAGAGTTCAAGCGCACGCTCACGCCCCGATTACGACTTTCCGGCACGCGGCGTCGCGCGCGCAACATCGGCGGCGCCCAGCTATTTCGAGCCTATGAAACTGTTCACGGGAACCATCGCACACCACTACACGCTGATCGACGGAGGCGTGTTCGCAAACAATCCGGCTGCCTGTGCGCTCGTGGAAGCGCGAACCACGCGCCCCGATGCCGGCGCTTACCTGGTGGTTTCGTTGGGAACCGGCACGCTGTTGCGCGAGTTGCCGTTGGGCGTTGCAAAGTACTGGGGCGCGGCCCGCTGGGCTAAGCCGCTCCTCGATATCGTTTTCGATGGTGTCAGCAGCACCGTCGATTATCAACTACGCCAACTGATCCCCGAAGAGCCCCGTCCCTGCAAGCTTTATTACCGCTTCCAGGTAGAGTTGAATGGACACAATCATGAGCTGGATAACACGAGTCCGGAAAACATCACCGCGCTGAAGGCCCTGGCCTACGATCTCACCGAGCGGCACTCGGCGGAGATCGACGACCTCTGCGAAAAGCTCACGCGCGAGGATTAAATCTCCGTGGCAAAAGGCGTGAATCGAGTGTGGTAGTCGAAGGTATCGATGCCTTCGGTGCGCTTGAGAAAGCCGACGATGGCATAAGTGACAGGCGTCGCGATCACTTCATAGACTACCTTAAAAAGGTACGCCGAAATAATCAGCCGTACCATCCCCGACCCCGTCACTTCACCACTGAACGCGATGATCACCAGGATCACCGTGTCGACGGCCTGCCCCACCACGGTGGATCCGACCGTCCGGGTCCAAAGATACCGCCCCTTAGTGATCAACTTCATTTTGGCGAGCGTGAATGAATTGGCGAACTCGCCGCACCAGTATGCGATCAAGCTTGCCACCACCAACCGCGGCACCTGATGAAACACGATCGCGAAGGCTTCCTGATTCTTCCATTCGGGCGCCGCCGGCAACGCGACAATCAAATTGCCCAAGCCCGCCATAAGTGCATTCGCAACAAACCCAATCCAGATGATGCGCCGCGAGCCGCCATAGCCGTACACCTCGGTGAAGATGTCGCCAAAGATGTAGGTGATCGGAAACAGCAGTTGCGCCCCGCTCACGCGGAAGGGTCCAAAGGCGCAGATTTTCTGGCCCACCAAATTGGAAATCACCAGAACGACAATGAATATGCTGGCGAGAAGGTCGTAGTATTTGAAGATTCGGGTCTTTTCAGTCAAGCCCCAATTATAGAGGACTAGCCGCTAGAAGCTGACCACGGCCATGCTGCCGTCCGTTTTCAGCGCGTCGCCGGTTGCGTTGGTCATATTCTGGGGCAGGCTGCTTCGTTCCACCAGGGAAAGGCCGCGTACCAGACCAGTGAGCAACAAATCGTTGACCACCTTGGCGCGCTCCAGATCGATGTTTGGATCGATCTTGTGAATGAACGTGCGGTTCTGTTCGGAAAAGCTGATGCCGGTGTCATGCGTGGCTGAGCACACCCAGATAGCTTTCCCTCTAAATTCCCCGAGTCCATTGAATCTCCCCGTCCGTTGCCCGATCCGCAAATGGTGCCGCGCCGCGAAGGTGTCGTTGAGCTTTTCAAACGCCATCCCGGGAGGGCGGCCGTCTAACAGCAGGACCGAAACAGGAGCCTCCTGGTAGCCGCGCATCTCCGCCATGGCCCGGAAGGTTTCGAGTTTCGATTGATCGTTTAACTGCGCCGCCGGCGACCACCCGGCCGTTTTGAAGGCATTTTCAATCTCCTCCTGGCTCCCGAGAAACATCAGGCTGGTGATGTCGGATGGCCGTTGATCCTTCTCGGTGGCGGTTCGAAACGGCTCGCTGTTCACCAAGCGAAGAAGCTCGTCTTGAGGCTCAATCGGAGGTATGTCAGGGATTGCGGCAGAGCCCGTCCAATCCAGGGGCTTGGTCAGTTCGATCGTCATTTCCACGCCGGCTTTGTAATCGATGTTGGCGTCCGCGTCCTTCAGCACAACCTGTTTCACCGTTCCCAACAGTTCGGCGAATGATGGGTACTTCTCGGAAATTTTGTTGATCCCTTGATCCAGCCGCCCTGACCCGGTCTTCGACGCCACAATGCCCTGAATTCACCCGTCGGCGCTCAGCGACTCGCGCGCATTGTCGACACCCGACAGCTTAGCCCCAATGCTCGCCTGGATGCCTCTGCCCTTGTTGCCGCTCGCATCGCGAATCTCGTCGAAGGACAACGCCAGCACTGCCTGGTCGTCCGGATTCACGGCCGCAGTCACTTCCTTCACGACCCCCACTACCATGGCTCCAGCCGCCAGCGCAATGCGGCCATCCACCACCACCGGCGCGATTACCAGCGCTTGAAACGCATCGCCCACTTTGGCCGTGGAAGTGTTGATTTCCGTAGTTAGCCGAATCTGGATCTGAGTGCCCGAGGGAATTTGCCTTGCTGCCGCCAAGCCGGCCACGCCATCCAACAACAGGACCAAAAAGGTGACCGTCTTGAGCCCGTATTTCACACCCACATGCTAGCGCGCCGCGGCCGGTGCCGCCACGTTGAAACTGAGCTAAGGTCCTCCAAGCGCGGCCCCCGTTACCAGTGTTACAGTAATTAGCCAAGAGCGGGACGGGAAAGGAACATGACCCTCCATGAAAGCCCTCGTAACGGCACTCATCTCACTTATTGTCTGCATTAGTGTTGCTGGCGGCGCGGATGATTTCACAACCCACGCCTGGCAGTTGGAAAGCAAAGGCGACGCAGCCGAAGCGCGCGATTACCTGCAGCGCGCCGCGCAAACTGGCGGGGTGGACGCCCAACTGGCCTATGCGCAGTTTCTGGATCGGCACCGCGATCCAACGGCTCGTGACGCCTACGAAAAGATCTGGCAGGCCGCACGGGGCGAGCAGCGGGAGTTCGCCGCGCGCCGCCTGGTGGTCCTCGATTTGATCGCCGGCGATCGGGATGCCGCTCAACGCCATATAGAGCAATATCGGACCGCCGGTGGCCGCGACTTCAGTCTTCCGCCGGCCGCTGAGATTTCCCAGGAGAAGCACCAGACCATCGCCATCCCCGGCCCGCTCCGTTCCTTCTCCCGCATGGCTGCTCTGGCCCCGGAGGTCGCACCCGACGATGTGCTGCCCGCGCTGGCCCGCAATGTCGTCACCAATGGATATCAGGCCGCCGGAAGCAACGAGGTGCTCGATCAGACCGAGTACTTGAAGCTGGTCATCCGCTATCTCTCGCAGGCGCGGGAGCTCGAAAAACTGGCTGACTCGAGCGGCACGATCAAGATCGAGACCTGCGATTCCACCCAGACCGGCGACTTGCTCCGCGTGCTCGGATACCGAATGCGCGGCGGTTGCGGCAGCGAGGTGGTGCTGGAAACCCTCAACGCCTCGCGTGCTTTCCTGACCATCGATTCCGGCTTTCCGCTGGCTGAACTCGAACAGGACCTCCGCACCAACCGGCCCTTCGCGTACGACTTCAAGCCGACGCAAGTTCCCATCCTGTACACGCAAGACTATTGGCTCTCCTCGAAAGATCGCCAAGGCGCCGAATTTATCGATTCTTTTCTCGGCGATCCCTCGTTTTGCCGCTTGTATCTGGCGTTGTCGAAGCTTGACCCCACAGCTTCGGAAGAGCTGCGCAAGGGAACGACGGTTCAAAGAATACGCGCATATGCGCACGTTTTGGATTTCTACGGCAGCATGTTCCAGGTTCGCAATGGCAGAGCAGTGGTGCCGGGCGGCGCCCGGTCAGAAAAGGCTTGGGCTGACTTGGCGGGAGCTTCGCCCGACAAGCCGGGGGCGTTCTTCGAGCGCTTGATCATCCGGGACGATGGCTGGCTGGCCAGCTATTTCGATGCGCTTTCTCGCATCAGCAACAATCCCGTGAACGGGCCGGTTCAGAATTATCTGACGGAACCCGATCGCTTGAAGCGGTTTTATGCAGCCATACGCGGGAAAGTGACCAGCCCCGGACCTGCCCGCCCCGTTTTCCGCTCCAACACCGACATGATGCTGTTGACCGCGCGGTTCCGCCTGGAGCCGAACGGCAAGCCTCACATCCCCGGCAACCTGGACGTGTGGCGGACTCTTTTTGTTGAACATCCCTCAGGGAGTGGCAAGTACGATGCAAAGCTGAGCAAGGACGCGGCAAGCTGGAAAGATCCCGACGACGTTATCGAGGCGCTGTTCGGACTGTGCCGCAAGGCCGCGGAAAATGAGCCGCTGAAGATTTTTATGGCGCTGAGCGACCTGGATCGCCACCGCCAAACACCGCTCGATGCGAAGACCGCGGATCGCCTGGCGCGCAATTACCGCTCCTACGGCGCGCAATATTCCATCTTCGCGGAAGTGTCCAGCGTTTCCAACGGAACCATCAATGAATTCCTGGACACCGCGGACGCCGTGGAGCAGATTCACGATCTCGCCTTGCGTTCAGACGCAGCCGGCACGCTGCAGTCGCTGATTGGGCTTTGGCAGATATTCTGCCGGCAAGGCTCCATCGCGCCCGCCGATCAAGATCGCGCCCTGGCGGCGATTCTCATGAGGTTCGCCAAAGTGAAGACCGAAGGCGACGTTTTCGATGGCGGCCGGGACGGCGTCCGCACACTACTCGCCGCCACCAATTCGCCCGCTGGAGTCTCGGCACAGGACCATATGCTTGACCTGCTGGCCGGCACCTCGCAGCCCGACACCTCGGACGCGCATAACCGGCTGGTCGAAGATATGATTCGCATTTTCGAGGCGCAGCGGCTCATCTCGCTGACTTCGATCTTCGACCTGGTAGATCAATTGGAGAGCCTGGCGAAGGGTGAAAAGGCCAACAACGCTCTCATCACGAAGACAGCGGCACGGATCTCGGAAATCCAGCTTCCGCGCAACTCTCTGAGCGGCACGGAGAGAAGCGCACTCAGCTTCGGATACTGGCCGGAGAAACATATTGAGACCGAAAGAAAGCTGACTTTGCGCGTGTTCATCGATCGGGCGGGCAACGATCCCAAAAAGCTGGATGAGATCCGGTCTCTGATGGCTCCTTTCCTGCGCGATACCTTGATGGGGCTGAATTACGTGCACTACGCGCCACCGGGCGCGCAGGTTCTCTATACCAATCCGCTCTTTGTCCGGAGTCACGATTTCATCGGCCTGCAGGGCAACAACGGCGCGTGGAAAGATACAGAAGTGCTGGGAAACGGCTGGCCCTCCAGCGCGGGTGGAAAGCTGGTGGGATCGCTCGTCAGCCTGCCTTACGCTCTGGCCGAGGCCGAACAGAATTTTCTCATTCCGACGCGCGAGCAGGCGCTCATTTGGGGCGACCTGGTACCGCAACTCCTGCTCACCGCTACTATCCCACGTTGGTGGAACGTCACGCCCGGGCAATTGCACTGGGTGGCGCTTCACATGGATTACGGCGAAACGTTGCTGGCCGAAGCCGCCGTCAACGCGGATCGTAGGCAGATCGTTTTGGATGCGCTCGAGCAATATGCCATGCCGGCCCGCGTGGCCCATGTGCGTGAGTTGCTGGAGCAGGCGCGGGTAAAGGCCGCGCTCGACAACGTGATGCCTTCGGAACTGTTCGCCATCGCGAAAGATGTTTTGTCCGCCGATAAAGCCGATACTCCGCTCGCGGTGGAAATTCGCCGGGAAGCCGCCGAGTCGCCAGGGCAGTTGAACTACGAAGCTGTCTCGCGCGCCTTCGGCACGCCCAAACCGACGCTCGCGAATTCCTACTCGCCCGAGTTGCTGGGCCTGCGAACGTTCCCGACCTTGATGGGTTATTCCAGCCGAATTCTGGCCGAGAGTTGGGAGTCGAATCTGCTGTACTATGCCGCCCTGGCGGATCAGTTGTATCTTTCGCCCGCGGAGTTAAACGTTTTGGTTCCGGATTGGACGCGTCAGACGGTGGAGCGGATTTTCGCTACTAACCTGGAAGACTGGCCGGCGCTGCTGCGTTCGCTCCGGTTGGTAGGCGACGAAGCGCGCGAGAAATCGCGCAAGCGTGTAACAGCGTCGAACGGTTTGTAGTCCTAGATTTTCGGAGGGCAGTCTTGAAGTTCAATCGTCGAATACTTATGTGCGCTACGCTGGCCGGTGGCGCAGTAGCCATGCTGGCAGGATCGCTGGGGATCTTTTCGCTCGATCTGCGGGCTCAAGAACAAGGAGCTCAGGAGCAGCGTCCGACCTTTCGCGTCAAAGTCGACATGGTGGTCCTCAGTTTCACCATCACCGATAGCAAGGGTCACTACATCAACGGGCTGAAGCCGAGCGACTTTCGGTTAACGGAAGACGGCATCGCGCAAAAGATCAACACCTTTGGAGAAGGCAACAAGCCGCCTGTGCAGGTGCTGGAAAACGGAACCACGCGCCCGCTGACCGTGTCGGAGGAGGCTGCGATCACGCCGGCGGAAGGCCCGCCGACCGAAGTTCGCTCGGACTCTTTCGTGGGAACCAACGTGTTCGTGCTCTTCGATACCAGCAATTACATGTATCGCGGTTTTGTCTATGCTTCCGATGCGATCGCCGATTTCGTGCGCGGCCTCGACAAATCGGACTCAGTGGCCGTCTACACCTTCAGCCGCAATCTTTCGCGTCCCGCGCCCCTCACCCACGACCGCAACGATGCTATTTTTGGCCTTCGCAAAGCCGTGGCCGGTGACGACGCTGCTCTCTACAACGGACTGCTCCTGACGTTGCGCGACGCTGCTAAGGTTCCCGGCCGCAAGGTCATCATCGTGTTCTCGAACGGCCCGGACAATGCCAGCCTCATTGCTCCGGACGATGTGCGCGCCGTCGCCGAAGACGATGGCATTCCGATCTACGTCATTTCCACCAACGACGTCACCAAGGATCCGATGTCGAGTAACGTCTTCAAGCGCATTTCCACGCGCACCGGCGGCAAAGCCTATTTTGCGAAGACCTGGCAGAAGCAGGTGGAAGCGTTCGAATCCATTCGCGAGGATCTCGGCAACAGCTACACCATGACGTATTATCCGCAACCCAACCCCAATGAAGGCTTCCGCAAAATCAACGTCGAAATTGTCACCGATGTTGGCAAGAAGTATCGCGTTCGGGCCCGGCCTGGTTACCGCCCGCAAGGTGGATTTTAGCCGAGCCGCGCATATGCGCCCTAGCGTTTCTTCGGCGCGGCTGCCTTGGCCTTCTCACGCTGCGCGACTTCCTTCGCGCGAAATTTCGCGATGCGTCCGATCAACTTCACCGGGACGGGTTCGGATAGCGGGAAGCGGATGGTGCCCTTATGGACTTCATACCTCGCGAGTTCGTCCTTGAACGCCGTGGCGAGGCGCTCGGTTGCGGGGTAGAGCGAGTAGTGCTCCTTCCACCCGGCAAAATAGAGCAGAGGGCCACCGTGTAGTTTGTACGTCGGGATCCGGTACGAGATCATCTCCTCGGCTCGGGGCACGGCGCCCCGGATGGTACTCCGCACCAGCCTGAGTATGCGGCGCACAGCTTCGGGCTGCGAGGCAATGTAGTCGTCCACCGACTCGAGGCCGGTCTTGGCCATACCTGATTATTTTGTCCCGCCCAGGCTCTTGTAGGCCGCTTCCACGAACATGTCTGTGGTCCAGAAGCCGCTGGTCGCCCCATAAACCGGATCGTAGTCGCGCGTCGGCCGCGCCGCCTTCACTTGTTCCAGCGTCATGCCCTGTTTGATCATGGCCTGAATGCGGTCGCGAAGGACAGTGACCATCTCCTGATAAAACACCACGTCCGCCTGATCGCATAGCCGTCCGTGACCGGGAATCACCATGGTCCCGCCTTCCTGCTTGCTGGCCGGGATGGTGAGAGCGATTAAACGATTCAGTGCGTCGATGATCCCTTGCAGGCTGCCGCCCCTTGCCAGGTCGATGATCGGATAGCCGGTGGTGACAAAGATGTCGCCCGTGCTCACCACGTCCGAACGCCGGAAAAAGACGAAGCTATCGCCATCGGTATGCGCCGCGGGTTGATGAATCACCTGGATTCCCTCGTCATTGAAGTAGAAATCCTTTTCGTCGGTGAACGTGTCGGTGGGCCAGGCGCCCGAAGGAAATGCGGCCTGATTGCCATCCTTCGTGCTCATCCGATCAAGAAGCGTTTGGTGCGCGATCACGGTAGCGCCCTTCCCCGCATCGGCGATGTCGCCCGTGACATTGCCGCCCACGATGGTACTGCCGAGGCCCGCGAGCTTCTCATTCCCGCCCGTGTGATCGGCATGCACGTGTGTGTTGACCACATACCGGATCGGGCCGTCGGAGAGCTTCCGGATCGCGGCAATCACCTTGTCGCTCATGGTCGCCAAGCCCGTGTCCACCACCAGGACGCCTTCCTTGGCAACTTGCACGGTGATGTTCCCGCCTGCGCCAGAAAGCACATAGACGTTGCCCTGCACGTGTTGCGTGTGGACTTCGCCGTCATTCTCACTCGCGGGGCGGATCGCATTTTGTTCGGCCGGCGGGGGAGCGTCGGTGGCTGCGACGATCGCCGCGACGTCCGGCGTCGCCGGCGCATTTTTCATGGTCAGCCGGTACTCGGGATACATGGTTGCGGCGCCGCCCCGAGTAGCCGCGAATGGAACATGAAAGCGATTCGCGAACTCAGCGAGAAACGTGTTATCGCCCGGCAAGTGATTTGGCACGGTCCCCCTGGGCCGCGGCACCTCCACCACGGATTCGCAGGGATACGGAGCGATCTCCTGGCGCGCGTCGTAAAGAAAATCGGTGGTCCGAACGAACGGCTCCGTCAAATAATCCGGATCGTTGATGATCACCATCACGGTCAAGTGGTCGCCATGCCGGAACAAATGCTCGGTGATGGTGGCATTCTCACTGCGCGGAATGCCATTGCGCCGGACCCATCCTTCTTTCAAATGCGTCGTCGTGATGGTCAGGACGTCGCCATCCCACTTTCCGGTGGAGAATCCCTGCCAGGTGTGCGCCGCGTCGGCGGGCGGATGCGGGCGGCCGTCCATCCAGATGGTTCTCTCGGGCGCTTGCCACGAAATGTGCGTGTGATAGGCGATCAGCTTCTGTGTATCCCGGTCCACTTCCTTCGAGATGCGCAGGTTCGCCGGACCACGCCAGGCGTAATCGGAGGGATGCGGGCGGCATTGATTCTCCGGCAGTGTGAGCAGGGATGCGTCCCAGCTGTCACCTCGCAGGCGCGCGGCGTTGTTGATGGGCAGGCCGAGATAGTCGCCGATATCGGGCCCCGGGATGCGTTCCAGAAAATCTTCATCAAACTGGGGCGCCCACTCGCCCGTCGGATCCATTTGCGCGAACCCCGGAACGCTGGCCAGGATCGCCGTCAGCAAAAGCAGCTTGGCAATTCGCATCTTTACACACCTCGCCTAGACTCAAATGCTATCAGGCGCGCAGGGAGATGGCTTGCTGGAACCGCACTCTCATGAACAGAATCGTGACACTTCTGGCGCTCGTCCATTCTCATTTTAGGATCGTCGCGATCGCCGTTACCTGCTCATCGAAAACGCCACCGGCCGACAGCGGTTCCAGGCCCTCTCGCAGCGCAGCTTCAAAGGCGGGACGCCGGTCGCCCAGCACCTCCGGCGACGTGGTCGACAACGAAAGCGCGCGTCCGATCAGATCGGGAATCGTCACCTGGTGCGTCTCGGTTACTTCGACGTCCTCCACCTTCCGGAACCGCGAGCCCTGGAACCAGTCTTCAATGTTGATTTGATAACGCGCCTCATCCGGGTCCGAAATCCACGCCAGGCGAATTTCGTCGAATCTGCCTGAGTCCCCTTGCGACGCCGCACTGTCTGCCCGGGTGCCGCATATTGCAATCCAGCCATTGGCGTCGACGATTCGCTCCAGCACTGCCACGGCTTCTTCACGATCGAACCAATGCAGCGCTCGGCCGATGGTCACCGCTTGAAAGCGGCCTATGTCAGCGGGCAGATCCTCGATGCGCGCCTGGAACAGGTCGAGGTGAACTCCGGCTCGCGCCGCCTCCACGCGAGCAGCCTCCAGCATCTCGGTCTCGACGTCGACGCCCACGCACGATTTCACATAGGGGGCGAAACCGATGGCGAGCGATCCCGGCCCGCAGCCAATGTCGATAAGCCTCTCGACGCCCCGCAATCCCTGGCGCCGTGCCACTTCGCGAAAGAAGCTCGCCGGGTAGGGTTCACGATATCGCGCGTAAAAAGGAACGGTGGAATCGAAGCGGCCCACGTGAAGCCCACCGGAATTCTAGCAGAGCGGAGGACGAGCCGGCGTGCGTGATGGGGAATGCGCTGCGCCGTCCAGTATCCTCAGGTCCGGCAGCGTGCGTTCACCGTCGCATTGATATTCTGGGCTAGGGGCTTCCCGCATTCTCAAAATCGCTCACATTGACACCGGCAAGGACTACCGCGGCGGGCAGGATCTATTGTTGTCATTGGCGCGTGGATTGAAGCAGCGAGGGCACCGCCAGGTGATCGTTTGCCCCGAGGGCAGTCCGCTTGCACGCCGCGCCGCGGACGAAGAACAGGAAGTGATTTTGCTTTCGAAGATCGGCACGTTGCGGCGGCGCTTGCGCGAGGAACAATTCGATATCGCGCACGCGCACGATGCCAAGGCGCAGACCATTTCGTTCCGCGCCTCCCTCGGCCTCCCCATCCGCCGAGTGGCGAGCCGGCAGGTCGCGTTCACGCCGCGCCATCCGCTCATCCATCGCTGGAAATACAGCCGCACGTGCCATGGCGTGATCGCGAATTCGCAATCGGTGCGACAGGTTCTGATCGCGGCCGGCGTCCCGGACTCGCACATTGAGGTCATTTCGCCGGGTATCGAGATGCCACTGGCACTACCCAGCCCGGACGTGCGTGCAGAAGCGCGGGCGCGATGGGGTTTCTCGATCGACGAGATCGTGGTCGGCCACGCCGGCGCATTCACCCACGAAAAAGGCCAGGACGTCGCCCTCCAGGCGGCATTGCTGCTGGCGCCGAGACTGCCTCGCGCGCGAATGCTGCTCGTCGGCGATGGCCCGGAACGATCGCAGCCGGGAATGGTCGAATTGGCGCGCCAGGCGTCCGGTATCGCTCAGTTGCCCGGTTTCATCGCCAACCTGGACGATTTCTACGCCGCCCTCGATCTCTACATCATGCCCTCGCGGTCGGAATCTTGGGGCTTGACCGCTTTACGCGCTATGGCCTTCGGGCTGCCGGTCATCGCAAGTAATGTAGGCGGCCTTCCGGAAGTGGTGGAGCACGGCAAGTGCGGGTGGCTGGTTCCTCCCGGATCGCCCGAAGCTCTGGCCGACGCAATCGTAGACGCCGCGTCCGATCCCGCGCGATTGTGCGAATTCGGCCGCAACGGGCGCGAGCGTGCATCGCAATTCACCATCCAGCGAACCGTCGAACAAACCGAGCGATTCTATTGGCGGCTGCTGCTCAACGATTCGGAGCCGCGACCGTGAGAGAGCCGGTCCGGGCTCGCGATTGCCGGCTGACATCGCTCTCCGACTCTGCCTGCCACACCGCCACATAGCCGCAGCCCATCACCGCCAGGAACATCCCGAGCACTTCGCTGTTGTTGAGGTTCCAGGAATAGAACCCGCTCACGAGGACGCTCGCGATCACTGCAATTGCGGCGTGTAGCACCCATCGCTCCTCGGCATCGGATGGCAGACGCCGCAGGGCGCGCGCGAAATCGAATACCGCCCACCCGATCATCCATAACAGCGCCAGCATCGTGGGAACACCGCGTTCGGCCGCGTATTGCAGGTAATCGTTTTCCAGATGGCCGTAATATTGGGATGGTTGCGGCGGAGGCATGTCCGGCCGGATGTAATCCCGATACTGCCGCGACACCTGTTCGGGGCCGATGCCGAGCCAGGGTTGAGCCTTGATCATCTCCCAGCCGATGCGGCGCAGTTCCGCGCGATGGCCGTTGGAGTCCGTCTGGCCTTCGTGCGGAGATAGCGCTGACATGGCGCGCTCGCGAATGTCCCCGGGGTTCGCGATCAACAGAGCGGCAATCAACACTGGCACGGCCGCCAGCGCCCATTTCTTCCAAAACCAAATCAAATATACGCCGCCGCAAAGTGCCCCCAGCCACATGCTGCGCGTCCAGGTTAATCCCAGCGCCGCGCTCACCGGCAACGCCGCCACAATCAGCCACGGGGTTGCAGCACGATCGCGCCCGAAGAAGACGAGCGCGCCCATGATCAGGAGCGCCATCATCAGCTCTCCGCTCAATGTCATCCAATGGCCCATAAATCCGGTGATGCGGGCGTCCACGTAAGAGGTGTAAAAGTTAGCGTGGGCCTGTTCGGCGGCGTGGTACTTTTCAACGAATTGTTTCAGCGCCCAGAAAGATGAAAGCGTAGCCGCCAGCACCCATCCCAGCGCAACCCAGCGAATTTCCCGGACCGTTCGAACCGCGCTTGTCACCAGAAACAGCATGAGGTAGACGTAGAATTTTCTGACCTGGGGTAGGCCATCGCGAATGTGGCCCGAAGCGCCGAGCGACACCAGCGTTCCCAGCAGGAAGAGGGACAGCGGCAACCAGACCGGCGGCAATCGCCATCGCTGCCGCGTGACCATCAAAGCAACCAGCGCCACGGCCATGAGCGTCTCGAAGGCTCGAATGGAGACCAGGGTGGTGATGGCAGCCGCGCCAACAAGGTAGAACAGCACGTCCTTGCGCTGAAACCGATCCATGACCGATGCCCTCATGATACGTTTATTCCAAGCCCTCATGACTGACGACACCGTCCTAACCGTGGAAGACCTGGGCGTGACACTGGATGGCCAAGCTGTGCTCCAGAATGTCTCCTTTGCCCTGAAACAGGGCGAAGCCTTCGCGGTGATCGGGCCCAACGGCGCCGGCAAGACTGTCCTGTTCCGGGCCCTGCTCGGACTGCTTCCGCATGCCGGGCTGGTGCAATGGCGCAAGAATGTCAAGATCGGTTATGTTCCTCAGAGATTTTCCATCGACCGTTCCGCTCCGATCTCGGCGCTGGAGTTTTTTCTGTTGCAATCGCCCAATTTCTGGCGGCCGAGCGCAGCCTTCACCAGCCAGTTGAACCAGGAGCTAAAGCTAATGGGCCTGGATCGGCGGGTCCTACAAAAGGGTCTGGGAGAATTATCCGGCGGCGAGACGCAGCGTGTGCTCATCGCATCCGCATTGCTCCAACAGCCCAGCGTGCTGCTTCTCGATGAACCAACGGCCGCCGTGGATGCCGGCTTCGAGGAGACCGTCTACGCGCTACTCCATCGCGTCCAGACGGAGCGTGGAACGGCGTTGCTGCTGATTTCGCACGATCTCAGCGTCGTCTACCGCTACGCGCAACGAGTGTTGTGCCTGAACAAGAGCGTGGTCTGCCAGGGCCCGCCGGTGGACGCGTTGAATCCGCAAGCCCTCGCGACCCTGTACGGCGAGACCAGCTTCTATCATCACGAGCATGGCCCGGCGGCGCATTGATGCTCACCTTGATGCACAACGCCCCGCACACGTCGTTCTGGATCGCTCTCCTGGTGGGGATCGCTTCCGGCAGCGTGGGCCCCTTCATCCTTCTGCGGCGCATGGCGCTGGTTGGCGACGCGCTTTCTCACGTGGCCCTTCCCGGCATCGCGCTGGCAATCATTTATCGCCTGGATCCCTTCTACGGCGTGATCGTCTTCCTGATCGGCGCCGCGTTTCTGATTTATTGGCTCGAAGGCCGAAGCCGCGTGCCGCCGGACGCGATTGTGGGGCTTTTATTTACCGCCAGCCTCGCGATCGGAATCCTGATGATCCCGAATGAGGACGTCGTCGAATCGCTGTTCGGCGCGTTTCCTACGCTGTCGTTGCCGTTGTTATTGGCGATCCTGCTCGCCGCGGCCGTGTTGTCCGCGCTGTGCTTCCTGCTCGCGAAACGATTTCTATTTCTGATCGTGTCGCCGGATCTCGCGAAGGTGTATGGCTTGGGACGCCGTTACGATTTGGCGCTGCTGCTGATCTTCGCCATGGTCGTGGCCCTGGGAATTAAATTGGTCGGAACGCTTTTGATGGGCGCACTAACCATCATTCCCGCGTCGATCGCCAAGAACCTCGCGCAGAGCATGCGACGATACGTGATCCTATCGGCAATCTTAGGCGGAACGATCTCGGTGGCCGGAGTGTGGCTGGCCGAGACCTTCCGTTTCCTTCCCGGTCCCGCCATTGTGCTGCTGGGTGTCGGATTGTTTGTGCTGAGCCTGCCGTTCGCGCGCCGTGGGATGGCGTAGTGAAAGCCGGTCTTCGAGTTATGATGTTTCGTTGGTGATCCATTGATCGCTCGAGACCGCCGACGTCGAGGGCTCAATCGGTGACGAAGATCAAATAACTCGGCGTTCGGCCCCCGCACCTTGACCGCGTGCTTGCTGGAAAACATTTTGCGAATCCTGGTAGTCGAAGACGAGCGAAAGGTGGCGCAAGCCATCCAGGAGGGACTGGAAGGCGAATCGTATTCCGTCGTGGTCGCGCATACCGGCGAAGACGGATTCTTCCTGGCCAGCTCCGAGCCATTCGACCTGGTTGTCCTGGACATCATGCTGCCGGGCCGGAACGGGATCGAAGTCCTTTCCGCCATGCGGAAACGAGGGTTACAAATCCCCGTCCTGCTCCTCACTGCAAAGGACGCTGTCGAAGATCGAGTGCTCGGTCTGGATGCCGGCGCCGACGACTATCTGGTCAAGCCCTTTGCCTTTGCCGAACTCTCCGCACGGGTGCGTGCGCTTCTACGCCGGGGCAAAGTGGAAGCGCCGGTCACCCTGCGGCTCGCCGACTTGCGCATGGATCCGATCACCCGCACCGTCAAACGCGGAACCGAACTTCTGGAGCTCACAACCAGGGAATACGAGGTGCTGGAATACCTGCTGCGGCATCCTGGCCAGGTGGTTTCCCGCGAGATGCTCGCGCGCGACGTGTGGAAGGAAACGCTGCGCCATTCTCCGCTGGACAATGTCATTGATGTGCACATGGTGCGAATCCGCCGAAAAGTGGACGAGGGGTTTGCTACCAAACTGGTGCATACCGTCCGCGGTGTCGGATTTGTGCTGAAAGCGGAGAAATGATGGGACGCACTGTTGCCCGGGCGGACTCCACTTGCCTTTCCCGCCGCGTTGCCGGTCAGCCTTCGTATTAGCGGTTCTGACTATATAATGAACGTAGCGTATGAGCGACTTGCAGCTTTACATAGTTGTTGGTTTGCCGATCGTCGCCGTCCTGACGAGTTTGAGCGTCAGCATGTTTCAGATTTCTGGCATGCGTACGGATATGCATAACCAGATCGCTGGTCTTCGCGGCGAGATTCAAGATATTCGCGCGGACATTCGTGAAATCCGCAACGATATCAAGCTGCTCACCGGGAAAGTATACGAACTGATGGGCGACAAGCACTGAGCCTTCAGCGCGCTGCCCGATGTTGGAAGAACCCGCGATCTTGCGCGGGACTTATGCGCGCACCGTTCCCGCCCTCGATGTACATACGCTTTGCATCCGCCGTAAAGTAAATAGCAGGTGCAACGAAAACTGTTAGGTTGGGCGAATCGCCTGAGACCGCAGCATGTCCGCACTCGCCTCACCGTTTGGCACGTGGCGATCCTCGCAGCCGCATTACTGATGTACGGTGGCATCGCGTCCACCGTCCTGCTCTTCGAGCTGCGCAGCCAAATGGATCATCGTGCCATCGAAGACCTGGAAACCGTCGAAGGCGTTTTGAGTTTTGGCTCAAATGGAAAAGTCTTCCTCAGGGAGGATTACCACGACCACCCCTATCCGGCAAGCATGCAGGACCGGCTCCTGGAAGTGTGGGCGGCGGACGGAACCCTGCTGTATCGCAATGAGTTGCTTGGCGTCCGCGCGTTGGGTGGCCGGCCGCAGCCTGGCGAGGGCCTCGCTTCCTATTCCGAGCGTTCCATCCGATTGACGGACGGCACTCCGGTGCGTCTTGTCAGCAAGCGGCACTTACTCGAAGGCCACCCGACACTCCTCCGCGTGGGATTCAGCGAGCAGCCCCTGTGGGAGCGTTTTTGGCAGGTTGTGATCGGGTTGATTGCCGGTTTGCCGCTGGCCGTTGGACTGGCTGGTGTCGGTGGCTATTTTCTCGCCAAGCATGCGCTGAGCCCAGTTGAGCGCATGGCTCGCCGGGCTCACGAGATTAATGCCGAGCATCTGAGTGCACGGCTGGACGTAGAAAATCCTCACGATGAGCTGGGCCGTCTTGCCGGCGCCTTCAACGACACCTTGGCACGGCTGGAGCGATCGTTTGAGCAGCTCCGGCGATTCACTTCGGATGCTTCGCACGAGCTAAGAACGCCCCTTACCGCAATCCGCAGTGTAGGCGAGGTAGGCTTGCGCGAGCGAGGAAGTCCGGAGCATTACCGCGACGTTATCGGAAGCATGCTCGAGGAAGCGGGACGGCTCACACGTCTGGTCGAAAGTCTGCTCGCGATTTCTCGCGCAGATTCCGGTCAAATCCAATTGACGCGTACTGGGATCGCCGTACTTCCGTTTGTTCGAGAGGTGGTCTCGCTTCTGGATGTGCTGGCCGAAGAAAAAGAGCAGAGCCTCTCCGTCGAGGGAGACGAGACTGCGCGCATACAAGCTGATCGCGCGATCCTGCGCCAGATTTTGATCAATCTGTTCGACAACGCGATCAAGTACTCGCCTGCCGGCGGACGGATTTCGATCCGCGTGCTACCCGCCGCGGGACAAACCGTATCCGTCGAAGTGGAAGATAGCGGCCCGGGGATTTCCCCTGAGCATCGTGATCGAGTGTTTGACAGATTCTATCGCGTTGATGAAGGCCGTTCGCGCGACGCCGGCGGCGCTGGCCTCGGTCTGGCAATTGCCAAATGGGGCGCGGAGGCGCACGGCGGTCTCCTGGAACTCGTGTGTCCGCCCGAGGGCGGATGCATCTTTTGCCTCTCGTTACCAGCCGCCACAGAAACCGCGCCGGCTCAAGATGAGCTAACATCCCTTCGTTCACCGGCGCTTACTTCCTGAACAAAACTTCAGGAAGGCTTCAGGAATTCTTCAGTGGACTGGCTTCGCCCGACGGCGTATACCTATTGAAAGGTGTCTAGGCGATACGTGTGAGTTCCCTCCGTGCCAGCGCATTTTTGTTCTTCTGGCTACCAAGCGCTACTTTACTTTCGGCTCAACCAGCGCCAGCGCCAACCGGACTGACCATCGCGCAGGCCGTGGACGACGCGCTGCGCAATTACCCGTCGATTCGCGTTACGCAGGAGCAGATGAACGCCGCGGCAGCAGGAATCCGTTTGGCTCAGACTGCATACTTGCCGCGGGTGGACGGCCTGGCGCAGGTGAATCGCGCCACGCGGAACACCTTCTACGGCTTGCTCCTTCCGCAAAGTGTCATCCCCGGCGTGGACGGCGTTCCGGCGAATAATTTTGGCACGGTGTGGGACAGCGGCCTGGGTATCCTGGTCAGCTGGCAGCCCTTCGACTTCGGTTTGCGCCGTGCGAATGTAGCTACCGCCACCGCCGCGCGCGACCAGGCACAAGCCGCGTTGAATCGGACCCGCTACGACGTGTCAATTGCCACGGCCGACGTATTTCTCACCGTGATCGCCGCCGAGCAAACGGCGCAGGCCGCACGCGCCGCAGTGGAAAGCTGGCAGGTGTTGCTCCGAAGCATTCACGCTCTCGTCGCCGCGCAGCTTCGGCCGGGAGCCGACGAGTCGCGTGTCCAAGCCGAACAGGCGCTCGCGCAAACGCAGGTCGCCCAAGCCGAGCAAGCCATCGACGTCGCGCGTGCAACGCTGGGGCAATTCGTGGGACTCGATCCGGCCCAGGTAAACGTGATCCCCAACCGGTTGTTGGACCTTCCGCCCGACCGCGCCGAGCCTCCTCTGAACTCCGCTGCGAATCCTGTTGCTCTAGAACAAAACGCCCTGATCGCGCAACAACAGAGCCAGCTTAACGCGCTCGATCGAACCTATCGCCCGCAGTTCTTCGTCCAGGGCTTGGCCGCCGCACGCGGAACCGGATTGGAGACTGACGGTGGACGGCTCGGTGCATTGAACGGCCTGGCGCCCACCACTGAAAACTTCGGAGTCGGCCTCACGGTTACGTTTTCGGCAATGGACCGTTTCGCGCTTCGAGAACAGGAAGCCATGCAGTCAGCCAACATCCGCGCCGGACAGGCGCAATATCAGGTAGTCGCCGCGAGACTGCAATCGCAATTCAACGCCGCTCTAGCCATGCTGGCCGGCGCGCGCCGCGTAGCATCGAACACCGCAGTCGAGGTCTCTTCGGCCCGCACAGCTCTCCAACAGGGCACAGCGCGATACCAGGCGGGGCTGGCCCCCATCGATGATGTCGCACAAGCACAGCGCCTGCTGGTTCAAGCCCAAATCGATGATGCCTTGGCCCGCCTGAACGTTTGGCGGGCTCGGCTCCAGGTGGACACCGTTCGCGGAGACATCCAGCCCTTTCTGGCTGAAGTGACCCAGTGAGTTGGTGAGGAGGTAAAGGAAAATGCGCCTTGTCCTAGCCGCTCTTCGCAGGCCGCTCACCGTTGTCGTGGCCCTGGTTGCCATCGCACTCGGCGCCCTGCTGGCTGTCCAGCGAATGCCCGTCGACATCTTTCCGCAAGTCGGAGATCCGGCGATTTACGTTTCGCAGCCATACAGCGGCATGGACCCGGCTCAGATGGAAGGGTACCTGACTTACTACTACGAATATCATTTCCTCTATATCACGGGCATCGATCACGTCGAGAGCAAGAGCATTCAAGGCGCCGCCCTGATGAAGCTCGTGTTTCATGAAGGCACCAACATGAGCCAGGCGATGTCGGAAACCGTCGGCTACGTGGACCGCGCCCGCGCCTTCATGCCGCCTGGAACGGTCCCGCCCTTCATCACGCGTTTCGACGCCGGAAGCGTGGCCGTTGGGCTGTTGGTCTTTAAGAGCACCGCGCACACGCAAGGTGAACTGCAAGATTACGCCATCAATCGCGTCCGTCCCTTGTTTGCGACTCTTCCCGGTGTTTCGGCCCCGCCGCCGTTCGGTGGAAACCAGCGGACCATTGTCGTCACGCTCGATCCCGGGAAGCTGCACCAGTATCAGATTTCGCCTGAAGAAGCGATCGTCGCCGTCAACAAATCCAGCGTCGTCATGCCATCTGGCAACATGTGGACCGGCAAAATTGAACGAATTGCCCGAACTAATTCCGCGCTCGGTGCGAATCTTGCGGAGCTCCTGAGTACGCCGATTCGTCCGGTTTCCGGCACCACCGTCTACCTGCGTGACATCGGCACGGTCGAGAACGGAACCGACATAGTTACTGCATACGCCCACGTCGATGGAAAGCGAACCGTCTACATCCCCGTCACCAAGCGCGCCGACGCGTCGACGGTGGCCGTGATCAACGCGGTGAAGGCAGCCATCCCGGCGTTCAAGAAAGTGGTGCCGGAAGATGTCGACGTCAGTTTGCAATTCGATCAATCGCCCTTCGTAACCAACTCGCTTCGCGGCTTGGTCACCGAAGGCTTGCTGGGAGCGGCGCTTACGGGCTTGATGGTGCTGATTTTCCTGCGCGACTGGCGCAGCGCCTTGATCGTCATTCTGAACATCCCGTTCGCCCTCCTCGCCGCCGTCATTCTGCTCTGGCTGACCGGCCAAACCATCAACATAATGACGCTGGGAGGGCTGGCGCTGGCGGTCGGCGTCCTTGTCGACGAGGCCACCGTTGAAATCGAGAACATCCACACGCAGATGCTTCCCGGAGTCTCACGTGCGCGGGCCGTAGTGGAAGCGTGCAGCCGGACCGCCATGGCGCGCCTGCTCTCGATGTTTTGCATCCTCGCCGTCTTCGTGCCGTCCTTCTTCATGATTGGTGTCAGCCGTCAGCTCTTCGTGCCGCTGTCATTGGCGGTCGCGTTCTCGATGATCGCTTCCTACCTGCTTTCCAGCAGCCTGGTACCCGTGTTTTCGACATGGTTGATGCGGGAGGCCCATCACGGCGAGGAGCGCGAAGGACTTTTCGGACATCTCAGAACATTTTATGAGAGCTATTTGCGCGGTGTGCTCCGGTTCCGCTGGCCGCTCGGCATCGTGTACATCGTCTCCGCTTTCGCGCTGCTGTATTTCTTGCTGCCTCGCATGGGGACCGAACTTTTCCCCGACGCCAACGCTGCACTTTATCGAATCCGTCTGCGCGCCCCGGCAGGCACACGCATTGAGGAAACCGAGCGTGGGGTCCTTCACGCCCTCGACATAATTCAAAACACCGCCGGCAAGGAAAACGTTACGATCACCAGTGATTTCGAGGGTCTGATTCCCTCGAGTTATCCCGTAGACTTGATCCATTTGTTCACCAGCGGTCCGCAGGACGCGATCATACAGTTTTCGCTGAAACCCGATGCTCCCCGTGGCGAAGCGTTGCGCGAACGCCTGAGAGCCAACCTCCAGCGTGAGTTGCCGGGAGCCGAAGTGTCCTTCGAGGCCGGCGACATCGTCTCTCAGGTGATGAGTTTCAGTTCTCCGACTCCCATCGAAATCGCGGTACAGGGGATCGATCTTCAAGACGATTATGCCTACGCGCAGAAAGTCCGGGAGTGCCTCGGCGGTCTGAATTTCCTCCGCGATCTCCAGTTCGCCCAGGAGATGAACTACCCGACGCTCGACATCAACATCGATCGGAATCGGACGGGCCAGTTCGGATTAACGATGGCGGACGTCGTGCATTCGGTGGTTCCGGCTACATCATCGTCGCGCTTCACCGATCCGAACTATTGGCGCGATCCGAATTCCGGCAATGCCTTCCAGATCCAAGTGGAATTGCCTCAGAACCAGCTCCAAAGCATTGAACAGGTCGCGAGCGTTCCTGTCATGCCCGTGGGAAGCGCCAAACCTCTCCTCGATGACATCGCTAGCCTGAAACCCAATACGATGCCGGGAGAAATCGACCGCTACAATGGCCAACGCGTCGTCAGTCTCACCGCGAACATCCACGGCATCACCCTCGGCGAAGCAGCCGTGAAGATCCGCCAAACTATGGCGAGCGCGGGTGCTCCTCCGCGAGGCGTGTCTGTCACAACACGCGGCGAGATCCCGGTTTTGGAGCAGACCATCTCCGGATTACGCGTCGGCCTGTTGCTCGCTGTCATCGTGATCTTCCTCTTGCTCTCCGCGAACTTCCAATCGGTGCGGCTGGCTCTCGCGATCGTGCTCACCGTTCCGGCGGTTCTCTGCGGGGTGCTGCTGATGCTGAGAATCACGGCCACCACGCTCAACATTCAATCGTTCATGGGCGCAATCATGGCGATTGGGATTTCAGTCGCGAATTCGATTCTGCTGATCACTTTCGCCGAGCGGGCGCGTCACGAGAACCAGCCGCTCCTCGATGCGGCACGTATCGGCGCCAGCAGCCGCCTGCGCGCGATCCTGATGACTGCGGCCGCGATGATCTTTGGCATGCTTCCGCTGGCCATCGGCTTCGGCGAAGGCGGCCCGCAAGCCGCGCCCCTCGGCCGGGCCGTTATTGGTGGCTTGATCGTTTCCACGTTTGCCACTTTGACCATCCTGCCTTCCATCTACGCGATATTGCAACGACGAGCCTCTGTTACTTCTCCATCTCTGAATCCAATGGATCCTTCGAGCCGATATTATGATGCGACCTGAAACGCTTCTGGCCGGCCTTTTGCTGGCCTCGGCCGCGCTGGCACAAACCAGCGATCTCGCGCCGGTGGTCTCCAAACCTGTGTCTCTGACCGTCGACTTGCCCGCCGAGATTTGGCCCTTCTTGAGCGTCTCCTTGCACGCCAAAGTGCAGGGCTATGTGGACCGCGTTCTCGTCGACCGTGGCAGCTTGGTGAAAGAAGGAGAGCTTCTCATCAATCTGACGGCGCCTGAAATGGAAGCTCAGATCGCCGAGTCGGAATCCAAATTCCAGGCCGCGGAGGCGGACCGTCTGCAAGCCGAAGCGCAATTGGCCGCTTCCCAGAGCACCTACGAGCGAACTCAGGAGGCTGCCAAAACGCCGGGCGCCATCGCCGGCAACGATGTGATCCAGGCGCAGAAGCAAGTGGAGGCCGCGCAGGCCCTCGTCAACTCCAGGCAACGGGCCAGCAGTGCGGCGCAATCGGCCGAAAACGCCCTGAAAGTGATGCTGGCGTATCTGAAGATCGCCGCGCCCTTCGACGGCGTCGTCACGGACCGCCTGGTGCATCCGGGCGCTCTGGTGGGTCCGCCCTCGGATCCCGCTCTGCTCGTGATTCAGCAGGTTTCGCACTTACGCATCGTCGTTCCCGTCCCGGAGGAAGACGTCGGCGGCATCGTGCGCGGAGCGAGCGTTGACTTTTCAGTCCCGGCCTATCCCCGCCGCGTTTACTCGGGAAAAATCGCACGCGTCGCCGAAGCTCTGGATCAAAAGACGCGCACCATGTCCGTGGAACTGGACGTCATGAATCACGACGGTACGCTGGCTCCCGGCATGTACCCGCAAGTCAAATGGCCCGTGCGCGGCCAGACCGCCGAGTTGTGGGTGCCCAAGACCAGCGTGGTGACGACCACGGAACGCACCTTCGTGGTTCGGAATCGCGATGGGCACGCCGAGTGGGTGGATGTTAAGAAAGGGGTCGCGGAGGGCGACCTGGTCGAGGTTTTTGGTAATCTGAAACCCGGCGACATGGTGATGCGGCGCGCCAACGATGAAATGCGGGACGGCGCACCTTTACAGATTGCCGCAAAAGCCAAGTAGCGCTGGTAAGCTTTTCTAGGAGGTTGCCATGATGAATCGCCGTGACTTCTTGCGAGTCTCGAGCCTGGCCTCGGCTGGCCTTCCCGCACTCGGCTCATTGCAGGCAGCGGAGTCGAATACCAACCTGACTCTGCGCATTACTCCCGTGTCTGCTGACATCGGTCACGGGAAAATCATCAAAACCGTCGGCTACAACGGCTCCGTGCCCGGTCCCATCCTGCGATTCAAAGAAGGTAAGCCGGTGACGGTCGATGTGTTCAACGATACGGACGCTTCCGAGACTGTCCACTGGCACGGGCAGCTGATCCCTTCTGACGTGGACGGGTCGGTGGAAGAAAAGACGCCCGATGTTCCGGCTCATGGCCATCGCCGCTACCGCTTTACGCCCAAACCAGCTGGCACCCGCTGGTACCACACGCACTCGATGGCTCACGGGGATTTGACTCGCGCCGGGTTTTCCGGCCAGTTCGGTTTCGCGATTGTCGAGCCCGCGCATGAACCTGGCAACTATGACCAGGAAATTTGCATAGCAGCCCACCATTGGGAGCCGGCGCTTGCGCATCTGGGTCCGCCCGACAACGGCTGGGAGATCGCGTACCAATCGGCAACGTTGAACGGCAAGATGCTCGGCGCCGGAGACCCCGTTCGCGTGCGCGCCGGACAACGCGTCCTGTTTCGTTTTCTGAATACGAGCGCGACCGATGAAATCCGGCTGGCGCTTCCAGGCCACCGCTTTCGCGTGATCGCGATGGACGGAAATCCGTTGGCAAAGCCCCAGATTGTAGACGTGCTCTACCTGGACATCGCCGAACGCATCGACGCGATTGTCGAGATGAACAATCCCGGCATTTGGGTGCTTGGTTCCCCTAAAGACGACGAACGCATGATGGGCATGGGAATGGTAATCGAATACGCCAACAAGAGCGGAGAGCCGCAATGGCAGCAGCCGTCCAACGTGGAGCGCGGACCCTGGGATTACACGCAGTTCAGCACCGGTGCGGCCGTCCGGGAGCCGGATCACACATTCGAAATGAAGTTCGCAAAGATTCCCGGAAATCGAGTTGACTTCAATCATTGGACCATTAACGGAAAATCCTTCCCCGACATCGAAAAACTGCGTTTGGAGAAAGGCAAGCGGTATAGGCTTTCTTTTAACAACGACACCGGCGACATCCATCCTTTACACCTGCACCGCCACACGTTCGAGATCACCAACGTCGGGGGAAAACCCATGTCCGGCCTGATGAAGGATGTCATCAGCGTGGCTCGCCGCAGCACTGCCGCCGTGGATTTTGTCGCCGACAATCCCGGCCTGACGCTGTTTCACTGTCATATGCAACTGCACCAGGACTTCGGATTCATGCAGTTGCTGGAATACGCAGGATAGTGACACTACCGCGAAATCGAATGATAGAATCCCAGGCATGGAATTCCACGATCAGGCGCTGATCGACGATCTCGTTACGGCCAACCACATCTTGGCCTCGGAGGGCATACTCGACGGTTACGGGCACGTGAGCGTGCGCAACCCCGCGAACCCCAGCCATTACTTTCTGTCGCGTTCCCTGGCGCCCGGTTTGGTGACGGCGCCCGACATCATTGAATACGATCTCGATAGCAACCCGATCGATGACACACGCAAGGGCTATCTCGAGCGGTTCATTCACGGCGAGCTCTACAAAGCACGCGTGGACGTGATGGCCGTTGTTCACGATCATTCCCTGGCTGTGATCCCATTCAGCGTCAGCTCCGTGCCGCTTCGCGCGGTATGGCATATGGCGGCATTTGTCGGCGAGGGAATTCCAGTGTTCGAGATCCGCGACGTAGACGGCATGACCGACATGCTTGTATCGGACCCGAAGCGTGGAAAAGCGCTGGCAATGGTGCTGGGCAATTATCCGGCTGCGCTCATGCGCGGCCACGGCGCGGTTATCGTGGCCGAATCGGTCAAAGTCGCGGTGGGCCGGGCCATTTATCTCGATCGGAACGCCATGCTGCAGGAGCAAGCGATGCTGCTCGGCGGAAAGGTCACCTACTTCGAGGCGGAAGAAGCAAGAAAGGCGGCGCCGCAGGACGGCTTCGAGCGCGCATGGGGCGTTTGGAAGCGCAATGCAGCGAAATGAGCCGGCCATTATTTGAATTTGGGCTCAGTCGTGCGTTACTTCATTCGCGCAAGATCAGGTTTGGGTCACTAGATACCCATCTCCTGGAACACCTCGCGGGCGATGCGGAAGCTATCCACGGCCGCGGGCACGCCGCAGTAGATGGCAGCCTGCAAGAACAGTTCCTTGATTTCCTCTTTGCTGACACCGTTAGCGATGGCGCCCTTCACGTGAGCGCGAATCTGATTCGGGCGGTTGAGGCCGGTGAGCATCGAAAGGGTGACGATGCTGCGCGTCTTGCGATCCAGGCCGGGCCGTGCCCAAATCTCGCCGAAGCAATACTGATTCACCAGCTCTTCGAACGGGCGGTTGAAATCGTCCGCAGCCGCCCAAGTCTTGTCGGCAAGCTCGGCGCCGAAGATCTCGCGGCGGATTGCCAAGCCCTTCTCGAACGTCTGTTGGTCCAAAACTGACTCCTGGTGGGGGTGAAAGTCGCTTCAACATTATATCCATGGGCACCGGCCTGCTGGATCAGACTCGGTAAGGTTTCGCGACAGTCCCATGGTCTCGTTCGGCCTAGCCTCCTAGCGGAGGCTAAGGCTCTTGAACCGCGTTCGGAGGCGAAAATTGTTGTGCCTTGTGGCAAGCCGGTCGGGCTGCCTAGTATCCGGAGGCCTTCCCGTAGCCCTGTCGGTGGTCTTGCCCGCCTTCAAGCTCGCCACTTCTTGGATTCACGTAAATGCATTCGCCATCACTCCAGGGGGCTTCCGTTGCTGTCGAATAGCCCAGTGCTTTGAGACCTTGTATGGTTTGGCCTGGGAATCCCGGCTCAAGGTAGACCGTGTCCGGCTGATATTGATGGTGAAAACGCGGGGCGTCTACCGCCGCCTGAATGTTGAGTCCGCCGTCCACGACGCTCAGGAGAATGTTGGCCACGGTAGTGATTATCCGTGGGCCGCCCGGCGAGCCGAGCACCATGCGGACTTTGCCGTCTTCCAGCACGATGGTTGGACTCATACTCGATAGCGGACGCTTCCCAGGGGCGATCGAGTTGGCTGGACCTTGAATCAGGCCGTACATATTCGGAACGCCCGGATTTGATTCGAAATTGTCCATGTCATCGTTCAGAAGAAAGCCTAGTCCTGCAGCGGTTACATAGGATCCAAAGTTCCCGTTGAGGGTTGTTGTCACCGCGACAGCATTGCCCTCAGCATCGAGGATTGAAAAATGGGTGGTATCGCTGGATTCCCTTCGTGAGGCAGCCGGGGAGCTCGGTGGTGGAGGAAGAAACCCTGCCGGACGTTGGAGACTCTTTGAGGAGGTGGGAGCCTTGAGGCTGATGGTCGAACGCCAGGCGGCAGCGTAGTTCTTGTCAATCATGGCCGTGATCGGCATTTTCACAAAGTCGGGATCGCCCAGGTACTCGTTGCGATCCAAATAAGCGCGCCTGTAAGCCTCCAGGAGGAGGTGCATCTCTGCCGGACTTCGATCGCCCAATCGGGTGAGGTCAAAGCCCTCAAGAATGTTGAGAGCTTCCAGCAATGCAATCCCGCCCGAGGAAGGCGGCGGTGCTGCAATGATGTGATAACCGCGATAGGTTCCTGTGATCGGAGTGCGTTCCCTGGCTTGATAGGCGGCGAGATCTTTTTCGGTAATGAGACCGCCACCTCTCTGAACGGCCGCGGCGAGTTGTTTTGCAATGACGCCATGGTAGAAGTCGTCCGGGCGAGCTGCGATGCGCTCTAGGGTGCGGGCGAGAACCGGCTGTTTGAATACTTCGCCGGCCTTATAATAGTCGCCATTGCGCTGGAAGATGCTATGCGACTCCGCGAAGAGGGCAAGCTTCTTGTCACGCAGATCGGTGCTTTCTTCGGCGGATAACACGAATCCCTGAGAGGCCAGACGGATGGCAGGAGCCATGTCTTCACGCAAGGTAAGCTTGCCCCACTGGCTGCGCGCTTTGGCGAGTCCCGCGACCGAACCCGGCACGCCTATCGCCCGATAACCTACGATCGAAGCGTCTGGGATTACCTTGCCTGACTTGTCGAGGTACATGCCGGCGGTAGCTGCGCTCGGAGCCATTTCCCGGAAATCAAGGAAGTGGGATTCGCCAGTGGCGAAGCGTAGCAGCATGAAGCCGCCGCCGCCAATATTGCCAGCGATCGGATCCACGACGGCAAGCGCAAAGGCAGTCGCGACGGCGGCGTCCGCAGCGTTGCCGCCCTTGCGCAGGATCTCGACGGCGGCGTCGGAAGCCTCATGATGGACGCTTACCACCATGGCGTGCACAGCACGGACAGGGAAATCCTTCGAGTCTCCTATGGGTGCGCGCCCTTTGCCTGGGACCGGCTTCCTAGTAACCTGCCCATAGAAGACAGAAGATAGGGCGAGTGTTAGCACGATCGCTAGAAAGTATGTTTGCTGGCGGCCTGTGAACAGGCGAAGCATACGAATCTCCCTCTTGCCACGACGTGTCAGGACTGATAACAAAACGATCTTAACTCAGGTGACAAGCCGTCAGTTGGACGCCGCCGTGGCCTTCACGAAGTCTTCCATGACGGCCTTGCGCAACAGATGGGGCGGCAGCAGGCCTTGCGACAGGATGAAATCGTGGAAGCGTTGGGCGTTGAACTTCGGCCCGAGGGCTTTCTCGGCGGCATTGCGGATTTCGAACAAACGCGTGTATCCGTCGAAATAGGATGGCGCCTGACCGGGCATGCGGAAGGTGAAGCGCTCCACTTCCTCGGTGGCAAACGCCCGCGAACAAACCACGTCCCTCTCCAAGACTTGCATGGCTTGTTCGGGCGTGATCTTGCCTTGCTGCAATTCCGGATCGAGAAACGCGCGGGCGGCGCGCAGCAGGCGGTAATCGAGCGAGACCAGCTTGGCGTCGTCCGGCATGTAAGGGAGCATCATCCATTCCGAATAGAGTCCCCAGCCTTCGACGTTAGTGCTGTTGAAGGCAAACAGAGCACGCGCCAAGGATACGCCACGCTCGACCATCGCATCGAACTGCAACTCATGGCCGGGCCGCGCTTCGTGCGCGGTGAGCGTCCAGGAAGCCGCCGCGAAACTGAAATCGTCGTACTTCAGTGTCTCGCCGCCTTTGCCCGAGGTTTCCAGCGGCAGCACAAACTGGCCGCGCTCGCCATGGTTGTCGACCAGCGGAGGCGGCTGCATGTGAGGAGCGGGCTGCTGCGCGGTTTCGGCGGCCGAGGCCAGGCGAATGATGGCCGGACGATCCGGCAGCGTCAGCAGATGCTCGCGCCGGATGATGCCTTCGATTTCCGCCAGCCGCTTTTGATAGTGGGGCATAATCTGATCGCCGGGGATCTGATCTTTTTTCAAGGCGGCGATCACGTCGCGATAATCCGAAGACGGCAGTTGACGCTTCTTGGCGATCTCGGCGGCAATGGGCTGCATCTCGCTTTGCAACTGCGCGAACGCTTGGTGAGCCAGGCGCGTGAGTTCGTCAGGAGTATAATCAATCCCGAAAGTTTCCAGCGAGATCGCGTACAACTCCGGTGGAAGCCGAAAATCGGTACGCGCTTTCGGCATCACTTTCGCGCGGACAAAATCGTCATAAGCCGCGAGCTGCTGTTTGAGTTTCGTCAAGGCGTCTTGATAGCCCGAAAGCTTGTACTTTTCCAGCAGCAGACCGATGCCGGTGACGTAGGCACTGGTGTTTTCCAGATTCTTTTCCAGCTCCGCCTTGGATGGCCCGAGGAGTCCGGGCGTTTTCAGCTTCTCGCGAAAAGGTTTTTGGGCCTGGAGACTAAGCGGCTCGTAACCGGACTCGAGGCCGGTGTACTTGCGCAGCCGAACCACCGAGGCAAGGCGACGGTCCGCCGTCACCTGATCGTCCAGCAGGCTCTTGACGCCGAAAAAGATCGTGCCGGCGACGTCTTCGTAGGGCAGCAAGTTGCGCTCGCGCGCTTCAGAACGACGAATTTCGCGATTCACTTGCGCGATCATAATCTCAAGATCCTGGCGTACCAGCCCATCTTTCTCCGCGGCGAGCCGTTTTTCCAGCTCGTCGCGCGCCGCCGCCAGATCCTTGCGGAAGCGCTCGGGTAAATCCGATGAGAACGCGCTCACCTGCTGGTCCACTCCAGCCATGCCTTCCGCCGAGGCGTCTTCAGGCGCGTAGCGGGCCATGAGTGCGATCAGGGATTGAGCATTCCGGTTGCTGCGTTCCACCCAGGCAGGCGGGGTTTGAGCCGAAGCCGATATCGCCATCACAAGGACCAGTAACAGCACGAAGCGCATAAACTAAGAGTACTGGAAAGGCGGTCAGTCGGGCCAGATCTCGCGCGCGGTCTCCACCACCAGTTGCAATTTCTGGAACTGTTGATCCCTGGTCAGCGCATTGCCTTCACTAGTAGACGAAAAGCCGCATTGCGGGCTCAGGCAGATCTGATCCAGCGGTACATACTTCGCAGCCTCGTCGATGCGGCGCTTGAGGTCGTCTTTCTTTTCCAATTCCCCGCGCTTGGACGTCACCAGACCAAGCACCACCTTCTTGCCCTTGGGGACAAAACGTAGGGGCGCGAACGTTCCCGAGCGCGCATCGTCGAACTCCAGGAAATAGCCGTCCACATTGAGTTCGCCGAACAGGGCCTCGGCGACGTGATCGTAGCCGCCCGCGGCGACCCAGGACGACCGGAAGTTGCCGCGGCACAGATGGGTGCAGACGGACATGCCGGCGGGCTTCGCGGCCACCGCCTGGTTCAAGGTGCGGATATGCCGGATATGCGCATGTTCGCCGTCCTCGCCCGTCTGGTTCACCATCTCGCGCTGCGCGGGATCGTTCAAATACGCCAGGCTGACGTCGTCGAGCTGTAGATAAGTGCAGCCGAGCTTGGCGAGTTCGGCGATCTCCTGAGCGTAGACCTGCGCCAGGTCGTGCCAGAACTCCTCGATGTTCGGATAGATCGCTGGATCGATGGCCGCGCGTCCGCTGCGGTAATGCATCATGCTGGGCGATGGAATGGTGAGCTTGGGTGTCGCGTGGGCGACGGACTTGAGGAACGCGAAGTGGTCTCCAAAGATGCATTGGTCGAGCTTGAGCTTGCCCTCGATCCGAAGGACGGAGGGAGTAAATTCGATAACGCCGCCCTGCTCGTTGCGAAACTGAACTTTCAGATTGTCCTGCCCCTTGGCGACGCCACCGACCTGGTACAAGAAATCCATGTGCCAGTAGGAGCGGCGGAACTCACCGTCGGTGACTCCTTCCAGGCCCAGGTCCTCTTGCCGGCGGACGACATCCCGGATCGCTTGATCTTCCGTTCGGCGCAAATCGGCCTTGCTGATGCGTCCGTTCTTTTCGTCTTCGCGCGCCTGCAGCAACTCGGGGGGACGGAGGAGGCTGCCAACGTGATCGGCGCGGAAAGGTGGAGTTTTGGTTTGAACCATCGAATCCAGCTTACGCAAATTCGAGGCGGGCACGTGGAGCAAGTGCGGCTGAAAGCATAGCTACAGGGCAGGCTTCCTCATGATCGGGGTTTTGGCGCCTTCGCGGCTCCGTCGTCGGGGTCGCGGCTCAGGAGCCGGCGGTGGCGGCCCTGTACGCCAACGAGTCGTCACGCTTCCGGGTCTTGAACTGGTATTGATCCAGCTTGACGGCGAATTCCTCGCCGAGACAGCGCGTCACCCGGCAAGAGACGATCAGTTGCAAGGGCGTGATGCCGTGCAACAGGAACGGCCATTCCACGGTTAGCTGCAATCGCGAGCCGGCGTGCACCATCGCCTCGCCGCTGGCGATCAGCAGACCGCAACTGCTCACGTTCACGGTTCGGCCGGCTCCGATCTGCGATGGCCCGCCAGAAACAGTACGATACTTAACAGTCAAGGTTAACGGAAAACGGGCTTTGGAACGGCGTTCCAAAGCGGAGTTGGTAGATTCAGTTTGCATGGCAATTCCCATTGTTCGCTCACAGCCATTAGGCGCTGATGGCGCATGGACTACATTTCGATGACAAGAAATTATTCGCCAAAAACCGTCATTTACGGTGCGATCTGTGTCGCCTCATTTCCCAGGGAGTGTTTGCGTAACTGTAGGGGCCAAAAGCCTAACCTGGTCCGCATCGCCGTGCCATCGATGCCGGGACAACCCGCCGCGAACTACTAAGCCGACTCCCTCAAGCGGCCGGAATTTTTCTCCAGCAGGCGCGAGATACTCACGTCGCTTGATCCAGAAGACTCTCCAGAGACACAAGCCGAGGCGGCTTCCGAGATCCGCCTTTGTTCCCTGTCCTTGCGCTCCTGCCATTCACGAAACGTGGCTCGCTCGCGTTCGATTTCCTGCACCCCACTGGCGATTCGCATTCGGTACTGGGAGCAAATACCTTCCATCTCCTGGCCCAAAAGCTCATTTTCAGCGAGCTTGGTCTTTTCGAACCCCTCCATACGCCTGCGCTGCTCGTCTTCGTATTCATTCAGCACACGTTGCCGTTGCACCGCATCCTGCAGCATGTCCTCAACGGCGACATCCGCCGCTTCCAGAGCCATCATCAGGGCGCTGTGTTTGCCCGCGGGCGAGAGGCCATGCAAATGCTCGCTGTTGAGCATATCCGCTACTTTCAAGATGTCCCACGCGGCGGTGGAAGTAGCAGTTCTAAATGATGATTTGTGGTAAATCTCCTCGAAGGATGACAGCTTCCCATTCCCGGATGAATCGGTGCGACTCCGTTCATCGTTACGATTCCGTTCACTGATTGTGGGCGGCGGCGGCCCTGCAGGCGACTCATTCCGCGGTTCCTCGATGGCCGGGGAGCGGCTCTCCGGCGAGGAAGTCTGCAAGAACTTCCTAAACATGATCCCTCCATGTTGCTGCGACGGTAGTGGCATAATGCTAACACAAAACAGTGGGAATAGGGGACACATTTGCTCAGCTTAATCAAACCCGGTTACCGGGATTTCGTCGCGGGGCGGCGGCGTCGATTCGCTGAGAGTGTTTCGCCACCGTTGACACTACTGGGCAGGAGCAACATCGTCCCGGGTTGTGCAAACGCTCATGCGAGGTGTGTTGGTTCGTGCGCTCGAGTGGCGTGCTCGACGGTTCTCCGACCCGGTGGATCGACTGCAATTCCTGCGGCGAAATCTAGAAGCGCGCCGGCAGGGAAGTCACGTAAAGGCTGCATTTATCATCGTCCTCGCGATGGGAGCCGCGTTGCTGTTCACTGCGTGGCTCTGGACGTCCTCAAGACATATGACAATAGCGGACGCAAACACGGCTACTCTCGGGTTGCCAACAAAGTTGCCCGCTGTAACCGCGTCCTCGGCGGCCATGCAAGCCGCGTCCATCGCTGACACGCCCGAGCCGGCCGGACCGGTCTGGCTGGTCCAAACCACATCGCAGTTCGATCTCTATAGCAACGGACTTCGTATCGAGCAGCAATACGGGACGTCCACCGCGCCTCGGCAGTATATCGCATTTGCGAGTGATAGCTCCCATACGATCGATTGGGCCGGCGAGTGGCGCACCGAACCGGCCGGGATCGTCTATCACACCACCGAGAGCCACCTGGCGCCGTTTGAAGAGGATCAGAATCAGTCGCTGCGGCGGGCTGGTGAGGGATTGCTCGAATACGTGAGCCGCCGCCGCTCCTATCATTTCGTGATTGATCGGTTTGGCCGCGTCTTCCGCGTTGTGCGCGAGAGCGACTATGCCAATCATGCGGGCAATTCGGTGTGGGCGGACGGGAACCGGATCTACCTCAATCTCAACCAAAGCTTTTTTGGGATCGCCTTCGAGGCGAGCAGCAAATCGAGCGGCGCGGAACCGGCGGTGAACGCCGCGCAGGTTTACGCCGGACGGATCTTAACGCAGATGCTGCGCGCCCGCTACGGCATACCAGCCTCGAACTGTGTGGCGCATGCCCAAGTCTCCGTCAGTCCAGTGAACCACGCCGTTGGCTACCACCGCGATTGGGCGGCAAATCTGCCCTTCCTCCAGCTCGGGCTGGCCGACAACTACAAGCTGCCGCTGCCGAGCGTGGAATTATTCGGTTTCCAAGTCGATGCCGGGCTGGCCGGGGCCGGCGCCTCATCGCTGGCAGAAGGTCTGGAAGCAGCCTTTGCCCAAGTCCGCAGGGATGCCGCAGCGCACCACCTGCCGGTGGAGCGCTATCGGGAGAACCTATGGCAAAGATATCGGGACGCAATCCGGGCGCAGCGCGGAAAAAGCGCCCAGCAGGAGTACAACTGATGAGCGATACACACACGCAAAATCCTACGGCTCTCGGGCTCGACGTCGGTACCAGCCGTATTGTCGCTGCCCAGCGCCAGGACAAGGATATTCAGTTCGATACGCAACTGAACGCCTTCGTCACCATTCCCTTTTCCAAGCTAACCCAGGGCGTCCTCAAGAAAGAGCAGATCCCGCATCTGGTGCAGGATTCCGAAATCACGGTATATGGCGACGAGTCGGAGCGGTTCGCCAATCTCTTCCACAGAGAAACCAGGCGGCCGATGCTGCGCGGCATCCTCAATCCGGACGAGGCCGGAAGCTTGATGCTGGTCCGGCAAATCGTCCGGTTGGTAATGGGTGAGGGTGAAGGGCAAGGCCGCAGGGTCTGCTTCAGCGTTCCGGCCGCTCCGCTGGGGGCCAACAATGAAGTGACCGAGCATGAGAACAGCCTGAAGGAGATGCTCTCCAAGATGGGCTACGACCCGCATCCGATTTCCGAAGGCTTGGCGGTGGTCTACGGCGAGATGGAGGCCTCCAACTATACCGGCATCGGCATCAGTTGCGGGGGCGGGCTATGCAACGTTTGCCTGTCGTATCTTTCGGTGCCCGTCTTCAGCTTCAGCATTCCCAAGGCGGGCGACTTTATCGATGAGGGGGTGTCTCAATTGCGAGGCGAGCCGGCCACGCGGATTCGAACGATCAAAGAGGAATCGTTTCACTTCAACGGGCATTTCGCAAATAAGATTCAGCAGGCGCTGGTGCAATTCTATGAAGACATGATCCAGGCCTTGCTGGCTGCGCTCAAAGATCAGTTCGCCAGCGTGCAGAACATGCCGAAGCTCAATCGGCCGATCCCGCTGGTTTTGAGTGGCGGCAGCGTGATGCCGCCCGGATTCCGCGACCGTTTCGAAAAATCGCTGCGGGAGATCGAGCTTCCGGTGGCGATCGCGGAGGTACGCATGGCGTCGAATCCGATGGTTTCGACGGCGCGCGGTGCGTTAGTGGCGGCATTGAGCGAGTTGTAGTTGAGCGATTTGTAGGACGCATCGGCCGGATCTTTAAGGTAAGATCCACAGAGTGACCCGGCCTCTGATTACTCTTACCACCGACTTCGGCCTCTCCGACCATTTTGTCGGAACCATGAAAGGAGTCATTCTCGCGATTCAGCCTGCCGCGCAGTTGATTGACATCAGCCATGGCGTTCATCCTTACGACATTGCCGAAGGCGCTTTCACCATCGCGCAGGCTTACCCCTACTTTCCGAAAAAGACGATTCATGTCGTCGTAGTCGATCCCGGCGTTGGGACCGCGCGGCGGCCGTTGCTGGCCGAGATGGCCGGGCAATATTTCATCGCGCCGGACAACGGCGTGCTTTCGATGGTGATCGCGCGCGAGGCGGGAGCGCGGGTGCGTCACATCACCGCGGAGCGCTATTTTCTTCATCCGCTCAGCCGAACATTTCACGGCCGCGACGTTTTTTCACCCGTCGCCGCTCACCTGGCCGCCGGAGTGACGCCCGCGAAATTCGGCAAGCGAATCGAAGATTATATTTGCGCATCTTTCGAAAAACCCGCGCACACCGGCAAGCATACCTGGGCGGGGACCATCTTAAAGGGCGATCATTTCGGAAATCTCGCCACCAATTTCCACATCGATCAATTCCCCTCCATTCGCACGCGTGCTTTTTCGTTAAATGTGGGCCCGCGGACGATCACGCGTCTTGCGCTCAGGTTTTCCGATTGCGAGCCCGGCGAGCTTTTCGTGATTGTAGGCAGCTCGGGCTATCTGGAAGTGGCCGCCAGCCAGGGTTCGGCCGCGAGAGTGCTGGGCTGCGGCGCCGGATCGCCGGTCGAGCTAACGATTTACTGATTCATTACTCACATTACTAACTTGTGACGACAATAACTTACGCCTTAGTGTATAATCGCTCAAATATTCTGTTCAAGGAACAAAATGATTGTTGCGAAATGGTTAATGATTCGCGTGTGCCTTGTCGCGACGTTGTTGGCGCTGGGATTTGCCGCGAAAATTGCGTCCGCGCAGCCTGAGGAAGCCGCAGCCGTCAGCCCCAAGTTCGTCACGTTGCACAGCTTCAATGGCGCGGACGGCGAGTTCCCCCAGGCCGCGCTTGTCCAGGCGACGAATGGCGATTTATATGGGATGACCCCGTGGGGCGGTTCGAACTGTGGTGTCAATGGTTCCTGTTGAACGGTTTTCAAGATCACACCCGGCGGCAGGTTCGCAACGGTTTACGATTTCTGCTCTGAAAGCAACTGCACAGATGGTACGGATCCCAGTGGGGCACTGGTACAAGCGTCCAATGGAGAGCTTTATGGGATAACCTCAAGTGGCGGAACCCCAAGCCCGTTCAACGCTGGGACCTTTTTAAAGTCACTCCTGGCGGTGCTCTCACAACGCTGTACGAATTCTGCGAACAACCGTTTTGCGCTGACGGCCAAACTCCTTTGGCGGGGCTTATCCAGGCCGCTAATGGTGACTTATATGGGACGACTGGGTATGGCGGCGCTAATGTTCAATCGGGATTCGGTGGGGGAGGCACGATCTTCAAGATCACTCCCAGCGGAACGCTGACCACGCTCTACAAATTCTGCTCACAAGGTTGTATCGATGGCGAACTTCCCAGGACGAACCTGGTCCAAGCCGCGGATGGCGACCTCTACGGGACGACCTCAACTGGCGGGATCGCCAACGCCTCATGCCAATACGGAACCTGCGGGACGATATTTAAGGTCACAGCGACCGGAACGCTAACAACGCTTCACAAGTTCTGTTCCGAAGCAGGCTGCGCGGACGGCGCAACTCCCTACGGCGGACTGGTTCAGGCGTCCAACGGAGCCTTATATGGGACAGCTTCAACTGGCGGAATCTCAAACCCATCTTGCTATTACGGAAGCTGTGGAACGATCTTCAAAATCACACCGGATGGAACTCTGACGACGATTTACAACTTCTGCTCCCTGCCCGGTTGCGCGGACGGCTTCGCGCCACAAGCGGGGCTCGTTCAGGCTCCCAGTGGTGATCTGTACGGCGTTATGGGTGGCGGGGGCACGTACAACCATGGGACGGTCTACAAAATTACCCTAAATGGCACGCTGACAATCCTATATAGCTTTTGCTCACAGAGCGGATGCCCAGATGGCGATGGGCCAACGGCGCTAATTCAAGGCACCAACGGAATTTTCTACGGGACAACATATTCCGGCGGTAGCACCAACTGCGCCGCCGGCTATGGCTGTGGCACAATCTTCGCCTTCTCCACCGGCCAAGCCCCGTTCGTAGAAACCCGCCCCACCATCGGCAAGGTTGGCGAGGCGGTCACGATCCTCGGATATAAATTGACCGGCGCGACTGGCGTCACGTTCAACGGCATTCCGGCCAGCTTCACCGTCGACGCCTCGACCGAGATCACGACCACCGTACCCGCCGGCGCTACTACGGGCAAAGTACAGGTGATCACACCGAGCGGCGCGCTTTCGAGCAACATCGCCTTCGAAGTGGCGCCCTAAGACCACGCATCCCCGGCTGCGGTACACTATAAAAACTGCTTCACTCGAGGTCATAGACAGTGAAAACCTTAAGTCGATTCTGACTCCTCTTGTTTTGGGCCGCTCTGATGCTGCCCCGATAAGTTCACAGGGTCTCGACAAGTCTTGAGGAATTCTTATGAGTGAGAGCAGCAGCCCAGTCCAGGTTCGCACCGCCAACAGCCCCAGCGGCACTCCGAGTATTTGGGCCTCGCTGCGCGAAGCAGTCATGGGGCCGAGCCAGGACTTCACCGAAGGCAGCATCAGCCGCGCCATCGTCTTGCTCGCCGTGCCGATGGTGCTCGAAATGTGCATGGAATCGCTGTTCGGCGTCGTGGACGTGTTTTGGGTTTCGCGTCTCGGCGCCGACGCCGTGGCCACAGTCGGACTCACCGAAACCGCGCTGACGTTGATCTTCGTCGTCGCGCTCGGACTCAGTATGGGCGCCACCGCGCTGGTGGCCCGGCGGATCGGCGAAAAAGACGAGCGGGCCGCCGGCTTAGTGGCCGTCCAAGCCATCATCATCGGACTCGTGGTCTCGGGAACCACCGCCATCTTCGGGTACTTCTTCGCGCCGAACCTGCTGCATATCATGGGAGGCTCGGACAGCGTGGTCAAGCTCGGCTCCGGCTATACGCGCATGGTCTTGAGCGGCAGCGCGACCATCTTCCTGCTGTTCCTGATCAATGCCGTTTTCCGCGGCGCGGGCGATGCGGCCATCGCGATGCGCGTGCTATGGATCGCAAACATCGTGAACATTTGTCTGAATCCATGTTTGATCTTTGGGATCGGTCCGTTTCCCCGCCTGGGAGTGACGGGCTCGGCGGTCGGCACAACCATCGGGCGCGGCGTGGGCGTTCTGCTGCAACTTTGGGTGCTGGGCTCGGGCCGGGGACGGCTCCGGGTCCACGCTTCGCAAGTGCGAGTGGATCTGCTGGTCATGTGGCGTCTCATCCGCCTGTCGCTGAACGCCATCTTCCAGTACATGGTGCAGATGGCCAGTTGGATCGGCGTGGTTCGGATCATCGCCAGCTTCGGCAGCGGCGCAACGGCCGCATACACGGTCACCATCAAGATCATCATCTTCGCGATTCTGCCGTCCTGGGGAATGAGCAACGCCGCCGCGACCCTGGTGGGACAGAACCTCGGCGCCGGCAAACCGGAGCGCGCCGAAACCTCGGTGTGGCGCACGAGTCTGTACAATACGTTCTTTCTCGGCGGGATCGGCCTGTTGTTTTTCGCGCTCGCGCCGCAGATCGTCTCTCTGTTCTCGTCCGATCCGGCCGTCTTGCCGCTGGCGATCAACGGTCTGCGGCTCCTCAGTTGCGGCAACATTTCGTACGCCTATGGCATGGTGATTACCGCGGCCTTCAACGGCGCTGGCGACACCGCCACGCCCACCGCGCTCAACCTGCTCTGCTTCTGGCTGTGCCAGATTCCACTCGCCTGGACGCTCGCGTTCCACACCGGGCTCGGCCCGAACGGTGTCTACGCCGCAGTGGTGGTTTCCGATTCCCTGCTCGCGGTGCTTGGAATCCTGCTGTTCCGCCGGGGAAAATGGAAACAGGTGAAGGTCTAAGCCTCGCACATGCCGCCCGAGGGTAAACACTCCGATCCGAGTACTTACCTCGCGGAAGAACGCACGTTTCTGGCTTGGATTCGAACCGGAATCGCGCTGATGGGCTTTGGATTCGTGGTGGCGCGCTTCGGCTTATTCCTCCGCGAGCTGGCATCGCTCAAAACGCTGCCGCAATTTGAAACATCGTCGCTATCGGTGCCGCTGGGCACTGCGCTATTGGTAACCGGAGTCTTGGTAAACATCCTGGCTTCCGTGCGTCACGTGCGGATCGTCCGCGCGCTCAACGCCGGCACGCCGGTGGAAACCAAACCTTCCACCATGGCCATTGTCGTCGCGCTGCTACTGGCGGCCGCGGGATTGGCAATGGCTGTTTACTTAAGCTGGGAGTTAGCAAAATGAATGACGGAATTATCAGCAAACCGAGCAAGTATTCCGTGCCTGAATTACTGCACCGCTTGGAAACAATTCTGACCGAGAAAGGCATCAAGATTTTCGCGCTCGTCGATCACAGCGGCGAAGCCGAAAAAGCGGGATTGAAAATGCCGCCCACGCAGTTGCTCATCTTCGGCAATCCCAAAGGCGGCACGCCGGTGATGCTCGCCGCGCCCACTTCGGCCATCGATCTGCCGTTGAAGGCTTTGGCATGGCAAGATGCCGAAGGCCACTTTTGGCTCAGCTACAACGATCCGGCGTATATCCAGCGCCGCTTCGGATTGAGCGACGATGTCATGAAACCACTCGCGGGCGTGGGCGCGCTGATCGAACAAGCCCTATTATGAGCCGCGCGCGTCAGCAAGCGGACCTTGCCCGTGACCCCGCATCGCTTCATATCGTTTGAACAGAGCCCAGCCGAGCAGTGCGAAAAATATGGTTCCACCCAGCACTTTCGCCTCGAATAGGACAGCAGACCCGGTTTCATTCGGTGGAACAGCGGCTAATACAATCGCCATTAAGGTCACCACCAACCCCGACACCGCAGCAATTCGGTTCGCAAATCGGAAACCCGCAGCGAATATATAGATGAACGGAACAAATGTCACGATCAGCATCATGTCCACCATGATTTGGTAGGCGGCCCTCACGGTCTCGCCAAGCTGCGCCATGAGCAGGAAAAGGGTTGCTGCCAGCGCCTGCACAAACAGCGACACGTAAGGAGTACCCCAGCGCGGATGAACCCGACCAAACGCAGCCGGCAGGTAACGATCGAGCCCGATCGCATAGGGCACACGCGTATTTCCGGCGATCCATGTGTCGAGCTGGCCTGCCAAAGCGATTCCAATCAGTGTTGCCAGCAGAACGGAGATCACCGGCGCTCCCAACTTCTGTGCGCCCGCCGCCCCGGCTTGCGCCAGACCCGTCATGGGGCTGATATCTTCCGGCTTTAGCAGCACCAGCAGCGCTGCCGTGATGCCCATATAGAACGCCGCGGACACAACGCCGCTGATGGCTGCGGCTCGCGGCAGATCGCGGCGCGGGTTGCGGATTTCGGCGCTAACAATCGGCGCCAGCTCGAGTCCGACAAAAGCAAATGCAATCTGTGACCAGAAATTTATTGTCGCGAAGTTCGCCTGGGGCAGCAAGTCGAATTTCGTCGCAATGCCAGAGTGTAGAACTGCGCCGATGGCCAATGCCACCAGCACCGCGCCGATAATGAATGTCGAACTTCCGCCCAGCGCTGAAATCCACTTGGCGACTTTCATGCCGAAAAAGTTCGCGGCAAAGGCGGCCCACAGCACCGCAAGCGTGACCGGCAGTGCGAATTCGCGGTTTTCGGCAAGCCGCTGGCCCAACCCGCCAAATGCATACGCCGACATGCTGATGCCCGCGAGCAACAGCGACGGAAGATAGAGGACCGTGGAGATGAAGTAAAACCAGCCGCACAGGAAGGCGTGCTGGTCGCCAAAGGCGTGCTTGGTCCACATATACAAACCGCCTTCTTCCGGGAACCGTCGAGAAAGGCTAGCTACCGTGATCGCCGAAGGGAGAAAGAAAAAGGTCGCGGCAATCAGCCATAGGACAAATGAACCCGGGCCGGCATGCGCGGCCGCCGCAATCCAGCGGAGGCTGATGATCGCGCAGATGTCAAAAAAGACGAGATCTCTCAGCCGCAGCTCGCGACGAAGAGCCGGTGCAGCAGGTTCGCCTGAGTCCCGATCCACGGCCGATTCAGGCTCCATCTGCGTCGGCTGCCGCGTCCCGTTGAATTACCACTTCATCAAACGCGGCGAGCAACTCCTCGCGCGCTGAATAGGGACCCGTGGTATAGGCTCGCGATT
>Ga0209415_10001609_pt1 | contig 43061 bp, 48 predicted proteins | sample PeaSoiSIISIP2007_FD_187696 | JGI IMG/M metagenome (GOLD analysis project Ga0209415, IMG submission 187696) | Peat soil microbial communities from Weissenstadt, Germany - SII-SIP-2007 (SPAdes) (version 2) | ecosystem: Environmental > Terrestrial > Soil > Wetlands > Peat | place: Germany...
TAGGCACGACTGGACTCGAACCAGCGACCTCTACCGTGTCAAGGTAGCGCTCTAACCAACTGAGCTACGCGCCTACATTGTTTCTCATTGTACCCAGCACGCCGCGCCCCGGCAACGGCGCACCTCCGCCCGTCTTGGATCAACTTGCATATCTTGGATGATCTCAGTTGCCAAAGCGGGGCGTTCGCAGCGACAATCGCTAAAGTGAACAACAGTGAGGTGCAGAGCGATGTGCGCGGCTCCAGTCAGCCCCCGGCGGCTCCCTCCGGAAGTCCCTTTCTCCCCGGCGTCATGGTCATCCTCACCCTGGGCAATCCGCGGGAGAAATTCTGGGGTGCGATCCTCGCCGTGGCTCTCGAAGGCCTGAGCCTCTCCGGTATCGACCTCTCTTCGTTAGACGATTGCGTCGCCATGGTCAAGGACGGCGAGCCCTTCTCACCCGGCGTCGTATTCTTCCCCATGCATCGCGTGGAGCGCATGGAGCTTGATCTGCCCGGCGCGGGCCTGCCTTCGCTCGCCCAGCGTTTTGCCGCGAAAACCGGCATCGATCCCGCCGTCGCACTATCGCCCTCACATCTCGACGCTCGCCAGGAGCGCCCGTGAAGCTTTCTCCATTTCTCACCGCGCCCAACCAGCTCACCTTGCTGCGCATGGTGTTCGTGCCCTTCGTCGTAATTAATTTGGTCGCCGGCCACTACACCTGGGCGCTTATTCTGTTTGTGTTGGCCGGCCTCAGCGACGGACTGGATGGCCTGCTGGCTCGCACCCTCAAGCAGCAAACCATGCTGGGGCAGTATCTCGATCCCATTGCCGACAAATTCCTGCTCAGCACCATGTTCCTCGTACTGTCCATCCTGCACATGATTCCCTGGAAGTTCACGGTGCTGGTTTTCAGCCGCGACATGGGCATCGTGGTCGCCAGCGCCATTCTCTACGCCATTGCCGGTCTGCGCGATTTCCGCCCCAGCATTTTTGGCAAGGCCAACACTTTTTCGCAAGTGGCCGCCGTGTTCTTCACTCTGCTGCTGCAAGTGGAGCCGCTTCGCTGGATCGTCATCACCCGCCTGACTTTTCTGCGTGCCACTTTCCTGTTCACCATCGTCTCCGCCGTGCACTATGTTTTCCTTGTCGGCCAGCGCTTGCACGCCACGCATGTTCCTCCAGCCCCAACCCATGTCTAGCCGCTTTCTCAGCGTTCTCCGCGGCCTTTCTCCGCGAACCGTGCGCTTTAGGATGTTGCCTCTAGGGGGAGCCAGCACGCAACGCACCAACATTTGACCGCCCCACTCCCCGCCCCTAGAATGAATGATTCCGTCCGCCACCCTCCGCATGGCTCTGCGCCTCTACAACACGCTCCCCGCCAAACTGGAAGAGTTTCACCCTTTGGAGAATAACGAAGTCCGCATGTACGCCTGCGGACCCACCGTTTACGACTACGTCCACGTCGGCAACCTGCGCACCGCCGTCGCCGTCGACGTGCTACGCCGCTTCCTGCTGCAAAGTGGCTACAAAGTGCGCCACGTAACCAACATCACCGACGTAGACGACAGAATCATCAAGAACGCCGCTGCCGAGGGCCTCGAAGTCAAGCAATACACCGCCAAGTACGAGCAAGCCTATCTGGAAGACGCCGCCACTCTGAACATTCAGCAGCCGATCCTGGTGCGCGCTACCGACAATATCCAGAAGATGGCGGAGTTCATCGCCGCCCTGGTGAAGAAGGGATATGCCTACCGCGCCGAAGACGGCTCCTACTATTTCCGCATCGCCAAATTCCCCGGCTACGGCAAGCTTTCGAAAAAAGACTTCTCCAACCTAGAAGATGGCGCCCGCGTCGACCTCGACGAGTACGACAAGGACAGCGCTCGGGACTTCGCTCTCTGGAAAGCCCCTAAACCCGGCGAGGCTTTCTGGGAAACCAGCATCGGCCCCGGCCGTCCCGGCTGGCACGTGGAGTGTTCGGTCATGTCGATCGAAACTCTCGGCGAGACTTTCGACCTGCATGCCGGCGGTGAAGACTTGATTTTCCCTCACCACGAAAACGAGATTGCGCAATCGGAAGCCGCCACCGGCAAGCCTTTCGCCCATTTCTGGTTCCACACCCGCTTCTTGCTGATCGAAGGCGAGAAGATGTCGAAGAGCCTGAACAATTTCTTCACTCTTCGTGATTTGGTGTTGAAAGGCTACCGTCCGTCATCCATCCGCTTCCTGCTGGCTTCGGTTCCGTATCGCACGCAACTCAATTTCACTTTCGACGGATTGCAGCAGGCCGCCGCCTCGGTCGACCGCCTGCGCAATTTCCATCTGCGCCTCACCACCACTCATTTTCCTGCCGGCGCCAGCGAAAGCATGGCCAAACTAGCCACTGCCAGCGCCGACGCCATGCGCGCCGGAATGGAAGATGACCTCAACACCGCGCAAGCCCAAGCGGCAATCTTCGACCTGGTCCGCGCCGCCAACGCCGCCATCGATTCCGGCGAGATGAAAAGCGGCGACGTGCCAATCATTCTTACCGTCCTCGAACAATTCGACGAAATTTTCGCAGTCTTGAAAGACGACGACGCCGGCAAGATGAAAGCCATCGCTGATTGGGCCAAAACCGTCGGCCGCGAAAAAGACATCAGCCCCGAACTCGTTGAGATCGCCCGCTCCAACCAGCTTTCCGACGACGAGGTCAACAGAAAGCTCGCCGCCATGAAATCCGCTCGCGACGCCCGCAACTTCGCGCAGTCCGACGCCATCCGCGCAGAACTCGTCGCCGCCGGCATCCTGGTCGAAAACACCAAAGACGGCGTTCGCTGGCGCAGAAAATAGATCCAAACACTTTGTCATTCCGAGCGTAGCGAGGAATCTGCTTTTTCTTCCTCCAGCTTTGCCCTGTCGTCCTGAGCGCAGAGAGGCGTAGCCGAACGCAGTCGAAGGACCTGCATTTCCCAGCCTCGAACGACGCAAGCTCACAATTCCCGTCAGCCGCGCTCACTTGTCCGCCACTTCGCCCTCTCCATCCCCCGCCGCTGCCGCCGGCTTCCCGCAAGAATTTTCGGCCCACCCGCGCCCTCCGCCGTGATCTGCGTCCATCCCTTCGCCGGATCTAGTATCGAGATGTACCCTCCTGCCCCCAGTTGCAATGCTCGCGAAACATGCCGCTGAAAATCCATCCGATCCGCTTCCGTCGCCTCGTACCATGCCGGCGTGACAAAATCCGACACCAGCACGCCGTCGATCTTGTAGCCCAGCGCGTCCGCCTCGACCGCGTCGCTCACTTCGAGCGCATAAATCTTTCCATCCGAGCCCTGCGCGCACCAATTGATCCACGGATCGGCCAGCATCTCGAGCAGTTCATGCGAAAGCGTCACCGTCCACGAATATCCACTGCGAATATCCAGCCCGGCAAAGACTTTGCCAAGAGGAGATCCCTGCGCCGTCATCTCGTGATAGCCGAGCGCCCCCGCCTGGTCCGGATCGTCAATCAAAACAATCTGCCACCATCCCAACGGCAAACTCTGATCTTTCGGCAGGAATGTCAAAGTGCAGTCCAAATCCCAATACGCTCTGAAATCCTGGCTAACCTGCTTTTGCAAAGCTGGAAGTACAGCCTCTACCTGCCCATCGCTCAGGCAGGTAGAGGCGTTCGTTACCGCAATGTTTGGAAGACTCATGGCGGCTATCTCAGCGCACACGCCGCGAAAGCGGAATCGAGCGCCGCGTTGCCGGTTGGCGCGCACACTTGCTCGTTCCAGCGCTTCTTCAGGTCTTTCGCCTTAGGTACGGCGATGGTCTGGGCCGAAATGGTTTGCGAGGTAGCCGGAGCCGTCTGCGGAATCAACGCCGCAAAACTCTGCACCGTCGCCAGAATCAAACTCACTCCCGCCGTGATTCTGGCGGCCAGTACCGGATCGCTGATGTGCGCCGCTGCCAGCAGCCCAGGCAGGTTGGTGTTGGCGGTCGCGATCACGCCGCTGATTTCCTGCAGCGTCGTAGTGCTGGGATTCGCCTTGTACTGGTCGTACAAAGTCTGCAGCAGGTTAAGATCCTTGCCCGCTTCCGCGGAAATACTTTGAATGGCGGCCGCGTCCGCCGGATTCAGTTGCTTGCCCGATTGCAGCGTGACCGCAAGCGTGGCAATGTTGAGCGCCATCTGCGTCAGCACGGGCAAATCCGCCAGTGCCACGCTGATCCATTGCGCGGTGCAGCCCGTTGCCGCCATAGAAATGCAAAGCACTACCGCCAAGACTGCCTTCATCATCGAATTGGATTGCATATTGTTTTCTCCTCCAAAAAAATCGGGCGGACATTGTGTCCGCCCTGCTTGAGCCGATATTCACGGCATGTGGTTGTTAATTTGTCATCCCGAGCGCAGTTAGAAGTTTCGCGCCGCGAAACTTCTCACGCAGTCGAGGGACCTTGTGTTACCGAACCGAAAACCGTCGCCCTCAAAACTCCTTCCCCTTTTGTCATCCTGAGGCGGCTTCAGCCGCCGAAGGACCTATGCATTTTCTATGTGCGCGGAGAGCAAATCAATGCGACGTCGGATCAATACGTGCATTCGCTCCATCTATCTTTTTCACAATGCTTCTCATCTCGTCGTCTGTAAGTCCATTCCGGCCGAACAATCTTCTTGCCTGATTGAAAGCTGCCTCTTTTGCCTGTGTTTGACCTGCTGCGTCTTCGACTGTGCCTAAACGCACGTAGGCAAGGGCAAGCTCTCCCCGACAACATTTGTTGTCTATTAGAAGCTCAATTTTCTCCAGGATGCTGATCTCCAACCGCAGGGCCTGCCTTGCATGGTCAGTATCCGCGCTTTCGACCTGCTGAACGGCGAAGTCCCCCAACATCGGAGCCATTTCCGGCAGAGAATCCGCATATAGCTGACTGATATCTCTTCCCGTCGCATAACCCCAACCAAGCCCAGTCCCCAAGCCAAGAACGGCGGCAACGGCAAAAGTGATCCTGACGGCCCGTGTCATTTGAACCTCGAATGAACTTCTTCGTCTCCGACCGCAACAATGACGCCTTCTGAAACATCCTGCCAGCCCAGGGACCGCAGTAGATCCGTCGCCGACTTCCTATGTTCGGCTTCCAAAGTCAGATTGCCACCTTGTTTGTCTAATGACGTCATCACTGCATAGTCCTTCGCAAGCCGAAGATCGATCATCGGCCAAAGTTCCTGGGCCGCCTGTCTCCGGACGCGAATAAGGTCTTGTACCTCTCGCGGCAGTGCAGTCTCCATATCCCGCAGCGGTCTGAATTCTGTGGCCGCGAGGCTGAAGCAGACGAAAGACACGCTGCGCAGCTCCTCGGCATCCGGTTTCGCCAAGGACTGAAACAACTTTGCTTGTTCGTGTTTATGGAAAAGCGGAAGCGAGCAGCTATATGCGAAATAGGCGCACGCCGCGAAAATTAAGATGCCACCGAAAAACGATGTTAACAAAGGAAACTTCACGGCCCGACATTGTGTACGAAATTGACTTCTGCTGCAATCTCAGACACTCGCCTCCTTACGCAGCGGTTTCATACGCGTGCGCCACGCGCAGAATCGTCGCTTCCCCAAAATGCTTTCCCAGAATCTGCATCCCAATCGGCAACTTCTCTTTCGTCGCCCCACAAGGAATCGAAATCCCCGGAATCCCCGCCAGGTCCGCGGTCACCGTATAAATATCCGCTAGGTACATGGCCAGCGGATCATCCACCTTCTCGCCCAGCTTGAACGCCGCCGTCGGACTGGTCGGCGTCACGATGGCGTCAACGTTCTTGAACGCTTCCTCAAAATCGCGCGCCAGCAGTGTACGAACCTTCTGCGCCTTCAAGTAATACGCGTCGTAGTAACCCGCGCTCAGCGCATAGGTTCCGAGCATGATGCGCCGCTTCACTTCCGCGCCAAAGCCTTCATCCCGGCTATGCCGATACATATCGGAAAGCGTTCGCACATCTTTCGAGCGATGCCCATAGCGCACGCCGTCGAAGCGCGCCAGATTCGACGACGCTTCCGCCGTGGCCACAATGTAGTACGCGGGAACGGCATACTTAGTATGCGGCAACGAAATCTCCGCGATCTCGCAGCCTAAGCTCGCCAGCTTCTGAATCCCGGTTTCGACCGCGTTGCGAACTTCGCCATCGAGCCCTTCGCTCAAATATTCCTTGGCGATGCCAATCTTCATCCCGCGTACCGGCTTGTCCAACTCCGCAACGTAGTCCGGCACCGGCACTTCCGCGGAAGTGGAATCCATGGGATCGCGTCCCGCAATGGTTCGCAGCACGATCGCCGTATCCTTCACCGTTTTCGTCAGCGGCCCAATGTGATCGAGTGACGAAGCAAACGCAATCAGCCCGTAGCGCGACACCCGCCCATAAGTTGGCAGCAATCCCACCACGCCGCAAAACGAAGCCGGCTGCCGAATGGACCCGCCAGTATCCGACCCCAGCGCCACCACCGCCATGTCGGCCGCGACGCACGCCGCCGAACCTCCGGACGATCCGCCCGGCACCCGGCTCAAATCACGGGGGTTGTGCACCGGCTTCCACGCGGAATTTTCATTTGACGATCCCATGGCAAACTCATCGCAATTCAGTTTGCCCAGCACGACCGCGCCCGCAGCTTCAAGGCGCGCCACGGCCGTGCAGTCGTACGGCGGAATGTAGTTGCCCAAAACCTTCGATCCCGCCGTCGAGCGCACGCCCTTGGTGACCATCACGTCCTTGATCCCAACCGGCACTCCGCCGAGCGGCGGCAGCTTCTCGCCCTTCGCCGCCAGCGCGTCCATTTCGATGGCTTTGGCCATCGCGCGCTCCATCGACAAGGTGAGATACGCGCCAATCTTCGGATCGTCGCTCTCGATCTTGGCGTAATACGCCTCGGCCAGCGCCGTAGCGCTGGTCTTGCGCTCCTGCACCGCGGAGCGCGCGGCATCGATGGTGAGTAAATTCAAATTCATGGAACAGGCGCTAGGCTTTAGGCGCCAGGCTCTAGGTTTTCCTAAAGCCGGGAGCCCAGAGCCTGCCTTTCATCTCTCAATCACCTTGGGCACTTTGAAAAACGTGCCATCCGCATCGGGCGCATTGGCCAGCGCCACATCATGCGGCAGCGACTTGCGGAGCCCTTCATGCACATCCTCGCGGCTGGCGTAGGCGAAGCGCTCGCTGCCTTGCTTCGACGCGTCCACGCCGTACTTGTCGGAAACCTGCGCCATGGGCGGCACATTCGACGTATCCAACTCATTCAGGCTGTCGATGTAGCCGAGAATCGAATTCAGGTCGCGCACCATACGTCCGTTCTCCTCCGCGGTCAGCTCCAGATTGCCCAGGCTGGCCACGTAGGCCACGTCCTTTTCGGTGATTTTCATGAAAGAAGCCGCTAGCTCTTAGCTGTTAGCTTCTAGCCAAACCAGACTCGGTTTAGCGAGGGGCTAGCAGCTAAGAGCTAGAAGCTGAATCCTTACTTCCAGCATAGCAACTTTCATAGGGAAAATGAGACATGGTTTTCGGAATTATTTTCGGTTTGTATTCAACACCTTAACGAAAATTTGGGCTCGCGGGGGGCTTGACAAGATTTTTTCGAATCAGCCGTTTTGCACTGTTCGTGGTGCATTCCCACCGTTCTTGCCAGTTCTCCGGCCCCGGCCGAGCCGATCTCGTGGAAGAGCAGCCAGGCCGCGTCGCCGATCTGCTTTTGACGATACGACGTAGCAAGCTACGCCTCTACAGGAGGGAACTCTCGCTTCACCAGCTCAAGGGCTTCCTCTCGGTTGCGCAGCCGGCCTTCCAATTGTCCATCTTCCACCGCGCTGAGAATTTCCTTGAACCTCGGCCCCGGCGCATATCCGGCGGCGATCAGATCGTCTCCCGTGACCAGCGGTGTGGGCCGGATGTCGGCGGGCGGCGTTTGGGTGAGCTTCTCGCGGAGGAAGTTGTAGGTCGTGAGATCGCGGTGGCTTCCAAGACAGTCCAGACGATGCAGATCCAGATGCTCTTCGAAGCGCGGCATGCGCAGAAAACGCTTGAGCGTGGACTGGCTCATTTGCAGGGCGTGGCCGAAGCGCATGTGGTTGGCGACAAGGGCGACAATCTGCTCGGTGTCGTTGTTGGAGAAGCGCAGCCGATGGCAGATTTCCTCCGCTATCTTGACGCCGACATCCACGTGCCCGTCGAAACGGATGCGGTCGGCGACGCGAAACGTCGGCGGCTTGCCGACATCGTGCAAAAGCGCGCCCCAGGCCAAAGTCGAAGACGCGGGATACGGCAGATTCTCCAGCAGCAGCAGGGTGTGCACGAACACGTCGCCCTCGGGATGAAACTGCGGCGGCTGTTCGACTCCGTTCATTTTTTCAATTTCCGGCAGAACCTCACGCAGCAGATTGGTTTCATCGAGCAGGAGAAAAGCCTGGCGCGCGTGACCCTCGATGAGCATCTTGGTCAGCTCATCGCGCACGCGTTCGCGCGAGACTTGATGAATTTGCGGGGCGAGCTTTTGAATTGCGGCGAAAGTCTGTGGCTCGATGCTGTAGCCGAAGCGCGCGGCGAACCGTACCGCCCGCAACATGCGCAGTTTGTCTTCGGCGAAACGCCGCTCGGGATCGCCGATGGCGCGGATGATTTTCGCTCTTAGATCCTGCTGGCCGCCTACGTAGTCGAGAACCTCGTTGGAGATAGGATCGAGCAGCAGGCCGTTGATGGTGAAGTCGCGGCGCTGCACATCTTCGCGGGGGTCCTTGGTGAAACGGACCTGGTCGGGATGGCGGCCGTCGCTGTAGCCGAGGTCGGAGCGGAAGGTGGCGACTTCGACGGTTTGGGTAGCGCCGGCCGAGACGTAGCCAGCTACGTCTCTACAGTCGGATGGTTCTGTAGAGACGTTGCTTGCAACGTCTTCGGCGGCAGCCCTTGAATCCGGCACTAGAACCACGCCGAATTGCGCGCCGACCGCATAAGTCTCGGGGAAGATGCGCATGACTTCATCCGGCGTGGCGCTGGTGGCGAGGTCATAGTCGGCGGGCTCGTGGCCGAGCAGCACATCGCGCACGCATCCGCCGACCAGGTAGGCTTGATGGCCCTTTTCGCGGAGCGTGCGGAGGATCGAGATGGAGCGCTGCATGGGCACGAGGCTATTGTAATTTCTGCGCCGTTGCCGGCATCGGGCTGGCTGGCGTTTGAGTTAGAGGGTGGCAAGACGCTTGGGCTTACAGCCATTCTCGACAAGACCGCCCACCAGGTAAGGATACTTTAGTAGACTTGCGTTTTCAGCAAGGATACTTTGCTATGGAAAAGTAGCTTTACATTAAACTCGGGAGTAATTATACTTTGTTGATACAAAGTATATTACTTGCGGCGGTAGCGAAGCCAAGTATCTTTGCGCGAAAGGAGGCCCGGAATGGATGTGACGAAATTCCAAAAAGAAGGAGCGGGGAAAGTGCTGAGCATCGGACACAACCAGTGGGCCTTCGTGCCCAATCCGCTGCCGCCGAGGTTTGAGAGCACTTGGGATTTGGCGGAACAGATTTCGCATGCGGACCGGAACCTGGGCGAGCTGGCAGGCGTGGCGCGCACCATTCCCAATCCACATCTGCTGATCGAGCCGTTTACGCGGCGCGAAGCGGTGCTCTCCAGCCGCATCGAGGGAACGCAGGCGACGCTGGAAGACGTGTTCTCGGCGCAGGCCGCGACGCAGCGCGCGGGTCCGAGCGATGACGTGCGCGAGGTGATGAACTATGTCACCGCGCTCGAGTACGGGCTGCGGCGGACGAAAGAGCTGCCGATCAGCCTGCGGCTGATCCGCGAGCTGCACGAGCGGCTGATGAAGAACGTGCGCGGCGGCCCGCTCACTCCGGGCGAGTTTCGCCGAGCGCAGAACTTCATCGGCCCGCCGGGATGCCGGCTAGAAGACGCGACTTACGTTCCGCCGCCGGCGCTGCAGATGAAAGAGGCGCTGGACCGCTTCGAAAAGTATTTGCACGAGGAGCGGCGCACGCTGCCACCCCTGGTGCGGCTGGCGCTCATTCACTACCAGTTTGAGGCGATTCATCCTTTTCTGGATGGGAATGGGCGCGTGGGCCGGCTGCTGGTTACGCTTTTGCTGTGCGCGGAGGGGCTGCTGCCGCAGCCGCTGCTTTACCTCAGCGCATATTTTGAGCGCAACCGGCGCGAGTACTACCGGCTCTTGCTTGAGGTGAGCCAGTCGGGCAGCTGGACGGCATGGGTGAAGTTTTTTCTGACCGGCGTCTCGCAAGAAGCGCGGGACGCGGTGGCCCGCTCGAATCAGCTGCTGGCATTGCGCCAGGAGTACAGAAAAAAACTTCAGGCGGAAAAGGCTCCCGGCCGCACGCTGGAGCTGATGGAGATGCTGTTCACCGAACCGGTGGTCACGGTGCGGGGAGCGAAACAGCGACTGAAGGTGACGACCCGCGCCGCGCAGCAGAACGTGGACCGGCTGGTGCGCGCGGGCATTGTGAAGGAGGTGACGGGAAAACAACGCAACCGGATTTTCGTGGCGCAGAAGATTCTGCGGATCGTGGAAGCGGATCGCGCGCCCGATCCGGCGAGACGGCTCGCAAGCTGAAAGGCCTGCGGGCCGTTTTCTGTGTGAGATCAAGAGGATTTCGGATTGAGCGGTAATGATACTGGGGTACAGTTAGTGGATTGTTAAGTATACTGTTCGTATTAAAAGTATCATTAAAGAGATGTAAAACATGCTTGACACGCTCCTCGATGTAAAGTACGCTTGACATGTCAAGAATGCTTGACATGGAGGAAGCGATGATTCAAGACTGCTCAGATTTTAAGCAAGGCCCCGCAAAGAAGTACCGGGCCGGCATATTCGGCGCCACGACGGTCTACGCCGTGGCGGTTCTTGCCAGCGTGCGCTGGTTGCAGCACAATCCTTCCGCGCCCTGGAAGTACGGAATCGCCGTTCTGCCGGTGTTGCCGGCGCTGTTTGTTCCACTGGCGGCGGTCCGCCTTTTCCGCGAGATGGATGAGCTGCAGCGACAGATTCAGCTGGAAGGCTTGGCCTTCGGCTTTATCTGCGCGGCTGTACTCACGCTGACCTATGGCTTTCTGCAAAACGCCGGGATGCCGGAAGTAAGCTGGATCTGGGTCTGGCCGGTGATGGGAATCTGCTGGATAATCGGTCTGGTGGCGGCCCGCCGGAGATACCGATGAAGAGCAAGCTCCGGGAACTGCGCCATGAGCGGAGTTGGTCGCAAGCCGAACTCGCGGAAATGCTGAAGGTGTCGCGGCAGACGGTCAATGCCATCGAGACGAGCAAGTACGACCCCAGCTTGCCGCTGGCGTTCAAGATTGCCCGGCTTTTCAAGCGAAAGATTGAAGAGGTGTTTGAAGACGGGGTCTAAGCGCGATTGTTGTGCGCCTCGGGAGATCGGAGCCCCCACGAACCCGTCGATCAAACTTCCAGCATAGTCGCGCACGCATCCGCCGACCAGATAAGCCCTGTGGCCGCGTTCACGCTGGGGTGCTGAGAATCGAGATGGAACCGCAGGTACGTGAAAAAGACTCGATCATACGTAAAGCACGTGGAAGTCGACCGAGGGGAAATCCGGGTCGATCATCTTGATGCCCATATTGATCGTGCCCGCGTCGATCGGTAGCCAGAGAAAATTCGAGAGAAGAACCACGCCGCGGCGGCTATGCGTCGAGAAACCGATAAAAGTGTTGCAGCCGGCGGACAGGCCAGACTTCCAGGCAATTTCCTCTTTCCCGTTCGACGAGATGAACCAGCCGAGCCCCACATCCGTTCCGGCCAGGGGCGTGGCTTTTCGCGTTTCCAGCAGTCGCACCAAGGGCGCGCGGAGCGGGGTCGGCGCGAGCTCCATGCACGCCTTGAGGAATACGGTAAGATCCTTAGCGGTTGTGCGGGCATAGCCCGCTCCCGGCATGGCGGGAAAATCCCAGAGCTGAGTTGGCTTCCCGTCGAGGTCGTGGCCTTGCGCCAAATGGCGCCGCATCTCGCCGGTCAGCGTGATGCGCGTGTGGGCAAGAGCCAGCGGGTCACAGACTCTTTCGATTAAGAGCTCTTCGTAGCTCTTTCCGGCGCGGCGGGCCAGCGCGATGCCGAGCAAGCCGAAGCCGAGATTGGCATATTCGTAGTGTGCGCCTGGCTCATATTTCGGCACATAGCTGGAGAGAAACTCGAAGAGCTGGGCCTGCGTGTAGTCGCCCATCGGATTGGGATGGTCGTACCAATTCGGCGGCAGGTTGCCGGGCATATTCGGCAGGCCCGAGGTGTAAGTCGCCAGATCAAGAAGCGTGATCGGGCGGCCGTGCTCATGCAGCGTGACCGACGACGGCAAGTACCTCGCGACGGGATCATCGAAGGCCACCTCGCCGCGCGCGGCCATATCCGCAAGCAGCAGCGAGGTCAGAACCTTGGTGATAGACATGATCTCAAAAACGGTATCGCCATCCAAGGCGAGCCCGGGCACGCCGGAGCTTCCGTATGAGGTCATCCGTGTGCCATGCTCGTCGACCACGACGGCCACCATGCCGGCGGCCTTGTCGCGCGCGCCGACTTTTTGCTTGAGCGCTTCGCGGATCGGGTCCGTGGACGGCGCTGCAAAACAATCCCCAGCAAGGAAGACGATCCCGGCACCCATGGAGGCCAGCAAAAATTCACGCCGGGGAAGCTTTCTGTGCAACTTCTTCACGTAGTACGGCTCTCGATGGCCAAGGTTGTTCATCATTGAGATGGCGCCTCCTACTAGAAAAATGTTATTACGTGGACTCGCCCTTAGGAGTTCCATTCTTTGCGCAGTTCTTCCCGTTGAGCCTCGCTCAGCCCGAACCACGACTCCGCTACATCGCGCACCTGCTCTAACGCCTTTTGCATTTCGGCTTGCTTGCGTTCCATTTCTTCGGCATCGGCGTCGGGCGGCACGGGAATTAACGGCGCGCTTACCATCACCGCGCGGGAAAAGAGGTGCGGAATTTGCATCAGGTCCCAGGCTTTTTCCAGGGTGTGGCCGCGCTCGACGCCGATGTGAAAGACGTAGATCGGTTTTCCGGTGCGGCGCGCCAACATTACTGGGCCGGGCTTGGCGATGTAGCGCGGACCGCGCGGGCCGTCGATGGTAAAGGCTCCGTCGGAGCCTCTCCCCACGTGTTTGGCCATGACGGCCAGGCCGCGCAGGCCTCCGCGGGTCGAGCTGCCTTGCGCGGTGGCGAAGCCGAAGTGTTCGATGACGCGGCGAGTCCATTGGCCGTCGAAGTTTGTGGTGTTCATCACGACGACGCCTTGATTGCGCCAGAACCAGGTCGCGGGAATGATGCAGCGATGCCAGAAGGCGGCGATGACCGGTTCGCCGCGGGCGTGGTGTTGTTGGTAGTGACGGAAGCCGGGAGTTTCAAAGCGAAGCGTGGGGCCGATGGCGCGAATGACGCTAATGACCGCAGAAGCGATGACGGGAATCTGCATGCGCCGCCAGCGCGAGTATTGCGGCAGGCGGGTGTCGTAGAGTGGGCTGATCGATTCGGGCTGGGTTTCGTCGGACATGCGCAAGGCTATTGTAGGGTGGAATGTGTAGAGCGGACACTCCTGTCCGCTGATTTTGAAAGGTGATTGCTTGGTAAGACGCCGTCACAGGACCGGCCCGGTGGGTGAAGAAAAGCAACACCAACACCAACGTCAAAGGCGGCGGACAGGAGTGTCCGCTCTACATGTTTAGGCCAGCTCCAATTCGATCTTCTTGGTGGCTGCGTCCAGCTTTGTAATACGAAAGCTGCGGACCTGCCCGGGGCTGGGGGCTTGCGCAGGAGAGGCTGCGGCACCGGGACCGCCCTTCCAACGCGCTGTCAGCATAGAACTGAGCGACGACAGGTCTGGCTTCGCCCCGGCGTGGTTAGACGTTGCAAGCAACGTCTCTACGGAATTTCCCGCTGCGATGCGGCAAATGGCCTGAATGCCCTCACCGAGTTCGACTCGCGCGCTTGCGCCCGCGGCTTCGATGAGGCGGCCGCTGACCAGGTCGCCGGGCTTGTGCTCGGCGATGTATTCGTCGAGGCCGGTGGGAATGAGTTGCTTCATGCCCAGGCGCAGCTGGCGTTTGTCTTTGTCGATGGCCAGCACTTGCGCTTTGACATGTTGTCCGACTTTCAAAACTTCTTGCGGGTGCTTGATGGGCGGGTCGTTTTCTCGTGGGCCGGATTTTCCCGCCGCGATCATGTCGCTGACGCGAATCATGCCTTCGACGCCTTCGGCAATCTGCACGAACGCGCCGAAATTCGCCAGGTTCATGACCTGGCCTTCGACCACCGAGCCCACGGGAAACTTTTGTGCCGCGTCGGCCCAGGGATCGCCTAAGGTTTGCTTCAACCCCAGGGAGATGCGGCGATCTTCGGCGTTGACCCCTAGAATTACGGTTTCGACGATTTCGCCGGGCTTGACGACGTCGCTGGCAATCCTCACTTTTTTCGCCCACGACATTTCGGAAACATGGATCAAGCCTTCGATTCCGGGCTCCAGTTCGACGAATGCTCCGAATTCGAGGACGCGGGTTACCGTGCCGCGCAAGCGTTCGCCGAGGATGTATTTCCTGGAAGCGGAGTCCCAGGGGTTCGGCTGAAGTTGCTTCAGGCCGACGGAGAGGCGGCGCTTGCCGGAGTCGGTCACGATCTTGAGCACTCTGACTTCGATGGATTGTCCGGGCGAGAGCACGTCGGAGGGCTTTTCGACGCGAGCCCAGGCGATGTCGCCGATATGAAGTAAAGCGTCGACGCCGCCGAGATCGACGAATGCGCCGTAGCCGGTGAGGGTGCGGACTTCGCCACGCACGGTGTCGCCGACTTTGATTTCGCCGAAGCGGCGATCCTTGCCGGCTTGCTCTTCTTCTTCGGCGACGGCGCGGCGGTCGACGACTACATTCTCGTCCGCAACGTCGAGCTGGACAATGCGGCAGCGGATTTCCTGGCCGACTAATTTCTCCAACAGCGTGGCGTCGCGCACGCCGCTGCGCGAGGCGGGCATGAAGGCGCGCACGCCCACATCCACGCTCAGGCCGCCTTTGACCGCGCCGGTCACGGTGCCTACGATGGTTGACTTGTCGGCGAAGGCCCGTTCCAGTGCGGACCAATCCATGGGGCGAACGATTTTCGAGCGGGAAAGTTCGTAGTAGCCTTCGGGATCGCGGCCTTTGACGGAAACCAGGAGCTTGTCGCCGGGCTTCGCGATTTCGCCGACGCCTTGAAATGCGGAGAGCGGAAGGATGCCTTCGGACTTGAAACCGATGTCGAGGAGAACGGAATCGCTGGATACGGCGATCACCGTGCCTTCGATCTGCTTGGGGCCGTCGTCTTTAGATTTTTTCGCGCGGGTCTTTTCGTATTGCGAGAAAATCTCGCCGAAGGATTCTTCGGGTTCGGGCGCGGGTTGAGGTTCTGGAATTGGCTCGGGCATGGGGTTACGGCCTTATCGGCGGAAACTCGATTAGGATAACAGGCAGGGCGGATTTAGGCCTTGGCGGCTCACAATATCAAATCGTCATTCCGAAGCGCGGCGGTATCGCGCGAGGAATCTGCCTGCGGGCAAAAAAACAGATTCCTCGCCGATAAAACCGGCTCGGAATGACAATGGTTAACGAATGACAATGGGTAATAATGGAGACAATGACCGGCACGTACATCCTCGGAATTGAAAGCTCGTGCGATGAAACGGCGGCGGCGGTGGTGCGCTCGGGCGAGGAGATTGTCTCGAATGTGGTGGCATCGCAGATCGCCACGCACCAGCCTTACGGGGGTGTGGTCCCGGAGTTGGCTTCGCGGGAGCACTTGCGGGCAATCGTGCCGGTGGTGCGCACGGCCTTAGCGGATGCGGGGCGGACGTTTCAGTCGCTGGATGCGTTGGCGGTCACGCAGGGTCCGGGGTTGGCGGGAGCGTTGCTGGTCGGCATCAGCTATGCAAAGGCGCTGGCCTTCGCGCTGGATAAGCCGCTGATCGCGGTGAACCATCTGGAAGGGCACATTCACGCGGTTTTGCTGGAAGAGCGGCGAAAGGGAAATCGCGAAATGCAGTTTCCGGTGCTGGCGCTGGTGGTTTCGGGCGGGCATACGCATTTGTATCTGGCGGAGCAGCACGGTCCGAGTTGGACTTACCAGAATATCGGACGCACCCGCGACGATGCAGCCGGGGAAGCGTTCGACAAAGTGGCCAAACTGCTGGGGCTGGGATATCCCGGCGGGCCGATCATCGACCGGCTTTCTAGTCATGGGGATCCGGCAGCGGTGAAGTTTGCGCCGGCACAGATTAAGCACCGGGATCGGAGAGACACTCCCACCCTTTCGCAAAAAGCGCGAAAGGATGGGGCACCCCGAGTGTCCGAACACACGCCGCGGTTTGATTTTTCGTATAGCGGGATCAAGACGGCGGTGCTGCGTTACGTGGAAGTTCACAATCTGCGGGCCGCGATTGAGCGCCGGAGCAGGGCGCTGGCGGAAATCGGAAAGCCGAAGCTGGAAGACTATCTCGCGCAGTGCGACCGGCAGACGCTGGACTTGGTGGCGTCGTTTCAGCGCGCGATGGTGGAAGACCTGGTGGGCAAGACGCTGGCGGCGGCGCGGGCTTGTGGAGTGGAAACGCTTTTTGTGACCGGCGGCGTGGCGGCGAACCATGAGTTGCGCCAGCGCTTCGAGCAGGATGGGGCGCGGGAAGGCTTGCCAGTTTATTTTCCGGCACGTCCGCTGGCGACCGACAATGCGGCGATGATTGCCGCAGCGGCGTATCCCAAGTTTCTTACTGGGGATTTCGCGCCGCTGGACTTTTCGGCGGAAGCGGGGATGGCGCTGGGCTAGGACAGCACCCAGTTAGCACTTGGCACTTAGCGGAGATGCAAATGTCAGATGCTAAATGCTAAGTGCGTCCCTAGTCGCCGGAAGCCTGGTGTGTCGCGCTTTTATTGCCGAGCACCTGCTGCAGGGCTTTTTCGAGCTGGATCTCGATATCGATGTCTTTGAAGATCGTGAAATCGGCGCGGTCATCGGTTTTTTTCAAGCCGCTTTGCTTGCGGGCTACGATAACCACGGGGATTGCCGCGGTTTTGGGGTCGCTCTTGAGGGCCGTTATCAGTTCGACCCCGCCCATCTTCGGCATTAGTATGTCGGTGATGATGAGATCGGGACGAATTTGATTGAGGACTTCCAGGGCCTCCTGGCCATTGGTAGCTGACGCGACGGAAAACCCGCGCTGCTCAAGGAACCGGCAGACGGTGTGGCGAATGAGCATCGAATCGTCCACGACTAAAACTACAAGCGGCATTGCACTTCTCCGTTAAGCAGATTCCCCCTTATGGTTGACAGTAACAAAAGGTTCAGCGTTGAACAAGCGCGGCTGGGTGAATCAGGTGTTACCTCGGTCACCCCGGAAATCGCGCGTGCCGGTCACTTGCGGCGCGAAGTGGCAGCCATTGGCGGCACACGGAGAAACATCTCTCAGGGCTCGTTGCTGAGGCTGGTATCCTCGATGGACATATCCTTGAATTCGCTGGATTCGAAAATCTCTCCGCATTCGAGGCACTCGACAAACTCACTATCTTCTTCGCGGGCGACGATTTGCACGCGCGGATGCTTGCAGGCTGGCATATTGTTTTTCTTCTCGCGGGGTGGCGGCGGGATTGAATTCATAAAACCGGATACCTCGACCCGAGCGGGCCGAAGGCAAATTTCGCCGGAAATTGGCGGTATTTTAGCCTGACTGGTTGGCTTGTCAAGTGCCGAAAGATGGATTTAGGAAAATGGCGCGAGTCGCGAAGATTCGGCGGCCTGGTTTCGATTTGAATAGCATCCAATCGGAAAATGCGGCGAAAAAGGTCGTAGTGGGTTAAACCGCTCAGATGCATGGCTTTACCGTTCAGCTGTTAATTTTGGCCATTGCCTGCGAGAGGTTGCATTCAAGGCTGCCAGACTCTAGAATAGCCATATCCGACTGAAACGGTCGTACTTTGGAATGCTGAAGCTAACCAAGAAGGCGGACTACGGTTTGATCGCCATGCGGCATCTGGCGGAGCATGCCCAGGCGGGTTCGTGCAGCGCCAAGGATGTGGCGGAGGCCTACGGCATTCCGCAGGAAGTGATGGCGAAAATCCTGCAGCGGCTGGTGAAAGCCGGCTTGCTGCATTCGCAGCATGGCACCAATGGCGGTTACACGCTGGCGCGCGACCCGGGAATGATTTCGGCGTTTGAGGTGATTCGCTCGATCGATGGGCCGCTTTCGATTACTTCGTGCGTGACGGTGCGTGGCGAGTGCGACCAGAGTGACCGCTGCAACATTCGCGAACCGCTGCGCAAGGTGAACCACAGCATCGAAGCCGTGCTGCGGCGCATCACTATCTCGGAGATGCAGGAAGAGCGGGAGAGCGGCGGGACGGAAGCGAGTGCGATCGCGGAGTTGGTGAGGATTCGGTAGGCGCGATTACCACAGAGGACACAGGGGTCACAGAGGAAAGCGCTAAGATTTTGCGAGATCGAGATTTTTCGAGGAGAGCAATTATGAGCACGGATGTGAAGACGATGCCACAAGAGGTGCATGTGGCCCCCCACGGGATCAAGCTGCCGATTTACATGGACAACCATGCGACGACGCCCATGGATCCGCGTGTGCTGCAAGAGATGCTGCCCTACTTTATGGAGAAATTCGGCAACGCGGCCAGCCGGAACCACGCGTTCGGGTGGTCGGCCGAGGAGGGCGTGGAGGAGGCGCGGGCGCGGATTGCCAAGCTCGTCGGCGCGACGGCGAAGGAGATCATCTTCACTTCCGGCGCCACAGAGAGCGACAACCTGGCCATCAAGGGGGTCGCGGAGATGTATCGCGAGAAGGGCAACCACATCATCACCGCGGTCACCGAGCACAAGGCGGTTCTCGATACCTGCAAGCGCCTGGAGAAGTACGGCTATCGCGTGACTTACCTGCCGGTGCAGAAGGATGGACTGGTCGATCTGGAAGACCTGAAGCGGGCGATTGACGACAAGACAATTCTGGTCACCATCATGGCGGCGAACAACGAGATTGGCGTGCTGCAGCCGATTGCGGAGATTGGCAAGATCTGCCATGAACGCGGCGTGATCTTCCATACCGACGCGACGCAGGCGGTGGGAAAGATTCCCATCGATGTGAACAAGCAGAACATCGATCTTATGTCGATTTCGGCGCACAAGATGTACGGGCCGAAGGGCGTGGGCGCGCTGTATGTGCGGCGCAAGAATCCGCGGGTGCAGCTTTCCGCGATGATTGACGGCGGCGGGCACGAGCGCGGCATGCGCTCGGGGACGTTGAACGTGCCGGGGATTGTCGGGCTGGGCAAGGCTTGTGCGATTGCGTCGGAAGAGATGGCGCAGGAGGCTTGCAAGCTGGCTGGACTGCGCAATCGGCTGAAGGACAGCATCATGAGCCGACTGGACGAGGTTTACGTCAACGGCACCATGGAACATCATTTGCCGGGGAACCTCAACATCAGCTTCGCGTATGTGGAAGGCGAATCGCTGCTGATGGGAATTAACGACATTGCGGTTTCGAGCGGATCGGCTTGCACCTCGGCGACTTTGGAGCCGTCGTATGTGTTGAAGGCTCTGGGAACCGGGGATGACCTGGCGCACAGTTCGATTCGCTTTGGCATTGGACGGTTCAATACCGAGGCCGAAGTGGATTATGTGGCGGATCGGGTGGTCGAAACGGTCACCCGGTTGCGCGAGCTTTCGCCGCTTTACGAGATGGCGAAAGAGGGAATTGATTTGAAGACGGTGAAGTGGGCGGGGGAGTGACGGCTTTCTCGCGGGAGACGTAGCAAGCTGCGTCTCTACAGGGGATTTTGTAGAGACGTTGCTTGCAACGTCTTTGGGGACGACAATTTCTAAGGAGACGGTGAAACATGGCATATAGCGATAAGGTTCTGGATCATTATTCCAACCCGCGCAACGTGGGCTCGATGGACAAGAACAGTGCCGAAGTTGGGACTGGGCTTGTGGGCGCGCCGGAGTGCGGCGACGTGATGAAGCTGCAGATCAAGGTCAATCCGCAGAGCGGCATCATCGAAGACGCGAAATTCAAGACGTTTGGCTGCGGATCGGCGATTGCGTCGTCGTCTTTGGCCACCGAGTGGGTGAAGGGCAAAACGGTGGACGAAGCGCTCACGATTAAGAACACCGACATCGTGCGCGAGCTGGCGCTGCCTCCAGTGAAGATTCACTGTTCGGTGCTGGCGGAAGACGCCATCCGGGCGGCGATTCATGACTGGAAGAAGAAGCAGGAAACGGCGAAGCCGGTCGCGGAGGAAGCGAGGTAAGCGTGCTCGGGTGCGAGGGCAGGATGCCCTCGCCACAGCCCGCGGGACGCCGGCGCTAGGGTTATGGCCACGACAACCATTGAGGAATCGAAACAGGCTCCGGCCAAGGGTATTCAGGTCACGGAGAAGGCCTTGGCGCGGGTGCGTTCGGCGATGGCCAAGGAAGGCGTTTCGCCGGAAACGGGCGGCCTGCGCCTGGGCGTGCAGGGCGGCGGCTGCTCGGGGCTCAGCTATAACATTCGCTTCGACAGCCAGCCCAGGGAAAGAGACCGCATCTTTCAATTTGGCGATGTGCGGGTGTTCGTGGATCCGAAATCGTTCATCTATCTGCACGGCATGATCCTGGATTATCAGGAGACGCTCATGCAACAGGGGTTCATGTTCGTGAATCCGAATGCATCGAAGTCGTGCGGCTGCGGGACGTCGTTCTCGGGGTGATGTGCGTGTGGCGCGGGCGCCCCGCCCGCGTGGATGTCTGCGCGGTCAACAAGGCCCGCATCCAGGGCCTCTCCGCCGGTAATATCGCGAGGGAGAGCGTTTTTGCGGGCCGCGGGCGCCCGCACCACACAAAACCTAAATGGCGATGGAAGTGTCCAATCCGGCGGAGGCAACCTCAGCCTGCTGGTCGTGCGGGGAAATGCGGGCGGTCCATTTCTGCACCGCGTGCGGCAAAGTGCAGCCGCCGAAGCCGGTGGATTATTTTTCCTTCTTCGGCCTGCCGCGAAAACTGAATGTAGACATGGGCGCTCTGGAGCGTGAGTTTTACGAGTTGAGCCGGAAGCTGCATCCGGATTTGTATATTCGCGGGCAGGAGCGGGAGCAGGCCTGGAGCCTGGAGCAAAGCTCGTTGCTGAACGACGCGTACCGCACGTTGAAGGATCCGATCAAGCGCACCGAGTACCTGTTGCGCCTCGAAGGCGTGGAACTGGAAGAGCAGTCGAAGATGGCGACGGAAAAAGCGCGAGCCAGCGGTGAGATTAAAAAGCAGGTTGTGCCTGCGGATTTGCTGGAAGAAGTCTTCGAACTGAACCTGCAGCTGGAAGAATTGCGCATGCAGAAGAAGATGGGCGAGGACGACCCAGCGCTGATCGAGGAAGTCGGCAAACAGAAGTTGGCGCTGGAAGCCAAAAGCGAAGCTCTGTTGGACGAATTGAAGGGCTACTGGCGCGAGTGGGATGAGATTGAGGCCAGTGGCGATGCCGACGGCCGCCGCAAGGTGCGCGACAAGATGGTGGACCTGCTGAACCGGCGGAACTACGTGCGGAATCTGGTGAAGACAGTGGAAGAAGTGATGGAAGATTGAAAAGATTGAGTAATTTTGTAATTTGATAATCGGGTAATTGAATACCGATGTCGCCGATTTTCAAATTACACAATTACCCGATTCTACAATTACCAAATGGCCTCGGACCGCATTGTCGGAATCGATCTTGGCACGACCAACTCCCTAGTGGCGTTCATGCAGGGGGAGAGCCCTGTCGTCATTCCGGGCGAGGACGGGTTGAATCTTGTGCCATCCGTCGTGGCTCTCGATGAGAACGACCGCATCGTAGTGGGCAGCGGGGCGCGGAAGTATTTGATTGAAACGCCGGAGCGGGCGGTGTATTCGATTAAGCGCCTGATGGGGCGCGGAGTGGAAGATATTCGCGAGGAATTGAAACTGTTTCCTTTCCGGCTGGCGGACGATCTCGAAGCCGGGGAAGTGATTCGCATCAAGCTGGGCGAGAAGACTTTTACTCCGCCAGAGATTTCCGCATTTATTCTGCGGCAGCTGAAGCGCAACGCGGAGCGCTTTTTTGGTGCACCGGTAAGTAAGGCGGTCATCACGGTGCCGGCCTACTTCAACGACGCGCAACGGCAGGCCACGAAAGACGCGGGGCGCATTGCCGGGCTGGAAGTGCTGCGGTTGGTGAACGAGCCGACGGCGGCATCACTTGCCTACGGTCTGGATCAGAAACAGAACGGGATTGTTGCCGTGTATGACCTGGGCGGCGGCACGTTCGATGTGTCCATTCTCAAACTGCATGATGGAATTTTCGAAGTGATCGCCACCAATGGCGACACGCATCTGGGCGGCGACGATATCGACAACCTGCTCATTCGGATTGCGATCGATGATATTCGCGGGGATTTGGGGTTGGACGTTTCGCGGAATGGGGAAGTGGTGGCAACGATTCGCAAAGCGGTGATTGACGCCAAGATTTTGCTGTCATCGCAGCCTGCAGTGAAGTTGGAAGTGGAACTTCCCGGCGGAAAGCATTATCGGCGGGAAATTGCGCGGGAGCAGTTTGAACAATTGATTCAGCCGATCGTGGATCGCACCGTGGGACCTTGCAAGCAGGCGTTGAAAGATGCGGGATTGAAGCCGGAGCAGATCGACGAAGTGGTGTTGGTGGGCGGGTCGACGCGCATCCCCAAAGTGCGGGCGCTGGTGCACGAGATGTTCCAGCGGACGCCGCATACCGATCTGAATCCCGATGAAGTGGTAGCGCTGGGGGCGGCGGTGCAGGCAACGATTCTTGGCGGCGGCTCGGAAGCGACACAGGACATGCTGCTGCTCGACGTCACGCCGCTGTCATTGGGCATCGAAGTCGCGGGCGGAGTGACGGACAAAATAATTGTGCGCAACTCGACCATCCCGGCTTCGTCAACGCAGCACTACACCACGCAGATCGACGGGCAGGCGAATGTTGCCATTCATGTGCTGCAAGGCGAGCGCGAACTGGCGAAGGATTGTCGATCGCTGGCGCGCTTTGACCTGAGGGGCATTCCGCCCATGCCGGCCGGGATTCCGCGGATTGAGGTGAAATTTCTGATTGACGCGAATGGCATTCTGCACGTTTCGGCACGCGAACAGCGCAGCGGCAAGGAAGCGGAGATCGAAGTGCAGCCGAGCTATGGCCTGACCGACGAGCAAGTGGAGAGCATGATTCTGGAGTCGTTCGATTCGGCGGAGGAGGATTTCCGGCAGCGGCAGCTGATCGAAGCACGGAATGAAGCGGAGACGATCGTGACGGCGCTGGAAAAGGGCAAGAAAAGCCCGGCATGGGGACAGCTGAGCAGTGCGGAGAAAAAAGAGATTGCGAAACTGGAAAAAGCGTTGCAGGCGGCGAAGAGCGGAGACGAGTATCAATCGATCCGCAAAGGGATTGAGGAGTTGAACCAGGCCACGACGCGGCTGGCGGAGTTGATGATGGATAACGCGGTGTCCGCGGCCCTGAAGGGCAGGAACATGGACGAAACGGATTTGGGCGAGGGGCCGACGGCGCCGCATCCGATGGCGAAGGCGGAATTTGAGTAGGTGTCGTTGGTCGTCCGTCGTCGGCTGGTGTGGTCTTCGCGCAATGCAGGTTTTTCGACTGCGAAACTTCTGCACTTCGTGCAAAAGTTGCTTCGCTCAGGATGACAACGTAATTTGATCGAGGTGATGATGGTGGACGAAAAGACGCAGGGTGCTGGAACCGCGACAGTCGAAGCTCCGGGCGAGAATACGGTGCAGATTACATTCCTGCCGCAAGGCAAGACGGTGCTGTTTGAGCATGGCAAGCTACCCTATAAGGATCACGGCAAGGAGGAATCCATTCTTGACGTGGCCTTGAACAACGGCATTTCGCTCGACCACGCCTGTGGCGGGAACTGCGCTTGCACCACTTGCCATGTGTGGGTGAAGGAAGGCGCGGAGAATCTCTCCGCGATGGAAGACGATGAGGCGGACCGTCTCGACATGGCGGCGGATCTGCAGCTGAATTCGCGGCTGGGATGCCAGGCGGTGATTACCAAGCCGGGCAAAGTGGTGGTTGAGATTCCGGCGTGGAACCGGAATTACGTTTCGGAGGAGCACTAAGAACAGTCGTCGGTCTTCGGTCGTCCGTCGCCGGCTAACGACCACCACTCGCAAAGAAAAGGGGCTTTCATGCCGCAAGAACTTACTTGGGATAACGCGGAAGATATCGGCATCCTCCTGTCCGAGAAACACCCCGGGCTCGATCCGCTGACTGTGCGCTACACCGATTTGCATCGCTATGTGACGGAACTTGCCGAGTTCAAGGACGATCCCAAGAAGTCCAACGAAGGCAAGCTGGAAGCCATCCAGATGGCTTGGCACGAAGAGTTTCAGGACCAGACGTAGATCCGCATTCCTCGCCCAGACGATTTCCTGAAAACAAATTTATCCCGCCGTTGCCGGCGTGGCTTCTTCGACGCTGGCTTCGCGCAGGAACTTCGCGGATTCCTCGGGAGGCGTGGGATTAATGTAGAAGCCGGTACCCCACTCGAATCCCGCGGTCTTCGTCAACTTGGGCATGAATTCGATGTGCCAGTGATAGTGGTCGTTGATCGGATCCTGCGCGGGCGAGGTGTGGACCACGAGGTTGTAGGGTGGATTGTCGAGCACGCGGTCGGCCTTGATGAGGAGCGTCTTGATCGCTTTGGCCAGGTTCTCGAACATGTGCGAAGAAGAATTTTCGTACGCGGACTCGTGTCGCTTGGGCAGAATCCAAGTCTCGAAAGGGAAACGCGGGGCGTAGGGCGCGAGCGTAATGAAGTCCTCGTTTTCCGCGACTACGCGCGTGCTGGCTTCGGTCTCCTGGCGGATGACGTCGCAGAAAACACAGCGTTCTTTGTAAATGAAATATTGCTTGGCGCCTTCCAGCTCCTCGGTGACGTAAATAGGAATGATCGGCAAGGCGATCAGCTGCGAGTGGGAGTGCTCGAGCGATGCGCCGGCGGCTTCGCCGTGGTTCTTGAAAATCAAAATGTACTTGAAGCGGCGGTCTTTCTTCAGATCAAGAATGCGATCGCGAAAAGTCCACAGCACGTCTTCAATTCGCTTGGACGGAAGCGTGGCGAGAGTGGCGGTGTGGTCGGGAGTTTCGATGATCACTTCGTGCGCACCGACGCCATTCATCTTGTCGAACATGCCTTCAGCTTGGCGATTGAGGTCGCCCTCGATGCCAAGCGCGGGGAATTTGTTGGGGACAACGCGAACGGTCCAGCCCGGGGAGTCGCGCTGCGGCGGCGGCCCGCCGTTGGTGTTGGGCCGGTAGGCTTGAATTTCGGGCGGAGTTTTGTTCTCGTTGCCGTAACAGAAGGGGCAAAAGCCGCCGCGGATTTTAACGCCCTCGCGGACGAAATCCGTCGGACGCTTGGCGCGGTCGGTTGAAATGATGACCCAGCGGCCGACAATCGGATCTTTTCGCAGCTCAGGCAAAAATCAAGTTCCTTTCGCTCGTTCGCTCGAAACTAAACACAATTTTACGCCACCCGGTGAGCATTCCGAAATAGCTCGAAGCACGGTGGGCCTGACGGGGCGTCGTAGTAGACGCTCACGACATCGAAACGCCACGGGCACGAGGGCGGCAAGGGACGGAGGTATTCGCGAGCCATGGCGGTGAGTTCGCGCTGCTTCTCGCGGTCGACGGCTGCTTCGGCGGGCTTTACTTCGCGCGAGGTGCGCGTTTTTACTTCGATGAAGCATAGAACCTCTTTGTCCCAGCCGATTAGGTCGATCTCTCCGCGGCGGCGAGGCGAACGGAAGTTGCGGGCGACCATGACATAGCCCAGCTTGCGGAGATAGAAGTAGGCGTCGCGTTCGCCCCGGCGTCCGGTTTGTTGATGTGCGGGGCCTTTTTCCGACGGGAGAGTGCGCGCCGCCAGCCAGTCGAGAGCGCGGATGGTGGCGTGGGTGAGGCGGCCGGAGAGCATGGATTCACGTTAGTTCTTCGCGCTTGCGGTTGGATGTGACGGATGTCACAATAGCGCCGCTTCATGAAGTCACCAGCGCGATGGCTGGGGAAGTGAAACCTGCGTCCTCCGGTGAGAGCGTCGTTTCCACTGATGTCGCGGGCGCACGTTAATGCAAAACGACCGCATGCGATGCGCGAGGCTTTGGGCTGGGGTCGTAAATCGAACTCGGCATGCCAGCCTTGCGGGCGGCTTGCTGGAGGATGCTGAGTTTCATCTGTTCCTCGCCCAGTCTTTTTAGCGACCGCTGTGCACTTTGCGCGAGAAAATCATTGGTCTGAGTGGCTTGCGGGGATGTGCCGGCCGGCTGTTGGCTGGCTCCGGCAGCGGCCTGCTGGCGGGCGTTCATGCCGTCCACTTCACTCTGGTAGAAGCGCACCCGCCCCTTTTCTGCCAGGATGTGGTTCTTCCACTGTTGCGGAGTTTGATTGGGGTCGAGCCAGCCCTGCGCGGCGAGTTCCGATTCCAGGGACGGGGAAAGATCATCGCTGGTATAGATCTTCGTCGCCTTGGCGGTGCTTTGCTCTTTCTGTTCCCGGTTTGCGCGCGCGGCGTCAGCCAGCGACTGCGCCGAACTGGCGGCGGCGAGAACCAGCATCGCCAGTAAAGCTGAAATCGAGAGGCGCAACGAATTCCTCCAGCTTGAAGATGTGTGACCAGCAGGGTTTATCGTAGCGGGAGATTCGACTCGATTGTAGTTACGACTGTGCCCGTCTAGCGGTCGCGGATGTTGCACCTGGCCCGTGATCTGCCAACCTCTCGCGAATCAAAAGTGTAGCCCGCGAATTATGTTCCGTCGCCTACGAGGGAGATGCATTCTTCCAGCACACCCACGGCAACATCGGCTTCTTCTTTTGTGACGACTAGCGGCGGGCAGATGCGGACGGTGCTCGGGCCGCAGCCGAGAAGCAGAATACCGCGCTCGAAGGCCAGTTCGACGACGCGGTCGCGTTCTGCCGCGGCGTATTCCATCGTGTGTTTGTCTTTCACCAGTTCCACGCCGATCATCAGGCCGCGTCCGCGAACATCGCCGACCAGCTTGTGTTTCTTGGGCCAGCTGGCCATTCGCTGCAGCATGTGATTACCAACGTCGGTGGCGTTGCGCAGCAGGTTTTCGTTGTCAATCACGTCGAGCGTGGCTAGCGCGGCGGCGATGCAGACGGGATTGCCGCCGAAAGTGGAAGCATGGGAACCGGGAATCCAGTCCATGATGCCGGCGCGGGAAATCATGATGCTCAGCGGCATGCCGGAAGCGATGCCCTTAGCCATGCAGACGATATCCGGCTGCACGCCGGTGTGCTCGACGGCCCACCACTTTCCGGTGCGGCCCATGCCACTTTGGACTTCGTCCAAGACGAACAGAATCCCGTGGCGATCGCAAATGCGGCGGAGTTCCTGCATGAAGACCGTGGGCGCAACCACGTAGCCGCCTTCCCCCTGAATAGGCTCGACGAAGATGGCGGCGACTTCCTCGGGCGCCAGCGTGGTTTTGAAGAGCTTCTCTTCAATGAAGCGGGCGCAATCGAGAGCAAACTTCTGCGGGTCATCGGAGCCGCTGCGATAGACATCGGGATAGCGGATGTGGGTTACGCCTGGAACCAACGGGGCGAAACGGCGGCGCTGCTGCGGCTTGGAAGCGGTGAGCGAAAGCGCGCCCATGGTGCGTCCGTGGAACGCGCCGTAGAAGGCGATGATGTTTTGCCGCCGGGTGTGATAGCGGGCCAGCTTGAGAGCGGCTTCAATGGCCTCCGTGCCCGAGTTGCCATAATAGATCTTGTGCGGGCCGGGCATGGGGGCGATTTTCGAAATTCGCTCAGCCAGGGTTACCAGACTCTGGTAGTAGAAGTCGGTGCCCGACATGTGAATCAGTTCAGCGGCTTGTTTCTGGATCGCGGCGACGACCTGAGGATGGCAGTGGCCGGTCGAGGTGACGGCGATGCCGGCGGAAAAATCGAAGAATTCGTTGCCGTCGACATCGGTGACCACAATGCCGCGTCCGCTCTGCACTACCAGCGGGTAGGAACGCGTGTAGGACGGCGACATGTATTGGGCGTCGCCCTCGAGAACGCGCCGGGCGCTGGGGCCGGGCAAGGCGGTCGTGATTTTCGGTCCGCTCAGAATCTTCGTCGGCATGGGGATCCTCCGAAAGCGTGGGTCGTTCGTTGTCGAGCCTTGCTATGGGCCTGCAAGCCGCGCACCAAATGAGCGGTCTTGGCAAAGTCACAATCGAACCGGGGAGGATCGAAACCTAGTCGCTACCGAAGAGGCTGGGGCGAGAGTGCGAGGGCAGCAGTGCCCTGTAACGCCGTGGGCGCAGCATGAAGCACAGGCCGCCGGTCAGGTCCGCATCGTGTTTCTCACGCTCAGGCATCGCGCTAAACTCTGTATTTATTATAGCTTGGCATAACAATGCGGGAACACTCCAAGGTAACTGGCCCCTCGTCCTTTGCCGGCGTGCGAAGGCCGGTTCGAGCAATCAGACCAGTTTATGCACAACCAAATTTATTTAATCCCAAGTTCACGTACGAATGTTGGGGAAAGGGCTATAATTCGTGGCCTGAGAGGTGACATAAGTGTTCCGGCGCCTCTTCTGCAGCTTCGCCCTCCTTCTGCTGTTGCCGCTCGCATCGGCCCAGACAAACGTGTCGCCGCAGTCTGGCCTGCAAACACCCGCGATCCGGGACGTGACCTTCGAGAACGTCAAGGCGCTTACGGACGCCGAGCAACGGCAAATCACGCAAAGGCTGCATGGCGAGGACCCGGACTGGGTCACGCGGCAAACGCCCGACGCGCTGGCAGCTTTCGTTGAAAACATAGTGCTGGCGGCTTACCAGGACCGCGGTTACTGGCGGGCGAAGGTGTCGGCGAAAGTCACATGGGTGAGCGGCCGCGGGTCGCAGCGGCAAGTGGATGTGGCTGTCCTCGCGATCACAGAAGGCGCGCAATACTGGCTGAAGGGCATAAGCTGGGCGGGGGCGACGGTATTTTCGAATGATGAGTTGCTGGGGCTCATGGCGATTCGTCCCTTCGACCTGGCGAGCCGCAGCAAAGTGGCGGAGGGTTTGGAAGCGGTTCGCAAACTTTACGTTTCCCGCGGATATGCTGCTTTCGCGGCGGTGCCGCAAGTGGAATTCGACGACGCGGCGCATAGCGCGTCGTTGATGATCAATGTGCAGGAAGATAGCCCGTTCCGCTTCGGAAGTCTTTCACTTGAAGGATTGGATCAGACGGCCAGCCGAGCGCTGCGGCAGGAATGGGAGAAGATGCGCGAGCAGCCGTATTCGCCGGAACGGCTGCGCGCTTTCCTCGGGAAGTTCTTGAATGGAATGCCGCCCGGCGCCGATCCGCTCGATTACAGCAATAGCAGCCTTGACCTGGACAGTCACACGGTCGATGTTTTTGTGAGTATCCTGCCGGCGCAGGCGGAGAAGAGAGAGTAGCTTGCCGGGCCGCGGAGCACGGTCGCTATATATTCTTCTAGATCTCTTGGGTCCGTCTTTGCCTTATTTGAATCCCTGAATCCGCCTGCCGCGTCTGATATCGTTTAGCCATCGCTTCTTCCCATGTCCAGGAATTCTAGCCAGCATCCGTTTCTTACCGTCCTGTGTTTCGGATTGGTGTATGTGTTTTGGGGCTCGACCTATCTTGGGATCGACATCGCGATTGAGCACATCCCGCCGGCGTTGATGTGTGCCACCCGCTTTTCAGCCGCCGGGTTCCTGATGCTGCTTTATTGCCTTGTGGCCGGCAAGAGCATACGTTACAGCCGCCGCGAACTGGCTCAACTGGCCGCGATTGGCGTCTTGCTGCTGGTGGGTGGGAATCTCACGCTTTCCTACGCGGAAATATATGTGCCGACCGGGCTGGCGGCTCTGCTGATTTCCGTTACTCCCCTGTGGTTTTTGGTCTTGGATACGCTGCTCGTGGGCGATCATCACGTTTCAGGGCGCGGGCTGGCGGGCTTGGGCTTGGGAGTTGTTGGAACGGTTGTCCTGTTGTGGCCGGATCTGATGGTTACAAGCAGCCTCGGCCGCAAAGAATTGTGGTTTTCGCTGGGATTGTTGGGAGGGTCGTTCAGCTGGGCGCTGGGTTCGGTGCTCTCGAAACGCTGGCGGACGACAGTCTCGCTGAGCGCGACCGGCTGGCAGATGACATTTGCAGGGCTGGGCAACCTGCTGATCGCGGTAGTTCATGGCGATTCCGCGCATGTGACGTGGACCCCGCGCGGCCTGGGCGCCGTGCTGTATCTGGTAATCTGCGGATCGCTGATCGGATACACGGCGTATATCTGGCTGCTGGGGCACGTGCCCATGTCGAAGGTTTCCACTTACGCTTATGTCAATCCGGTGGTCGCGGTTTTTCTGGGATGGCTAGTGCTGAAGGAACCAGTGAACGGATACATTCTGGCGGGGAGCGCTGTCATTATCGCGTCAGTGGTGGTGGTGACCAGCGCGACGGTGCGGCCTAAAATGCCCGCGGCAGAGCTGCCTGCTGTGGAAGTGGCGGGACGTTGAGAACGGGCGCCGCGCCACCGCTTGTTGTACACTTTGACTCCGACGACGCCACGAACGAAGTTTGATGGCAGTCATCAGAAGGAGAATCGCATTGAGATACCAAAAAGTCCTGACGCTCGCTGTCCTGGTGATGGCATTGGGGATTTCCGCGCATGCCGCGGACCCAACCGGAACCTGGAAGGCGACATTTGATACCCAGATTGGGGAACAGCACTATACCTATGATTTGAAAGCCGACGGAGAAAAACTGACCGGCAAAGCCACCAACGACATGGGCGCGACGGACATCACGGAGGGTACGGTAAAGGGAGATGACATCTTCTTCGTGGAGAACTTGACTTTTCAGGATCAGAAGATCCGCGTCGAATATACAGGTAAGGTTTCCGGCGACGAAATAAAGTTCACGCGAAAAGTCGGCGACTTTGCCACCGAACAGTTCGTGGCGAAGCGGGCGAAATAACGCTCGACAGGTGAACTTCGAACCGGGGCTGCTGCATGGCTAACTGCATTTCCTGCGGACGACCGTTGCCTGCGTTCTCCTTCGGGCAACGCAGCGATGTTTGCAAGGAATGCCGGGCGAACGCGGTTGAGGTGCAGACTGCGTCCTCGCCGGCGCCGGAAGGGGTTCGAGCGGCGGCTGCCCGTAAGTGGCCGCCGGTCACAACCGTGCTGGTCGGGCTGAACCTGGCGGTGTTTGCGGCGATGGCGCTGGCTGGTGTTTCGCTGACCGAGCCCACCATCGATCAATTGAAGCTCTGGGGAGCGAATTGGGGCCCGCTGTCGCTCGGGGCGCAACCGTGGCGGATCGTATCCTCGAATTACCTTCACATCGGGATTATCCATATTGCCTTCAACATGTGGTGCTTGTGGAATCTGGGGAATTTGGCGGAGCGTATTTTTGATCGCCGAACTTATGTGCTGACCTACACGGCGTGCGGAATCGCCGGCAGTCTGGCGAGCCTTTGGTGGCATCCATTTGTGGTGGGCGCGGGCGCGTCCGGAGCCATTTTCGGCTTGGCGGGAGCGCTGATTGCGGCGCTGTACCTGGGCAAACTACCGATTCCAAAGCAGGCGATGCGGCAAATTCTGACTAGCCTGATTTTTTTCGCCATCTACAATTTGGGGTTCGGTGCGGCCGTCGGTGGCATCGACAACTCGGCACATATCGGCGGCCTGCTTTGTGGCTTGGCGCTGGGGGCGGTGCTGGCGAAGCATTTGATGAGCCCTCCGGAAGTCCGCGCGAACTGGCGGCTGGGCGTTTTCGCGGTGACAACGCTGGTGCTGGTGGCGGCATTCACGGTCGTGCGGCGCGCGAATGCCTACGTTGTTCCGCTGGGGCTGGGCGCGGAAGCGTTGGACAAAGGCCAGATTGACGTGGCGATTCGAGACCTGGAGCAAGCCTCGGTCGACAAGCCGAACGACGCTGTGGTTCTGGTGAACTTGGGTCATGCCTACCTTCTCAACAAGGACTACGCCAGCGCGGCGAAAGTGTTGCAGCGCGCCGTGCAAAGCGATTCCGAGGATGCGGACGCGCAATACGATCTGGGATTCGCGCTCTTCAAGCTGGGAAATACGGGCGACGCGATCGGTTCGCTGGAGAAAGCCACGCAGCTCGATCCGAAGAACGTGGGCGCGCTGCAGGTTTTGGGCGAGGCCTACTTGGCGCAGAACAGGATGGCGGAAGCGCGCGATGTATTGTATAAGGCGGCGCAGTTGAGCCAGCAGGGAAAATAGGTTTTGACCCGCTAGCGCAGTGAAGTGAGCGCGTGAGAACTTCAGTCGTTCCTTCGGAAACGCTGCACCACCCAAAATCAGGATGCAAAGACGCTACTGGGTTGCCTCTTCTTCCTCATCGTTCACCAAATCCGCGGCGTGGCCGCGAACCGTGAAGGTGGATGGCTCACCCTCTGCTGGCGCAAAGCTGACGCGCGCGGGTTGGCGCTGCCAAAGCGGCGCGGGACAAGCGGAATCCGGCATGTCGCCGGGGGCGGTTCGCAGGGTTTCTTTCAAGATTGGTTTGCGGCGGCCGAGTTGGGCGACGATGGCGAAGACTTTTTTGCCGTCATCGGAAACGCCGCAATACGCAGCGTAATCGCGATACCAATTGGCGGCCGAGTAGTAAGAGTCGAACTCGGGCAGCGTGATCGGAGAGATTCGCCCGGTCATCCGGTCAACCAGCAGCCAGCCACCGCGTTGCCATTGCCAGCGAGGAATGTTTTCTTCCGGCAAGGCATCGTTCAGGCGAAATGTGCGGCGCACGACGAACAGTCGATCGCTAACTTCATGTGGTGAGCCCAGGGTAAATTCCTTCGAGCGGCCATCGACATACAATAGGCGGATCTTCAATTCGAGTGGCGTGTCGTCGTTTGCGCCAGCGGACCACTTCACTGTCATCCATTTTCCGAAGCTGACGACATGGGGCTTGGGCGCAGCCCATGCAAAGGCCGAAAGCATCGAGAAACAGGCCGCTATTTGCGCAACGCGCACGCAGGTAAGGTTAAGCACCTTGGAGGCGGCGGAGCAAGGGCAGATGGCACACGCCCGCCGGTGGAGTTCCCAAGTGGGAATTCACTTGTACGGGGCTCGTACCAGAAGCCGCAATTCGTTCCACATAACTTCTTATACAATGAAAGCGGGAACGAACCCCACGAATGACTCGCTGGATAAACGCTCAGACGAAAAGCCCGCACAGTAGGTGGACCGGAGGCGGCACGGCTGGAAGCCGCGCCCTGATAGGGAAGCCGTGCTCTTCCGCGGGACACCTTCCAGGTTCTTGCGATTGACAATGGCTTTCTCTCTCAAACCTCGGGCAACTGTTTTTCCAGGTTCCACCTCTTACCAGGACATGGGGGAGTCTTGGCTGCGGCGGCGCGCTCCACGCGTTCTGGTGGTGGACGACAACGCGGAAGTCATGTTGGTGATGCGCGAGCTGCTCGTCACGCGCGGGTATGACGTGACCGCCGTGTCCAGCGTAGCCGAGGCGGAGACAGAGATTCTGCGGCAAGCTCCGGATATTGTTCTTTCGGATGTGGTGATGCCGGGCAAGTCGGGGTTTGAGTTTTGCCGCGAATTTAAGAACGATCCCGCCACGCGGCTCATCCCGTTCGTGCTGATCACTGGGCTAACCGATCGCGAGAGCAAGCTGCGCGGAATCGAAGCCGGGGCCGACGATTTTCTCAACAAGCCCATTTTCGCGGAAGAGATGTTCGCGCGCGTTAAATCACTACTCACGCTCAAGGAATTTACCGACGAACTGGAAACCGCGGACTCCGTGCTTTGCACGCTGGGGTTAAGCGTGGAAAGCCGCGACCCTTATACGGAAGGCCATTGCGAGCGGCTGTCACAGAACGCGGTGGCTTTGGGCCGGCATGTCGGCCTGGATGAGGAATCCATTGTGGCGCTGCGGCGGGGCGGATATTTGCATGACCTCGGCAAAATCGCGGTTCCGGACGAGATTCTCGGCAAGGGAAGTAATCTTTCACCTGGCGAATGGGAGGTCATGAAACTGCATCCCATCACCGGAGAGAATATCTGCAAACCGCTCAAGTCTCTGCGCCGGGTGCTGCCCATCATTCGCAGTCATCATGAGCATTGCGACGGCAGTGGCTATCCCGACGGACTGAAGAGAGCTGAAATCCCGCTCCTGCCGAGGATTCTACAGGTGGTCGACGTCTACGACGCCTTGCGCACGGCACGTCCGTACAAGGCTGCCCTGCATCATGAGCAGGCGGCCACCACCATGCTGAGTGAGGCCAGAGCTGGGCTTTGGGATGCAGACTTGGTCGCGGAATTTCTTGTCATGCTCCAACAACAGAGCCAGGTCGCGTAAAGCGCGCGGCTTGGTTCGTTGATTTCTTCTCAGCCGCCGCAATAAAGCGGAAAACATCCTCCAAAACAACTCAGCAGGCGTGTATAACGTCTGGTAGCCTGACATAACGAGAGCCCTTGGACCCCGTTACTTACAGCATTATCATCCCCGCGTACAACGAGCGCGCGCGCATTGGCCCCACTCTCCAGAAGGCGCTGATCTACGCCGCAAGTCGCGGATGGAACGCCGAGGTCATCGTGGTGGATGATGGCTCGACCGACGACACGGTTGAGATCGTTCGCCGCTACGCACTGCAACATCCGGCGCTCCACTTGCTGCAGAATCCGGGAAACCGTGGCAAAGGATACAGCGTCCGCAACGGGATGCTGCACGCTCACGGCGAGGTATTGTTGTTCAGCGACGCCGATTTCTCTTCCCCCATCGAGGAGGCCGGCAAGTTGTTTGCAGCCATTGCCGAGGGCGCGGATATCGCCATTGGCTCGCGTTGGTTGCAAACCGACTTGCAGATCCGGAAGCAGCCCCTCTACCGCCAGCTTTTTGGGCGCATGTTTAACCTAGCGCTGCGCCTGGTGCTGGGCCTGCGGTACAAAGATACGCAGTGTGGTTTTAAGGCTTTCTCCCGGCGCGCCGCCCAAGCTATTTTTCCGCTGCAAAGTATCGAACGCTGGGGCTTCGATCCGGAACTCCTCTACCTGGCGAAAAAGTTCGGTTTCAAGGTGGCCGAAGTTCCGGTGGTGTGGGTGCATCGCGACGGCACGCGGCTGAACCCGTTGCGGGACGGCCTTCGCTCCGTGGTGGAAGTGTTCAGAATCCGCTGGAACTCATGGAGCGGCAAGTACGCCGCAGTCCAGCGCGAGCCGCAGTCTTCATAAGGACGAACCTGAGGCTGCCGCGGAGTGTTTCAGCGGGTGAACGGTTACACCCGCGCTGCGGTCAAAAGTCAGGGTCATGGCGGCCGAACAATCGTCGCACAACCAGAAAAACTCAATCCGCCGGGCAGACATTTCCATTCCCCGGTCCTCTCCCGAGGCTAGGCCGGCGACTCCAATAGATTCGCCGGTGTCCCAGCGAAACAGCTTGCCCTGGTGCAAATAGGAAAACTGCGCCGGGCAGCCCGGGTTGCTGCACTTGGAAAGCATGGCAAGTCGCCCTCGGGCGGAAACTCCTGGATCGTTAGATTCTACTTTCCACTGGAAAAGATGCAAGCATTTTTGCGAAAGGACGTCCTGTGGAAATCCTGTGAAATGTTCAAAATGGAACACCACGTCGACCGAACTCGGCAATTCCGCGACTGCGGAGCTTTCTTTGTCAATTGGAGATATGAGAATTATTTGAGGACCGAGGTCTTGGTCGCGGATCGCGACTGCTCACCCACCGCCGCCGCGACTTTTGCACCCATTTCCGCGGTGCTAAGAGCGGTCTGGCCAGGTTTAGCCAAGTCGCGGGTGCGGTGCCCGGCGTTCAACACGCTGGCCACCGCGGATTCGACGCAGGCCGCCTCATTCTCCAGCTTAAACGAGTAACGCAGCAGCATCGCAACTGACAGAATTGCGCCCAGCGGGTTGGCCACGCCCTGACCGGCGATATCCGGCGCAGAGCCGTGCACCGGCTCGTAGAGGCCGACCTTCCCGCCGATGCTCGCCGAGCCGAGCATGCCTAGCGAGCCCACAACCGCGCCGGCTTGGTCGGAAAGAATATCGCCGAAAAGATTCTCCGTCAGCACGACGTCGAATTCCGAGGGGCGCGCGACTAAAGCCATGGCCGCGGAATCCACGTACATATGGGAAAGAGTCACGTCGGGATAGCCTTGGGCCACGCGCGTCACCACCTCGCGCCATAGGCGCGAACAATCCAGAACGTTGGCCTTATCAATCGAAGTCACCTTGCGGCGCCGGGGACGGGCCAGTTCGAAAGCGACATGGGCAATGCGCTCGATTTCGAACTCGCTATAGCGCATGGTATCGATCGCGGTGCGGCTGCCGTGGGGGCCGTCGGTTTGCCGCGGTTGCCCGAAGTAAAGGCCTCCCAGCAACTCACGGACAATCAGGGCGTTGGTTCCGCGAACCACTTCAGGGCGCAACGGCGAGCAATCTTCCAGCGCGGCGAAACACACTGCGGGCCGCAGATTGGCGAAAACCCCCAGCTCGCTGCGCAAGCGCAGCAGCCCTCTCTCGGGGCGAAGATGGCTGGGAAAAACATCAAAGGAAGGCCCACCCACCGCGCCCAGCAGAACCGCTTGCGATGAGAGGCAGGCTTGCAGAGTGTCGCCGGGCAGCGGGTCTTGGCTGCGGAGCAGCCCCGCTCCGCCAACGTCCTTGTGAGTCACATTGAGCTGGTGGCCGAAAAGTTGGGCTACGCTTTGCAGAACGCGAAGCGCTTCCTCGCTAACTTCCGGACCAATGCCGTCGCCGGGGAGAACGGTGAGGTTGAGGATCATGGGTGTTGGATGGAGCCCGGCGATTTCTACAGGCGCCCTACACTCCCCACAGATAATCGTCTTGTTCGCTGTGATGCTCGGCCATCGGATTCAAGGGAAGGCTGGCGGCGCTCATGTCGGGCGATATCGCGGCTGCGAACGGCTTCGGGACCTCACGGGCGCCACTGCCGCTGGTAGCCGCGGCCGCAACCTCCGTAATTTTTTCTTGCGCTGGCGGAACGCGACGGCCGGCTAAGTGCGTTTCGCGGATTAGATCCAAAATATGATGATCGGCCACATGTTTGATCTGGTCGGCCAGCACGACAAACCGGCGATACACTTCGTCAAGTTCCCAGCGATTGAACTGGTAGCCCAGCTGTTCGCAGCGCAGGCCTAGCGCATGCCGCCCCGAGTGCTTGCCCAACACCAACTTGGAATCCGGCACGCCCACCGACTTCGGGGTCATGATTTCGTAAGTCAGCGGGTTCTTGAGCATCCCGTCCTGGTGGATGCCGGCTTCGTGAGCGAAGGCATTGCGTCCAATCACCGCCTTGTTGGGCTGCACCGCGACGCCGGTGATCTCGCCCAGCAATTGGCTGGCCGGATAAAGCTGTTCGCTGACCACATTGGTCTCGTAGGGATAGCGGTCCGGGCGGACGCGCATGGCCATGGTAATTTCTTCGAGCGAAGCGTTTCCGGCGCGCTCGCCGATGCCATTGATGGTGCACTCCACTTGGCGCGCTCCGGCGGCCACGGCGGCCAGCGAGTTGGCGACCGCCAGGCCGAGGTCGTTATGGCAATGGGCGGAAATGACTGCCTTCTCAATGCCATGCACCCGCTGGCGGATGGTTTGGATCAGCTCTCCGAACTCACTGGGAACCGTGTAGCCCACGGTGTCCGGAATGTTGAGCGTGGTGGCCCCGGCCTCGATCACCGCCTCTAAAACCTTACAGAGAAATTCATGGTCGGTGCGAGTCGCATCCTCGGGAGAGAATTCCACGTCCTGGCAAAAAGATTTCGCCAGCCGCACGGCATCGCGGGCCTGCTCCAGGCATTGCTGGCGGGAAATCTTGAGCTTGTACTTCAGATGAATGTCAGAGGTCGCCAGAAAAACGTGGATGCGCGGCCGCGCCGCGCCTTTCAATGCCTGCCAAGCGCGTTCGATGTCTTCCTTGCGGGCGCGGGCCAGGGCGGCGATCACCGGGCGGCGTACCGCGGCGGCAACCCCTTGCACGGCGGCAAAATCGCCTTCCGAAGCGATGGGAAACCCCGCTTCCATCACATCCACGCCGAGACGGTCCAGTTGCTGGGCCAGGCGAAGCTTCTCCTCCACATTCATGCTGCACCCCGGCGACTGCTCGCCGTCGCGCAGCGTGGTGTCGAAGATGGTGATGCGCACTGGTTGCATAAAACGCAGGCCCTCCCCACGTTGGCAAAATTCTATGTTAGCGTGGACACCGCCGTAAAGTAAACCTTATAATTCTACAAATATCATTAGTCGCAGTGGAGATCATAAGCGGGTCTGATGGGCGCTGAAGTTTCGCTTAGGGAGTGAATAATGGACTTGGCTCAATTGGAAGTCTTTGTCACCGTGGCGCGGGAAGGGCGCTTCTCCCGCGCGGCCGACAAATTGCGCCGAACCCAGTCGGCGGTGAGCCAGACCATCCGCAAACTGGAGCAGGAAATTGGCGAGCCGCTGCTCGACCGCTCCTCGCGCGACGGACTGCTGACCGACGCCGGACGCGTGCTGCAGGAATACGCCGAAAGGCTGCTCAACCTACGCGGCGATGCGCAGCAGGCGCTGGTGGAATTACGCCATTTGCATCAGGGCAAACTCGCCATCGCCGCCAACGAGTTCACCGCACTTTATTTGTTGCCGGTGCTGAGCGAATTCCGCCGCTTGCATCCCATGGTGCGAATCCGGGTCCACCGCTCGCTAGGCAGTCACATTCCCGATGACGTGCTGCAGCACAATTCCGAACTTGGGGTTCTGAGCTATGAACCGGAAGATCGCCAGCTCCATTCCATTGTGGTGTATCTCGACGAACTCATCTTTGTGGCACCGCCGCAGCACCCGCTGGCGAAAGAACGCCAGGTCAGCATCCGCCAGCTGGGAACGGAGTCCTTTGTGGCGCACATCGTTGCGTCGCCTTATCGCGACAAAGTGATTCAGGCCTTCAAGAAACACAAAACCCCCCTGCACATGGATCTCGAACTGCCCACGCTGCAAGCCATCAAGAGCTTCATCGCGCTGGGAAATGGGGTTGCCTTCCTTCCGGAAATCAGCGTGAAGAACGAACTGGCGCGCGGCGAGTTGGTGCATATTCCGGTGCGGGAATTGAGCCTGCAGCGCAAGCTGCGGCTGATTTACCGCAAGTCCGCCAGTCTTTCTCATGCGGCGCGGGCGTTTCTAAAAGTGGCGCAGTCCATCGCGGTGCTGCGCCAGGGCAGCTACCGCTTCGAGCGGCAGCCGAAGCCAGCAACGCGGTTGCGGCGGAGCCCCGCACCCACCCTCATGGACGAGCGCGCGTCCAAGCCAGCTTAATCATCCGCGAGTCGGACGCGCTATCGTTTTCGCAGCCGTCGTCCGCCGCCCTCCGCACCGCTCAGCAAAGGCAATCGTCGCTGAGTTAGCTTCCAGCAGTGCCAGCTAGGCCACTTGGCTATGCGACGACAGCATGGCATCGTCGAGCGTGGAATGAATCTCGAAAACCGTGTCCAGGTTGGTGAGTTTCAGCAAACCACGAACGCGCGGGCTGGGAGCCACCAGCTTCATGGTGCAATTGTGGGCGCGGGCCAGGTTGAATAAAATCATCAATTCACCCAAACCGGCTCCGTCGATGGTTTCCACTTGGCTGAGTTCGAGCACAAGCCGGCGGGAGCGGGGCAGAAGCTCCGCTACTTTCGCAGCGAGCGCCGCGGTTTCGCCGCCATAGACGACACGGCCCTTGCAGCTCACCAACAGCACATCGTCGTTCGCATGAATCTCAACGCTCAACTTCAACTCCGACTCCTTATTCAGTTTCCACAAAAGGTGCAGGCGCGGAAACGGCGCACCTGCCGGCGTTTGGGTTGATGGCAAAGGTTTCGATGGCTCGCCCATGAAATCCATATTATTGATTAGACGTTCACGGCTTGGTTTCGGGACCATGAAAAGTTAATAAATTGCTTGGCATCGGGAAAAGTTTTCCTTCAAACCTTCTTTGGTATATTGCATCTAAATGGTTTGTTAGCGCGGCTTCGCGCAAAACATTCAGGAGAAAACATGGTGTGCAAGTGGGTCACCCTCGTATGCGTCGCATTTCTAATGATCGGCGGAGCTGCAGCGCAAGTTCCGACTAAAGGAGATGTTTTCTTTGGATACTCCTATAACAACGCAGCCTTCAATGCCGCCGGGCGGAGCAACCTAAACGGTTGGGAGGGGTCGTTGGAGGGCAAGTTCGCGCCCTGGGTCGGCGTGGTAGCCGACCTCAGCGGACATTACGGCTCGGGTGCGTCCGTGCATAACGTGATCTTCGGCCCGCGGATCTCCGTTCCCATTGGCAAATTCACTCCCTTTGCGCATGTGTTGGTTGGCGTGGGGCACATCAGTGATGGTTCGGTTTCGAATACCTCTTTCAGCGACGCTTTCGGTGGGGGCATTGACTACCGCATGATTCATGGGCTGGGCTGGCGGTTTCAACTCGACGCCTTACAAACCCGATTCTTCAGCGCGACCCAGGACGACGTCCGCTTTTCCACGGGAATCGTGCTGCGTTTCTGACGGCTTGCAACGATTTCCGGGTGGCGAACGCCGAGACACTTTTCCAGGATGACCGGCACTTCGAACAGCGCTTGATTCGAATAGGCGCCGGCATTGCGGCGGAGTTCCTCGAAGTTCGCGTGCTCCAGCAGGCGCTGAACACACGGCGCAACATTGCGAAAGCTCTTGACCACGAGGCCGAAGCGCTTTTCAGTCACCCATTGCGCGTTATAGCGTTCTTGCGGGAGGGTTCTGGAATTGCACTCCACGATCACTGGCAAGTGGAACTGCAAGGCCTCGCTGATCGAGCCGGGCCCTGGTTTCCCAATAAAGAAATCCGCCAGCGACATGAAGTATTCGACGTTAGAAGTGAACCCCTGCACCGAGATCGGCTTTTTCGTCCGCAGCCGTTTGAGCGCGGCCGCTAGTTTCTGGTTGTGTCCGCAAAGCAGAATCAACTGAACTGCGCTGTCGCTTTCATCCAGCCGTTTGGCAATGTCGAGCATGACGCGTGACCCATAGCCTCCGAAAAGGACGACGCCCGTCGGGCAATCGGGATCAAGACCAAGAAGCTTCCTTTCGGCCACGCGGTCTTTTTCGCTCCGCTGGTAGAACTTGGGTTTTAGCACCATCCCCGACGTGGAAAAAATGCGTTCGCTGGGATGGCCCATGGCCAAGGCCTGCTGCCGGGCTCTCTCGGAACCGACGATAAGATATTCGGACTCGCGCTCGATCCAGAAATGCGGCGGGTAGTCCGCTAAGTCGGTGAGCAAGGTGACGAACGGCGTTTTATCGGCCGCGCCGGTGAGGCTCTCCGCCAGTTCGCGGTTGAAGTGCGGGATCACCGAGAGCACAAGGTCAGCGGGATGCTCCGACCAGTAAACTTGCAACGCCTTCACCACTTGCGGATGAAACAGCCGAATAATGCCGCGAAGCGCCACCAGGAGTTGTGGCGTGCACCGCGTCCAGCCCTTGCGCAGCACCAGATTGTAAGTCTCTTGGATACGCAGGCCCGTCAGTTTGCGGACCACGTCGAGGGAATCGAGCAGCTCTTGCAGGTTCAACAAGCTGACGTCCCAGGGCTGGGCTTGAGCGGCGAGAGTATTCCGGAGAGCTTCGGCCGTGCTGCGGTGTCCCCCACCGCCGTCGTGAAAGACGATCGTCAGCCTACGCAAAGAAGCACCTGGTTGAGAGGCTGGTGGCAAGCCAGGAGAACCAAAATGGTGGCGTGAAGTTTGGCATCAGCTGCCGACACCTTCGTACTCGGCATCTTCGGGCAATTCAGATTCGACGGCGATTTCAGCAGCCGCGGAATCGGTTTCTTTCCTGTGAAACTCATGGATACGCACGCCTTCCTCATCCACAGTGAGATAAGTGGGGGTCGCGTCGGCCCAACAGCCGGCATTGTAGTACGCAATGCCGTCCTTCTCGCGATACAGGGCCACGTGCGTATGGCCGCAGAAAATGCGCTGCACCTGGCGCAAACGGGCGTAGGAAATCGCGCCCGCGGCCACTTTTGCGGACAGACGCAACCAGCGCGTGCCCAGCCGGTCGACCAGGCGCGAGAACCATTTGCCTTTGAAGTCCAGCTTCTGTATCTGTAAATGCACGAAGGTGTTTACGCTGCTCAGCAGCCAGTTGTTGACGAGAAAGCGGTCAAACTGATGCCCATGGATCGCCAAGTGGCGCAGGCCTCCGAACTCCCACGCGTACTCCTCAAAAACCTTCACTCCGACCAGATGCGACATGACGGCAGTCAAACCCTGGTCGTGATTGCCTTCCACCCATACGACTTCGATGCCGCGCTTGGGATTCGAGAGCTTGCGGATATAGCCCAGGAACTTCCAGTGAGCCTTGGTCAGCCTGCGGAAGTTGAGGTCGGAGAAAATATCGCCCAGCAAGATGAGCCGCCGAAAACGATTCTCCTTCAGCATGCGGGTGGCGTCTTCCGCGAGGCTGACCTCCGATCCCAGATGGAGATCGGAGAGGATGAGCGTGTCATAGAACGCGGGACTCATCGCTTCCATCGTAGTTCCGGAATGTTACGGGGTGATGAAAGCTGCACAGAAATTAGGGCAGTAACTGCGTGGTAACTACTCCGCGACTTGCCTCCAGCCTCCCGATCCTCGTCCGATCTACCCGATAGCGTTCGCTTATTTCGGCGCGGGCGGCACGTACTCCTTGGGCGGAGCCGCGCCTTCGCCAAAAAAGAACAGCTCGAGTTGCTGCACGATGGCCTGCTGATCCTCTTTGCGGGCGGGATTCAGGCGGTACTCGTTCAGCAGCATCTTGCAGTGTTCGACCCACATGCCCCAGGCATCGCGCGAGACGTGTTCGTAGACCTTCTTCCCCAGCTCGTTGTCAAAGGGAGGCTCATCGAGGCCGGGAAGCTCTTTCTTTAGCTTGGCGCAAAAAACCATATGCTCTGCCATCGTTCTCCTCAAGCGTGCGGAATGCCGGATCCAAAGGTTGATCGTGGTGGGCCCTCCAGGATTTGAACCTGGGACCAATGGATTATGAGTCCACTGCTCTAACCGCTGAGCTAAGGGCC